>SAMEA104315436__coassemble_729_pt1 | contig 63661 bp, 57 predicted proteins | sample SAMEA104315436__metabat2_low_PE_043 | metagenome-assembled genome bin SAMEA104315436 (sample SAMEA104315436) | gut metagenome | biome: Monkey gut; feature: monkey-associated habitat; material: faeces | place: China | collected 2013
AGCAATCTTCGGTGATCACACAGACGTTATGGGTTGCAGAAACACAGGTTATGCAATGCTCGCTGCAAACTCTGTTCAAGAAGAAATGGATATGGCTTTGGTTGCTCACTTATCAACATACAAAGCAAAAGTTCCTTTCTTGCAATTCTTTGATGGTTTCAGAACATCACACGAAGTTCACAAAATTGAAGAAATCGCATATGAAGATATCGCAAAATTGGTTGAACCTAAGTACATTGAAGAATTCAGAGCAAGAGCATTAAGACCTGAAGCACCGGTATGTAAAGTCGGCGCTCACAACACAGACGTATGTTTCCAAGGTCGTGAAACAGTTAACAAATACTATGATGCTGTTCCTGACATTGTTCAAGAATATATGGACAAAGTTGCACAAGTAACAGGCAGACAATACCATCCGTTTGATTACGTTGGTGCTCCTGACGCTACGGACGTTATCGTTGCTATCGGTTCAAGCTGCGAAACTATCGAAGAAACAATCGAATACTTGAACGCAACAAGAGGCACTAAATACGGTTTGGTTAAAGTCAGATTGTACAGACCGTTCGACGTAAAACGTTTCAACGAAGCACTTCCTGCATCAGTTAAACGTGTTGCTGTTCTTGACAGAACAAAAGAACCAGGTTCAATCGGCGAACCTTTGTACTTGGATGTTGTTGCAGCGCTCGCTGGCAAAGACATCAGAATTATCGGCGGCCGTTACGGTTTGTCTTCAAAAGAATTTACACCTTCAATGGTTTACGCTATTTACAAACACAGCGAAAACAACGGCTTCCACGGCTTCACGGTAGGTATCGAAGATGACGTTACAAACAAATCATTGAAAATTGAAGAACACATCGTTACAGAACCTGAAGGAACTACAAACTGTATGTTCTGGGGCTTAGGCTCAGACGGTACTGTTGGTGCTAACAAAAACTCAATTAAGATTATCGGTCAATATACAAACAAAGATGCTCAAGCATACTTTGCTTATGACTCAAAGAAATCTTTCGGTGTAACTGTTTCTCACTTGAGATTCGGTGACAAACAAATCAAGTCAACATACTTGATTACTGCACCTGACTTTGTATCTTGCTCAACACACGCTTATATCGGCAGATATGACTTGTTGAAAGGTATTAAAGAAAACGGTACATTCTTGTTGAACTCACCTTACTCAAAAGATGAAGCATTTGCTCACTTAACAAGAGATATGCAAGAAACTATCATCAACAAGAAGATTAAGTTCTACAACATCGATGCTGAAAAATTGATTAAGTCACAACCCGGCTTGCGCGGTAAAGGTGCAAACACGGTTATGATGGTTGCATACTTCAAAGTTTCAGGCATCATTCCGTTTGAACAAGCACTTGAAGGTATGAAAGAAATGACTAAGAAAACCTTCAAGAAAAAAGGTGATGATGTTGTAAATATGAACATCGCATTGATTGACGCAGCAGTTGACGCTTGTGAAGAAGTTACTGTTCCTGCATCATTAGACGGCGTTGCTCACGCAGACGTTGTTAAATTAATCTCTGACGATGCATCAGACTTCGCTAAGAAGATTATTGAACCTTCAATGAGACAAAAAGGTGACGATATCCCTGTTTCAGCAATGTCGGTTGACGGTGTAATCCCGACAGGTACTGCTTGCCTCGAAAAACGCGGTATCGCACCGAGAGTTCCTCATTGGAACGCTGAGTTCTGTTTACAATGCGGTATCTGTGCATCAGCATGTCCGCACGCAGCAATCAGAACTAAATTGGTTGAAGCTGAAAACTTAAAAGATGCTCCTGCATCATTCAACACAGTTGATGCTAAACCGAATGCAAACGGCGAAAAATTCAAAGTTCAAGTTTACTGCAAAGATTGTACGGGTTGCGGTGTATGTTTAGACCAATGTCCTGCAATGAAAATCCCCGGCAAAGAAGCTCTCGGATGGTCTTCAATTGAAGTTGAAGAAGCAGCAGGCGAATGCGAAAACGAAAAATTCTTCGACGAATTGCCTGATAACGTAATGGGCAAAAACACAACTAAGACAATCAAAGGTGCAATGCTCAGAAAACCGTTGTTTGAATTCTCAGGCGCTTGCGCAGGTTGCGGTGAAACACCTTACGTTAAATTGGTTTCACAATTGTTTGGTGACAAAGCAATCGTTGCTAACGCAACAGGTTGTTCTTCAATTTACTCAGGTACATTCCCGACAATTCCTTACACAAAAACTAAGGAAGGAAGAGGTACTGCTTGGGCTAACTCATTGTTTGAAGACAACGCAGAATTCGGTTTCGGTATGAGATTAGCAGTTGACGCTAACAGAGCAACTTTGAAATCATACGTTGAAAAAGTTGTTGCAAGCGAAGAAGCACCTCAAGATTTGAAAGATGCTTTGAACGCAGCAATGGCTCACTTTGATAATTCAAAAACTGATGAAGCAGTTAAGGCTCAAGAAGATGCAAAAGCAGTTATTGCAAAATATGCAGATTGCGGATGCCCTGATTTGGCAAAAATCAGAGAACTTCAAGACTACTTCACAGATAAATCAGTTTGGATTATTGGTGGTGACGGTTGGGCAAACGATATCGGATACGGCGGTATTGACCACGTTCTTGCACAAAACAAAAACGTAAATATCCTCGTTCTTGATACAGAAGTTTACTCGAACACAGGCGGACAAGCATCTAAGTCAACTCCGACTGCAGCAGTTGCTAAGTTCGCAACAGGTGGTAAACCGACTTACAAGAAAAACATGGGCTTGATGAGCATGTCATACGGTTACGTATACGTTGCATCAGTTGCATTGGGTGCTGACAGAAATCAAACATTGAAAGCATTCCAAGAAGCTGAAGCATACAACGGACCTTCAATCATCTTCGCTTATGCTCCTTGTATCGCACACGGTATCGATATGAGCAAAACTCAAACCGAACAAAAACGTGCTGTTGAAGCAGGTTACTTCCCGCTTTACAGATACAACCCCGAAAACGAACAACCTTTCACTTGGGATGCTAAAGATCCGAAAGGAAGCTACCAAGACTTTATCAGAAGTGAAGGTCGTTACAAATCACTCGTTAAGACTAACCCTGAATACGCTGAAGCGCTTTACAACCAATCTGAAGCAGATGCTGCCAAGAGAATGGCTGTTTACAAATCAGTTGGTGAATTGTTGAAATAGTCAACGACAGATTGTATAAAACGGAAAGCGGACATCAAAAGTGTCCGCTTTTTGTTTGCAAATTTTTCAATTTTTATTTTTCTGTCGCATACAAAACAACATTTATAAAGTCAGAACTGTACGGTTGATGGTAGCCTAAGTAAAATTTATAATCGGGATTTAGCTTCTTTATATATAATATTATATTATATATGTCTGTTTTGTTATGGTATGCAGAAATTGCCATATTCGGCTTGTTCTTTATAATTGTTTCTTTTGCGCCTTTCAATGCCTGAATTTCGGCGCCTTCTATATCAAGTTTTATAAAATCTACCTTATTTATGCCATTTTTATGCAAAAAATCATCAAGTTTTACAAGTTGGACTTTAATTTCACCCGTGCTGTTTTCTTTGTTTGTTAATGATGAATCCAAATTCTCTTTCAAATAAAAAGTTTTGGTGCAGTTTTTATCCCAAAGTCCGACAGAGTATACAGTTATATTTTTAAATTTACTGTTTTTTATGTCGTGATTGATTTTATCAATTACTGTTGTGTTCGGCTCAAAACCTATGACTTTGCCACTTTCTCCAACGTAAATACCAAAATCAAAAGTAAACAGTAAATCTTCCGAAACACCACCGTCAATCAATATGTTATCAGTAACAATCGGGATGTTCGGATGGCGATATTCCGAATAATTGCTGATATATTTTTCTTCTATCGGTTGTTTTGTGTCGTAAAATTTTATTACCTTGTCAAAAATCTCTTTAGACTTTTCGTCACAAAGCAGATTTCTTGCTTTTGTTATTTTGAGAGAATGCTTTTTTGAAAAAGTTTGATTGTTGTAATAAACAAGCGCAGATGCGCTCAAAACAAAAAGTATTGCGATAACCGATAAAAATTTTTTCTTCATAAATTTATAGTAGATGATTTTTTAAGTTTTGGCAAAGTTTCCATAAAAAAAGAACTCCGTTAAGAGTTCTTTTAAAACATGCCTGGAGGGATTCGAACCCCCGACCTTTTGGTTCGTAGCCAAACGCTCTATCCAGCTGGGCTACAGGCACATATAAATCTTTACATCTATTATTTTATTCGGTAAATACTAATTTTCAAGCCTTTTTTGTCGTTATTTACGATAATTTTTGCAAAAAAAAAGCTGCTAATTGCAGCAATACTTAATAATCTTGGGAGGAGATTTGGGGATTTGTTATAGAGGCATGTTATGATACATGTTTCGTTTTGTGTAGTCTTTTTTTTTAAATCTTAATAATTATTTACAATATCTTGATTAGCATGAAAATTTGATTTATGGATTTTTTCGCATGTTTCGTCTAAAATCAAGTTATCTTATTGGAGCTTTAATATGTTATTTGATGACTTTATTATAAATATACTTTTAGTTTTATATATATATTTGCTTATATTTATTGCATATTACGCATTCAATGTGTTCAAAAGCACAAAGCGTAATCAAATCGGATTGGAGCAAAAGTATATTGCACGAGATTTGCCGGGTAATTTAATTACCATCATTTATGCCAAAACGGGCGACAAAGGTGTTGTTGAACTCGTCAGAATGCTTAAAGAGCAAAAATATCCTAAAGAAAATTATCAAATTCACGTATTGTTTGATAATTCAAAAGATGATTATTCGGATATTATTGAACAAGCGGGCGGCGTAAAGGTTTGGCGTATAAACAACGGCTCTGAAATGGGCAAGGATAACGCACTTCCGTGGCTTTTGGAAAGATTGATTTCTTTCAGAAACGTAAATGCGTTTGTTTTTCTTGATGCAAACCGCAAAATTAATCCTGATTTTTTGAGAAATATCAATACAGCGTTATTTTCAAGTGATGTTGTGGTTCCTGCAATTGAGTATGTAACCTCCGCAGGTGATGTCATTGCTGCGATTAAAAATTGCGCTAAAAAATACGAAAACAGAATTTATAATACGGCAAGAGCCGTACAAGGCTTAATGAGTCCGATAAGTTCTGGCGCAGTTGCTATTAAACAGGAAGTTTTGGAAAAATTGCAATGCGTTGATTTTAAAGATAAAGAAACAGAGTATAAATATTCTATATTTTTGGCAAGCCATGGACATGTTCCGATTTTTGCACCTGATGTAAAAACAAGAATTCCTTATGAATTGGATAAGAAATTGTCGTTGAAACAAAAAGCGTCTGTAATTCAGTTTGCTTTGACAAAAATGTTCAGCGGTTCAAAAATCTTTTTGGAATTTATTCTTTCGTTTTTCAAGCCGAAAGCGCTTACAATATTGTTGCTTTACACAATATTTTTCGTTTTCCTCTACAATTTTGAAGTTAAAAATGTTGTATTTGAAAACGTCGCTTTTGTTGCAGGGGCAGCAGGTGTAACTTTGTTGGTATTCTTAATTTCTTTGGCAGTTGCAAAGGATGAAAGAATTAACCCGTTATTTTTATGCTTTACACCTTTGTATGATTTGCTTGAATTTATCTTTAGACCGAAAGGAAAATTGGATGATATTGACTCACCCGATTTGTTCGCGGTTCCCGTTGGCGCAGGTATCCCTGTTATTGTTACTGATAGCGAAAGTGTTTTGAAATGTTCTATTGAAATGAAAAACACGGGTGACGGTTTCCAAGCGGTATTCAGATACAAGGGAAGAACTTTGGTCTCCGAAATTGTAAATTCTCCAAAGGCAGCATTGGATGAGTTGATTAACAAACTCGGCAAAAACGGATTAAAAATACACATTTGTGCAGGATGTTCTCACTTTGGTTTTAAACCTAATTCGCCTGCCGAAACGCAAAAAGGTTTATGTTCTCAAAAGGATAAAATGACAGGTGATATTCAACCCGAAACTTCACTTTTGGACACTTGCAAATATTTCCAAGCAATGTCGGATTTGAATAATGTTGTTGAGTTCAAAAAAAATGAAAAAAATGACGAACAAAAATCTGACGAAAATAATGAAGAACATGAATAATTAATATAATATGTATTATATTGAAAAATCTCTCGGACTCACGAGAGATTTTTTTTGTTTAAAAAAGTTCATGAAGTTATATGAAATTTCGATTTTAATTGTAAATTTTTTCGGCATGTTTTTCATGTCAAAAGCCTACTCTCATCATGATTTTCATGATTGTAACATGGTTATTTCTTGCTATTGCTGGGTTTGAGGCTATTAGCATTACAAAATGTAACAACATTAAAGCCGAAAACTAAAGTTTTCACATGGTTTTGCCGATATAAAGAGTATAAGGTAAGTGATAAAGGAAAAGAATTATGGGCTTAGCATCATCACAAGCTAGAATGTTACTTTTGACAGCAAGAAAGAGCGATTTGGAATACAGAGCACAATGTATTTCACAAAGAAAAATCAACCTTGCAATGCAAACTGAGCAATTGGCTAATGATTATTCAAACTCAATGGCAAATATGACAATGAAGTTGAACTATGCAACCGTTAACGGTCAAGCTCAATACGAAAAACTTTCTTATGCCGGTATCACAGCAGAAAATGCTAACTACGTTGGTGACTACTTAGTAAAAACTGCATCAGGCAAATATGCTTGCACAGATACAAACGATGCATTGAAAGTTTGCGCTAAGTTAGCAAAAGCATCAGGTCAAGATGTAGACTTGTCATCAATGACAGCATCAGACAAACAAACATTGCTCAATTCATACAAAGATAAATTGACAGTTATTTCACAAATGAACAATGCTGATTACTTCCAAGATGCATTGAGAAACGGTGGCTTGTTCTTACAAAAGAATGAACAAACAACAGGTACTGATGAAAACGGTGACACAATCAACATTACAACAGGTTATAAAACAATTGCTTGGAGTTCATGCGGTGTAATCGCAGATACATACAAAACTGAAGACGATGCACAAGCACAAGCAGATTACGAATCAAGAACAACAGTTCTTGCAAACCAAGACAAATTGCTTGATTTGGAATTAAACAAAATTGAAACTCAACACAAAGCAATCGAAACTGAATACGACTCAGTTAAGAAAGTAATCCAAAAGAACATTGAAGTATCTTACAAAATCTTCGCATAGTTTGAGTTGAGATAGAGAAATTTTCTAAACACATTCACACACTTACCACAATTTTGAGGCGGCTTATTAAAGTCGCCTTTTTTTTAAGTTTTGTAACAACATGAATGCCGAAAATTAAAGTTATCACATGGTTTGCCGATAACATGAATATAGGTAAGTGATAAAGGAAAATTAATTATGGGTTTAGCGTCATCTCAAGCAAGAATGTTACTTTTAACAGCAAGAAAAAGTGACTTGGAATACAGAGCACAAGCTATCTCTCAAAGAAAAATAAATTTGGCAATGCAAACTGAACAATTGGCAAACGATTATTCAAACGCAATGCAAAATATGACAATGAAATTGAACTATGCAACCGTTAACGGTCAAGCTCAATACGAAAAACTTTCATACGCAGGTATCACAGCAGAAAACGCTAACTACGTCGGTGATTACATTGTTAAAACAGCAACAGGCAAATATGCGGTAACTGATACATTAGACGCTTTGAAAGTTGCAGTTAAGGTTATGAACGCAAACGGCGGTTATACAGTTCAACAAAAAGCATACGGTATCGTTGCAGGTGAAGGCGATAACAAAGTTTCTGTAAAAAATTACAACAACATCGCTGCTTCAAACGATTATATGCTTCAAAACAAAGAAGGTGCATTCACGGTTGCAAGTCAAGATGATGCAATCAGACACATCCTCAAAACAACTAACGATAACAGAGACATCACAACTTTGACAGATGCTCAAAAACAAGAATTATTAACAGCAAACGAAGGTAAATATGTTGTTAACGAAAAATTGGCTGATACAAAATATTTCCAAAACGCTCTTACAAACGGTCAAGTTGTAATTGCAAAAGCACAATACGAAACAACTCAAAACGCTGACGGTACTGAACAAAAGACTCTTACAGGTTACGAACAACTTAAAGGTCAAGCACAATATGCCGAAATCGGTACAGAAGACGTTCAAAAACAATATGATTTGTCATCAATGACTGCAGAACAAAAACAATTACTTCTTTCTGAATTCAGAAAAACATACGGTGAATTTGCAGTTATCTCAGAAATGAACAACGCTGATTACTTCCAAGACGCATTGAGAAACGGCGGTTTGTTCTTACAAAAGAACGAACAAACAACAGGTACTGATGAAAACGGTGAAACAATCAACATCACAACAGGTTACAAAACAGTTTCTTGGAGTTCATGCGGTGTAATCGCTGAAACTTACAAAACTGAAGACGATGCTCAAGCACAAGCAGATTACGAATCAAGAACAACAGTTCTTGCAAACCAAGATAAATTGCTTGACTTGGAATTAAACAAAATTGAAACTCAACACAAAGCAATCGAAACTGAATACGACTCAGTTAAGAAAGTAATCCAAAAGAACATTGAAAAATCTTACAAAATCTTCGCTTAGTTGAGAGACAAAAATTTTCTAAACACATTCACACACTTACCACAATTTTCAGGCGGCGCAAGTCGCCTTTTTTATTGCAAAAATACAGGATATTAATGAGCATGTTTTTTGTTTGGAGTGGTAATATCAAAGCATGCTTATACACAGAATTGCCGAATATTGCGAATATAATATGGCAGAGCGCGGGCTTTCGGAAAATACAATCGAGGCTTACAGACGTGATTTGGTTGATTTGTGTAATTTTTTAAATGAAAACGGCATCGATGATGAAAATAATGTTCAAAGACTTCATTTGAATTTGTATATTAAAAATCTTAGAGACAGAGGGTTGAAGCCCGCTAGCGTAGTCAGAAAAATTGCCGCAATTCGCGGTTGGTTTTCGTGGATGTCTGTTAATGAGTATATCTCTGCAGATCCTTCTTTGACGCTTGAACATCCGAAACTTACCGAAAGACTGCCGAAAGTTTTGACTTTAGAGGATGTCAAAAAGATTTTGGATATAAAAATGTCGATTTTGGATAAGGCCATATTTGAACTTTTATATGCCTGCGGACTTAGAGTTTCGGAACTTACCGAACTCACTTTGTCCAATGTGGATTTGGCTGCCGATTATGTCAGATGTACTGGGAAAGGCTCGAAAGAAAGGTTAATTCCTATTGGAAAGTGCGCAGAACTTGCTCTTAAAAAATATTTAAAGGAAAGAAATTTTATTGTCAGAAAGCATGCCTTGAACACAAAGTATTTCTTTTTGCACGAAAACGGTCGCCACATCTCAAGACAGGATGTTTACCTTTTTATCAAAAAAGTCGCTGCCGAAATCGGGAAAAAAGCATCTCCGCATACAATCAGACACACTTTTGCAACCCACTTGCTCGAAAATGGAGCCGATTTGAGGGTTGTACAAGAACTTTTAGGACACTCTGATGTGTCGACAACACAACTTTATACCCATGTCAGCAAAAAGCGTCTTAAAGAAGTGTATTTTGCGATTAACGGCTAGTTTAACGAGTTCAAATATTCGTCTCTCGAAACACTTGTTTGCTCAAATGTTTCAAGATTTTTGACGGTCAAAGTGCTTGAATTGAGTTCGTTTTCGCCGATTATGACAGCGGTATTTGCGAGTTTGCCTGCTTTTTCGATTTGCTTTGCAAATTTGCGTTTTGAATAATCCAAATCGCAGGTTTTGCCTTTTTCTCTAATTTCGTTAGCAAGTTTCAATGCTTCGTGAATGTTGTCAGAAACAACGAAATAGTCGAGTTTTTCAGGCTCTTGTTTTTCCATTAATGAGTATAATCTTTCGACACCGACTGCCCAACCGACTGCAGGAACGTGAATACCGCCGAGTGTTTCGACGAGATTATCGTATCTTCCGCCGCCGCAGACTGCGTTTTGTGAACCGAGATTTTCGGATTTGATTTCAAATACGGTTTTTGTGTAATAGTCCAAACCTCTTACGAGGAAAGGATTTTCGACATATTTTACATTGAGCATGTCGAGGTGTTGTTTTAATTCAGTATAATGTTGGGTGCAATCATCGCATAATTCAAGGTTTGCAAGGTTTTCGAGAACTTTGTGTTTTTCAAAAAGTTCTTTGCATTCGGGAACTTTGCAGTCTAAAATTCTGAGCGGATTTGTTTCAAAACGTCTTTTGCAATCATCGCATAATTCGCCCAAAAACGGTTCTATAAGCGATTTGATTTTGTTTCTGAGTTTTGCTCTGCAATCGTTGCAACCTAAAGAGTTTATTTCGACCGTGAGGTTTTTCAAACCGATTTTTTCTATGAATTTAACTGCTGTGTAAATGCAGTCAGCATCAGCTGATGCATCAGATGCACCAAACATTTCCACACCGATTTGGTGGAATTGTCTTTGTCTGCCTGCCTGCGGACGTTCGTATCTGAACATCGGTCCGAAGTACCAAAGTTTAACAGGCTGAATATCTCTTGCCATTGTGTGTTCCAAAAAAGCACGAACAACACCTGCGGTGTTTTCGGGGCGAAGAGTTAATGAGTGACCGCTTTTTTCAAAAGAGTACATTTCCTTGTTAACAATGTCCGTACTGTCGCCGACACCTCTTTGAAAGAGTTCCGTTGCTTCAAAAATCGGAGTTACGATTTGTTTGAAGTTTGCAGCTTTAAATACTTCTCTTGCGCTATCTAAAATTTTTTGCCAGTCAGCGTTTTCTGCGGGCAAAATGTCCTTAGTTCCTTTTTGTGCTTTTATTGCCATAGATATTCACCTCAAACTGATTATAGCACAAACCTATTTGCACGGAATTTTTACGATAAATTCGGTTCCTTCCCCTTCTTTTGAAGTAAAGGTTATTGTTCCTTTGTGCTTTGAGATGATTTTTTGAGATATTGCCAAGCCCAGCCCTGTTCCTGCGCCGATACCTTTTGTCGTAAATCCGACGTTGAAGATTTTGTTTTTATTCTTTTCGGGAATACCGCAACCCGTGTCTTTGACAGAAACTGTCAACATGTCGTTTTCGACTTTTGTCGTGATAAAAATCTTTCCGGTCGTTTTGATACTGTGGCAAGCGTTTATGATGAGGTTCATAAAAACTTGGTTGAGCATGTTAACGTAACAGTTGACCATTGGAAGTTCCGCGTAATCTTTGATTACGGTTACTTTGTTTTTAAGTTCATGATTTACGAGTTGCAAAGTTAAATCAAGTTCTTTGTTGATGTCAGCGGGTTGAAGTTCGGCTTCATCCAGTCTTACAAACTTTTTGAGAGATTTTACAATGGTTGAAATCCGTTTAACCGCTTCCGAATCAATTTCGTTTAAGGATTTTATAATTTCCAAATTCTCGACAACTTTGTCGGAATTTATAATTCTTGTAAGCATCTCGTTATTCGAGTTAATAGAACCGAGCGGAGTGTTGATTTCGTGGGCAACACCTGCGACAAGTTGACCTAAAGACGCCATTTTTTCGGAATTTATAAGTTGCAATTGTGTTTCTTCCAATTCCTTGAGAGTCTTTTTCAATTTCTTGTTTTGTTTTTTTATGTTGTCTGTAAGTAATGTTCTGATTACTGCGCCCGTAAGTTGTTCTGCAATTGTTTGAAGCAGTTCGAGATTTGCCTTTACAACCGAGGTTTGTACGGTTAAAGTTATGATTGCACCGATAGTCTTTTTTTCGCCCGATATCGGAATAATTACCCTTTGCGTTCCTTTTCGTAAAGTCTTTTCGTCATCAAGGCTTTCTTTAAGACATGCTGAAGAATATATTTTTTGTGCATTAAAACTGTCGCATGCCGATTTGTCCAAAGTAAGAATTTTTTCCAAATCCGAGTTGTAATCTTGTGAATTCACGAGTTTTATAACAAATTGCTTTCCTGAAGGTATAACAAAATAACTTTTGTAAGAGCCAAGCAGTTCATGAATTTCCGAAACAACTGAAATCATAAGTTCGGAAATGTCTTCGGACTTTCTGATTTTTGCAAAAACTCTGTTGATAAGCGCCGTCTGCAATGCGTGTTGTTGAGCGGATTCTTTGAGTTTTTCAATTTTTCGTGAGGCTTCTAAAAGTCTGTCATATTTTCTTTGGAGTTTTGTATATTGCTCGGCTTGATTTCTTATGGTCAATTCTTGAGTAATATCTTGAAATCTTATGTATGTGTAATTTTTGAACTTCGCAGCGCTGACCGCCAAGTCATGATACTCATCGCTTGATATTTGATAACTGCAAATCGAGTAAAAATTTTCTTTTGATTGCAAAAGAATATCAATAATCGACGTGTCAAAACGACTGTCTAAAATGCAAGCAGTCGTGTCGATTGAAAAATAGTGTTTAATTTTTGAAAAATTTTTCAGTACACCGAAAAATTTCTCGGAGGCTTTGTTTTGATAAACAATTTCACCTCTTTGATTTGCCAAAAAAATCGGGTCATCAAAGTCATTAAATATTTTAAAATCAGTTGTTGTCATATTATTGGAACATTATGTAATGGTTTACGAACGCAAGTACGGCACCTAAAATAGCACCTACAAAAACTTCAAACGGAGTATGTCCGAGAAGTTCTTTAAGTTTTTCTTGCGGATCTGTAAGTTTTCCCGTGTAAAATTCTTCCATCATTTTGTTTAAGCAAGCCGCCGTTTTACCTGCTGCTCTTCTCAAACCTGCCGCGTCATACACTACGATTATTGAAAATCCGATTGCGATTGCGAATTCAACGGAGAGAAAACCGCATATTATGCCGACAGTTGTGGCGAGAGCAACCGTTCCCGCAGAGTGAGAACTCGGCATTCCGCCAGTTGTTGTCAAAATTTTAAAGTTTATAGTCTTATGAGTGAGTAAATATCCGATAAATTTTAGAATTTGAGCGATAATAGCCGCTTCAAAAGCAGAAAATAAGATTTCGATACTTGTATTTAAAAACATTAGCAAACCCTTTCTGTTATGTCGGATAAAATCCCTCTTAAAATCAAAGAATCATAACCGTTGGAATTTAGTATATCACAACATTGGTCACAAAGTCTTTTAACTTCACATTTTGCTTTTTCTAAACCGAAAAGTGATGTGTAAGTAGCCTTGTGAGCATTTGCATCTTTGCCGGGGGTCTTGCCGAGTTCTTCGAGAGTTGCGATTTCGTCCAAAATATCGTCGTAAATTTGGAAAGCATGCCCGAATGCCAATGCCCATTTTTCCATATCATTAATTTGTTTTTCATTTCCGCCGCCTAAAATCGCCCCCGCTTTCATTGCCAAAACAAATAATTTTGATGTTTTGTATTCGTGAATATAATCGAGTGTTTCTGCTGAAATTTGCTTGTTTTCGGAGTCTATATCGACGACTTGTCCCGATATAATTCCGTCGACACCTGCGCCAATACAAAATTCTTTTATAATTTCGACAATATCGGCTTTTGAGACTGATGACGGAGTCTTTTCTATGATTAATTTCGGGGCAAAACTCAACAATGCATCTCCTGCAAGAACGGCTGTGCTTTCCGAAAATGCCTTGTGGTTCGTGAGTTTTCCTCGTCTGTAATCATCATTATCCATACAGGGCAAATCATCGTGAATAAGGCTTTGAGTGTGGAGCATTTCGATTGCGCATGCCGTCGGAATTGCGTTTTCATAACTGCCTGAAAGCATTCTGCAAACTTCCAAAGTCATAACGGGTCTTAATCTTTTTCCGCCTGCATTTAACGAATATTTCATAGAATTGTATATTTCTTCGGGATACTTAACGGGAACAAATTCGTCCAGTTTTTCTTCGACAAGTTTTTTAAGTTTTCCGTATTCGTTTTTGTATTCAGTTTTATTCATCAGTCGTTGCCTCGTTTTTTACTACATTTTGTTTAATTAATTTTCTTGATAAAGCGCGTTTGTTCTCGGATAATTTCACCATGTGAACACCCTTGTTGAACTTTGATGATGACTCGACTTTTGAGCCTTCATAAGTAATTTTTTGTTTGTATTCTTTCGCTTCATCAACAAATTTTTTGTAACTTTCATATCTTGTTTCAGAAAATTCGCCTAAATTTTCCAAAACATTGCAGCCGCTTTCGTGTATATGCAGGCAATCTTTGAATTTGCAGCCTGAATATTCTCTAAATTCTCTGAATAATTTCTGTACATCAGTCGGCATTAAGAAGTTAAATCTTACGTTTGAAAATCCGGGGGTGTCTACAATATAGGAGTTTTCATTAATTTTGAAAATCTCGCAATGTCTGGTGGTATGAACCCCTCTTTGAGTTTTTTCGCTGACTTCTTTTGTCGCCAGTTTGTGGATGCCGTTTGTCAAAAGATTTATGAGTGTTGATTTTCCGACACCTGATGCACCGCACAAAATAGAAACGCTGTTTTCCAATAATTCATGAAACGGCGCTGTTCCGATATTTAATAATGCAGATGTGAAAAACAGTTCATAACCTAACGGTTCGTAGATTGCTTTTACTTTGTTTATGAGATTTTCATCTTTGTTTAAGTCGCATTTATTGAAGCACAAAACAGGCTCTATATTGTGATATTCGCAAAGTGAAATGTATCTGTTAAGTTGTTCAAAATCCAGTTCGGGATGTTTAATCGCCGATACGATAATCGCCTTTGAGATATTTGCGACTTTTGGTCTGGACAAAAAATTCTTGCGTGGCAAAATTTTTGAAATAAAAGCCTGTGTTTTATCTTGGGTAAGGGCTTCGATTTCAACAAAATCACCGACAATTACGTTTTCAAATTTCTTTTTCAAAACATCACGAAGTTTGCACTCGACTGAGCCAAAATTCGTGTTTACATAATAGAAATCAGAAAATATTTTGTAAACTTGTCCGTTCATAATCAAATTTTACAATGAAAACTCCTAAATTCAATTTTTATTAACAGATTTATTATGTTTAATATATAATTAACTTGTTAATCCAAAGAAATATAAAATAGAAAGAAAGAAGACAAATGATTAATGAAGTCAAAAAAACCGAATTTGCAATTGGAGGCAAAACGGTCGTAATTGAAACAGGAAAGTATGCTAAATCAGCAGCTTCTTCAGTTACGGTAAGATGCGGCGACACTATGTTGTTTGTACATGCAGCAGTCAGCCCTGAACCCAGAGTCGGAATAGATTTCTTCCCGCTCTTAATTGATTATGAAGAAAGAATGTCAGCTATCGGTAAAATCCCCGGCGGCTACAACAGAAGTGAAGGTAAGGCTTCTGACAAGGCTATCTTGGCATCAAGATTGATTGACAGACCTATCAGACCTTTGTTCCCTAAAGGATACAGAAACGATATTCAAATCGTTGCACAATTGTTCTCATCAGACCAAGAAAACCAACCTGATGTATTGGCTATTTTAGGTGCATCATCAGCGTTAATGCTCGCAGGTGTTCCGTTTGAAGGACCTGTCGGTGCAGTAAGAGTTGGCAGAATTAACGGTCAAATGGTTGCAAACCCGACTTATTCGGAATGCGAACATTCAGATATGAACATTGTCATTGCCGGTACTAAAGATTCAATCATCATGGTTGAAGCAGGTTGTGACTTCGTTACGGAAGACGATATTATGGCAGCAGTTGAATTTGCTCAAAAAGAAATTGCTGTTCAATGTGATGCTCAGTTGGCATTTGCACAAGAATGCGGTGTCGAAAGACCTGAATTCGTAAATCCCAACGATACATCAGAAATCAAAAAAGTTCTTGAAGAAATGTGCTACGACGCAGTTTACGATGCGTACCACAACTTCGACAGAGAATACAGAAAACAAAAACTTGAAGAAACAAAAGCAAAAGCTCGCGAATACTTCGACAATCTCGACGATGAACACCCTGTTAAGAAAATGATGAACGAAACAGGCATCGACTTTGTTGCAGAAGAATTCAAATATCTTGAAAAGAGAATTATGAGAGCAATGATTGTTAATGAAGGCGTCAGAGCAGACGGCAGACACGTAGAAGATGTTCGTCCTATCTGGTGTGAAGTTGGTGTTCTTCCCAGAGCACACGGTTCAGCAGTCTTCACGAGAGGTCAAACTCAAATCTTGTCAGCCGTTACATTGGCTGGTCCAGGAATGGCTCAAGAACTTGATGGTGTTGATCCTCAAACAACTAAGAAATTTATGCACAAATACATTTTCCCCGGCTTCTCGGTTGGCGAAGTAAAACCGCTCAGAGGACCCGGACGTCGTGAAGTCGGTCACGGAAACCTTGCAGAACGTGCAAACATTCCTGCACTTCCGTCAGAAGATGAATTTGGTTATACAATCAGAGTTACTTCAGACGTATTGGAATCAAACGGTTCTACATCAATGGGTTCAACTTGCGGTACTTCAATGGCTTTGATGAACGCAGGCGTTCCTGTTAAATGTATGATTGGCGGTGTTGCAATGGGTCTTATCAAAGAAGGCGATAACGATGTAGTCTTGACCGATATTCAAGGTATTGAAGACTTCCTCGGCGATATGGACTTCAAGGTAACGGGTAACGATGACGGAATTACCGCTCTTCAAATGGATATGAAGATTAAAGGTATTTCAAACGCTACATTGAGAAGAGCGTTGGAACAAGCAAAACGCGGCAGACTTCACATTATGGGTGAAATGAGAAAAGTCATCACCGAACCTGCAAAAGAAATGTCACCGTACGCACCGAGAATCTTCACAATGACTATTCCGACTGAAGATATCGGAACAGTTATCGGACCCGGCGGCAAAAACATCAGAAGTATCATTGAAGCATCAGGTGCTGAAATTGATATCCAAGATGACGGTAGAGTTACTATCACTTCTAACGACAAAGAAGGTGCTGACATCGCTATTAAGATGATTAAACAAGCAACTTTCCGTCCCGAAGAAGGTATGGTAATTAAAGGCAAAGTTGTTAGAATTATTCCTATCGGTGCGTTTGTTGAACTCGCTCCGGGAAAAGACGGTATGATTCACATTTCGCAAGTTTGCAAAGAAAGAATCGACAAAATCGAAGGTCACCTTAATATCGGTGATGAAGTAATCGTTAAGATTATCAAAATCGATGACAAAGGCAGAGTTAACCTTACTCTCAAAGGTGTTACCGAAGAAGATAAAGCAAAAGTTATGTAATCGTAACTTACAAAAATTATCCCGTGTGCCTATTGCATACGGGATTTTTTTATTGCATTTTATAAGTATGAACGCATATACTTGTATATTCGGCGGTGGCGCTATACGTGGCGCAACGTACGTCGGAGTCGTAAAAGCATTAAAAGAATTGAATATCGACATTTCTGCCTATGTCGGCTCATCTGTCGGTGCAATTTTTGCATCTTTATGCTCAATCGGATATGATTCTTCCGAGTTTCAAAAAATCATGTACGACTTTAACGCGTTTATGTTTAAGGATATAAATTTTTCAATAGGACAAGATTTTTCGATTTCAAAAGGTGAAATTTTTGAAAATTGGATTAGAGAATGTATTGAAAAAAAATTCTACGGTGATTGTTATAAAAAGGGGGAAAACCCTCCTGTTACCTTCGCTGATATTGACATGGAATTGTCAATTTTAGCAACTGATTTGGCTACGAATTCAAGATTTGTTTTTTCAAAGAAAACTACCCCGGATTTTGAAGTTGCAAGGGCTGTTAGAATTTCGTCGAGCTTTCCGGGGTTGATAAAGCCTGCCGAAATTGACGGAATGTATCTCGTTGACGGCGATTTGGCGAAGAGTATTCCGCTTTGGAAAGAACTTGAACTCGACCGTGACAACAGAATTCTGGAATTCAGACTTGAGGGTAATTGTATGAACTTAAAGTCCGTAATTGATTATATCAATTCGGTTTACAGTTCCATGTCTTATTTTTGTTCGGAAAATATTATACAGACATATAATTCAAAAGATATGTTTGACTACGTCATGATTGATACGAAAGACGTTCTTTTGTTCGATTTTCAAATAACTAACGATCAGAAAGATTGGCTTGCGAAAGTAGGATATGAAACAACAATGTCTTACTTTAAAAATAATTTATTACAAAAGAAAAAGAGACTTTTGCCTCTGTATCAAGGCATGCTCAATTCTTTGATTGCTCTTAAAAACTTGATAAAATCATCTAAAGTTGCAGAAATTAAGAGTTTGGTTTTTGATTATTTGTGCAATTTGTCTGATGACTATCTTGATATGGATGCAATTTTGCTGAACGATGCTAAAAAATTCAAATCATTATTGTTCAAAGATATGAAAACTGCCAGGTTTTTGCCTGTTTCACGTATTGAAAACAAAACCGAGCATGTCAAAGCATTGCAAGGTTTGATTGAAAAATTTGAATTTAAAGTTTGCGAAATGGAAACTTATATCAAAGAATTTTCAAAATAATTATAAGTTTTTTGTCGATTTGCATTTTTACTGCTGAAATTTTTTTACATTTAAGATATGATTGTGAAAAAGATAAGATAAAAATAAATTAGCAGGCGTGGTGCAATTATGCATAATGATTTACAAATTAATGTTGGAAAATTAAATGATAAAACAGGTTTAATCTTCAAAATCGTCGAATCTTTGAATAAGATTTTAAGAGAGGACCAAGCACAAAAACAACCGTTGTTTTTGTCTATTAACGAACAATTTTTGCTTAAATTGGTAACGGGAATTGTTAAAAATCCTCAAAAGTCTTATGTTATCGGTATTACAGGTGAATCTGCATCAGGTAAAACGACACTCGTTGATAACGCTTCAAAGGCGCTCTTGAAAGACGGAAGAAAAGATTTGTTTACCACAATTCGTTGTGATGACTATTATGTGGATGCTTCCGAAGAATTAAAGAGAGCAGGAAGTTACGAAAATCTTTTTATGAACGGATATTCTTTTGATACTCCCGACGCTATTAATTTGCCGCTTATGAAGGCACATCTTACGAGTTTGAAAAACGGATGTTCAATCAAGAGCCCTTCATACAATTTTGTTACTTGTGAAAGTCATCTTGATCAAGTCGAAAAAAATCCCGCTCTTATCATTTTGAACGAAGGTTTATTTGTATTAACTCCTGAAGTTATGGATGTTGATGATATTAAAATCTACGTGTTCACTCCGTTTAGCGTAATTCGCGAACGTTGGTACGATAGAGCCGCAACTAGAGGAAAAACAGGCAACGCTGCTGACTTGCAGTTTGAAAATGTAAATTCTGCCGCTCAAGTTTATATCAGACCGACAATGCAGCATGCCGATATTGTAATAAACGGCTTAACAACTGCGGAATACATTGAAGAAATTACCGAAAAGATAATGCACGCAGTTAAAAATGTTATCCAATTAACAAAAGGTATCGAATAATCGATACCTTTTATTTTTTTATTTAGATTTTGTTAATCTCTATTTTTTGTTTGCTTTCTTAGCGAAGTTTTCATCTGCGGGAGATTCAATATCGTTACCCTTTGTGTAACCTTCGTTATCCATCATTTCAACTGCAAGTTCAATGAATTTTGTATTGTATTCATCTGAACCTTCTTCGTATTGTGCAAGTTGGTTCTTGATGTTTTCATTCATCCATTGAGGAATTGAATTTTGGATAATTCTGAGAGTATCATGAGCAAGTGAACTTTCCGAATCACCTTTTACTTCAGGCGCTTTCATCTTGTCAGTATCAACTTCTCTGATAGTGTATTGGTTAACACCCCAACGAGCTTCCGAAAGTTCGTTCAAGTTGAAGATAACGTTTTCTTGGTTTCCGTCATTAACACCTGCAAAGACAAAGTCGTAGAAGTTGATGTTGTTGTTGGAAATTTCAAATACGTCATAAGGTTTTCCACCCGACCAGTCCATACCGAGTTCTTCCGTGAACGCTCTTTCGTCCATTACTCTGTAAGTACCGTTTCTAAGGTCAGTATGTGTAAACAAGTTTTGTTTATCGTTTTGGAATACTCTGTCATCAGCAGAGTTTGCACTCCACAATGATTTATCCCAAGATAAGAGGTCACCTGAATCAGTTTCGGACATACCTTCGATTTCAAGTTCAAACTTATCGATTACGTTGTCATCATTAACGCCTTGTAAAATCAAGTTGCTGTACAAGTCGATTTGAGTACCGTAAAGTCTTTCAATATTATTACGACGGGAGTTTTGAATTGCCCATTCATTACCTAATCTACCGGTTTGTCCTACACTTACCATAAATTATGATCTCCATAATCTTTGCTACACATGTATAATAACGACATTCCATCAGAAAACTTTAGTTTTTCCTGACGGTTTGTTAACGAATGTTAACAAACCGTTTTTTGTGCGAAATTATTTTGATGTTTATTGTTGAAATCAGCGGCTTGTTCAAGTTTATATGCAAAGTTGAACATTCTGTCCTCTTTCAACATAGGTGCCAACAATTGAATACCGATAGGCATTTTGTTGCTGTCCAATGCAAACGGTAAACTCATTGCGGGGATACCTGCAAGGTTTGCCGTAATTGTTGCAATATCGGTTAAGTACATTGCGAGCGGATCTTCCGATTTTGAACCGATATCAAATGCAGTATCGGGACATGTCGGACACATTAACATATCGACTTTTTCAAATGCATGGTCGAAATCGTTCTTGATTAATCTTCTCAATTGTTGTGCTTTTTTGTAATAAGCATCGTAATAGCCCGAACTTAGTGCGTATGTACCGAGCATGATTCTTCTTTTAACTTCTTCGCCGAAGCCTTGTGCTCTTGTTTTGTTGTACATTTCAATTAATGATTCGCAGTTAGGCGCTCTGTAACCGTATTTTACACCGTCGTATCTTGCAAGGTTTGAACTTGCTTCTGCGGTTGCAACGATGTAGTAAACCCCGATTGAATACTTAATTAACGGTAATGAAATCATTTCAATTTCCGCGCCTAAGTTCTTGTATGCTTGAATTGCATCATCGAGTGCTTTTCTAACATCGGGAGCAAGTCCTGTTTCGTATAATTCTTTGATTACACCGATTTTCATGCCTTTGATATCTTTATTGAGATTTTGGGTCATGTCGGGAACTTCAAAGTTTAAAGACGTTGAATCGTGTTCATCGTAGCCTGCGATTGCTTCTGCCAAAAGTGCGCAATCTTCAACTGTTCTAGCGAAAGGTCCGATTTGGTCGAGTGATGAGCCGAACGCGATAAGTCCGTATCTTGAAACACGACCGTAAGTTGGTTTCATGCCGACAATACCGCAGAATGAAGCGGGAAGACGAATACTTCCGCCCGTATCGGAACCGAGTGCCAAAGTTGAGTGGTACGCGGAAACTGCTGCTGCCGAACCGCCTGAGCTTCCACCGGGAACTTTGTTTAAGTTCCAAGGGTTCTTAACGTTGTTAAATGCAGAGTTTTCGTTACTTGAACCCATTGCAAATTCATCGAGGTTTGTTTTTCCGACGACAGGGATTAAGTTTTCTTTTAATTTTTTAGAAACTGTTGCATCATAAGGCGATACAAAGTTTTCCAAAATTTTGCTTGATGCGGTTGTTTTAAAGCCTTTCAGGTTGATGTTGTCTTTTAATGCAAGCGGAATACCAGCGAGTTTCGGGAGGTCTTCACCGTTTGCAATTTTTTCGTCAACTTTTTTCGCCGTTTCATAGGCTTCATCTTGCGTAAGCGAGTTAAAATCGCCGATTTCAGCATTTTCAGCTTCAATATGTTTATATAATGCGTCAAGAATTTCAGTAGCTTTGACTTCTTTATTTAAAAGTGCTTTTCTTTGTTCGGAGGCACTTTGTTTTATCAAATCTTCAGTATTCAATGTCTTTATCCTCAATAATCTACGACGATATTATAATTCAAATACCAAAGATTTTAAAGAACATTAATAATATTTTGCGTTAGCTTGTAACATATTTTCAATTTGCAGAAGTCGGTTGTATTTTGAAGTTCTTTCCGCACGTGTCAGAGAGCCTGTTTTTATGAAGCCCGAATTCAATCCGACTGCCAAATCCGCAATCATGCAGTCGCATGTGTCGCCCGAGCGGTGTGAAACAATTGTTTTGTAATTAAAATTTCTAGCAGTTTCGATTGCCATAATCGTTTCTGAAATTGTTCCGATTTGGTTTGGTTTTATAAGAACAGAGTTTGCAATGTTCATAAGTGCAAATTTCTCGATTAGTACGGGGTTTGTGACCATTAAATCGTCTCCTACAAGCATAACTTTATCTTTTAATTTTTCAGAAAGAGAAAGCCAGCCTTCGGTATCATCTGATGCCATTCCGTCCTCAATTGAATAAATCGGGTATTTGTGCGTTAAATCCGATAAATATTCAGCCATTTCAACAGAGGTAAACTCGTTATTTTCAAACTCATAAACACCGTCTTGCCAATATTCGGACGCGGCACAATCCAATGCGATTTTGATTTGCTCAAAGTTGTATCCTGCCGACTCAATGGCATTCATGATTGCGATTATAGCCTGTTCTGCATTTTCAAGTTCGGGGGCAAATCCGCCTTCGTCGCCGACAGAGGTTGAAAGACCTTCTTTTTTTAAGACACTTTTTAATGCGTTAAATACCTCGTAAGATGCTGCTATTGCTTCGTCAAAGGTATTAAACCTTAACGGCATAATCATAAATTCCTGAATGTCTAAATCATTGTCGGCATGCGCACCACCGTTAAGTATATTAATCATGGGAACGGGCAGAATATGCGCATTTATTCCGCCAAAATATTTATAAAGAGGAATGTTAAGCGAGTTTGCGGCACATTTTGCCATTGCCGAGGATACGCTCAAAATGGCATTCGCACCAAAGTTTGATTTTTCGTCTGTTCCATCCGCGTTAAGCATTGCGTAATCGTTTTCAAATTGTTCAAACACATCCGCGCCACAAAGCAGTTTATTAATGCAATCATTGACGTTTTGTACGGCTTTTAATACGCTTTTACCGCCGAAATAATGCGGATTATTGTCTCGAAGTTCCAATGCCTCAAGTTTTCCTTTAGAAGCGCCTGATGGAACTTGTGCCACTCCGATTGCACCGTTTTCAGCTTCAACGGTTGCTTCAATCGTCGGATTTCCTCTGGAATCCAGTATTTGTCGTGCTGAAATTTTTTTAATAATATTTTTCATAAAATTTTTCCTTCTTGATTTATTAAAATATTATTAAAAATTTTGAGATAAGCATTAGAGTAATGGATAATATAAAAGTATAGAAATTGTGTAGTATAATATTTTAAAAGGAGATAAATTTATGAGTAATCCAGTTTTAAACTCTGCTTTTAATGAAAGACCTTTTGAAGTTCAATCCGCGCCGATGACGGTAAACGGTGTTGTCTCAAAGTTGGGTCTTATGGCAGTTTTAATGGCGCTTGCAGGCGGTATAACGTGGTATCAGTTTGCAATAGGCAATGTAGACAAAGTTAATATGCTTATGTACGGCGGCTTCATAGTCGGTTTTATACTTGCTATGGTGGCTTGTTTTGCAAGAAAAGCGACAAAATACGTAATTCCTTTCTATGCAGTTGCTGAAGGCGCTGCACTTTCAGGTGTTTCCTGCTATTTTGAAGCAATGTTCCCCGGAATAGTAGTAAAAGCAGTTGCTCTTACATTCTTAACTTTGTTTGCAATGTTATTTTTGTATGCTACAAAAGCAATTCAAGTAACAGACAAATTGAGAGGAACAATTTTTACAATGACGGTTTCTTTGATGGTGTTCTACATAATCACTTGGATTATGTCCTTGTTCCACATCAATATTCCGATGTTGTACAGCAGTTCCCCGTTATCTATCGGATTTTCGGTATTTGTTTGCGGACTTGCTGCATTTAACTTGTTGGTAGACTTCGATTTCATCGAACAAGGTGTTAGAAACTACTTTCCGAAGGATTACGAATGGTTCGGCGCTTTCGGCTTAATGGTAACTCTTGTTTGGCTTTATATGGAAATCTTGAGATTACTTGCAAAATTTGCTAACAGAAGATAGTTTGATTTAACAAAAACAAAAAGGCGGAACTTTAAAGGTTTAAAAGTTCCGCTTTTTTAATGAAAAATTTTATTTTACTGTCTATATTTCGTCTTCTTTAAATAAACTCATCGCGGCGACTCTTGCCGTTGACCAACAATTTTGCAAGTTAAATCCGCCCGTAAATCCGTCGACATTAATCATTTCTCCTGCGAAGAACAAGTTTGGAACAAGTTTTGATTCCATTGTTGCAGAGTCGATTTCATCGGTATCAACACCGCCTGCGGTGACAATTCCTGTTCCCAAAACTTTGCTTGTTACGTGAAGTTTAAAAGCGGTTAAATTCTCAAGAATTATATCTTTTTCTTTGTTCGTCATTTGCGCAATTTGCTTCATTCCGTCTATATTGTTGTTTTCTAGTATTTTTTCAAACAATTTTTTCGGACAAAACGGTGAAAACGAGTTTTTTATGGAAACTTTCGGACTTTTGTCCTTGAAATCGGTAATAAAATTATCCAAATATGCATAATTTTGACCGACAAGGTTGATTTGCAATTCCAAAGGATTTTGTTCTGAATAATCCTCATAGGCGCAGCATGACGATATTTTAAAGACCAACGGTCCCGAAATCGAATTTCTTGTAAACAAGATATCTCCAGCCAAATTCAAAAGTTTCTTTCCGTCTAAAAAGACTTTTACCCAAACGTCTTTTAGAGATAAACCTGATAATTCATAATATTCTTTTTCCGCAATTTCAAGCGGTGCAAGCGTAAAAGTAGGTCTTACTATTTTATGTTTGAAACTTCTTGCGAGTTTGAAATTTTTGCCGCCTGTTGCAAGAATTAATTTCTTAAACTTGTAATCTCCGTCTTGTGTTGAAACAACGAAGTTTTCGCCATCGTGAAATACGTGAGAAACACGTTTTTTTATGAACTTAATTCCGAGGATATTTCCTCGTTTGAGCAAAATTTCTGCCATTACTCTGGAACTGTCAGAAATGGGGAAAATCCTGTTATCAGACTGAACGTAGGATTTTATACCGATATTTTCAAAGTAATCGACGGTATCGTTCATGTTAAATCTTGAAAATACCGAAAGCAAAAACTTTGAGCCTCTCGGATAATATGATGCAAAAGTTTTATTGTCCGTTTCAAAATACGAAAAGTTGCATCTTCCGCCGCCTGTCGGCAATAAAGTCGTAAGAGCATCCTGCCAATCGAAAACAGTTACGTTGACATTATAAAAATCCCTCACGGACAGGGCTGCAAAGACCCCCGCAGGGCCTGCGCCAATAATACCTACATCAGTATTAGAGTTCATCAAATCTTGTTCCGAATAAAACTATGTCTTCGGGATTTTCGATGGCTTCGTGAAGTTCAAGCAATGATTTTTTATATTTTGGGTGAACCAAATCGGGAACGAGTTCAAGAAGCGGAACTAACGCAAATGCACGTTCGTGCAAGTGTTTGTGCGGAATTGTCAATTCTTCGTCTTCGTAAATCAAATCGTCATAAAGCAAAATGTCGATATCAATGGTTCTTGATGACCAATGGATTTCTTTTTCGCGGTCACGACCCAAATGTTTTTCTGTGTCTAAACATAATTTAAGAAGTTCTTTAGGGCTAAGTTTTGTCTTAACCTCAATTACGGCATTTAAAAACCAACATTGATCGGGTTTCCCCCAAGGTTCTGTTTCGTACAAAGCAGAACTTCTAACGATAGTGACGTCGCCTGATTCTACGAGCATTTTTGTTGCCTGTTGAACATATCCGACTCTGTCTCCGATGTTGGAACCTAAACATAAGTATGCAATTGCCATATTATTGAACTCCTTTTTGAAACTATTTTAATATGTTAATTCTTTATTTACAAGTATTTTTTGAATTTTATTTACTAATTTGTGTTAAAATTATATTGTAAGGAAGAATTTATGGCTAATATTACGGTATATTCGGTCGACGAATACAAAGACGAATACAATAAAATTTTTGCAGGTGTGTACAACGACTTCAAATCTCGCGCATTCAGCGATTACAAGTTTGAATTGACACCTTTGGAATATGATGACTTTATCAATTCTGTTAAAGAAAATCTCGTCAGTTGTTTAATCCTTTTTGAACAGGATGTTCCGACGGGTTTTTTGGCTTACACAACAGTTATTTCGGAATCTTTGGAACTCAATATTATCCATATCGTCGGTGATGAAAATTCAATCCAAAAACGCTGCGTTTTGATGCAAAAATTCTTGGATATTAATGCAGATATCATTGCAAAGAAAGTCGTTACCTACGCTCTTCTCGGCAAACAGGAAGAAATTATTCCCGAGTTGCCGAAATTCGGATTTGAAACGGTTAATCAGTCCGTTATGAAGTTTGACTTTAAAAATCCTGCTTGTATATCAAAACTCAGAGAAACACCTCTTCCGAGACTTAACAACGGCTTTAGAACGGTTAATTGGGACGACAAATATTTCAATGCCGTTTGTAACTTGGTTTTAAATTCTTTCAAGGATATGTCCGATGCAAAATTTGACCCGAGATTTACCTCTATGAACGGTGTTAAAGACATTGTTGCGAAGATTATCACAGGTTTGTACGGCGAATTTTTGCCTCAGGAAACAAAAATTTTATTATATCACGATGAGCCGGTCGGGGTTTGTTTTGCAAACCTTACTAACTCTGAAATTGCGAATGTACCGATTGTTGCGGTAAAAGAAAAATACCGCGGAAAATCATACGGTGTCTATCTTTTAAAATCTGTCGTTACGGATGTATACTCGACTGTTATGAATTGCACGAGAAATCTTTCGGAACTTAATGCATCTTGCGATACGGATAATCTTTCCGCATACAAAATGTATCAAGCCGTCGGTTTTGAAGAATTATATTCATATAAGCAGTCATACAAAGGCTAATTTTTCGCAAAAAAAAAGCCCTTGCGGGCAAAGAGATTTTAGAGAGAGAGAGATGGACTTGCGTCCATTTGAGTATAATTCGTTTATGCAACGATTATTAATTATTGCTCAAAACGAGCTTAAACGTTGCCAATTTCTTTATCGAGAGCATTCTGTGTTCGATTTTTTGATTATTGGAAATATTCATAATACGAACGATTCTTTCGATTTCTTGTCTGTTTTTTCTTGAAGACAAATCATAAACATTTTTTTCGGGATCTGCAATTACACCCATAACTGTCATCAATTGTGTTTCGTTCATATTAATTTCCTCTAATCTCTAAATGAATAATCTCTACTCTTATATAAAGTGTTCCTTTGGAAATTAATTGCTTTTTTGATTACGATTATGTTAATATATGTTTACAATTCGACTTTGAACAGTTTGAATAAAGTACGGAAAGCGTAGGTAAATAGTGATTGTTGACGATTTGAAAAATTTTGATAAATATTTGAATATAAATCCTGATTTTAAAAAAGTTTCTGATTTTATAAAAGATAACAACCTTCTCGATATGCAAACAGGCAGACATGAGATTGATGGCGATAAAATATATGTAAATATTGACGAATATTCGACTAAAACAGACTCAATTCCCGAAGCTCACAGAAATTATATTGATATCCAAATTGTATTAAAAGGACATGATAAAATCGGATATGCACCTTTAAAAGATGCACTTTCAACAGAGATTGAATATAATCCCGAAAAAGATATAGAGTTCATTAAGGCAAATTGTGACTTTATAAAAGCAAACCCCGACAGATTTTTTATATTTACCCCTGATGACATTCATCAACCTTGCATCACAGACGGAGATGTCTCTGAGATTAAAAAAGCAGTATTTAAAGTTAAAATATAAGACAGATAAATTTAAAGCCCCGAATTTCGGGGCTTTTTTCTTGGAAGGAATTTGTTTATTAATAATTGTCAGCCTGTTGTGCGAAAAATGCTTGCGGGTGTTTGCATACGGGGCAAACTTCGGGGGCTTTTGAGCCGAAGTGAATGTGTCCGCAATTTTCGCAAACCCAAATGATTGAATTGTCTTTTTCAAAAACTTTACCGTTAACGATGTTATCGTAAAGTTTTCTGTATCTTTCATAGTGAGATTTTTCGATTTTTGCAACTTCTTCAAACAAAAATGCAATGTCGTTAAATCCTTCTTCTCTTGCTTCTTTTGCAAACGTCGGGTACATTTCTGTAAATTCGTAGTTTTCACCGTTTGCTGCTTCTGCAAGATTTTTCAATGTTTCGTCAACTTTGCCACCGTTTAAGAGTTTGAACCAGAGTTTTGCGTGTTCTTTTTCGTTAAAAGCAGTTTCTTCAAAAATCTTTTGGATTTGTACATATCCGTCTTTTTTTGCTTGTGCGGCAAAATATGTGTATTTATTTCTTGCCATTGATTCGCCTGCAAATGCTTCTTGCAAGTTCTTTTCAGTTTTTGATCCTTTTAAATTCATAATTTACTCCTTATTTTTGCAATTCGGGCATATACCCGAAATCATTATGTTGTACTTAGTTACGCTATATCCCAATTTCTCCGTATTATTTGTTAAGTCTTGGGTAATTTCTATTGGTAAGTCGTATACCGTGTTGCATTTTTCACAGAGAAAGTGGTAGTGCGGGCTTAAAGTTCCGTCAAATCTTTCTGTCGGCTCAAAGGTTTTAACACTCAATACTTTCTTTGATTCAACCAATTGCTTTAAATTTCTGTATACAGTTGCCAGCCCGACCTTTTCCCCTCTTGCCAAGAGCAAGGAGTATATTTTCTCCGCGGTCGGATGGATTTTATTTTCATTTAATACTTCTAAGATTTTTTCTCTTTGCTTTGAATATTTCATTTGTTTATCCTTAAAGTGATAATGATAATTATTATCATATTATCGAAAAACATGCAAGCAAAAATTTTGCATAAAAAAAAGAGCGATTTTAATCGCTCTGCTGTCTGGAATTAAGAATAGTTGGAAGTATGAAAAAGATATTATTAATATAGTTTGTCATGCTTTTATAAACAATTACCCATGCGGGCTATATGATAGGACTATTCTTCTCCAAAAACCCATTTTTTTCTTAAAAACCATTGGAAAAATGACAAAACTGCAATAACAACAAAAAGTATATATGCGGCAGCGGAGGCTCTTCCGATGTTGAAATATTCAAATGCATTTTTATAAATCCAGTAAACAATAACATCTGTTGCGCCGTCAGGTCCGCCTTGTGTCATTAAATATATAAGGTCGAATACTTGCAAAGAAGAAATTGTTGTAATAATGATTACAAAAAATATCACAGGACTTAAAAGCGGCAAAGTGACCTTGAAAAAAGTTTGCATTGAGTTTGCACCGTCTATTTTTGCAGCTTCGGAAAGCGATGAATTTATCCCTGCATATCCGCCTATTAAAATAACCGTGTTGTAGCCGATAAGTTTCCAAACAGAAACGGCAATTACTGCAAACATCGCGGATACAGGATGATACAGCCATTGAATGTTTGTTCTTAATATATAATTGACGGCACCGATATTCGGATCAAATATCCAAGCCCAAATTAGTGCAGCAACAATCATCGGTGTAATAAACGGTATAAAATAAGCGGTCTTGAAAAAATCCGAAAATTTGAATTTTTTGTTCAAGATATCTGCAAGAACAAGCGGAATTATTACTGCAAAAACCGTTGTAAATACGGCATATATGAGCGTATTTGTCAAAACTGACCAAAATTCTTTTTCGGAAAAAAGTTCTATATAATTATCCAAGCCTGTGAATTTCGGCAAAGATAATAAATTCCAGTCGCAAAAACTTAACCCGAAAGAAAAGAATACGGGAATGATTATAAAAATTCCACAACCCAAAACGCATGGTAATAAAAACCAAAAAGCGGTTTTGTTATCGGGGTATTTCGAGTTGTTAAGCATTTTCATAATAACTTTGCTATATATCTTTATTGTTAATATAATAATTATAAATATTTTGATTATAGTTACAAGGAGTTTACATGATTACTTTAGAAGCATTCGGAAAGAATGATATTAGAGGCATATACGGTCAAACTGTCACGGAAGAATTATTTTACAATGTCGGAAAAGCGTATGTAAAATATGTTCAACAACGTTGCGGTAAAAACGATGTTGCATTGTCCGTCGTAAGAGATGCAAGATTGCACTCCGTGCCTTTGGCGGAAGCAATTATAAAAGGTGTGCTTGAAGCAGGCGGAAAAGTTGTTGACTTGGGTATGGGACCGACTCCTTTCGGCTATTATTCGGAATTTATTGACGCTCCTTACGGTGCAATTGACGGTTCTTTGATTATTACCGCGAGCCACAATCCCCCCGAATACAACGGTTTGAAAATGACTTGCGAAAAAGCATCTTTGCACGAAGAACAAATCAAGGAAGTAAAAGAAATTACAAAAAAAGTAATTGACGGTGAAATTGACACTACTGCACCCAAAGGTCAGTATGAAAAATTTGACATGGTTGAAAATTATACAAAGATGCAAATGGAACTTTTCGGCACGGAAAAGAAAAATGTTAAAGTTGTTACTGACTGTGCCAACGCAGCGGCAGGTGTCGTTGCTCCTCAAATGTTAAAGGCATGCGGCTATGATGTTGTTGAATTGTACACGGAACCTGACGGAACATTCCCGAACCATCACCCGAATCCGAGTATTGAAAGTACACTCGATGTCCTTAAAAAAACAGTTGTGGAAACGGGCGCTGATGTCGGTGTTGCATTTGACGGTGATGCTGACAGAATAGGTGTTATTGACAGCGAAGGAAACTATCTTACGGGTGATAAATTACTTTATATTTATTCGACGGATATTGTTCCGAATTTCAAAAATTCCGACAAGAAACCTGTCATTGTTTCAGAGGTAAAATGCTCGCAAGCATTATTTGACGGTCTTACCGCATTGGGTGCCGAAGCCGTTATGTGCAAAACAGGTCACGGATATATTAAGGCTAAAATGAAAGAAACCGACGCAGTTGCAGCAGGTGAAATGTCGGGTCACATGTTCTTTAAAGATAAATGGTTCGGCTTTGATGATGCTGTATACGGCGCATCCAGAATTTGTCATCAAATTTATGAAGCCAAAAAGAAAAATCCGAAGTTCAAATTATCGGACTTGCTCGAACCGTTTAACGCAGTATTTACTTCTTCGGAGGTCAGATTTCCTTGTCCGAATGAGTTTAAAAAGCCTGCTTTGGAACAAATGGCTAAGTCGATTAACTCAAACCCCGACTTCTTTGGGGATAAGATTAAGGACATCATAACATTAGACGGGTTACGAATTGTTTTTGACGGAGGATTTGCAATGATAAGACAAAGCAACACCGAACCTGTATTTACATTGCGATTTGAAGGCAAAAACGAAGCATTGTGCAATCAATACAAAAATGCAATGTTGACCGAACTCGAAAAAATCTGTAATTCAATGAAAGGCTAATATGAATAACAAGAATAAATTATTTACGGTTGTACTTATACTTTGCGTCATATCGTTATTGCTTGGTATTTTGTCACCTGTGAATAAAAAAATACAGTCTAAGAAGAACTCGGTTTCAATAAAAGAAATTGTTGCACAAAATAATAAAATTGCCGTTATTAAGTTAGATGGCGTCATTTCATCAGAATCTGCAAAGACTGTTTTTGGCGAAGAAGAAAATTCTTCATTGGCTGCATTGAGCGCCTTAAATTCTGCCGAAGATGATAAGAACGTAAAAGGTGTTATTTTGAGAATAAATTCCCCGGGCGGTACGGTCGGAATGTCTCAAAGACTCTATTCTGCTGTTATTAATCTCAGAAAGAAAAAACCTGTTATTGCGGTTATGGACGATATTGCAACAAGCGGCGGATACTACGTGGCAAGCGCAGCAGACAGAATTGTTGCACTTCCTGGGACTATGACAGGCAGTATCGGTGTCATTATGTCGACTATCGACGCTCACGAATTACTTTCAGACAAATTGGGCATTCGGGATAACGTTATCAAAAGCGGCGAGTTCAAAGATATCGGTTCAAGCACCAGACCTATGACAGATGCTGAACACGAACTTTTACAAGATATGGTCAACGACTCTTTTGATCAGTTCAGAGAGGCAATAATTAAGGGCAGAATTGAAAGAAAAGATAAATACGCACCTGAAAAACGCGAATTGACAATCGCAAATCTTGATAAATACGCTGACGGTCGTGTGTTTACAGGCAGACAAGCAGTTGAATACGGATTTATCGACTCAATAGGCGGTTCAAGAGAAGCAAGAGCGATGATGATTGATATTTTGAAAGCACAAAGAATCGATGTTTCAAAAGACAGTTTTGTCTCTTACGGAAAATCATCAAACTTCTTTTCGTCGCTCAACTTAAATCCGAAATCTTCTTCAATTGAAAGTTTTCTTCCTCAAAGCCTTAAATATTCCAAAAAACCTTTGTATCTTTGGGAGTAATAATGAAAAATTATATAGAAAATTTGTATAAGATTTTATTTGAATTTGACTTTGACGGCGTAAAAGATGCAACGACAATGCCGATTGCAGTAGGAACTTTGACGTGGACTTCTTTGTTTTTGTTTTTGACTAAAAACGCAATACACGGCAAAGGCTTGGCAGAGTTAAAATTTTTCTTTTTGCTTATATTCTTTGTAGTGGGAACATTGATTGTTTGGCTTTTCAGCGCGATATTTTTTGAACTTTTGGCAAAAATATTCTCTCAATCAGGCAAAATCCGTACGTTATTGACTCTTACGTCATATTCTTTGTTGCCGTATATTTTCTTTCCGTGCTTTGAATTAATGAAAAATTTTTCAAACGCGGGCTATTTTTTCGGGACGAAATTACAAATTTTGTTATTCCTTTGGGTAATATTAATTTACGCGAAAGCGCTTGCAAAGACTTATGATTTGAAAAAATCATCATCAATATTGCTTGTTTTTATACCTCTGATTTCTTACATTTTTCTTGCAATGTGGCTGATTGGCACAATGTTTAACGTCAGCTATATTTATAGTGTGTAGAGTAAATTAGGTTAAATTATGAAAAAATTGTTAGCAGTATGTTTCATACTGGGTGTATTTTCGTATGAAGTTTTTGCGGACGATATGAAGAATATCTCGACCGTGGAGAAAGACCTTTTCGGGGTTGAATATGTTGATGAAAATATCACTCAGCGTCTTAACAGGGTGGAAAACCATTTGTACGGAAAGACAAATTCGGGAACTCCGACTCAAAGATTGAATAAAATAGCGGAAACATCAGGTATTTCTTTTGCTCCCAAAAAGACTGCGGAGGAAAAGCGAATTGCTCAGGCTGATGTGGAAAAAGAGGATAACTCGGTTTCGTATCCCGTAATTGATATTATGGAAGAGAAAACTTTCAATAAGACATTCCAAGGTGAAAATGTCTATAAAAGGGTCGCAAGGCTCGAAGAAAATGCATTCGGAAAAAGTTCCGAAGGCGAATTGTCCGAGAGAACCGACAGGCTGAAAGCGAAATTGCTTGCGGTTAAACAGGACAAAATCACGTACGGAAACAACTATCAACCGACTTCAATACCTAAACAAAAATCGTATCAATATCAAACAAAACAGCCTGTTTATAATTATTCGGGCGGATTGCCGCCGTTTAGCGGATATCCGACAGGTGCCGCCGCAAATACAAACAGTTCAAATTCTTATACTTATTCGGAATCCGATTTTGAATACGCATTAAGTGCTGCCGAAAATATGATTTTCGGAAAACCGTCCAATTTGACTTCTACAACGGATAGATTGAATAAATTGGAACAAAAAATATTCAAGAAAACTTTTTCGGGGGATAAAATTGCACGTTTGGAACGTGTAGTAAGCGCGGCATCAGCCAAAAATGCGAATAATATGTATAAGGAAAATAAGTGGGACAGATACTTAACAACGGGGGTACAGGTCGGCTCTATATTATTAATGATATTGGCAATGATTTTATAATTTTAATTAACATTATGTAACTCTTTGTACTACTCCTTTATGTTTATGTGACAATAATGAAACAGAAAGTAAAGGGGATGTAATTATGAAAGATAAAACATTTTTAATGATACCGGGACCCACACCTGTTCCCGAAAGCGTACTTCTCGCAATGGCTAAACACCCTATCGGACACAGAAGTACAGAATTTTCAGCAGTTTTGAAAAGAGTTTATGAAGATATGAAACTCTTGTTCCAAACAAAAAACGAAGTATTAGTATTTACAGCAAGCGGTACAGGCGCAATGGATGCTGCAATTTCGAACCTCGTAAATCCCGGTGATAAAGTTGTATCTTTAATTATCGGTAACTTTGGCGAAAGATGGGCTAAAATTGCGGAAATGAAGGGCGCTATCGTAACTAAATACGAAGTAGAACCCGGTTGTGCAATCGACCCTGCCGAAGTTAAAAAACTTCTTGATGCAGACGTAAACAAAGAATACAAAATCGTTACTTTGACTCACAACGAAACAGCAACAGGCGTTACAAACGATGTTAAAACAATCGTTTCTCTTATCAAAGAACACGGCGCAGTTTCAGTTGTTGACGGTGTAACAAGTTTGGGCGCACTTCCTTGCAAAATGGATGAATGGGGAATCGACGTTTTGATTTCAGGCTCACAAAAAGGCTTTATGATTCCTCCCGGACTTTCATTCCTCGCAGCAAGCGAAAAGGCTTGGAAGTTGCATGAACAATGCCAAAACCCCAGTTTCTACTTTAACTGGAAACAAAACAGAAAATCTGTATTGGACGCATCAACTGCTTGGACTCCCGCAGTTAACCTCTTTGTTGCGTTGGATGCATCATTGCAAATGATGAAAGAAGAAGGTCTTGATAACATTTGGGCAAGACATAAGAGAATCGGTACTGCATTGAGAGCAGGTGTTAAGGCTATCGGCTTGAAGTTGCTTGCTAAAGACGAATCAACCGCTTCAAACGCTATTACGGCAGTTTTACCGCCTGAAGGAATTTCTGTTCCCGATATCAGAAAAACTATGAAGAACGATTTTGATATCGTTGTTGCAAACGGACAAAAAACTCTTAAAGATAAAATTTTCAGAATGGGTACGCTCGGTTTTGTATCCGAACGTGACGCAATCGCTGCTATGGGAGCTCTTGAAGCATCACTCTACAAACTCGGTTATAAGTTTGAACTCGGTGCAGGTGTTGCAGCATTGATTAAATCACTTGCTGAAAATAAATAGTTGGAAGGATTATTAAATGAAAGTTTTAATTACTGATAAGATTAATGAAAGCGCCGGAAAAATTTTGGAAGGTGTCGCAGAAGTCGTATTTATGCCGACTCAAACTGAAGACGAACTTTGCAACATTATCGGCGAATATGATGCATTGATGGTAAGAAGCCAAACTAAGGTTACGAAGAAAATCATTGATGCGGCAACAAATATGAAAATTATCGGCAGAGCAGGTGTTGGTGTTGATAATATTGACATCGAAGCAGCAACTCAAAAAGGTATTTTGGTTGTAAACTCACCTGACGGTAATACAAATGCAGCAGCTGAACATACAATCGCTTTGATGTTGGCAATGTCAAGAAACATTCCTGTTGCTGCAGTTTCAACAAAAGCAGGTAACTGGGAACGTTCAAAATTCACAGGTGTTGAAGTTTTCGGAAAAACTCTCGGTGTTATCGGTTTTGGTAAAATCGGTTCACACGTTGCACAAGTTGCAAACGCACTCGGTATGAACGTTGTCGTTTCTGACCCTTACACTTCTCAACAAACTGTTGAAAAAGCAGGCGCTAAGTACGTTAATTCTTTGGACGAACTTTGGCCTTTGTGCGATTACATTACGGTTCACGTTCCGAAAACTCGTGAAACTATGCACTTGATTAACAAAGATACAATCGCAAAAATGAAAAAAGGTGTAAGACTTGTTAACTGTGCAAGAGGCGGAATTATTGACGAAGCAGATTTGAAAGAAGCATTGGAATCAGGTCAGGTTGCATCAGCAGCAGTTGACGTTTACGAAAATGAACCCGATATGTCAAAATGTTGTCTTTGCTGCACGGACAAAAACGTCGTATTGACTCCTCACTTGGGCGCTAGCACAAAAGAAGCACAATTGAATGTTGCAATCGACGTTGCGGAACAAATCAGAGACGTATTGTCAGGCGGAAGCGCTAAGGCAGCGGTTAACATTCCTGCTCTTAAACCTTCTGTTTTGGAACCCGTTAAAGCATATATGGCTATCGCGGAAAACGTTGGTGCATTGGCATTCCAAATTTCAAACGGCAGCTTAAAATCAATCAACTTAACAGTTGAAGGCAAACTCGCCGATTTGGATATTTCACCGATTACAATTGCGGTATTAAAAGGTGTGTTCTCATCTATTGATGAAGGTGTAAATTACGTAAACGCTCCTGTTATTGCAAAGAAAAGAGGCATTAACGTAGTGACATCAAAATCACACAATGATTGCTCATACCAAGGTTCAATTACAGTTAAACTTTTGACTGATAAAGACGAAGTATGCGTATCAGGTGCATTGATTACAGACGGTATGCCTAGAATTACCGAAATCAATGAACATAAAATGTGCATTCAACCGGAAGAACACATGCTTGTTCTTCCTCACGAAAACAAACCCAGCATGATTGCTAAGGTTGCAAGCGTAATTGCCGCAGACAACGTAAACATTAATAAAATGCACGTTGCCGATAATGTTGGCTCTGATCCGCTCTCAATTATGATTTTGAGCACGGAAACGAAGGTTGAAGCAAATACCTTGAAACAAATTGCAGATATTGACGGTATCAAAGACGCAAAATACATTCACCTTTCTGCATAAGTTTCTTTTCTAAGTTAAAAAGCACCTCGTAAGGGGTGCTTTTTTATTGCGCGTATTTCTGAACGTCAAGGCAAAAAAAAGGCTCCTTGCGGAGCCGGTACTTTAATTAGAGAGAGATAGAGAGAAAAAAGATTGTTTATGTAACTCTTAGTCACTTTTAACAGAGGATTAAACGAGATATGTGCATTACCTTTCGGTACGAGGGTTAATCTGTCGATTAACCTACGTATTTTGCTGTTGAGTTTTTGATTGCACTTTCTTCAGCTTTTTCAACTTGTGATAATTCGTTTTGAGCTGCGTTTAATTGAGTTTCAAGTGTCTTTCTTTGAGTATCAAGAGCAGTTTGTTGTTGGTTCAAGTTGTTGATTTCAACGTTGTCAATAGCGTTTTGTAAATCGTTGCTTGAAACTGCTTCGTTGTAGTTTGCTTCAGCTGCTTGAGTATCGCCACCGCTCTTAAGTGCTTTAGTGTAGATACTTGCTGCGTTGTTGTTAGCAACTGCTGTTCTCAAGTTTGCTGCGTTTTGTTTTGCAGAAATCTTGTTTGTTAAATCCATTTGTTGTTGTGAAATGCTCATCAATTGAGCGTTCAATCCGTTAACCCTTGCGGTTAATGAAAGTTTTCTTGCGAAAAATAATGCGTAACCCATCTCGTTTCTCCTCTGTTAAAAGTACCTGTTTGTTTTTTCTATCTTCTTTTTTGTCTCTGGTACTTATATAAACGTTCACAAGATTAAAAAATTGCTTTTTTGGTATATATTATCTTAACAATACTTAACAATACTGATATGTCATTTCGTAAAACTCAGTAATTATGGGTTATTCCAAATTTACTAAAAACTACATCAAACGTATGATATTTTGAAAAGTATATACTTTTGAGCAAAAATCCTCCGTTTGGAGGATTGAGGATGGATTTATTATATATATGCAAAATGCATGCCATGATTGACTTTTGGCGGTATCGTAAGACGCAAAACCTTGTATTATATTGTGTAAGCGCGTTTGTAGTACAAATATATACCGATTGTTGAAATTACGATATTCGGTAACCAAGCTGCCAAAATCGGGATAACGACACCCGATTCGCCAAAGGAAATCGAAAATGCTCTTATTAAATAATAAAAGAATATAATTAAAATACTGAATAAAAATCCGCGATTATAGCGCACTCTGGGCGGGGTTATTGCAAGCGGAACACCTAATAATACCAAAACAACGGCAGTAAGAGGAAATGCTGTTTTGTCCCAAAGGCTGATTGTGCTTTCAATTCTTTCTTTTTCCGTGAGTTGGCTGTCGGGATTTGTTTTGTCTTTTACCAACAACTTAAATAATTGGAAGAAGTTGTTTGTTGCGCCTTGGTCGCCTGAAATTAATGCTTTGTTAACTTCAGAGCCGAAATCGACAATTGTTTTTTCAAACCAAGATGTGCTTAAATTCTTACCTTTTGGAGTAATTGTATATGCGGATGCATTTTCAAAGAGCCAGCCTTTTTCGACTGATGAACCTGATTTTGCTTGAATAATTTGAATTGCGGAAGGGTCTGAAACGTCTAAAATCGAAACGTTTTTGAATTGACCGTCTTTGCATTCTTCAACGTAGAAGAACCTTTTTAGTTCAATACCGTTTTTCAATTCTTTCAAGGTAAAGTTTTTCTTTCCTTTAGGAATATGTCTTTGTGTGATTGACCACATTGCCAAATAACGTGATTGTTGGGTTGTTATGGGAACAATCGTTTCGTTAATGAAGAATGTGAGCAAAGTTGCACAGATTGCAAATGTGAATATCGGCTTTGCAATTCTGTTAATGCTGACACCACATGCGCGAAGTACCGTGATTTCTGATGACAGACACATCCTGTTTACAGTCATAACGGTTGCAAATAAAACAGAAATCGGGATTGTCATGACCATAACTGTCGGCAAATTCAAAAGAATAAGCATAAAAGCGATTTTAACGGGCATACCGTAGTGAGAAATCTGCTTAATCAACGTTGTAAAAGTTTCGGAGGCGAAAATAATTGACGTAAAAATCAAAACGCCAAAAACGAAAACCTCAAATATTTGCCTTAGAATGTATTTATCCAGATTACTGATTTGAAACTTCTTCATGACTGAATTTTACTTCAAACAGAACAAATATTAAAGTTATTCTTCCAAATCTTGTATTTTTTTATTAAGCTCAAAAAGAATAGTTTTCGTGTCACCTTGATTGGTCATTATCTGCGCCAAAGCAGTGTTTGTAAGCATAATAAGATTTTTTTTGCTTCGCCTGTTTTGAATTTCCGAACCAAGATTTTTGATTTGATTAGCGCTGATATTTCTCGCAAGTGCTTCTTTCGAATCCGTTTTATTAAAGTATTCATCAGAAAGCGCAAATTTATTTGCGGGCAGAACTGACGTTAGTTTTGCAAGTTCAAGTTGGTTTTCCTTGTTAGTCAAAAAGAGCGCAAACTTCAAAGCATCTTGTGCATGTTTTGACTTTTTAGGAATAATTAAATTCATTAACGAATAGTCATATTTTCGGGAATCACCTATCATTTGTTCGGAAAGAACGGTTGAATAGTATACCGTGGGGGCATTTTCTTTAATAATGTTCAAGAAGTTTGAACCTGCCTGTAAGAACACAATTTGTCCTGACATATATTTTTCAAGCGCTTCTCTGTGGTTTTGGGTTAAAGATTCTTTCGGAATTAAATTATTTTGATAAAGGTTTTTATATAAAGAAAAAATTTTGTATGCTTGGTCTGAATTGATATTTTCGTAAACGTCGACATTATATTTGTTCAAAATTTTCAAAAATGTCATATTTTCGTTGACGGTTGGCATCTCGATATAGAAGCCAGCAGATTTAGCGTTTTTGGCTTGAGCAAACATTTCATCGTAAGTTTTCGGTACGGATTTTATATTTGATTTTGCCATTAAGTCTTTATTTGCAAAGGTTATAGCAGACGTTACATAAAACGGAACTGCGAAAAATTTTCCGTTGAAGGAAAGGCTTTGTTGAAGAGATGTCGGAAAATTCTCATCTATTGCGGATTTCGGAATTTCAAAAAGAGTGTTTTTTTGTGCAGCCATTGCAGAAAAATCGGGAGTTAAATTTATTAAATCTGGCGGATTGTCGGATAATAACGCGGCGAGAGTGCGTTTTTCACCCTCCGAGTACGGTACGTCGACCCATTTGATTTTAATATCGGGATTTTGAGCCTCAAATTCATCAATAATTCCCGTAATATATTTGTCGAATGTGCCCATTTGTAATGTCCAAAAAACAAGTTCGTTTTCGTTGGATTTTTTTGTTGAACATCCCGTTAACAGAAAGGTAACGGTCATTATGAGCACAATTAATGTTGCAATATATTTATTCTTCATGTTTTTCACTCACCTTATACAATTTATATATTATAATAATAATTGCGAAAGGGCAGTTTGTAACAATGGATTTGTTTGACGATTTAAGAAATTCTAATAAGCAGGTACCGCTTGCGGAAATATTGCGTCCAAAGACGCTTGATGAATATCTCGGACAAACAGAGATTATTTCCAATAATTCCGCTCTTTTCGGACTTCTAAATTCAGGAAGATTGTTCTCTGTATTGTTTTGGGGTCCTCCGGGATGCGGAAAAACTACCCTTGCTAGACTTCTTGCTAAAAAAGTTAATGCTGAATTTATTGAACTTTCGGCAGTAACTTCGGGTGTTAAAGACATTAAAGACACCGTTGAAATGGCAAAAGAAAATCTGACATACGGCAAGAAAACCATTCTGTTTTTGGACGAAATTCACAGATATTCAAAAACTCAGCAGGATGCACTTTTGCCACACGTTGAAAACGGCACTTTTTATCTGATGGGTTCGACGACTGAAAACCCGTCGTTTCAGGTTATCCCCGCGCTTTTGTCGAGGGTAAGGGTAATGAGACTTTCTGCGCTTGATGATAAAAATATCGAAAGTATTATCGCAAAAGGTTTTCACTACTTAAAAGATAATTATTCAGATGCAAAAGTTCAGCGCGATATTATTGAAATGATTATCAATTTTGCGAGAGGAGACGCAAGAGCAGCACTAAACCTCGTTGAAGACTTGTTTTTTGCTTCCGATATCAAAGATGGTGTTAGAATTTTAACAACCAAAAGACTCGAAGAACTTGCCCAAACAACTTTGATAAAATATTCTCAAAGTGACCATTACGATATGGCATCCGCATTCCAAAAGAGTTTAAGAGGTTCTGACAGAGATGCCGCGATTTATTGGCTTGCAAAAATGATAACCGCAGGCGAAGATCCGAGATTTATTGCAAGACGGCTTATTGTCTGCGCGGCAGAAGATGTCGGAAATGCCGACCCCAATGCTCTTAATGTCGCTATGAACGCTCACAGAGCCGCGGAACTTTTGGGAATGCCTGAGGCTAGAATACCTTTGGCGCAAGCGGTTGAATATGTTGCAACGGCACCTAAGTCTAATCGCGCGATTTGTGCGGTAGATGAAGCAATTTCGGACATTATGTCGGGAAAAAATTATCCGCCCCCGATGCATTTGCGAGATGCGCACTATAAAGATGCAGGCAAATACGGATTTGGCATAGGATATGTATACACGCACGATAATCCCGATTATAGACAACAATTTATGCCAGATGAATTGAAAGATAAAAAGTATTTCAAAGAATAAAAAAAGGAACAGCGATTGCCGTTCCTTTTTCTATATCTGGTTTTTGATTAGTGCTTAACACCTGTAAGCATTTCTTTGATGCCATCGATTGATGAAAGAACGCCTGTTGCTTCGTATGGCATGTAAATAACTTTGTTGTTTTCGCCTGATACCATATCTTTCAATGTTTCGAGGTAACGAACAGCGATAAGGTATTTGTCGGGTTGACCGTGACCTTCGATTGCTTCAATAATGAGTTGGATTGCTTTCTTTTCAGCTTCCGCTTGCAAAATTCTGGCATCTGCTTCACCTGTTGCACGAAGTACGGCAGCTTGTCTTTCCCCTTCAGCCTTGTTGATTGCTGCTTCTTTTTCACCTTCTGCTTCAAGAATTGCTGATTTTTTAAGACCTTCAGCTTCCAAAATAGCAGCACGTCTGTCTCTTTCTGCCTTCATTTGTTTTTCCATTGATGCTTGAATATCAGCAGGCGGAATAACGTCTTGAAGTTCAACACGGTTGACTTTAACACCCCATTTATTTGATGCTTCGTCGAGGATGTTTCTCAATTTGTGGTTAATTGTGTCCCTTGAAACCAAAACTTCATCCAAATCGAGTTCACCGATAATGTTTCTCAATGTTGTTTGAGTAAGTTTTTCGATTGCTTCGGGTAAGTTTTGAATTTCGTAAACTGCACTTTTCGGATTAACGATTTGGAAGTAAATAAGAGCGTTAATTCCGATAGAAACGTTATCTTTTGTAATTACGTTTTGACGGGGAAAATCGTAAACTGATTCACGAAGGTCAATTCTGTCTTTTGATGAGTAGAACGAATAACTGCGACCGTCGGGCAAAGTTTGAGTTTGTTTCCAGTTGATAGAACGGGGCATATCAATCAAAGGAATAATGAATTGAAAGCCTGATTCCAAAACTCTGTCAAATTTGCCAAGTCTTTCAATAATCATGACTTCTGCTTGTTGAACGATTTTAATTGACTTCAAACAGAAAATAATTGCGAAAATTGCAACTACGAATAAAAATAGTGTAAAAAACGGCATTTAGTTCTCCTTTATTTTTTCAACAATAAATACAATACTGTCATTAGATATAATTTTAACCAATTCTCCGACAGGAATAGGTTCTGTTTGCTCTTCGGGTAAGTGAGCCTGCCACTCTTCACCGTATATTGCAACTCTTCCTGACGTTTGTGTGATTTCTTGAACTGCTTTTGCACTTTTACCGATATATTTGTCATCCATACCTGTCTGGTGGGCTTTTCCTTGCATTTTTTTAAGCAAAAGCGGTCTGACAAATCCGATTGTAATAATTGAAATTATCAAGAAAGCAAAGACCAATACCGTGTACGAATAACCCAAAAATGAAAGCAACGCACAGATTGCAGCGGCAATTGCAAAATTGATAAAGAATAATGTTGGCGTAAACATTTCAAGCAAAAGAAAGCATACCGAAACAGTCAACAAAATTATCCAAAAATCCATAGTAACTCCTTTTAAGAAATTATATCAAAAAATTCAGACTTCTTCAAACACTTGGCTAGGTTTAACTTTACACAAATTTATGTTACTCTCAAATTATGAATAAATTAGGGAAATTATCGGTATTAATTATTGTTTTGGCACTTGTTTTAAGCGCATGTTTTTCTGTTGATAAACCTCAAAAGCAAGATATTCCAAGGGTTTCGAAATCTCAAAAAACAGATACTTATACTTACGAAGAACCTAAAAATATTACAATAAACGGAGTTGATTACCTTCAATCACAACTTCCTGTCGGAAAATTCGGCGGTGAATTTGTCACCTCAACCATAGGTGAGGGTCCAAAGACATTTAACTTATGGACAGCAAAAGATAACATGTCTGTTGAAATCGGCACGCTTATGTTTGATTCGTTGCTTACGACAGATGTTAATTCGGGCGAAGTTATCCCTAATTTGGCAAAAAGTTACACGATTTCTCCCGACAATAAGGTTTACACCGTAACCTTGAGAAAAGGTCTGAAATGGTCAGATGGCAAAGATATTACGGCAGATGACGTCGTTTTTACCTGGAATGATATTTTGCTTGCAGGATACGGAAATACCAGCGTCAGAGACTCAGTCACCATAGACGGACAATTGCCGAAAGTTGAAAAACTCGATAAATACACGGTAAGATTTACGACTATTAAGCCTTATGCTCCTTTTTTGAGGTTTTTATCAGAAAGCATTGCGCCGAAGCATGTTTTACAACCCGTTGTAAAAAAAGGTAAAAAAGCATTTGATTCATACTGGGGAACTAATACCCCGCCAGATAAATTCGTAACCTCGGGCGCATTCAGACTTGCCGAATACGTTCCGGCGCAAAGAGTCGTATTAAAACGCTCTGACAGTTATTATTTAATTAATAAAAACGGCGACAAACTCCCGTATTTAGACAAATATGTTATACAAATCGTCGGAGATTTAAACAACGAGTTGTTAAAGTTTGAATCGGGCGAACTTGATATAATCAGCGTTCGTGGCTCTGATGCCGCAAGATTTAAGCAAAATGAACATGAAGGCGGATATACACTTTACAACCTCGGCGCTAGCACAGGTACGTCGTTTATCGTATTCAATCTCAATGACCGCAAAAACGACAAAGGAAAATATTTCGTCGAAAAGAAAAAGCAGGAATGGTTCAGAGATAAAAACTTCCGAAAAGCAGTCGATTATGCGATTGACAGAGATTCTCAGGTTGCAAACATTTTAAACGGTGTCGGAGCACCTCTGTTTACTCCCGAGGCACTAGGCTCAATATTTTTGAATGAAGAGGTTGCAAAAGGTCACAAACGCGACTTGAATATCGCAAATGATTATCTGAAAAAATCAGGTTTTTACAAGGATAAATCTGGCAATTTGCACGATAAACACGGCAATATTGTTTCGTTTGACTTGCTCACAAATGCAGGAAATACCGAGCGAGAATCGGTCGGAATAATGATTAAATCAGACCTTAAAGAACTCGGAATTAAGGTCAACTTTAAACCGATTGAGTTTAATACTCTTATCGGAAAAATTTCGGGAACTTATGACTGGGATTCAATGATTATGGGCTTTACGGGAAACACCTTGGAACCTCATGGCGGAAAAAACGTTTGGTATTCAAACGGACCGTTGCATATTTTTAATCAAAGAGACGATAATTCCGCAAACGTCAATGTTTTGCCGTTTGAAAAGAAACTCGATATTTTGTTTGATAAAGCCGCATCGGAACTTGAATTTGAAAAACGAAAAATTTATTATGACGAATATCAAAATCTTGTGGCGGAAGAATTACCGATGATTTATCTCTATTCGCCATTGAGATTAATCGCTGTCAGAAACAAGGTCGGAAATGTACGTCCGACAATGCTTGGCGGAGTTGTCCACAATCCGTCGGAACTTTATATTAAATAGATTGGATATGAAATGATTATAATTGAAAACCCTTATGTGTCAGACTTTTTGATTGATACTATCAAAAAAAATTCTTACAAAGTTTTGGATAATGAAGTTTCAAGAAAATATTTTGATGAAAATGAACTTATTTCGACGGAAGAAGCCAAAAACTTGGTTTTGAGCGGAAATGAATCAGTTTATTCAAATTCCGAAAATTCAACAGATTGGGTTCTTGAAAATTTACCCGAGTCAAAACTCGCTGATATGATTAAACTTTCAAAAAATAAATATGCGTTCAGAAACGCAATAAAATCAATATACCCTAATTATTTTTTCAAAGAACTGTCACTCTCTGAACTAAAATTGACAGATACAAAATCTCTCAAATTCCCTCTTATATTAAAGCCTGAGGTTGGTTTTTTGAGTTTCGGCGTTTTTGCTGTCGAAAACGAACAGGAATGGGAAGATGTTGTTTCAAAAATTGATGTTGAAATTGAAAAATTTAAAGGAATTTTTCCGAAAAGCGTCGTAAATACCGATAAATTTTTAGTCGAAGAACTTATACAGGGAGAAGAATTTGCGGTTGACGCATATTTTGATAACGACGGTAATGCAACGATTTTGAACATTTTTCAGCATCCGTTTTTTGACGGCAAAGATGTATCAGACAGGGCGTACTATACCTCGAAAAGCATTATTAAAAAGCATTTGACGGATTTTAAAACAATGCTCGATAAAATCGGAAAAACGGCCGGATATAAAAATTTCCCGTTTCATTTAGAACTCAGATGCAACGACAATGATATTATTCCAATCGAATTGAACCCGATGCGCTTTTGCGGCTGGTGTATTACCGATATCGCTCAAAATGTTTGGGGCATAAATGTTTATGAGGCATATTTAAGCAGACAAAAACCCGATTGGGAAGAAATATTGTCGCAAGCCGATGAGTCTTTGTTCTATTTTACAATCGGCGATATCCCGAGCGATTTAAACAAATCCAAGATAAAATATGTCGATTATGATGAGTATTTGAAAAACATCTCAAACCCGCTTGTTGTAAGAAAAATAGACTATAAAAATAATCCGATTTTTGCAATAGTTTTTGCAAAAACTTCTGACATGCAGGAAATCAAAAACATTTTGAAATTGGATATGAAAAAGTTTATAAGTTTTTGATGGTTGTCAAAATCGTATCGACTTCTTCTGTGATGTAAGACTTGTCATTCAAACAATCATGGACGGCTTTTGCGAAATGTGCTTTTCTGAACTCGCCCAATCCTCTTGATTTGCACATGTCCTCGAGTGTTTTGCAGGTTTTGATATCAGATTGCAACTCTTCGTCCGTGGGCGGATTGGTATCGTAATTCATTTCCACAAAGGCTTTTTTGATAAGATTTTTTGGCAAAATATCTTCAAATTCTCCTGATTTTATTAGGTAAGCCTTGTCACAATCTCTTAAAACCGAACAAACGTCATTATAAACAGGCTCCGCATCGTTGTCCAAAAGGACAAATACGGGAATTTTCAAGATATATTTTAACTCGGCATAAATACTCAAAACCTTGCTTTTTCCGCCTGTTGCAAGGATATATATACCGTTTTCGTTGAAATCGAAACCAAAAACTTCGGCAAACTTCGGCAAAAGGATTTCTTCTGTTATTCCCTCTGTTAAAATCAGTTTTTGCACGGGAAATAACGTCTTTTCATCTTTTCTTATTTTGTTTGCAATGCTTTGAATCTCATCATTTTTTGAATAATTGTTGTAAAAAATTTTCAGAAATTTTAAATTTAAAGGAAGATTTTCCTGTTTTGAATGTACAATAATCGACGCGATAGAGAGATTTGCAGACATCAGGGTCTTTGTATAATCGTCCGTAATTTCAAATTTAATATCATCCAAATCCTTTGTCGAAAATTTTTCGGCTTCAGGGGGATAAAGTTTTTGCACAGATTGGTTCCAAATAGTTTCAACACAAGATTTTACGTCACTTGCCGATATTTCGTCGAGTTTATGCTTTGATACGGACGGAAAGATTAAGTGTCTTAAAATTATATCGTAAAACACACGTCTGTATTTGATTTCGGGGTTTTTAAAACGAGTTAACCTATCAAGAGAGATGATAAGGTCTTGTTCAGAAAGATATTTGAATTTTAAATCCGAATTTAAATTAATCATAATAATAAAAAAAGGGATAAGCAAAAGCCTATCCCTTTGAATGCTTTAATTAAGCGTGAATTGATTCTCTTTTTGAAGAGTTCCAAGTCCACATTGAAGTTGTTTCGATGATGCTTCTAACAGTTGCAATCATTGAAATCAATGAATCACATTTGTTAACTGCTGAACCAACACCGATTGCGCAAGCGCCTGCTGCGAATGCCATTGCTGATGTTTTAACTGAAATACCGCTGGCAGTCATAACAGGGATTTCAACGTTTGCTGAAAGTTCCATTGTGTTAGCCATTGAAGTCATTGCAGTTTCCATCAAGCCGAGTGCGCCTGTTGAATTGTGTTCAGAAACCAATGAACCTTCAGTTTGAATTAAATCAATGTGAAGTGATTCGAGTTTGTGAGCCAAATCGATTTGTTCGTTCATTGAAAGGTGACCGGGGATAGTAACTGAGAAGAATACTTTCTTACCGTTCAACATTCTAACTGTGTCTTGTGCCCAGTTCCAAACTTCTTTAGCTGAAACTAATCTGCCTGCTTGAGTAAGAGTATCGAAGTTACCGAGTTCGATAGCATCAGCACCCCATTCAGCAGCCATAACTAAATCTTCGGGAACGATTGATGAAACGAAAATCGGAAGATCTGTCATTTCACGAGCCATATCAAAGATTTCTTTGTTGCAGCAAATATCAACTGCGTGTGCGCCACCTTGAGTTGCAGCAGAGATAACGTTTCTTACTCTGTCCATATCAAAGTTATTGATACCTGCGATAACTTTTAATGCTTTTCTTTCGCTCATAGCGTTTTTGAATAAATCTATTCTGTTCATTTTTTATTCTCCTTACATTCAAAGAAATTATATCATCAAAATATTATTTGCAAAACTAGGCAACAAGTCTTTTCATTTCGATAATTGCAGGCTCTAATCCTGCGAAAATGGCTTTTGCAATTATCGTATGACCTATGTCGAGTTCGTAAATATTTTTTATTTCATGCATTCTCATTACATTTTTGTATGTTAAACCATGCCCGATTTTAACAGTTAAGCCTAATGAATGTGCATAATCAGCAGCGGATTTGAGTTTTTGAAATTCTGCTTCTTCATTTTCCGTACCAAAGGCTTTTGCATAAGCGCCGGCATGAAGTTCAACAATTTCAACACCTAAATTTTTTGCGGCAAGAATTTGTTCGTTTTCAGGGTTGATAAACAGCGCAACGATAATATTTGCCTTTAAAAGCGGCTTTATAAAATCCGAAATGTATTCAAGTTGCGATGAGATGTCTAAACCGTCTTCTGTTGTAATTTCCTGACGTTTTTCGGGAACGATACAACAAGAATAGGGCTTAATTTGCAATGCAATTTTTTGCATTTCGTCAGTTGCTGCCATTTCAAGATTAAGTTTTATATCATTAATGGTACTAATTTTCTTCAAATCTTCTTCATTGATGTGTCTTCTGTCTTCTCTAAGGTGCATTGTAATACTGTTAGCGCCGCATTTGCAGGAAAGGTAAGCAGCCTGATAAACATCGGGCTCAAAACCGCCTCTGGCATTTCTTACAGTAGCGACGTGGTCTATATTTACGCCTAATAACATTAGTACCTCCAACTGTTTCAAAGAGATTATAATATAAACTTATTTAAAGAGATATTAAACTTTTATAAAAAAAACTATTTACAAATTTTTTTGCTCGTATATAATAAATGTATTGAGACATTCCTCGGTAGCTCAATGGCAGAGCATTCGGCTGTTAACCGAAGGGTTGTAGGTTCGAGTCCCACCCGAGGAGTTTCTTAAATAATGGACGCAGAAAGCGTCTTTTTTGTTATCAGAAAGAAATTTCGGCATGTCGCCACGATAACAAAAAAGCGGGTGTTCTCACACCGCCGAAGAAAAAACATCCTGTGAATGTTTTTTCGAGAGGTGGTAGCGCATCTCCCGAAGGGATTCTTCAAATAATGGGCGGTTAGCACTCTGCCGAAGAAAAAACATCCTGTGAATGTTTTTTCGAGAGGTTGGTAGCGCATCTCCCGAAGGGATTTCTTAAATAATGGGCGGTTAGCGCAGTTGGTAGCGCATCACATTGACATTGTGGGGGTCGTGGGTTCGAGTCCCGCATCGCCCACCATTATTGAAAGAGGCATAAGCCTCTTTTTTTTGTGCGGAGATTGTGTTGGGCATTATATTGAGTTGCAAGACGGTTTGAGTCCCGTATCTAATGGGAAGCGATACTGTAGATTATCAGAGAGATTGAGAAAAGTACTCCCGGAAGTTTGAGAGAATTCTCAAACTTTTTAAGTTTCGAGGGAAGAATTTCAAAACTTACTGATAAAAACTCTCAAATTCTCTGATACAAATTCCAAAACTTACTGATAGTTCATTCTCAAAATTACTGATACTTTTTGACGATAGTTTTACAATTTTCAGCCTCATGCTACATTGACATCAAACAAGATATAATTGATAAAAATTACATGATTTTTTGTGAACCTTTAGAATAGTTTAAATATTAATTTTTTGTTTACTTTTAAGGTTATAATGGAAATTTCATATATAATATAGAATAACTTTGTTACTTAAATTTTAAACTTTTTTAAAATTGTCAAATACCAATTGGGGAATTAAGAATGAGGGATAAGTTAAAAGAGTTAATAGAAAAAACCATAATTTATCAATACTCTCTTCCTTGTAAGGAGCACGGAATTGAAAGAGTATGTTTTTCAACGCAAAATGACGACTGTTATAACTGTATAAATACTGATGATTTGGTTAAAATAATATATAATTCTATTATTGAATATTCTTATGAAACATTCCCAAAGAATGATTACAATAAATTACAAAATATGCATTCTGCAGCATTATCTAACAAAATAAAATACATTAAAGATGAAATTGACAATGATGCAAATGTTCAAGCGGGATTCTTTGGTGAAGTGTTACTTTGTACAATATTGAAAGCATTGTACGGAAAAGATTCCTTCATATCACGTGGCAGATTTTTTGATCCTTTAGAAAATTCTGAAACAAAAGGTTATGATAGCTATCATATTTTTAACAATGGTGGACAAATAGAATTGTGGTTTGGCGAAGTAAAATTTCACGAAAGTCATAATAGTGCCATTAAAAGTGTTATGGAGAATATTGATAAAGCATTATCAGTGGAGTACTTGGAGCAAACTTTCTATTCTATTGATAATAAAATTGAAGCAGCAAAACCAAATGCAGAAAGTGTAAAACAAATTTTAGAAAATTGGAAATACAACGGCATAAACCTTATTGAACAAATAAAAAAATATAATTTAAAATTAGTTTATCCAATTCTACTAGTATATGGTGCAAATACATTAACGTATGAATCTAACATTACTAAGGTCGTGAATTACATAAAAAGCAATTATAGTGATTATAAATGCGGTTTAGATATCCCGTATTCAATATTTTTTATACTTTTTCCTGTGCATGAAGTTAAAGAAATAAAAAAAGAGGTTCTTAAATGGATAGAAGAGAAGAAGCAAGTATTGTTATAAAAAAGATAAATGAATATCAAGATAATAAAATAGAGGATGCCGAATTAATAAAGGCTGTCTGTGATTATTTTGACAAGCTAAAAAATCAATCAATAACTCAAGCTGAATTAAAATTTATGAAATATATTTCAAATGTTATTGGTATTCCACATTATTATGATATTTTAAATAAAAAATTTGGACAGAATACGACTATCAATGCCTGCGATATGACAACAATGGCTTCTTTGTTAAATGAAAGTTCATTGCACCTATCGGAAAGTTATAAACTCCACAGATATCAAAAAGAAATACTGGATAAATTTGAAAAAAATAAACAAAATCGTTATTTTTTATCCGCAAGCACATCTTTCGGTAAAACACATTTAGTTTATGACATTATAGAAAAAATGGAATATAAAAATATTGTTTTAATATTTCCAACAGTTGCTTTATTATCTGAGAATTTAGAGCGAATTTTAACTGAAAATAATTATAAATATATAAAAGCGAATTATAAAATTCATACTTTAAGTGAAACAGGTGAAACAGAAGATAAAAATATATTCATATATACTCCTGAACGATTTTTATCATTCACAGATAAAAATAAAATTGATTTTGATTTTGTTTTTATTGATGAAATATATAAGTTGGATAATGATTATATTATTGATGACACAACAAAAGAAAATGAGCGTGATGTTGCTTACAGATTAGCTTCATTCGAGATACTTAAAAACGTAAAAGATGTATTATTGGCTGGTCCATACATTGAATACGATACATCCACGAACAATTCTTTTAAAATCTTTTTAGATGAAAATAAAATAGATACCATAAATTTTAACAATATAGAGATTGTCAATAAAAATCATTTTTTAGTAGATAAAGATACAGATTTTGTAGCTATAAATGAAAATCGTATTATAAATTTTTCAAAGCCCAAAGATAAAAATAAACAGTTATTAGATTTACTTACAAACATTTATGATAATCAAGAAAATTCTATTATATATTGTTGTAAACCGTATTTAGCAGAGCACTACGCAAAAAATATAATGGACAACATAGATATAGATGTCAATACATTAGAATATACCGACTTTATTGAACATATAAAACGGAGATTTTATTCTGATTGGATAGTCTGCAATGCACTCGAACATAGAATCGGCCTTCATCATGGTCTTGTCCCCAAATATATTCAAAAAGAAATCATAAATTTATTTAATGATGGCAAAATTAAATTTCTATTATCTACTACAACAATTACAGAAGGTGTAAATACTACTGCCAAAAATTTAGTAGTAATGCATAATTCAAAAGGTTCAAAACCTTTAAAACCATTCGATGCGAAAAATATTGCAGGAAGAGCTGGACGTTTTTTGGAACATTATAGCGGAAGGGTTTTTGCTTTTATAAAAGACTTCGAAGATACTTTAAATACCCCGGAAGAATCTATTAAACACAAAAATTATGATAAAGATACTCCTAAAGATGATATTGATTATTTTTGTACACAAGAAAAATACTTAAATGAACAAAATATCCAAGAAAAAAATGCAATAATAAAAAAACAACGGGAGCGAAAACTTCCAAATGAATTATTCCAACAATTTAAAGCTGTTAGTCGGAATGATAAAATTTTTGTATATGATAAAATAAAAAATTTAAATAGTTATGAAAATAAATGTATATTAAATCTCATATCAAAAACAAACACACGTAATATGAATATTGATTTTGATGGTTTTCAAGTTATTTTAAATACCATTCTTCAAATCGTAAAACCAGAAACAGAATTATATCATCTTATATCAAATAAATCTAAAAGTTCCTATAGTGGCAAAGAATATTCTATTTTATGCTATTTGTTATATTTTTATTTAAAAGATGGTTTTAGAGGTGCTGTAGATAATAAATTAAATAAAAAAGTAAATATAGATACGGCAATGAGAGATACCGCTAATTTTGTATACAATATTCTAAAATACCACGTTGTTAAATATCTTGGGGTTTTTAATTTAATGTATAAATATATTAATGCAAATGACAATATTTCAAAAATAGATGATGTTACAGGAATAGATAAATTACTCACAAAACTTGAATATAATGCAATTAGTCAAAAAGGACGACAAGTAAGTGATTATGGAGTCCCCTTAAAAGTTCTAGACTATTATGAATCGCTTGAAGGTGATAAGGTCAATGATGCCTATTTAACCAAATATAGTTTTGATAACTACGAAAACTATATTTATGATAAGATGGAATCTTTGTTACAAAATGAATAGAATTGCAGGTTTATGATACAATTTTTATGAAAAGAGGTATTGGGATGAACGAACAAGAGAAACGAGAGATCTTATCTAAAGCTAAAGCTTTCTTCAAAGATAATATTGTAGAAAATCATATTAAAAATACAAAAAAGTTGAAAAAGAAAAAAGAATTTATAATTAATCCTTTTTTGATTAATTATTTAGCAAATTTTGCATTTGGCGATACTTCAAAAGAAAGTATTGCAAAAGCTCTTGTATATCCTAGAATTTTAGGAACTTCAATTAATACTTCTTTTGGAGCACAAATACAGACTTTTTGTTGTGAAGTTCTTTCAGGACTTGCATCTACGACTTCAGGTATTGATATTGAATTTGTGGATGCACTCGATGGTAGAAAAAAGTATTGCCAAATTAAATCTGGTCCAAACACAATAAATCATGCAGATATAACTTCAATAAAGGACGATTTTAAAGCTATAAAAAATCTAGCAAGAGTGAATCATTTGCCAAACTTTAATCCAAATATTGATTGTATTGTTGGAGTTTTATATGGTGAACCTGATAATTTATCACAATTTTATAAAACAATCAATGAGGAATATCCTGTTATAATTGGTCAAGAATTTTGGCACAGATTAACTGGAGATGAGAATTTCTATAATGAATTGATTAATTCATTTGTCTCTATTGCAGATGAAGTTGATAGTACAGATTTAATAAATGAAGTAATTCAGGAACTATCTGAGCAATTATAACTTTATTTTGTATATGTATCTATAGCCTTTGTAATTTGTACTCCAATTTGCCTTGCTAATTCAACTGGAACGGCATTGCCTATTTGTTTATATTTTTGCCCAATGCCTCCGGTAAATTCCCAATCATCAGGAAAAGTTTGTATGCGAGCATATTCTCTAACAGTAAAAGGTCTTACTTCATCGGGATGGCATCGATCCGTTTGTTTTTGACTCGGAGAACATGTTAATGTCAAACAAGGTTCATCCCAAGAAATTCTTCTTGCCATTCCTGTTCTACCACCACCACTAGTAAAACTTTTTCCCATATATGATTTTTGAACATTTAATGGTAAATCTCTCCAACAACCTCCAGGGGGGACGAGTTTAAATACTGCTTTTTTAGCAGCACTATAGGCTTGCCCTTCAGATTTTGGTACATTTTTTAGGGCATCACGCAATGTTTTAATCTTTTTAGATTCTTTCGGGTATTCAAATTTTATATTTGTACCTTTTTTAGTGCCAACAATTACAATCCGTTCTCTTTTTTGAGGCACATTGTAATTTACCGCATTTAAAAGTTTTGTTTGGATGTTGTAACCTAAACTTTCAAATATATCAATTATTGTTTTAAGAGTTCGTCCATTGTCATGAGAAATCAAGCCTCTAACATTTTCTGCGACAAAGATTATAGGTTCAGTTTCCTTCACACAGCGTGCAAATTCATAAAATAATGTTCCTCTAGTATCTTCAAATCCTAATTTTTTACCAGCATAACTGAATGCTTGACAAGGAAAGCCACCCGTAACGATATTTATTTTGCCTTTGTATGGTTTAAAATCTACTTTAGATACATCTGAACAGATCACATTCCAATTTGGTCTATTTTTAGATAGAGTATCACAGCAATATTTATCATTATCGACATGTAAAATTGTTTCAATCCCAGCTTGTTCTAGCCCGAGTGCAAGTCCACCTCCGCCAGCAAATAATTCTATTGCCGAATATTTAGAAGTTTTAGTTATTTTTTTACTTTTTTTCTTATTTTTCTCTTGAAAATCTATAATTTTATCGGGAGTAACTCTCAATACTTCACTTAATTCAAAAAATGTAGATTTTATGGGGTTATACCTATCAGATAAAATTAATGAAAGCTGGTTTTTGGTAATACCAACTTCATTTGCTAATTCAGTCATAGTGTTTATTCCAACACTTTCCATCGCCTTTTTTACACGTTCTTTATTTGCTACTGTCATAATTCCCTCTGTTATGTTTTTATATTAACACCAAGGTTCCCTGTTGTAAATAAAATTACATAATTTAATATTTATGAATAATCTTTACTCTTAGCCGCAAAACTTTCAATACATGGGTAAATAATTGTATCAATAGAACATAATTTAAGTACTTGACTCTGTATTACTCTTGAGTGATGAATACGACACGTTGAAGGAGGTCGTATGGAAAAAGTTGGATTTAACATCACTCAAAAAGAGTTTAAGCAATTAAGTAAGTGGGCGGAGAATATTTATAACACAGCTGTAGTTATTGATTATTTTGTTGTAAATCAGCAGGAGATTGAAGAATGTTATAATCTTGCACCGATTATTAAGCACCTGCGAAATAATGCGGATGTTTTAAATGCATTTTTTATAGACCACGAAAAAGATGTCAAAATTCAAATGCCGTTTAAAAGGTGTTTAATCGGTGTTCAAATCGTGTTTACAAATTTCTTCGTGTGTTATGCCGAGAATTTGTTCCTCAATTTCTCGTATAACATCAGGTGTTAAACCTTTCGGCTTTTCCTCTTTAGATTTTTGTTTTTCACTTATCAATTCATCCTCGTAAGATTTCACCGAACCAATCAATTTCAGCATTTTAGTAACAGCATAATACCTTGCAGGCTCGACTTTACCGTTATTCTCCATATCCTTCTCAATAGAATTTATCAAACTTCGGGTAAAATCATATAAATCCGAATGTAACGTTGTTTTAGTCCGAAGATACTCCGTTCTTTTGGTTTCCCAATCATCAGACTTTTTCCATCGGCGGAGTGTTCTTTCGTTCAAATGAAGCTGCCTCGCGATATTTTCTAACGACATAAATTTTTCAGCATAAAGTTTAAAGGCATCTTGTGCCAATGTTTGTTTTTTCATAATTAACCTCGGGGTAAATAAAGTTTTGGTGCACACAGGATAACTCTGTTTCGCAGAAACATCAAGTCCTAAATGTGTCTGTATGATACGATTTCTGGATTTAGAGTTGATGTTTGCTCCTGAAAGAGTGATGAATTGTGTAGCTTGAAAGGAGCACACTATGATTGAAATTGGTAAAAAATACAGATTAAAAAAGTTAAAAGGTTGGTTTGAAAAAGATAGCGAAGAGTTTACAGTTGTTTGTTTTGGCGAACACAATATTGTAGGCTGCATCGCACCAAATGGCGAAAGATATGTGTTTGATAAAGATTTTTTGATTGACCCCGATAAGCTGGACGAGATATACGCAGATATTAAAATAACGAAAGGTTAAACTATGGTTGAAAAAGATTATATGCTATACGGCACAAAGATTTTAAACTTAAAAACACAAGAAATCGGATTGTTAATTTGCTTGTGGGAAAACAAATATGCTGATAAAACTGTAGATTTTGCAATTTGCGTTGATAAAAACGGCAAACGATACAATATTGAGCTTGATAATATAAGAGGGTTTGAAGATGATTTTGAAAAATAAATTAACAAAAGAAACACTGGACATTTCGTATTCTGAATTTAGAGAAATGTTTGCAAAAGAAATTCAGGAGGCTTTTGAAAGTTACCGCAAAACTCAATTAAATAAATATTCTTGGAACTTCAAAGATGACAATTCTTTGGAGTTTAATTTTTATTTTGAACTTCAGTGGAATTTCAATCATTTTGGAAATTCTAATTGGTATATCGAGAAAATTTAAGCAACTTTTAAAATTTCTTTGATATCATCCCTAATTTCTTCTATATGTTGTTTTAAATTTGTATAACATAAATCTACAGTTTTAAAATTAATTTTTATATCTTTTTCATCAGTATTTAATTTAAAACTTGGTACATTTGGAACTTCTTTATTCCATCTTGGATATATAAGAACTGCTTTGTCTGTATTATGCAATAAACAATATGTTGAAACTTGGAAGACATCTGCATTTGAAAAATCATCTGTTCCTGTAAATATTTTATATTTTGTATCCAAAATAATTTTATCCTTGCCCTTCTCCGCAAAAATATCCACATAGGTATTTCTTTTTTTATTATCATCACCCGTTAATAAACGTTTGCCTTTTTGCGCCGTAAATGTCCACCCAAAATCTGATTCGTTCTTTTTCATTATTTCAAAAACAAATTCTTCAAATAATTTATTCATATCCCAGATTAGAGTAATATTTTCAAACTTGTTTTTAGATAAATCTACACTCGTTTTTTCAACAAACATTTTTGCCAATTTAAAAGGCTTTTCAAATAGTTCTTGATTGCGAGAAAGCCTTATTTTTTCTGCTTTAAACCTATTAAAACGAATTAATTTGATATCTGAATAATAGTTCATTATAAATTTTAGAGTTTTTTTGTTATAACTGTCGTTTGAAATGTTATATAAACAGGTCGAAACAAATAAAAACAACTGATTCAAAATATTGTTTTCTGAAAACTCATCATATTCACAATAAAATTTTGACTGATTTGAACTATTGTAGCGGATATTTTCAGTAAATTTTATTTTTCCTTTTAAATAGTTTAGGTTATCTTCTTCTCTTACATATTTTTTCGGCGTTAAGCGTTTCAAACATTCAAAAAGTGATTTTGCATATTCTCTTATTAGTATTTCAATAAATGGATTTTTTGCGGTAGATAATCTTGATTCATTACTCGTTTTTATGTCTAACTTTTTTGTATATGAAAGCATAAAAATCAAATTTTTAAGAATATTTGATTTTGTTTCTTCTTTTGTTTTTTCGTCGTAATCTTCGTTATACTCTTTTGTATAAATAAGTTTTGGTAAAATTTGAAAATGAGTATTTTTGTATTTTATAACACCAACCCAAGAAGTTGTTTCTATACCACTAGGAGTAACTTTCAAAGCAGAATCTAAGTGTTGGCATTCCAAATAATGATGCAACTTACCCAAATCGCAATCTTTAATTTGAATATTTTTAGAATACTCTTTAACAACAATAGGTTCTGCCATTGTTATACCTGTTCAAATTTTTCTTGATTTAATGCTTTTTCAAAATATTCAACTTCATCAAATGTTTTGAATTCGTATATAGAATCGTCACACTCATTCTTTAGGACTTCTGGCACATCAAGTTTTTTGATAAATCCCGGAATGATAAGCTTTAATTTCTCCCAATCGCAATAAAAATACTCATTTAATAATGGCAATATTTCACTAAACCATATATCTTTCAAGGTTTCAACATTATTATTTTCATTATTGTTATTATATTTTGTATTTATAAAATAACTATGCTCAATTTGGTGATCTCTATCTAACAAAAGTTTTATTTTATTGTTTAAATCATCAAATATTTTATTAAAACCAATACCAAAATCTGCAACTAAACTACTATTTGGCATCATTTCTTTGAATTTAAAACGACGTCTTAAAGCTATATCTATTGAAGCAATAGAACGGTCAGAAGTGTTCATTGTGCCTATGATATATAGATTATTTGGTACAGAGAATGGCAATTTTGAGTATGGCAAAGTAACTTCCATATTGTCTCTTTTATCTTCTTCAATCAAAGTAATGAGTTCTCCGAATATTTTAGAGATATTACCTCTGTTAATTTCATCTATTATTAAAACTGCATTTTTTGATTTTTGGTCAGATGCGTTATTCAATAATTTCATAAGATTATCTTCATTTATTTTATCTTTAAACATTCCAGTTATTGTTGGAGAAACAAACTTTGAACTGTATATATAATCTGACGGGATATTGATATCTTTTTTGAGCCATTCTGCCTTTCGCTGCTGCTGCCCATTTTCAATTTCAGCATTATAACTATAATTTCCTGTAATTTTAGCAATACCTTTTATTGTATTCATTGAACCTGGAATAATTGCAATAACGTCTTTTCCTTCTTTTAGATCTTTGTCAATCCATAACTTAAACATGTTTAATTGTGAAATACACTGTTTTCTATGTTCATAGTTTTCAGGAATAGCACTTGATAGATCTTTTTCTGAATTGCAATTTTCTATATTGACATCTTCTCCCCAACCTATTGCCACACAATCATTTTCAATACAATATTCAAAAAGATCATTATATGGCATTAAAATTTTATATAGACTTAGATTGCTATAATTAAATTTATAGGTTTGTTTCGCTTTTTGTAAATCTTTTGCAGAATCACATATCGTTCTAAAACTTCCTTTATTCAAAATATACTTTAAATCATCTGAATTTAAATCTGGCTTTATGCCTTCAACAAATTCTTCATAGGAATAAGACTGGTGGAATGTTACAAATTCTATTTGTCCTAGGTTTTTATATTCAGCATATTTTTCTTTTATCTTATCATAGGTTAGCCATTCCAAAAACTCTTCATACCTTTTTAATCCATGTTGATAATATGAGTTCTTATTATTTTTTGTTGGAACTTCTGTAATATATTTACTATTTAAAATATAAGATTTTGTTTCTACAAATTTAGACAAATCGTGATACCTAAATATATTATCATTTTTTAAGAATTCTTCATTTATCTTTGTTAAATATTTAATATAATCATTTAATGTTTTTTCTTTTGAATCGACTTTATTATTCTGACAATAAACTTTTATATACCAATCTCTAAACAATCCTTCAAAGGTAAGTATTTTCATTGCTTCAATAATAGTATTATAAGTTTTACCAGTTCCTGGAGGCCCATATAAAATTTGATTTAATGCAAATTTTTCATGTTTAGGTTTTTCTATTTTTTGAATATCAGACATTTTATTATCTCCAAAGTTACTATTTAAAAATTCTATGAAATTTTTGTTTTTAATCTTAACACTACCTTGAGGAACATTATCAATGTAATTTAGTTTCTTTAAATTTTCATAGCTCAAAGATTCATTGAACACTTCTTTTATAAGTTTGAGCCTTACGTATTTGCCCTCTTTACTTTTTTGATATTTTTCTTCGTTTCTCCAAAACTCGTGATCATCATTAATTTCAGAAAAAGGAATATCTATTTTTTCAACAATAGTTTTATATCTAATTCTTTTATCATTGGCAGATGAATATATGTATACTATGTCATTCACGTTAAATTTATTGTGCTGTCTCCAATCAATAAAACCAAATTTATCAAAAGCTCCTTTATGATCATACATACTAGAATTGGCTGATCTTAGCCAATATTGTGAATCATATGGTAACCCATATTCATCTTCTAATTCTCTTGATTTTTCACCGACATGACAACCTGGATAGTTACTAATAAAATATCTTTCTATATCATAAAAATTGTATGATGAAGGCAATTTAAGACATTCCTTAAAATATTGTTGCCAACTACCGGCATGGTAAAAACTAATAAATTTTGGATAAAGTATATAAAAATACTTATGCGTATAACCTTTATTAAATAAACCACTGGTTGATTTAGATACGTAATTATAGAACTCCTTAAAGTTATTATTTTCTAAATAGGAACAAGCTTGAATTAATTCGCTTTTTATATTTTCTGCAATTTTTATAGCCTCATTAAACGAAATTTTTTTCTTTAAATTATGCCAAGACCCTTGTCTATATGCAAGCACAAAATTTGTATCAAACCCAGCACTTCCACTACCAAAATCGGTCATTCCATTTTCTAACTCGTTTTTTAATGAATTATAATTTTCTTCATATAGCTCTTTAAACTGTTCTTTTATATTATTATCAGGATTTTTGGATATGCTAATAGTTTAAGTAATTCAATCCCAGAATATTTTTTCAATACATCTGGTGAAAAGTTTTCTTTGAATGCAAGAATCTCAACTTCGTTATAATTCATACTCCACTCCTTTTCTTTTAGGGTATCACAAACATGGATTTGAACATATTTTGAACGGTTATAAAACAGAGCTTAAATTAATTTGGCGATTTATCCATTCCATAATCACAGAGATGAGATATTCTTGTTCGGTTTGGGTTAGTTCTCTGTGTTGAGGGAATTTGTGCCATTTCTCGATACAACCGCGACAACAGGTGGCGGTTGCATGTTGAGCAATAAAAACAGGATGACCTCGCATTGGAGTTTGTTTACCATCGTTTGCGGGTTCAGAGGGAGCTACTCTATCCCGAATAAAATCGCAGGCATGAGAATGAATCGTATCAAGTCCTTTATCCTTGATATATTCAAGCTCTTTTGCTCGAAGCTTAAATCTGCTCCTAAATTTTGACTTTGCCAGTTTATCCAAAATGTTCATTTTAATTTGAGTCTTCACTATGAATATTTCTAATTGCTACATTATAACCTAAATTAGACAAAGTTTTTGTTGCGTATCGAATAGCCACTTTGCTGAAGAATGGAATTTGTGGTCTTTGTTCATTACCTTTGCTAATAATTCCTAAAACTACTGTGTAATTGTTTGATCTAAAGTCATTATCTATATATGAAGCAAAACCTTCTTCTTGTAGTCTGCTATTATATTTAGCTCTAAATTCAGGATCTAACAACGCTTCTCCCGAAACTGTAGCTTGATTAAATAAATGACTTAATAAAGGTGAACCGCCAGATTTTTTTATATGTATTAATTCCTTATTTTGTGTAAGAATATCACAAACTTCTATTTTATTGCCTCTTCCACCCCCGAATGGAATTTCTCCGATTCTATGAATTAACGCAGCATTAATTTCATGTGCAAGATCTTCATTATATTCATTTTCTGTGTATGTTTCACGACCATTAGATATATAATTTGGCAATTCTGTTTCATAAATAGGAATTGTTAAATATTCATCTTTTATTTTTGTTTCAAAAGAACGATCTATTTGATACCATTTGCTATTATTTAAACAATAAGACCTATTTTCATATTCAATTTCAGCAATTAAACATTTTTGTGCAGACCAGTTGTATAAATCAATACTTTCATTCTCTACAGAAATCGCTCTTATAGTTTTGTTTTTTATTTTGTTCATTGTCAAATCTTCTAAACTATCAAAAGATGTCAGAAAATCATTTATATCGATATCATCGTATTCTTCTCTGTATCCAGAATATTTGAAACATTTTATTTGTTCCCAATTAATAACCTCTGGAACAGCCATCCATATATTTTCAATAGAATGTTCTTTTATACTATCTATTACTTGATTATCTAATATATCAATTAACTCTTTGCTTTTTACAGATTTTATATTATCAATCCACTCAAAATTGTCTTTGTATGAAGTTGCTATAAATTTTTGATAACAATAGTCTATAAACTCTTCTATGGTATCAATTTTACGGTCAACTGTAATACTAAAAATATCTCCTCCTGTTATAATAGCATTTTCAAAAGTTGCATCTGAACAAGAAGCTGTAACTGTTTTCATTAAATCGCTACTAATATTAAATCCGAAATCTGATATTTTGGCGGTTTTTGGCATTTGTTCTTGTGATTGTTTTTGATTACCGCCAATATTTAATTTCGAAATTTTTCTAAGTTCATCAGCTTTAGCGGTATTCAATACAATTTTTAAACCAAATTGTTCTTCGATAACATCATCATTAAAAAGAGGTTTTGCATAACCGAAAGTCAAAGCGAAGATTCTTTGAATCGTTCCATATGTTCGCTTTATAATTAGAACCACTTTTGAATTAGCTTGAAATAATCTGTTGTCATCTATTTCAAAAAAGTTTTTTAACCATGTTGGCTGATGTGAATGACTGCCAACAAAATAAACTTGCTTATATGGATTATATTCAGTTAGTAAATCTATCTGATTTTTAAAGATTTTATCAATATCTGTAATTTGTTCTTTTATTAAATATATTGATAGCTTATTTTTCATACATTCCCCTATTTTTCTTTATACACAAAAAATATCAAATAGTCTATTAGCCAATAAGCTATATTAATAAAATTTACTATGTTTTAGCTTTAAATATGTATCATCTCATAAATTAAATTCAGCTGGTCTTCAAAGTTGGGGTTGAGTTCTTTCCATAAAAATACCGCTAGGTGGTGGTCGAGGTATTTTCGCATACTTGCCATAAACTTTTGCGGTAAAGAATGTTATACATTCTTCGTGCTTCTTTTACTTCTTCAGGTCGTTGCTGTCTTATATGTTTACTGGTATTAATTGGTTTTCGTGTAACATAAACTTTATTGTTGTAACAATAAATATAAATAGACACGTCATCCATAAAGCTTCTAACTTGAGGATATTGTGGATCTGGTTCAAAATAATTTAATAATTCTTGATAATATTTATCATAAATTTTTGCTCGAATGTATTGATAAAAAGTTTCCGTTGTTGTGTTTCCCAGATTTGCTATTTTTGCGGTTTGAGAAGCCGGTATTCCAAAACAGATACATTTATAAATAATCTCGATTTGCTCTGTCGTTGCTAAATTATAGACTTTCGGCAATCTATTCAAATTCCAGCGGACTTTTGGTTCTTCTTCTCTGTAGTCCGGCATGAAATATTTGGGGAATATTCCCATTATCCCTTCTGTTTGGTACTTTTTTCTTTTTGAATGAAACGCAGAATATGAAACTTTTAGCTTGGGATTCTTTAGCGGTATTATTTCTAAAAAGCTTCGCAATTCTCTGCAATTCATACCTTCAGTCAGTTTAAAAAGTTTTAGGTATCTATATATAAACTCTTTGCCTCTATCGGATGCCACAACATACAAACGTTCTTCCTCTTTATTGTGGAAAAGTTTTTTGACCTCTTTATCCATCGCACGCCGTTCGGAATCTTCTAAAAAATCGCAGAGTTTTAGGGATGAGCGTTTGATTAAATATTTCCCCTCTAAATCAGGTTCTTTATTGGGTTTTACGATATAATTTCCTTTAAGACAATTCCTTTTTACGGTTTCTTCCTGAATATTCAGCAGTCGAGCAACCTCGGGTATCGTGAGCCAAATATCTGAGTCACTGCTTTGACTTGTGTGGACTGGTTTATTCACACGCTTTTTGAAATTTGTATATAGATATTCTGTATTTGATATCTTTTTAATTTGATTCAAAGTTTCTAAATCATTAA
>SAMEA104315436__coassemble_746_pt1 | contig 55038 bp, 48 predicted proteins | sample SAMEA104315436__metabat2_low_PE_043 | metagenome-assembled genome bin SAMEA104315436 (sample SAMEA104315436) | gut metagenome | biome: Monkey gut; feature: monkey-associated habitat; material: faeces | place: China | collected 2013
TGTTTTGAGCAGAATAGATTCTTCACCCACTTCGTGGGTTCAGAATGACGGAAAATATCTGTCGTCATACTGAGGCTTTAGCCGAAGTATCTGTGTTTAGCTTTTTTTTATAGATTCTTCGCCTTTCGGCTCATAATGACGAAACCCAACCTACGGTATTTTTCTACCCGAATAATCAAAGTCAGTTGAATTTAAAAACGGAATGAACGACTGTTTTTCGTGAAGGAAATCCAAGACACAAGAAAGAAAAGAGGACGGCTCCTGCGGAGAGCTAACTCACCTTCGTTCGTTTTATCGGACTTCGTCCGATCGTCATTCTGAGCGTAGCGAAGAATCTGTTTCAACAATATTTATAATATTGTATGTTAAAAGATGCTGAAACGAGCGGATTTTGTGTAGTGCGAAGCGATAGCGTAGACACGAAGGAACAAAAAGTCAGGCGAACGACAACGAAGTGTAGTGAGAAACGACTTTTTGTGAAACAAAATTCAAGACAGCTCAGCACGACATTTTCATCACAAGACCAACAATATATTATTAAATCTTTCCTGAAACGGCCTTATACAAACCGATACTGTCGATTAAGCGGTCGGCTTTATCGGACGCGACCAATTTATTGACAGACAAAAGGCTTTCTTGTGCTTGATAAAGTTCGCGTTTAGAAATAACCCCTTGGGCAAATCGGTCTTTTGAATAGGAATAATCGGCATTTTCGAGTTTTTGGTGCCTGAGATTTTGTTCAGCCCTCAACTTGTCCTGACGGATTACGACGAGCGCGTCATTAACCTCTTGAATAGCGGTTTGATTGGTTTTCAAGTATTGTTCCAAGGCCCTGTCATAAGTCGCTCTTTTAAGTCTCAAATTAGCGAGTCTTTTTCCGCCTGTAAAAATCGGCAAAACAGCCCCGCCAGCAAGGCTTGCGAGTGCTTGTTGAGTGTTGAACATACCACCCAAATCACTTGAGTTAAAAAGCACCAAACCCGTTAAGTTTATTGACGGAAGGAACTCTTTTTTCGCAACGCGAATGTCAATTCCTGCTTTTTCGAGCATTTTTTCCGACTTAATGTAATCGGGACGATTGACAATTACCTCGGAAGAGACCTCAGAGGGCAGATTTTCGGGCAAAGTTATATCCGAAAGTGCCGTTCTTTGAAGGTTTTCCGCCTCAGAAACCGGCGAACCCGTCAAAACCGCTAAACTATGCAGAAGTTTAGAGCGATTTTTCTTCAAATCGGGAAGTTCCGACTTTCCGTAAACATAAGCCTTATCAGCCTTTACGGTGTCGCTCATCGAAACCGTACCCTCTTGGTTGCAAAGTTTCGTAAGTTCGTAGATATTTTTTCTCAAATCGACAATTTGTTCCTGACAGTTAATTATTTCGTCAAGTTTTACGATATTAAAATATGTGGTCGCAACCGCCGAAGCGATTGAAATATAAGCGGCGCGTTCGTCCTGCAAAGACGCTTCGTACTGCTTTTTGGAAGCCTTCGTTTTATCGTGGTTTTTGAGGAAAATATCAGCTTCATAATTGACGATTGCAGGGGTCAAAAACGACCAATCCCAACTCGTTTGCTTAGGAATTTTGTTCAATGCGGGCGAAAAAGCCGCACCAACCGTAGGCAACTCGCTTGCAAACTGGATTTTCGTGTATTGATAATACTCGTCAACAGCAATTGATGCCATTTTCAAATCATGATTATGTTGAACTGCTTTCACGATATAATCGTTCAAACACTCGTCATTAAACAATTTCCACCATTCCATATTAACATATTCGTACTTGTACGAATCGTCAAAACGTCTGCTCTTCTTTGTTTTATACTCAAATTTTTTATTCGATTTTGTATCGTTTGACACTTCCGACACCGCAAACGCAGGAGAAATATTCCAGAAGATAATTCCAGCCAAAAGCATTGCGGCAGTAATATTTTTCAATTTCATGTTTCGACCTTGTTTTTACTTGACAATTTTTTCAGCAATATGCTAACATATTTATGTTGCAAAAGCAACATGTTTTCAAAACAACAACGAAACGAGAATTAAAACTTATGACAAATTTAGAAGAAATGGATTTTGAACATTATACGCAGAGTATTTTCTACGATTTGGAATTTACTACGAAATACATTAAAAGAATGGGTTACAATTATTGCAGCGAACTCAATATGGGAGTAGGTCCCGAAGAACTGTTGGCGCTTGATATTATATATTTGAACCCCGGAATTTGCCAACGCGACTTGGCAAAGAAACTTTTGAAAGACAGAGCGGGAACAGGCAGAGTTTTGTTGCAATTAGAGGCAAAAGGCTTTGTTGAAAGATTTGTTGATACAAAAGGAAACCGACTTGTTCGCAAAATGAAATTGACCGAAAGCGGCGAAAATATGCTCGGCTTGGCAACCGAAAAAATCAAGCCTTATGTAAAAAAACTCAAAGAAGCCTTTTCGGAAGAAGACAAAAACCAACTAAAAAGTTTGTTGGATAAATTCAGACGTATCCTTGCGGAAAACGTAACAACACAAATATAGAAGGGTTTTAAAATGGCAGACGAAAACATTAATAATAATATTAATAATTCCAATAACATGAACAATATTAACAACACAAATGGTGTTAACACAAATAGTGGCATTCAAAACATCAACAATAACGAGCAAAAACAGGATGCGCAAAATTTTCAAACGGAAGAAAATGACAATGGCAAAAAGCAAAAACGTCTCAAGAAGAGAAGAATTTTTGCAGCAATAATTTTGGTAGGCTTGGGTATTGCAGTCGGCTTATTTGCGCACAACGCATCTAAGTACCAGTCAACCGATGATGCTTATGTTGAAGCCCACATGGTGCAGGTTGCGCCGAAAGTTACGGGACAAATTGTTGAACTCTTTGTTGAAGACAACCAATACGTAAAAGAGGGCGATGTTGTTGCCGTTATTGATAAAGACGACTACAAAATCCGACTTGCGCAAGCCGATGCGGACTATCAAAAGGAACTTGCAAACCAAAAAGTTGCGGCGGCAAATTTGAACGCGGTAAACACCGAAATCGAAGTTGCGAGAACGGATTTGGAAAGATACAAAAAGTTGTACGAATCGGGCGCAGCATCAAAGCAAACTTTGGATAACGCACAAGCGCGTTATGACTCTGTTTCGGCGAGAAAAACGAATGCGGAAGAGTCAATTTTTTCAAAAGATCAAAACAAAGTTGCCGACGCTAATTTAAAATCATTGAAAGCCAAAAGAGACAAGGCTGCATTGGATTTAAGAAACACGGAAGTCATTGCACCGCAAAGCGGCAGAGTCACCAATAAAAGAGCCGAAAAGGGCGCTTATGTAGGCACAGGCTCACCGTTATTCGTAATTGTACCCGACGAAGTCTGGGTTGTTGCGAATTACAAGGAAAGCCAAGTCGGCAATATGAAAGCGGGACAACCTGTTGAAATCAAAATTGACGCATATCCCGATAAAGTATTCAAAGGAAAAATCGACAGTATACAAAGGGCATCAGGCGCAAAGGCGAGCCTTTTTCCGCCCGAAAACGCGGTTGGTTCGTTTGTAAAAATCGTACAAAGAATCCCTGTAAAAATTGTGTTTGACGAACCGATTGATACGTCAAAGTACACAATCGTTTCAGGTATGTCAGTCGTTCCGAAAGTTAAAGTCAAATAGAGATGAACACGTCAGTCGAAACAGCAGAACAAGAAATTTGGCAGCCAAAGCATAACCCGTGGCTGATAGCGCTTCCTACGATTTTTGCGGCATTTATGTTTGTACTTGACGAAACCATTGCAAACGTAGCGTTGCCGCACATGGCGGGAACATTTTCCGTCAGTCGGGAAGAATCCACGTGGATTTTGACGAGTTATTTGGTTGCGAGCGGTATCGCAATCACCGCAGTTGATTGGTTCAGCAAACTTGTCGGAAGAAAAAACTTTTTCATCTTCAGCGTAACATTGTTCACGTTGTCGTCGGTTTTATGCGGAATTTCAAACTCAATCGAGATGATAATTTTGGCAAGAATTTTGCAAGGCTTTGGCGGAGGCGGACTTTTACCCGTATCGCAAGCCGTTTTGCTTGAATCTTTTAAGCCAAAAGAACGCGGACAGGCAATGGCTGTTTTCGGCTTGGTTGTAGTCGTAGCACCGATTATCGGACCTGTTTTGGGCGGATGGATTACGGACAACTACGCTTGGCCGTGGATTTTCTTTATTAACGTGCCTTTTGGGATTTTGACCGTAACTTTGGCAAAAATGCTTCTTGAAGACCCGCCTTATGCAAGAAAGCAAAGCGGTGTAAAACTCGACGTTGCGGGATTTTTCCTGTTAACGGTTTGGCTCACAACCTTGCAAATCATTTTGGACAAAGGAAACAATGCCGATTGGTTCAATGCGCCATGGATTTGCAGATTGTCGATAATTTGCATCCTCACGGGATTTTTGTTCTTTGTTTCACAAAGGAAAAAGGACTCACTCGTTGACCTTAGAGTTTTCAAGGATGTGAATTTCTCGGTCGGAACGTTCATTCAGGTAATTATTCAAGCGGTATTACTTGCCTCAGTTGCGATTTTGCCGCAATTTTTGCAATCGGTTATGGGCTATACGGCATTTTTAAGCGGCTTGACGATTATGCCCAGAGGGGTTGGCGCGCTGATGTCGATGTTCCTTTTCGGATTTTTGTCAACAAAAATCGACAACAGGATTTTGGCAGTCGTCGGTTTGGCTCTAATCGGCACGGCAGGCTTGGAATTCGGATTTTTGAACCTGCAAATTTCGAGCATAAATATCGTAATTCCAAACTTCATCTTCGGCTTGGGAATGGGCTTTGCAATGATGCCTTTGATATCCCTTTCGGTTGCAACGCTATCAAACGCGCAGATGACGAACGCGAGCGGCTTGCAGTCACTTTTGAAAAATATCGGTGGCGCAATCGGCACTTCGCTGGTTTCGACGATGATTTCAAGATTTTCTCAAATGCACCAATTTATGATGGTTGAAAATCTGACCCCGATGAACCCCGTATTTACGGCAAAATTAGAGGCAACACAAGCGGCTTTGAGCGCATATATGCACACATCAACGGCGCATTACGCGGCACAATATTCCTTGTACGGAGAACTTTTGAAGCAATCCACCCTTTGGGGTTTTATGGAATCGTTCAGAATTTGCGGTATCGCCGCAATTGTTGTAATTCCGCTTGTCATGTTAATTAAAAACTTTCCTAAAGAAGAAACTGATAATTGAAAATAATCAAAAAATGTGCTATTATTGAGTCGAAGTGAAGGAATTTTTCAGTTTTTCTAAGGACGATTATGCAAATTAATAACATTAACGCAAGTGAAATTCAGGCTTTAAACAATATCAAAAAGCCGACGGTTAAAGGTGTTCCTCAAGCGCAACAAATTGAACTTCCGAAAATCGAACTCCCCGATATCAGAAGCAACCAAATTTTGTTACCCGATAATAAAATCTATGTACCGCAAGGTTCTCAGCCGACAGATTTCAACAAAAATAACATTTCTGTTCAGTTGCCGAAGAACTTTGAAGAAGTTGAGCGCACAAAAGAATCCTTCATCACGAGAACGGCGCGCCAAATGTACAAGAAATTCGACGTCAAAGAGTATCACAACACTCAAACCGACAAAAATTATATCAGAGCGACAAAGAACGAATTTACGGAAGACGGAGTTTTAAATTCCGCTGAAGTAATGCAAATCGACCTTAAAAAGCCTTTTAAAGGAACAAGATATATCGAAGATTACGAACACAATACGGTTACGGAAATCAAACTTTCTCAACCGCTTGTAAACAGAAAAACCGTAATCGAATCGGTAACGACTTTGCAAAAGGACGATAACGGCAAGGTTGTAAAGAAAGAAGAATACACACAATCTCCGCTCAAAGGGGTTTATGATATCGTCGAAACCGATGCGACAGGCAAAAAGAATGTTTTGTCCAAAACAACCAAAAACGCTGACGGTTCTTACGTTATCGAAAAACATTTGACCTCACTTGACGGAACAAAAACAGAATACAGAATGCAATCCGACAAAGACGGCAATCACAGAGCAATGTATTGCCAAATCACGGCTGCGGACGGCAAGGTTTTGTCAACAATCGACAGAACTTTTGATAAAGAAGGCAACGTAACCGAATGTACGTTAAACGGAAACAAATATACGACAAAGCGTGAAGGCAAGGATGTTACGGTTTTTGACCATACCAAAAACGAAATGGCGACAATGAACTCGGAAACATTTGCCGCAACCCCCGAAACAAAAGCATTTTTAAGCACGGTAGCAGGCAACAGACAGTATTCAAACGCAGACGTTGCAGACCAATTGTTTGACGAACTTCCGACAGATACGCTTTTCACAATGTATAAAAACATCTCTGAAATCGTTCCGTTGAAAGATGACTTAGACTCGGCATTTGTTGGAACTTACGACTATTTGATGTGCAGAACCGATAATTTCGTAATTAACCACGAACTCGGTCACAGTAAAGACGCAAAAAGAGTTCCCGAAGATGCAAATTTAATGGACAAAGAAGTTGTTAAAGACTTGAAAAAAGACGTAATCGCGGGTACAAAAGATTTCAGAGCCGCTTATACCGAAGAAAAAGCAGCATTTATCAAGGCATTCCCCGATTACAAGGAAAAAATGGTAGCATACTTCATTTTCAGCCCCGATAAGAAACCGCAACGAGGCAGAAAAGAAACCGTTGCAGAATCAAACGCAATCAACGGCTTGGCACCTCAATCGCCGGTTGCACTCGGAATGAGAACAACTCTTTTGCAACAATACTTCCCGCGTTCAATCGCAGAAGCAACAAAATTGATGAACCCGATTGCAATGGTTGACCTTGAACAATCACAAGCCCAACCTCAAGAGCAATCGCAAGAATAAACCACACAAACACAATAACCGCTAACAGGAGATTATTATGTCTAAAAAAGTTTTGATTATTTCGGCAAGCCCCAGAAAAAACGGCAACTCTGACACTTTGTGCGACGAATTTGCAAAAGGTGCGGAATCAAAAGGACATGAAGTCGAAAAAGTCTTTTTAAAAGACAAAAACATTAATTACTGTTTGGGCTGCGGATATTGTGCAAGCCACGATTACAACGGCTGCTCGCAAAAGGACGATATGGCGGAAATTCTTGACAAAATGATAGATGCCGATGTTGTCTTGATGGCGACTCCCGTGTATTTTTACACGATGAACGCGCAAATGAAAACCTTTATCGACAGATGTTGCGCAAAATACACCAAAATTACGAACAAAGATTTTTATTTCATAGCAACGGCGGCAGACGGCAATAAATTGGCGCTCGAAAGAACCTTCGACGGCTTCCGTGGATTTTTGGACTGCCTCGATGATGTTGCCGAAAAAACCTGCATTTACGCAGCAGGCATTTACGGAAAAGACGAAGTCAAAGACACCTGCCTTATGCAACTCGCAAAAGAAACGGGCGAAGGCATTTAAGCCTTTTTAGCCTTATCTTTTTTCTCGTTATCCTTGATGATTATGTATACCGCACCGAGGATTAAAACCATGCCCAAAATAATCTTGAGGGTAATTTCTTCGTGCAAGAACACAACGCATAAAATCATTGCGCTGACAGGCTCTAACGCGCTGATAATCGCCGATAAAGTCGAGCCGATGAGTTTTATTGATATTGTCAAAGCCTCAATCGAAATAATTGTCGGCAAAATCGAAAGTAAAACAACCCAAAGCCACATTATAGGCTGATTTATAGGTTGCAATTTTGTACAAAAATCGAGGTTGTAAACAAAAAGCATCAAACCGAATAACATAACGTAAAATGTTAATTTCGACGAATTCATCTTTTTCAAAAGCGGAACGACCTGAACCCCGACCATATAAAGCGCATAAGACAAAGAGGAAACCATAACGAGACCCAACCCTTTGAGGTTAAGGGTTTGACCGTTTTTGCCCTGATAGAATAAGTAAATTCCCAACAGAACCAACCCGATTGAAAATATTATGTTTTTAGAAATTTTTTCCCTGAAAAAAATAAACATAATCAACGCAACAAATACGGGGTAAACGAACAAAAGTACGGACGCAATTCCCGCATCTATATATGAATAACTGTAAAACAGCGTAACCGAGGAGAATGCAAATAACATCCCCATTATAAACAGAGGGACTATCTCATTTTTCGCAAGTTTCAACGGCACCTTCTTTACGAAGTGAGTCCACAAACCGAAAAGCACCATTGCAATTGAATATCTGTAAAACAAAACAGAATTTGCACTCAAACCGCCCTTGTACAAATTAAGCGCAAACAAAGGATTTGTGCCGTAGCAAACCGCACCGAGCGTACTGAAAAATATACCAAATCCTTTTCTTTTCATATTCCACCTATGCCAACGTATTATAATACAAAGATTTTTTCGGATAAAAAGTTTTAAATTTCGACTTGTTTTTTTTGGCAAAAACAGGCATAATATAATGAGTTAGGAAACGAGGCAAAATTTTGGGACTTAGCGATACTCTTTTAAAAGAAAGCATCGACACATTTATAAACAACGACATGGCGGACGTTAAACCGACCATTCTGATTGTCGATGACGAAATAAATAACCTCCAACTTTTGAAGAGAACATTCAGAGGTTCTTATAATATTTTGACTGCCTCAAACGGGTTTGAAGCGCTCGATATTGTAGATAAAGAGGGCGATGCGATTTCGCTTATCGTAAGCGACCAAAAAATGCCTTATATGGAAGGAACGGAGTTTCTCAAAAAGGTAAACGAAACCCATCCCGACATCGTAAAAATCCTATTAACGGGGCACCAAGACTCGGATATTATCGTTTCGGCAATTAACGATTGCCAACTTTATCAGTATATTTTGAAACCGTTTGAACCCGACGAATTAAAGGTTGCGGTAAATAATGGCTTGAAAAAATACGAACTTTCATCGAGAAAAATGCTCATTATGAAAGATTTAAAAGAACTTTTCTATAAAACGATTAAATCAATCTCTTGTGCGCTCGATGCAAAGGACCCTTATACGCACGGTCACTCGCTCAGAGTAACTTTGTATTCTTTGATTTTGGCAAAGAATTTGGGCTTAACGGATACCGCGCTGGAAGAAATCGAAACGGCGGGACTTTTGCACGATATCGGCAAAATCGGTATTCCTCAGTCAATTTTATGCAAACAGGCTAAATTGACGGACGAAGAATTTGAAATTATGAAAGACCACACTTGTCGCGGGGAAAAGATGATTAGAAACGTCAAAAAACTTCACGCGGTAGCAAGTTGGCTGAAATCGCACCACGAACGTTGGGACGGCAGAGGATATCCCTGCGGACTAAAAGGCACGGAAATTCCTTTGTTTGCAAGAGTTATAGCGTTAGCGGATACTTATGATGCAATGACATCAACGAGACCTTACAGAAAGGCGTTGCCTCACGAGGTTGCAATTCAGGAAATCAAACGCTGCGCGGGAATGCAATTCGACCCCGAACTTGCTGAAATATTTGTTGCTCACGAGGACGAAATCAAGGCTGCGAAAGAAAATCCCGAAGAATATTACGCAAAATTGAGTTTCTTACAAAAATACATCCACAACGCGGAAGACGCATTGCAACTCAACAAATAGTTTGTTTATTTGTGAATATCCGTGATATATTTGTAATCAGGAGATTTACAAATGAAAAAGATTGCAAGTTTTACGATTAATCACGATGTTTTGGAAAAAGGAATGTACATATCTCGAGTTGACGGCGACGTTGTGACTTATGATATAAGAATGAAAAAGCCCAACAACTCCGAAAACGACTATCTTTCAAACGGAACGATGCATACAATCGAGCATATTTTTGCGACTTTTGCAAGAAACTCGGAATTTTCGGACGACATTGTATACGTTGGACCGATGGGTTGCAGAACGGGCTTTTATTTTTTGGTCAGAGACAAAATTTCTCACGAACAAGCCCTTGACTTGGTCAAAAAGACCTTTGCTTTCATAAAAGATTTTGAAGGCGAAATCCCCGGCGCAACAAGGATTGAGTGCGGAAATTACAAAGAGCAGGACTTAAACGGCGCGAAAGCAACAGCCGCTTATATGCTCAACGTTTTAAAGGATTGGAATACGGAGAAAATGACCTATGAGCAATAAAACGATTGCAATTATCGGTGCAATGGAATGCGAAGTCGAACTGTTGCACGACCTTTTAAAAAACAGCGAAAAAGTTCAAGATAATAAATTTGAAATTTTCAAAGGCGAAGTTGGCGAACACACCGTAATTATTGCAAAAAGCGGCGTCGGAAAAGTCGCATCCGCTTGCTGCACACAATTTATAGCCGACAAATTTCACCCCGAATACATTATTAACACGGGGGTTGCAGGCGGAATAGGCGAAAATCTTTCGGTTGGTGACATCGTGGTTGCAAAGAAGTTGGTTCAACACGACTTTGACGTAACTGTTCTCGGCTACGCAAAAGGCTACATGTGTACGGGACACGACAAGGACAAACCGACCGCTTTTTATTCCGATGAAAAACTGGTTGACGAATTTGTCCAAATCGCAAAAAATGTCGCAGGCGAAGACAAAGTTCACACAGGCACAATCGCTTCGGGCGATATGTTTGTTGGAACCTCGGAGAAGAAAAAGGAAATCAAAGACCTCTTTGGCGCAACGGCAGCAGAAATGGAAGGCTGCGCAATCGCTCAGGCGGCAGATATTAACAACATCCCGTTCGTTATCGTCAGAGCAGTATCGGATTTGGCTGACGGAACGGCAGCAGAATCGTTGTCGGATTTTGAGCAAAAATCAGCACACATTTCAGCAAACATTATCAAAAGAATGCTCGAAGATTTGTAATCGACAAAATTTTTCACAAAAAAAACTCCCCTTTTTTCGAGGGGAGTTTTTCGTTAATACCAATATTTCGTGTTAATGCCCGTCGGGATTGGATATCCGTTGACAATGCCTTCTTTGTCCTTGATGGAAATTCTGACATCATTGTGATCAACATGCATAACATCTTCATTGTACTTGCGAACCTCACCGAGTTCTTGTTCAAACACCTTCGTGAGTTCCTTGCCCGTTTTTTGATAGCCGTACTCTTCGGTATCAATACCTGTTTGATGAGCGAGAAAATCATTTGATGCACAGGTAATTGTAATTCCGTCAAAGTCACCCCTTGCAATGGCTTTGGGGTTAATCTTCAACTCGGATTTGTCGGGGTTGAGGATGAGAATTTTTTCGACACATTGAGGAAGTTCGTCGTAATAAGCCTGAGCCTGAGCCAAATCAGCCTCTGCTTTTGTAACGTCACCACCGTTTTCCTTTGCTTTTTTCAAATCATCTTCAGCCTGCATAATGCCGATACTTGCATCATAGCGGGCTTTTGCCTTGTTCGCATCAACAGAATAGGACATTCCGCCGCATTGAATAAGTTGTGATTCCATAGTTACAACCGATTGTGCTCTTTCTTCAATAATTTCGTAAAGTTTGGAAATCGGAAGTTCTGTAACGGTAACTTCCCCGCCGAAAGGCAACATACGACCCATAATATCGTAGTTTGTGATATTTTGCATATCGGGAATTGACGTATCTTTCAACGACGGAGCGTTGAAGAACGATACTTGAACACCCTTGTCGGCAGTTGCAGCAATCATAGCGTCAGCCATAATATTGGAAACGGGGTTGCTGTAATTTCTTTCCGTGCCGTCGTTTATGTAGCCTTGACCTTCGGGAACGTAAGCGACGTCAATTTTCGGACCGACACTTTCCGCAACTGTTTTGGCAGCGAATTCTTCACCGACTTTTGCGGCAGCCATAGCCTCGTCAGCCAAATCGGGCTTGCCGTAGAAGGATTCCAACTGCGCGCACATGCCCGCATTATCCTGCTTCAAGTCAATCATTTGTGCATCACAGGAGACTTTTCCGTCGGGTGCGATATTCATTTTAACGACTGTGGCATATTTATTGTTTGCCCCTGCTTGCAAGACTTTCACTTCTTGTCCGTTCTTTGATTTGTAATCAAATTCCTCAACGTTGTGAGTGTGACCGCCCAAAATCAAATTAACGGTTTCACTGTTTTCAGCGACGGTTTTGTCGGCAAAAGAACCCATGTGGCTCAAAAGCACAACAGGAATATCGGGATTTTGACCGTTTGCTTTTCTGTTTTCACGAATATCTGAAACCTGTTTATCAATAGCCGTTGCGATATCTTCGGCTTTTTGGACAGGTGTCAAAGGCGTTGCACCTATTACTATAAATTCATTTTCACCTTGTTTAAGAACCATTGCGGAGCCGACTGAACAATCTTTGTCTTTTTGGGAAGCATTAATCGCCAAAATTTCGGGATTCAAATCATCTGCCAACGCTTGTAACTTGGCATCGGAACGGCTTCGTTCGTGGTTGCCCATAGCCGTCGCTTCCATCCCCATTTTATTTACGACATCGACCGTTGCGTGGATAACGTTCGCCTGACTTCCTGCAATCAAATCGCCCGAGCCGAGGACGGTTAATTTGCCCTCTCCGCCGCAAAATTCTTCGGCAGCCTCTTTAGCGGACGATAACTTCGTCAAGCCCGTCAACTCACCGTGAGTATCGCTAAAATAGAATAAGTTTAAAGTTTTAACACAGTCAGAATCTTTGGATGCTTTGTCAGAAACCTTTTGAACACCACCGAAAGAAACCTGTGCAAGCCCGTAAGCCATATTCGCCGCACTTGTTTTAGACGAAAGTTGTTTATAGCCTTGTCGTGTCTGGGCTTCCTGCTGTTTTGAAACTTCTTGTTTTTTAAGCGGAGCTGGATTATTGACCGCTTTTGCCGTGTTTATTTGTTTAATATCCATGTCAGTCCTATAACTACACACTACTCTCTACAATTTTTATCGGCTCAAAATTATAAAAACTTTAATTTGTTTTACATAAATTTATAAATCCCGATAATTCAAACAAGCAAAGGCCATTGACAACATCCGAGATATAAAATATCCTAAAAACAAAAACTTACTACGGAGATTTAAAGCATGAATGAAAAAGAAAAAATGCTTCTCGGCATGCCATACGACGGAAATTATGACCAAGACCTGCTTAAAGAAAGAATAGCATGCAAAAAATTATGCTTTGAATACAACAATCTTTCTCCCGAAAAAACGGAAGAAAGAGAAAAAATAATAAAAAAGATTTTGGGCAAAACGAAGGAAAAATTCCTGATTGAGCAGCCTTTTCATTGCGATTACGGATATAATATCGAAATCGGCGAAAATTTTTACGCAAACCATAACTTGATAATTTTGGATTCTAACAAAGTCATTTTTGGCGATAACGTTTTTATAGGACCGAATTGCGGATTTTACACCCCAAATCACCCGCTTGATGCAAAGACGAGAAACCAAGGAATTGAAACCGCGCTTCCGATAAAAATTGGCAATAACGTGTGGTTTGGCGGCAATGTCGTGGTTTTGCAAGGAGTAACCATCGGCGAAAATTCCGTAATAGGTGCGGGAAGTGTTGTTACAAAAGACATTCCGTCAAATGTGGTGGCAGCGGGCAACCCTTGCAAAGTCATAAAGAAAATCGAGCAAAATTAGCCAAAAACACATCTTTACATTACTTAACAAAACCCGAAATACATGGCAAATATTTACATTGAGGCACATTGTATCTCATGCAATAGGAAATGAGTGTGTTTGTGAATATTCCGCCGGTAAGTAATATAAATATAAATCCGATGACTGCGAGTTATCAATTTGCGAAGCCTACCGAACCTTCGGTAAGGCATATTCCGAAGAAACTCACCAATGATATGTTTGAGCGAACATCGATAACAATTGACGAGAAATCAAAAGTTTCAGACCCTATTGCCGTACAATACGCGCCCGTTGCATCCGAAATTAAATCAACTTTAACAACACTCAAATCATTGCAAATAAAAGCCGATACCATGTTCCAAAAGCAACAAATGGTAAACGGTTGGATTAGTCGTTTTTCAGACAAACTCAGCGTTTTATGGGGTTCAAAAAACAGAGCATCTTTGGTTGAAGATGATTTGCAAATGAACAGACATTATATCGAAAACCTTGATGCTGCTGCAAGAGAGGGCAATTTCAGAGCAGAATTTTACAAAACCTACGGGGTAAATTACAACAAAGAAAAGATTGAAGCGTTCGATAAACAATCGGCGAAATACACCGCAATAAAGGTTGCGGAACAAATCGCAGAGCAGGCTGATGAAAAACTCGGCGGCTTTTTAAAATATTTTGAAAAGAACAGAAACTCAATCAACCCCGAAAGCCCGAACTTTGACCCTTATGCAAAGCACGCGCCTATTGCTTCAAAATTTGAAGAATACCAAGCAGAATTAGAAAAATTTGTCGGCGGAAAAGAAAACCTTCAAAAATTCGCGGCATTAAAAAGAAGTTATTTTCCTGTTGCATCCAGAGAAGAACAAATTGAAGTCTACAACGAAATCGCGTTGGGCTTAATTCACACATACGACACAACTGCCCAAAAGTTAAAAGAAGGCAAAACCGATAAGGAAATTCAAAAAGAATATGACCAAGCCTACAAAGAGGCTTTCGGCGAAAAAAACAATATTCAAAAAAGAGTTTCCGACTACGTTAAAGCGCAACAAATCAGAACAGTTGTTGTCGAAGACTTTGCCGTAGCAGGCTTAATCGGCGCGGTTATCGGCTTAACGGGTCCCGCATCTCCGGCACTTGTCGGAGCAGGCTTGTCTACTGCAAGCTACATCGGACTCGACTTGTCCGAACTTGCGACAAACAAAATCGACAACTCGATTGATATGGACAAAGAGGCGGTTAAAGACGTCATAAAATGTTCTGCTATCGTCGGTTTGGAATACTTTGTCGGAACAAAATTATACGACGTTGTTCCCGAAATTAAAACAGGCAAGAAAGTTTTGGACAGCGCCTTAGACGTAGCAAGAACTTTGGGTATCGAACTTTCGACGGCATTCGTTTCGGAATACGCACAAACAGGCGAATGGGCAACATACCAAACAGATCCGAAATCATTTATCAAATCAACACTCGCAACCTTTGCAATTGAAGAACTTGTTGTTATGGGGTTAAAATCAGCCTTGACCTCACAACCAACAGGAAATTCAATTTCCTCAAAATCAATGAAAAAGTTCACCGATGCGGCGAATATCGAACTTGAAAAACAATTCAGAAAAAATCCCGCAAAAGTTATGAATTTGAAATTAATCAGCATTGAAAATCCTGAACTTTTCCAACAATTGATGACAACAACTTTGCAAGAAATGGTATAGATTAAATCTGTATGATATAATGTTCTGCATATCATTTTGCCAAAGGAAAAACTATGAACGAACTTGAAAAACTTTTAAACGGCAACCGAAATTTCGTAAACGGAACTCCGACTGCCGAAAACAAATGTCTTAAAACGCTTCAAAAATTTAAGGACTTTCAAAATCCTCACGCAATTATCTTGAGTTGCTCAGACTCGAGAGTTGTTCCCGAAATCATCTTTGACGTAGGGATAGGTGAACTTTTTGTCATAAGAACGGCAGGTGCCACAATCGGCGAAAACGTTATCGAAAGTATAGAATTTGCCTTTGACGAACTGCAAATCCCCTTGCTCGTCGTGCTTGGTCACGACAATTGCGGGGTCGTTACTTACGCGGCAAAAAATCCCGACGGAAGCGAACATTTTCACGACATAACTTCTCAAGTCCATGAAGTGCTGGATTGCGAAACCTTGTGCTACAATGAACTTGCGAAAAAACATACACTTAACGTGACAAAAATCATCAAGCGAGACTCCGCTATTTTGAAAAAAGCCATTGAGGACGGGAAATTACAGGTTGTAAGCGCCCATTTCCACTTTGACACAGGCGAAGTCACCATTTTAGAAGAAGAATAAAATGCCTCTCACTCTCGAAGAAGAAACAAAATTAAAAAAGCGCGCAGCGAGCCTCTCGGTCGTATCAAACTCGACCCTGATTGTGATGAAACTCATTGCAGGCGCAATCACAGGCTCTTTCAGTATAATATCGGAAGCAATCCACTCGCTGAGCGACCTTTTGGCATCAATTATCGCTTTTTTTGCCGTAAAGAAAGCCTCTATGCCCGCCGACAAAGACCACGACTTCGGACACGGAAAGTACGAGGACTTTTCGGGTCTTATTGAAGGCATTTTGATTATCGGCGCGGCGATTTACATCGTCTATGAATCCGTTGATAAAATCATAATGAATCATCACTCGGAAATCAGCGTCAACGCGGCGATTTACGTGATGTTTTTCTCGGTTATAGTGAATATTTTTGTAAGCGCTCACCTGTTTAAAGTCGCAAAACGAACAGGCTCTGTCGCAATCTTTGCAGATGCAGAGCATCTCAGAACGGACGTCTACACCTCCGTCGGAGTTATGCTCGGATTGGTTTTGATAAAATATACGGGCTTGCACCTTCTTGACCCGTTGATTGCAATGTTCGTGGCTGTTTTGATTTTACAGGCAGGATTGAGTATTTGCAGAAAAACTGTCGCAAACCTTTTGGATACAAGCCTTTCCGCAAAAGAAGAAGATGAGATTAAAAATGCGGTCTACGGGCTTAACACAGATACAAAATTCTCCATAAAAGAAATAAAGACAAGACGTTCGGGAGCAAGAGTCAATATTGAAATGACAATTTGCGTAAACGGAAACACCACCGTTTCGGAAAGCCATAATTTTTGCAACAAAGTCGAAAATATTTTGAGCGAAAAAATTGGAAATACGGATACCGTAATTCATATCGAACCGTCGACCGACTCCGTGGAACAAGCGAAACAGGTGAAATCCGCGGGATAAAAATAACCGAAATAACTTGTGTAACAGATAAAAGAGAAATAACCGACCGTAAATTTTTCGCAACATTTTTTCATTGAGATAAGATTTTGTTGAGTTTTTACAAGCCCTAAAAGCGCATCACTCGGTCGTTTTGTCGATTTTTAAAATTGCCAAAACATAGGAATGCATACGGATATTGAATTTCAAGCAATATTTTTTGTTTCCAAACCTTGAAAACCGCGCGTTTGTTGAGGTTCGAAAATTCGCCAACCAAGTCCCGTAATAATTTGTAAAAAACGGGATTTTACACTAGGAAAAAATTTTTGTTGTGTTATTTTGAATGAGTATTTATGTAACGGAGAGACTTATGAATAAAAAAGTTTTGCTTAACCTTGCCGTTATTGCAATTGCCGGCTCTTTCGGCGGATTGTTGGCAGGTTATGAAATGGGGATTATCTCAGGCGCACAACTTTTCATCGTTAAAGAGTGGAATTTGAGCGCACAACTTCTCGGCTACCTCGTCGCAATCGTAATGGTAGGTTGCTTTGCAGGTGCTTTTATTAACGGATTTTTCGCCGACAGAATCGGCAGAAAAAAAATCATCGGACTTGTCGGCTTGGTATACTTAATCGGCTGCATTTGCTGCGCAAACGCGCCCAGCATCAAGTTCTTGATTTGCGCAAGAGTCATTAACGGTATCGCTTGCGGTATGGCAAACGCGATTGTTCCGATGTATTTGTCGGAAATTTCGCCCAAAAAGACTCGCGGGGTCTTTGCATCATTGTACCAATTGTCTTTCACCATCGGTATTTTGATGTCTTACTTAATCGGATTTATGTTCTCGTTTACAGAAAACTGGAGAGCGATGTTCCTCGCAGGCGCGGTTCCCGCGGTCATTTTGCTTGCAATGTACGCATTCCTCTCGGAATCACCGAGATGGTTGCTCTTGAAAGGCAGAGATGACGAGGCTAAAGCGGTCTTTGAAAAAATCGAAGAAAGCACGGAAGTCGACTCACAAATCGCCGAAATTAAGGCAACAATGGCAGATTGCCACGATACGGAAGCAAAAGTTTCCATTAAGAAATGGATGTTAATGCCTTTGTTTATTGCAGTTGGGATAATGATTGCCCAAATCTGTACAGGTATTAACGTAATTATTTGTTATGCGCCGAAAATCTTCCAAAGCGCAGGTTTTGACGATCCGTCAGCCGCTATGAAAATCACGGTATTAATCGGGGTCGTAAACTTCCTTATGACCTTTGTAGCAATGTATTTGAGCGACAAAGTCGGCAGAAAACCGCTCCTTTTGTCAGGTACGGTGATTATGGGCTTGAGTATGTTTTTATTCGCATTTTCAAGTTTTTACGCAGGTCAACTCGGCGATTATCAAAAATGGCTCGCAGTTGTAGCAATCATCGGCTTTATTTGCTCGTTTGCATACTCAATGGGTCCTGTCGCTTGGGTTTTGGTTTCGGAAATCTTCCCGATTGGCGCAAAGGGCTTGTTGATGACATTCCCCGTTGCGACGAACTTCATCTGCAACATCATCGTAAACGCGCAATTCCCCGTTATGACACAAAACTTCGGAACAGGCGCAACGTTTGCGTTTTTCGGAATTATATGCGTCATTTCGATAGTATTTATTCACTTCTTTGTTCCCGAAACGAAAGGTATTTCGCTCGAACAAATTGAAGAAAACTGGAGAAACGGAGTTTCGCCCAGAAATTTCTAAGGAAAGAACCGTACAAAAATCTGTCGTGGTAATACTGCGGCAGATTTTTTTATTGAAAAAAATTTTTTACGGTTGTACATTACAAATGCTATGAAAAAGTATTACGTACACTTGCTGTTAATCGCGCTGGGCATTGCTTTCTATTTTTTGAGCAATGTTCAAAGGGTTGCGGTTCCGGGACCGATTTTTGACACATTGCAGTCGGAACTTCAACTTTCCGCACCATATATAACCTCGTTGGGGGCGGCATTTATGTATGTTTATGCCGTAACGAACCTGATAGCAGGTGTTTTGATTGACAGATACGGCGGAATAAGAGTAGTTGCAGCAGGTGCGATAGTTTTTGCAATCGGCTCATTATTGTTTCCGATGTCACATTCCGTATGGGTACTGTATTTGAGCAGGGCGCTGGTCGGCTTGGGAGCGGGAACATTCTATTTGAGTATGGTCAAAGAAATCAAAAAATGCTTTGCCGATAAGAATTTCGGACTCATTATTTCCATTATGATGTTAATCGGTTATCTCGGCGGTATAATTGCACAAGCGCCTTTTGTAATTTGCGTTTCCAAAATCGGTTGGCGAAGCGCGATGGAGATTTTTGGTGTCGCAGCATTTATTTTTATGGTCGTTTTTCTTATCGGGGCAAAGGTTTTCAGCCACAACCCGATTAACCAAAAGGTGCATTTCGGACTTTCTCCGTTTAAAGAAGCCCTCAAAAACCACCATAATATCAATATATTTTTGTTTGCCTCGCTGAATTTCGGCTTGTATTACGTAATTTTGACGGTTATCGGCAAAAAGTTTCTTGAAGATTTTACAATGATGTCGTCAGTTCAGGCAGCAGGTTATCTTTCCGTATCCGCAATCATCTCATCGTTTGCGGGGCTTGGAGTTGCAACTTTGAGCAAAATATTTCACGACAGAAAAGCAATCTTTTTGCAAATATGCGCAAGCACAGGGTTCGTAGTCTTTTTGGGCATTTTCTTATGCGTAATTTTCAACATAAGAACGCAATGGCTCGGCGTTTTGATGTGCTTATTGGCACCCGGAGCAAGTATGGCGCCTATTTTGATACCGTTAATCCACAAAACAAACTGCTACGAAATAACTGGAACGACCGTAAGCATTATGAACTGCTTATATTATTTCATGGTGGGCTTTTTAGGCAATGTCGTCGGTATTTTGATGGGTATTTTTGCTCCGCAAAAAATCAACGGAGTCTTAGTTTACAGTCAAAAATCCTACATTTTGGTTTTTGCTTTGCTGTTCATAATGTCTTGTATAGAACTGTATAATTCCTTTAAAATCCGAGACAACGGACTTGCTAAATAAATTTTGCATAAAAAAACGGCCTCGAAATCGAGACCGTTTAATGTTTTTAGTTTAGTGTTAGTGTTTAGTGTAAATTTTGTGATTAAGCAACTTTTTCTTCTTTGTTTGCTTCTGCTTCTTGTTTAGCGATTTCTTCGCTAACGTTTACTTCTTGACCTGCTTTTTTAGCTTCTCTGAGTTCTTTGATTTTTTCAGGGTTAAGAACTTTGAGTTCGATTGCGCCGTATGATTCTTTTGAAAGAGTTGCTTTTACGTCAATACCGTAATCATCGTATCTGTTGTCAATTTTACCGTCAACTACTTGTTGTTGGAACCATTCGATATGTTTTTGCGCTTTTGCGGGGTATTCGGGGTGAACCTTCAACCATTCAGCGTAAGACATATTTCCTCTGGGGTTGTTACAATCTTTGCATTCAGCGATGAAGTTTTGAGTAGCGTTCGGACCACCTAATGATTTCGGGTGAATGTGTTCGATTGTTTGCATTGAAGGTTCTAACATTCTTCTTGCAATGTTTTGTGCGCCACCGTTTGCTTGACCGAATGCTTTTCTAACTTCTTCAAAACTTGCAGGAATGTTCATTGCTGCATCCATAACTTTATCGTATGTCATCGGATCGATTGAATCTGCAACTTTTTCCAATTTAGCCGTGAAAGGCATTCTTGCAATCTTGCCGCCTTGTAAATTATTAATTTCGTTTGCAATCAAGTTTGAAACAGGGTTCTTTTCACCGTATGTTGCTTTAACAATAGTGTCAGCTTCTTTCAAAGAATTGATGCAATAGTTTTGAGTTTTTTCTTTAAGACCTTTGCCTGCCATACCTTTTGCTCTTGCGAGGTCACCGCCGTGTGCTCTTGCTTCTTCTGCAGCGAGCATCATAACAACTCTTTGAGGAGTTCTGAAGAAGTCTTTGTCAGCTTCGATTTTGTCTGCCAAATCAGCCCCTCTGAGACCTGTAAATTCTCTTGCTTTATTTTCCATTTGGTTGGCTCTGACCATTCTGCCACCGCAGCAGCAGCACGGTACATCGTCCATTTTCTTAGTGATAAATCCGCCGGTGCTTACACCAAAACCGCCAAATGCAACGGTTGCTGCTTGACCGCCTAAAAAGTATGATTTCAATGCTCCCTTTTCTGCAACATGTTGTTGAACTTCGGGTTTTTCTGCTGCAATCGGAGTTGAAACTTTTTTGTTTTCAACAGCCTTTGCTGCAACTACGTTAACTGAATTGACGGGAGCGATTGCCATAAATATCACACTTTCTAACACACTAAAACTTACTCCTCATGAAAGTGTCCTCAAAAAAATAATTGCCTAAATTGCAAAAAAACCTGCATTTTTCTTAACAATACTTAATAACAATATCTCGAAGTCTTGCTACGCAAGGATTTACAAACTCAGTTGTTTTTTGAGTTCGGGAACAACTTCGCCCCAAAATTTGGCATTAGGATGGTATCTGTCCATGTGATATTCATGGTTTTTGAAAGATTTTCCGCAAATTTGTTCCATGTTAATAATTAATATGTCGTTTTTGCTCAATTCTTTTTGCTCGGCAGGAGAGAAGAAATTTTCCGTCGGCGAAACGGTGTTATCCTCGTCCTTTTGCTCGTCAGAGTATAGAAGCACAACCATTTTACAATCGGGGAAATGCTTTTTCATATCGCTGTTTACCGCTTCAATTGTTTTCAAAAACAACCTTGATGTCGCGGATTTATTAGCCATTTTTTTGTCTTGAATAAATTTTTGAAGAAGTTTTGTCGTATAAAATCTGTAAACGAAGGGGAAGTTTTTCGGTGTAACATAGACCAAATCCCCGTTTTTGCCTATTTTATATCTAACATACATTCTTGAATTATAGAAAAAATCCTGATAAAAATATTGACGCAAACGGTGGTTGTATATGCAGACATAGAAAAGATATTCGGGATTTCCGTTAATTCTTTCGTAAAACTTTCCGTTTTGCATCATTCTCAAAGTTTGCTGAAGTCCCCAACCCCAAAAAGCGTTATTGTAAACGGGACGCTGGGTTTGCACGGACAAAATATGCCCGAATGTCTCGTCATCTTTGAGTTGAACGCCATGCGCAATTGAGCAGCCCGTAATTACAATCGGACGTTTTAAGAAGTTTTCTCCCTGCGGTTTTCGCATCAAATGTTCAAGAACTTCAACTTCCTGCTCAAAAGTATCGGGTGTTTTGAAATATTCTTTGAAATTTTCGACAACCTTTTGGGAAAAAGTTTGCTTATTTACCCAGTTATCTTTGTTCGACGATGCAATACAAAATGCCGTTACTTCAACAATAACAAGCAATATCGCCAACAACAACACATTTGTCAAAACTTTTTTGAGCATAAAAAAATTTAATACCTTACTCGAATTTTTGTCAAGTTGACAAACCTCAAAAAAATAGAATATAGTAGAGTAACGAGGGTATTTTATTGAAATTTTGTGCTTGCGACAATTTAATTCACGGGTTAAATTTCTTCGGAAATTCAGTCAGATTGTGCAATACAATCCATATCGGCACAAAACTCATCAACGAACAAGAAATTAAAAAACTAACCCCGACAAAAATCATCAAGGCAAGAAAAGAACTTTTTGAAAGACTCAAAAACGGCGAAATTCCTTGCGAGTGCCAAGGTTGCCCCTATCTTGAAGAAAAAGAGTGGGATTTGTCCGCAAAAATCGATACTATTCACGTATTCCATTGGATTCATTGCAATTGCGGCTGTATCTATTGCGCAAACAAATATTATACAAAAGGAAAATTTTCGGACGAGGTTCTTCCTGCCGAAAATTATCGTCTTTACCCGATTTTAAAGAATTTGTACGAAAAAAACCTCATTTCAAAAGATAATTTGACTGTCCATTTCGGGGGCGGAGAACTCAGCGTACTCGACGAAGCAGACGATTTAATCAATCTTTTCCTTGACAACAACGTCAAAGAAATGCGCCTGATGTCCTCTTGCATAACGTACTCTCAGGCTGTTTCAAAGGCAATGCAGAAAGGGCATCCGCTCGTATTTGCGCTATCTTGCGGAACAAAAGAGGTTTTTGCCAAAATAAAAAGACGCGATTTGTTCGACCGAACCGTGGCGAATATCAGGCGCTATCAGCAAGAAGCAGGCATTTTCAAATCAAACACGGTCAGCCGCTACATAATTTTTGACAGATTTAACAACACGAAAGAAGAAATCAAAAACTGGCTAAATCTCAGCAAAGACTTGGGTGTCGGTTTTATTGACCTCAGTTTGGATTTTTGCGGTTCATTAGAAAACAAGCGAGGTCAAAAAATTCCGACAGAAATGTATGCTCTGTTTGATTTTGCAAGAGAAAAATGCAAAGAATTAAATCTAGATTTTAACATTGAGCAATTCTCCTCGCAAATGCTTGAAAGGGGCGTCTATTAATGGTTTACACCTGCCCTAAAATCGACGGAACAATACTTCTAAACTGGGACAGCATAAGATGTTCTTGCTCAAATGCAGGCGGGATAGTCTTTTTCGACAATTACAAGGGCGAAGAAATCGACTTTAAAAAGATTGACACAAAAAGAGAAGAAATCATAACGGCATTCAAGCGAGGAATAGCGCCGTATTGCTGCTTTCAATGCAATTACAAACAAAAAGTCGACAATTGTGATTTAAAAATTTCAAAAACATTAAAACAGATATATATTTCAAACTGGCGTCATTGCAATTGCGGTTGTATCTACTGCGATTACGGCGATTTGACGAAGGGCGAATTTTCTCAAAGCGCAAAAAAAAGCGACTACTACGATGCACTTCCGATTTTAAAAAAATTCGTCGAAGAGGGCAGAATTGACCAAAATACGGAAATCGTTTTTTTGGGCGGAGAATGCACGGTTTTAGAGGAATTTGAACCGATTGTGGATTTACTTTTTCCGATTGTTGAAAAACGAATGTTGATTTTTTCCTCGGGAATTATCCCCTCACCGTCAATAAAGAAACTGCTTTCAGCCGACAAATGCATGCTTGTCACATCTCTTGATTCGGGTTGCAGGGAAACTTACCGCAAAATCAAGCGCACAGATGCTTTCGAGCAAGTTATAAACACTTTAAAAGAATATAAGAAATCGGCGGGAGGAAACTTCAAACACGTGACTTTGAAGTACATTCTTTTGCCCAAAATCAACGACAATAAAGAAGAAATTTCGAAATTTATTGATGTTGTAAGGGATTTAGGGGTTCAAAACGCATTTTTGGAGGTTGACCACCGAGATATTTTGGCGAGAAATCGTGAAAAAATACCCGAATATTACTATGAATTATTTGAGTTTTTCAAAAAATCGGCTCCGGAACTTCACACCGAAAACAGCCGTCACAACAAGTTAATGTGGGAATCGGGATATATTTTTTAAAAAGAATGCCGTTAGTTTTTTGTTACAAAAATAACTAAAATTCTTGAAGATTACGAACGACCGTGCAATTATTGTAGTTGCTATGTCTAATAATGTAATGGGTGGCCACCCGAAAGGCCTTTATTTACTATTTTCAGTAGAAATGTGGGAAAGATTTTCCTACTACGGTATGAGAGCATTGCTCGTTTTATACCTTATTCAATATTTGTTTCAAGGAATGGACGAAACCGTTGCAACGCAATATGCGGGCAACATTTACGGTTGGTATACGGGTCTCGTTTATTTGACACCGCTTGTCGGCGGTTATATTGCCGATAAATATTTGGGACAAAGAAGATGTATTTCAATCGGTGCAATCGTTATGGCAATCGGTCTTTTCACCCTTGCTGCCAGCGGTTTTGCTTGTTTGAAAAGTTTCTCAATCATAATCTTCACCATCGGTCTAACCCTTATGATTATTGCTAACGGATTTTTCAAATCCAACATCAGCACAATCGTCGGAATGCTTTACGGCGACGACAAACAAAAGCGTGATGCAGGTTTCACCATTTTTTATATGGGTATCAACCTCGGTGCGTTCTTCTCACCGTTAATTTGCGGAACTTTAGCGCAATATTACGGTTTCAAATACGGATTTATGGCAGCCGGAATGGGTATCATCTTCGGTTATATCACTTATAAATTAGGCGAAAAGAAACTTCTCGGCGAACACGGTCTTCACCCCGTAAAAACTGAAGTCGTAACTTCAAGTTCGGAAGAAGAAGATGTCGTTGTCCGCAAAAAACTTACCGCAAGAGAAAAAAGAAGAATTTACGCGTTATTTATCTTAATGACCTTCTCTATTTTCTTCTGGATTTGTTTTGAACAAGCAGGATGCTCTTTCACATTGTTCGCAGAAAATTCAACACAAAGAGAATTTTTCGGACACATAATTCCGACAGGCTGGTTCCAATCGTTGAACCCGTTGTTCATCATTACGATTGCACCTTTGATGTCAATGCTTTGGGGCAAACTCGCCGAAAAAGACAAAGAACCGACTTCTGTTTCAAAATTCTGCGTAGCGCTCGGTTTAGTCGGATTTTCAGCATTTATTATGGCTATCGCCGCTCACTTTACGCACGGTGAAACCGCACTCGTTTCTCCGTTGTGGTTGGTTCTCACATACCTTTGCGCAACACTCGCCGAGTTATGCTTGTCACCAATCGGCTTATCATTAGTAACAAAACTCGCTCCCGCGCAATTTGCGTCAATCCTTATGGGAACCTGGTTCTTATCAAGTTTCTTCGGAAACCTCATTGCAGGCGTGTTTGCAGGATTTTATGAACATATTTCTCACACTTTGTTCTTCTGCATTCTCGCAGGAGTTGCTTTCATCATTGCGCTTGTATTGACTGCATTGCAACCTGTTTTGAAACTCTGGATGGGAAAAGTTTAAGACAAAACCTTTGAGGTCAAAATGAAAAAAAAATTAGCAGCATTGATTTTTTGTGTTTGCTTTCTGTTCACAAACAAAGTCTTTGCACAAAATTACACCCAATTAGACGCAATATACATTAACGACGTTCACGGCGAGTTAATAAAATACGGAAAATTTGTATCGTACCTTGCAGAGCATTTGAACAACAAAAAGAGTTTGGTCTCTGCATCGGGCGATATGTACATCGGCAAAAATGAGCGCCGAAACCACGCTATGACACAACTTATGAATCTTTCCAACGTTGACATTTTCACGCTCGGAAACCACGAATTCGACAACGGCTCCGCCGCGCTTGCTCGCCAACTTAAAAAAGCAAAATTCAAAACAATAATGACAAATATGGATATTCCGAACGGAAATCCTTTAACTAACTTAAAAAACGACAAACTTTTTTCATCGGCAATAATCGAAAAAGACGGTGAAAAATACGGAATAATCGGCGCAGCGCCTATCGGTGTAAACCTCGGACTTTTCGACAAAACAGATGCCGTAACAGTCTTAGACCCCGAAAAAACCGTTCAAGCCCTTAACGCAGAGGTAAAAAAACTTGAGTCACAAGGGATTAACAAAATTATTTTAATCAGCCATTTAGGATATTTCGGCGACGGTGGCGACCTCAATATCGCGCAAAAAACAGAGGGTATCGACGTGATTTTAGGGGGGCACACACACCTTTTAATTGAAGGAACTCAACATTCCGACAAGGATAAAACACACCTCAAGAATTTGGTTATGTCCAAAAGGAATGAACCCGTAATTATCGTTCAAGCAGGCGGTCTCGGCGAATATATCGGACATTTAAAGGTCTTATTCGACGAAAAAGGAATCATTGCAACAAAAAATGATTTGGCTCCGATAAACGACATTTTCACATTAGAGGAATTTCAAAACCTTCCGAAAACGCCTTACGATGAACTTATTGACAAAATAAACACGAAAGCGTTAGGCAAGAATGAAATCGTCGCAACCGTAAAAACACCATTTGTGTCATCTGGAACAACGGAAGAAAGAAACACCGAAAATCCGACCGCAAACCTTTTAACTGACGCTGTTTATGACAAAGTTAAAAACAAAAATGTCGAAGTCGTACTTCTCCACTCGCCCGACGTACGCGGCGGTTTGGAAAATCAAATAACGACTTATCGGATAAAATACTCGATGTTGCCGTTTAATGGGGATTTCTACTACATTGAACTTTCGGAAAAAGATTTCGTTAAACTTTTGAACACAGAAGCAATGACCTCGATTTTGACCGATAATTCCCAAATTATTCAATGCAAGGGTATGAGTTACACGGTAGATAAAACCATCCAAAACCCCGACTACGACAAGGCTATTTGCATAAAAGACGTCGTTATAAAATCTAATGACACAAATCGTGTTATCGACCCTGCAAACCCAAACCCCGATAATACAATCAAATGCGCGGTTGCAGGATATATGTTTTTGGATAAAAGAACAAAAGACATTTTGGCAAACGGAAAAAACAAGCAATTTATCGGAAAAGAACAAGATATTTTAATCAAATATTTGAAGAAACAAAAGACCGTAAACCCCGTTCGAGAAGGTCGGGTCAAAGTCATTGAAAAATTGTAATTGCAATATTTTCGCAATCCGTTATAATATTTTTTATAAAAAAAACAAGGTGAAAATATTATGAAAAAATTATCGGTTTTAATGGCTTTATTCCTTGCAGTTTGCGCTTTTTCGGGTTGCACAAACGAAAATATTCCCGAAAATATCGGAATGCCAAACCCTTGGTCGGACTGTCAGGACAACCTTGAACAAGCAGCCAAAATTGCAGGCTTCAAATTCCCGCTGCTTCTTTCAAATTACGAAGTTCGGGCAATGAAAAACATGATTGAAATCACCTATCCGTTAGACGAAACAAGATATGTCACGGTCAGAAAAAGTTCCACAAACTACGACAATTTGTCAGGCGATTACAACAAATATCCCGATAACAAAGAAATAATGCTAAAAGGCTGCGTTCCCGTGAAAATTCGCGCAGACAAAGACAAAATCTACATTATGGATATGGTAGCCTCGGGCGGCTATTACAGTGCAAGATGCCCGCAAGGTATGAGCCTTAAAGAAGTTGAAGGAATTTACGAAGTCATCGCCGCGGCCGAAGCCGAAAAACTTCCGTCGGAAGCCAAATAATGAAAAAGCCGACGAGGATACACCTTCAATCGCAAATTTCGGGATTACAAATTTTGCTTTGGACAATATTTGTAATCGCAATAGGGGTGCTGTTTTTCAAGACTAACACAAGGCTTGAAAATTATATCGCACTCGCAGAGCTTGTCGCTCTCGGTTTGGTAACATACATCTTCGACCCGAAATCACCCTCTCCCTACGTTTCGGATATTTTAGTCTATGACAAATTCCTCGAACTCATCTACAAAGTCAAAGGACGCACCGTTTCCAAAACGAGAATAAAAAAATCCGACATAACAAAATTTTCAGCAGAAATTAAAATCAGCGAAAGCAGCGACAAACTAACCGATTGCAACGTAAAAGTCACCATTTCTTTGCAGAACAAAAATCCGATTTTTTTCCCCATAAAGACAAACCAACTCTCTCTTGACGGCTGTAAAGTCCACCAAAATGCAATAAACTTAGTCAAAAACAGTAAATATTTACCCAATTTTTCCTACGAAGTCACAGGCTCCGAATACGCGGCAAAAGAACTCAAAAAATGTGCCAACACGGGCAAAGGCTTCACTTGTGCCGAACAATTCACCGAGGGTTACAAAACCTCATCAACGGCAGGAAAAGTCAGGTCAATCGTCGGAATTGCAGTAATAATAAGCGTTATTGCAATGTTCTTATACTTTGTAATCGCGATTAATTTTTTAAGCCGTTAATCCATAGACTCAATTTCAACGGCAATTTTGCCCGCATAAGCCTTTTCTATGGTTTGAGAAAATTCGTTTGACGCATTAACCCAAGATTGCGCTCCCGTAACGATTTTCACGGGTTCTTTATCACTCGGAGTTTCAACTTTGAAAAACAACGGATCAGACCCTTTGAACTGTGTTATCAGGTGTTTCAAGCCCATAATATCCTCAAAAGCCATATCCTGAGTCAAACATAGCGTTACGATATTACTGTTTTCAATAGCCTTAACGTTTTCGACAATTATCTGACCGCCTTGTTCTTCTCTTGCCTGATATTTGCCCGACATAATAAGTTTTTTGTCCGATTCAATCAACGAGCCGCATTTTTCAAGCGTTTTATTGAAAGCAACAAACTCGACTTTGCCAGTCAAATCTTCAATTACACCCGATTTCAAAAACTTCGTCGGGTCTTTTTTCGTCGGAATTAATCTCACGGAATTGACTAAACCGCAAATAGTTACGACTTTTTCGCCGTGCATATCCGCCAAATCGCAGATATTGCAAGTGGTTAAAAACGGCAATTTTGCTCTGATACTATCCAAGGGGTGAGAGGTAATATAAAATCCCAAATATTCTTTTTCAAATTCCTGAATTTCCTTATCGGAAAATTCTTCGTCCGAGCCGTAAAGTTGGAAATTTTCGGCAATCGGATTATCGCTTCCGAGCATAGAAAACAGGCTCGCTTGACCCAATTCCTTTGCCTTTGCCTCTCTTGAACAAACCGAAATCATATTATCAATATTGTTCATAAGTTTTTTTCGGCAGGGTTCCAAACAAGCCAAAGTACCTGTTTTTATGAAACTTTCGAGCGATTTTTTATTGATACATTTTGAGTTCAAACGAGTGATAAAATCGTAAAGCGATTGAAATTCTCCGCCCTTTTCACGCTCCTCTTCAATCATTTCACAAATCTGCAAACCCACACCTTTCAAGGAGTTCAAGCCAAAACGGATTTGATTTCCGTCAGGTGTAAAGTCGGCATTAGACTTGTTGATATCAGGCGGAAGCACCTTGATACCACGGCTTTGAGCCATTGCAATATACATTTGAGTTTTTTCTTTGTTATCCTTAACGCTGGACAACAATGCCGAAAAATACTCAATCGGATAATGAGCCTTTAAATATGCTGTTTGGTACGCTACGAAAGCGTAAGCCGCCGAGTGCGCTCTGTTAAAGCAATACTTTGCGAACTCGACCATCTGGTCAAATATGTTTTCCGAAATCGCTTTATCTACACCGTTTTTCGCACATCCTTCAATAAATTTCGTTTTATTTTCAAGAATGATATCAACTTTTTTCTTACCCATTGCACGACGCATCAAGTCAGCTTGACCGAGCGTAAAACCGCCCAAATCCTGTACGATTTTCATAATCTGCTCTTGATACAAAATCGTTCCGTATGTGTCCTTCAAAATCGGCTCTAACAACGGGTGGTCGTACGTTACAGGCTCTCTTCCGTGTTTTCTTGCAACGAAGTGTTTATCCATGCCCGTTTGCAAAGGACCGGGACGGAAAATCGCAACCAAAGCGCCCAAATCTTCAAACACGGACGGTCTCAACTCGCTGACGAGTTTCTTCATCCCCGGAGATTCAAGTTGGAAAACCCCGTCGGTATCGGCTTTTTGCAAAAGCGAGAAAGTTGCCTCGTCGTCCAAAGGAATTTTGTTGAGTTCCAAATCAATGCCGTGGCGCAGTTTTATCCATCTCAAAGCATCTCTCATAATTGTAAGGTTGAGAAGTCCCAAAAAGTCCATCTTCAACAAGCCCAAGTCTTCCGAGGTTTGCTTTTCATATTGAGTGATAAGGTTGCCTTCTTTTCCTCTTTGCAAAGGAACAAGGTCGTCCAGCGGAACTTGCGAAATAATTACGCCCGCAGCGTGCATACCCGTATTTTGCTTAATGCCCTCAATTTTCATCGCCTCATCGACCAATTGTCTTGAAGTCAGGACTTGTCCCGGGATTAAACTGTCGCCGTGAACCTCGACATTATCGTCATAAAACTTTTTAAAATCAGGGCTTTCATTAAACACATAAGGGTGTTTGCCGTCATCTACAAACGTCATCCCCGGTGCGTTCGGAATCATTTTTGCGATATTATTTGACTCTTGAAACGGAACGTTCAAAACCCGAGCAACCGATTTAAGCGCGTTTTTCGCAGCCAAAGTACCGAATGTAATAATCTGACAAACCTTGTCGGCGCCGTACTTTTGCACTACATATTGAAAGACTTTTTCACGTCCTTCAATACAAAAGTCGATATCAATATCAGGCATGCTGATACGTTCGGGGTTCAAAAATCTTTCAAACATCAATTTGTGATAAATCGGGTCAATGTCGGTAATTCCAAGTGCATAAGCAACAATGGAGCCTGCCGCGGAACCACGCCCCGGACCGACGGGAATGCCGTGTTCTTTTGCCCAGTTGATAAAATCCCAAGTAATCAAAAAGTACGCAGGGAAACCCATTTGGTTAATAACCCGAAGTTCGTAATTCATACGTTCTTCAAGCGCCTTTGTCACCGTGCCGTAACGCTTTTTCATACCTTCTCGGACTTTGAAATCCAAGAAACTTTCAACCGTGTGATTTGGCGGAACTTCAAAATTAGGAAGTTTTGACTTTCCGAGTTCGATAATAACGTTGCACTTTTCCGCTATTTCAACCGTGTTTTTTATCGACTGTTCAAAAATTTCCGCATCAAGTTTTCTGAAAGAATCTCTGAGTTGTTCGGGGGTTTTTACATAAAATTCGTCGTTTGAAAAATGGAAGCGGTTTTCCTTATCAGCCTTGCTGGAGTTTGTGTTAATACAAAGCAAAGTGTCGTGCCAAGAAGCGTCTTCCTTGTTCAAATAGTGACTGTCGTTCGTGATGACGGTTTTGATGTCCAATTCTTTTGCAATTTTCAAAAGCCCGTTATTCGCAATTTCTTCTTCTCTCAAGCCATGCTCTTGAAGTTCCAAATAATAATCATCCCCGAAAATTGACTTATAATACTTCGCAAACTCATAAGCCTTTTCGTATTCGTTATTAATAATCGAACGGGAGACTTCGCCCTGAATACAAGCAGACAGGCAAATTACACCTTCAGAATATTTTTCTATCAATTCATGATTTGAACGGGGCTTGTAATAATAACCGTCAACCGCCGATTTACTTGCGATTTTAACAATGTTTCTGTAACCGGTATTGTTTTTTGCAATCAAAACAAGGTGGAATAACTCGTTATGTCCGGGTTTCTTTTCTTCAATGTCGCCGTGATAAACGTAAAGTTCGATACCGATAAGAGGCTTAATGCCCATTTCTTTTGCGGTTTTATAAAGTTCAATCGCGCCGTGCATAACACCGTGATCGGTTACGGCAACTGCGGGCCAGCCTTGCTCTTTGCAAAATTCACAGAGCTTTTTAATCTTAATTGCTCCGTCCAACAAACTGTATTCCGTATGTAAATGCAAAGGAACGTACGACATTTATTCTCACTTTCAATAAGAATATTTTACAATAAAAAATCAGCCGAAAACCATGACAATAACAAATATTACAGATTTTTTGCAAGTCAAAAAAAATCGCCCGCCGCCAAAGGTTTTGAACTATTTTACGATTTCTGCAAAAATAATTTCGTTTTCTGCATCGGCTTTTTTAAGACGAATTTTCACAAACTTATTCTTGTACTCGGGCGAACCCTCAAACATTACCTTGATGTAATTCGGCGTAACCGCTTTATACAAGCCTGTTTTTCTGTCGGGATTTTTCTCAACCGTGACAAAATATTCCCGACCCACATTTTTTTGCAAAAATTCATTGTGTTTTTGGATAGAAACAGCCTTAACAAGTTGCATCCGTCTGTGTTTTTCACTTTGCTCAACCTGCTCGGGCATCGTCGCCGCAACTGTATTCGGTCGTTGAGAATAAGGGAAAACATGAATTTGCGACAAGGGAAGTTCTTTCAATCTCTCAAGCGTCAAATCAAAGTCATCCTTTGTCTCATAAGGAAATCCGACGATAATATCACAACCTAAAAATACGCTGTCAAAATTATTATGCAGTTTCAAGACAACATCTTTAATCTTTTCAAACGTATAGTGTCTGTTCATTTTCTTCAAAATTTTATCGTTCAAAGACTGCAACGACAAATGAAAATGCGGACAAAACTTATCGGATTTTGAGAGAAAATCAATAACTTCATCCGTAAGTTCATTGGGGTCCAAAGAGCCTATTCTGACTGTCTTTGCATCAGTTTTGTCAATCAATTTCAAAAGGTCAATCAAAGATTTTTTCGGCTCCAAATCCAAACCCCATTGTCCGACGTGAATACCTGTCAAAACGATTTCGTTATAGCCGTTTTCGGTAAGTTCGTTAATTTGCTCAATAACGTCTTTCGTCTCGCAACTTCTCGAAAGCCCTCTCGCGATACAGATTGTGCAGTACGAACATCTGTTATTGCAACCGTCTTGGATTTTTATGGTCGCTCTGGTTTTATTAAATCCCGAAAGTTTTTCATAACGAAAATCTCTATGTTCATTGATATCCGAGACAAAAACCTTTGCATCTCCCATAATCACGGAAACAACATCTGGTTTTTCGTAAATTCCGAAAACCTTATCTATCAAAGGATTGTCCTCATTTTTATTGAGTTGAGCATAACATCCGGTCAGAATAACTTTCATATTCGGATTTTTATGTTTTGCGGATTTTATGGTCTGAAAAAGTTTTTTTTCGGCTTCCTGCGTCACCGCACATGAGTTGAAAACGTAATAATCGCAGGTCTCAATACTTTTAGCAGGCTCAAATCCCGCCTCTAAAAGTTTTTCTTCCATAACGGCGGATTCGGTCTGATTTGTTTTACATCCAAATGTTTTTATCAAAAAAGTAGCCATTATTTTCTCACATCCGATGCCAATTTGTGTGCAAACAAGCCTTCCTGTTCTGCCAATATTGATGCGTATTTTGCAAATTTTTCAACATTTTCGATTTTTTGGAAAGTTTGAATTTTAATATAATCAAAAACGCTCAAACCGCCCGTATAACGAGCCGCTCTGCCTGTCGGGAGCGTATGATTTGTTCCCGAAACATAATCTCCAAAAACCTCTGCCGAGTAGTTTCCGATAAACAACGAGCCGTAATTTCTGAACAAATCAACGGAATTTTCCACTTCATTCAAGCATAATTCCAAGTGTTCGGGGGCTTTTTTATTGGCTATTTCAACAGCCTCCTGCAAATCTTTTACAACGTAAGCCGTCGATTTTTCGTAAGAAACCCTCGCGATATCTGCCGTTTGCAAAGTTTCGAGGAATTTTCGGGCGCATTTGTCTACCTTATCCGCAAAATCCCTGTCAAAGCACAAAAGATATGCCCTTGCATCTTTATCATGTTCGCATTGCGCAAGCAAATCCGCCGCAACAAATTCGGGGTTTGCGCTGTTGTCCGCAACAACCATAACCTCTGAAGGTCCCGCAACAAAATCGATTCCGCAATCACCGTAAACTATTTTTTTAGCAGTCGCAACGTATTTGTTCCCCGGACCAACGATTTTATCAACCGCGTCAATGGTTTCCGTGCCGTAAGCAAGCGCCGCAATCGCTTGGACTCCGCCGATATTAAAAATTTTAGTGGCACCCGCAAGTTTAGCCGCCGCAATGGTTACGGGTTTTGCCTTTGGTGAAACCGCAATGATTTCCTTCACTCCCGCAACTACGGCAGGCACAATCGTCATAATAGCCGTGCTTGGCAACGGATAATTGCCCCCCGGAATGTAGCAGCCGACTTTTTCAAGCGGAATGATTTTGTGTCCCAAAATCGCGCCATCAGCCTGAACCATTGTGTTTTTTACAGAACCGAGTTGAGCCTTTGCAAACTCTTCGACATTTCTTACGGAAAATTTCAAAGCCTCAAGAACCTCGTCATCCAACGATTTTACGGCATTTTCGATTTCGTCTTCCGAAAGTTCTCTGCAATCGGTTTCAATTCCGTCGAATTTTGCAGAATACTTTTTAACGGCAGAATTACCGTTCTTTCTGACATCCGCGATAATCTCCTTCACCGCGTCAGTAACGTCTTGACCGTCGTTATAAAAATCTTCCGTAATTTTGTCTGCAATTATCATTATTTCGTCCTCGATGCAAGGTTTGCGATAATATCCTGCGGCGTAACTCCGTGCATTGCCATAAACGTAAGCATAAAGTACGTTAAGTCGCTCGCTTCCCATTCGAGACCGTCGCCTTTTTCAAAGTTTACGGACTCAAATGCTTCTTCCATAATTTTTCTCTTCAGATAAAATTCATCCTTGAAAAGTTTTGTAGTAAAAGATTTTTCGGGCAAATTCGCTTTTCTGTCCAAAAGCAAATTGTACAATTCGTTTATGCAAAATTCTCTGTCTTCAAAACAGGAAAATCTGTCCAAATGACAAGCGTTTCCTTTCTGACGAACCGTAAACAACAAAGCATCTTGGTCACAGTCAAATCTTGCCGTTACAAAATCTTGGGTATTGCCCGACGTCAAGCCTTTTGTCCAAAGTTCCTTTCTCGAACGGCTAAAATAAGTAGCCAATCCCGTTTTAAATGTCTTGTAAAGACTTTCTCTGTTAGAATATGCGAGCATCAAAACCTGTTTTGTATCCAAATCTTGAACTACCGTCGGAATAAGTCCGCCCGTTTTTTCAAAATCCATATTTGCGCAAAAAGCATCTGCGAGTTTGATTGCGCCCGTATAAATCGACATTCCGAGTTGAGATGAAACGTTCATTTTTTGAAGTTCAACAATTTCTTCAACTGTCGAAATTCCGCCTGCCGCAACGAGTTCATGCTTTGTAAGTTCACGAATTTTCTTAATTTCGTCAATCTTCGTTCCCTGCATCATGCCTTCGTTTTCGACAATCGTATAAAGATAACCCGAACATAGACCGTCAAATCTTTTTACAAAATCGGCGGGAGTTTGCTCGATTTCTTCCGTCCAGCCTTTTTGAGAAATCTTACCGTTTTTTGCATCAATCGCAAGTAAAACCTTATCTTTCGGCAATTGCGACAAAAACTCCTCGCTCGCCGCAGTACCGATAATTATCTTCTTGGCGCCCAAAGCCAACATTCTTTTTGCTTTGTCTTTCGTTCTAATTCCACCGCCGACACGGCATTTTGCGATTTTGCAAATTTTGCCGATAACTTCTTCATTATCGCCTTTGCCCATTGCGGCATCAAGGTCAATGACAGCAATTTCTCCGTATTTTCCGAACTCTCTTGCGAGATTTTCAACGTCTTCTCTTTCGAGAACTTTTTCTTTGCCTTGTCTCAACTGAACGGCTTTGCCATCCATCAAATCAATACTTGGAATTATCATTTTTTCGCCCTTTTATTTGTCTTTGATAATTATAATACAAAAAAATATTACAAAAACTTAAACTTTTACCCCTAAAAACCCCCATATTTGTTAAATTTGTACCAAATCATGCTATGTGTGTTATAATTTTGTCAAACAACCACAATGGTAAGTATGAACTTAATCAATAATTTTATAAAACGAACAATTCTTATATTGACAGTTTTTGCGGGAATAAGTCTCCCGTCTCTTGCTGTGGAAGAGTTTATGCCCCCGATTCCCGACTATGACCAAAACACGGGAAATTCCGCAACACAAGCAAAACAGGCGAAAAAAGATAAAAACAAACCTGTTGTTTCCGCGGTTAAAATCGAGGGTAACAAAATCATTAAAAGCAGCGACATTATGCAAGCCATAAACCTGCAAGTCGGGGATGTTTATTCTCCCGAAACAATCCAAAGAGGATTGACCGAAATTTACAATTTGGGCTGGTTTACGGATAAAATGCGCGCAATCCCCGTGAAAGATGTCGACAATAACATCATCTTGAAAATTTATGTCGAAGAAAACAAGCCTATCACGGAATTTATGATTACGGGCAACACGGTTGTTTCTTCGGGGGAAATTGACGAAATCCTTACCCCGCTTGAAAATCAACCGCAAAATATCGCGACTTTAAATCAAGCAGTCGAAAAAGTCGAACAACTTTATGCGTCAAAAGGCTACATTTTGGCGAGAGTTGACAGCGTTCTTGACGATCCTGACGGATGTGTAAATTTAAACATCTCGGAAGGTGTTATCAACACTATCAAATTTGAAGGCAACAACAAAACAAAAGACTTTGTCGTAAACAGAAATATTCTCTCCGTTCCGGGGACAATTTATAACGAAAATACAATCAGAGAAGACTTGATGCGACTTTACGGAACACAAGCCTTCAGAGACGTAAACAGAACTATCGAAAAATGTGAAGAAGACCCGAACTTCTACGATATTACATTAAACCTTACCGAACAAAGAACCGCAACTATCAGTTTGGGTGCAGGTCTTGATACCGCAACAGGTTTCTTCGGTCAGGCAGGCTTCGTGGAAAACAACTTCCTCGGCAAAGGTCAAAGAATTTCTCTTAACTTCTTGGCAGGTACAGGGATTTTATTATCAGACGATTCGTCTTTAAACAGAGCGAATTTGCAGGCTGATATCAGTTTCTTCGAGCCGAGATTTATGGGTACTGACGTATCAATGCTCTACAAAGCATACTGGCAAGATTATGCCAGCTACCAAATTCCGTTGGCAATGGAAAGAAGAATGGGCGTAGAAGCAGTTGCGTCTAAACAATTTAAGAAATTCAGAAATTTATCGGGTTCATTTAAACTCGGATTTGAAAACGTAGATTTGTCGGAAGGCGACCGCGGAAAAATCGAAAGTTTGTACGCTGCGCACGGTATTCCAATCAGCGAACGTGCTAAACAATTAACGGGCGGAACGTTTATTGCTTTGGCACCGTCACTCGTTTACGATACCCGTGACAGAATTATCAACCCCAGAGACGGTTTGGTTGCTAACATCAAATTCACGGAAAATGTTGGCATAAGCGACCTTAACCACACTCACGGAACTTTGACAGGCGGTATCAGAAAATACTTCCCCGTCATGACGAAGTCTGCAATCTCGGTAACAGCAAGAGCAGGCGGTACAATCCACGGCGATATTCCTGAAGTTATGGCATTCAGACTCGGCGGACCTTACACGGTAAGAGGTTACAAGATGAGTTCAATCGGTACCGGTACATCTTACGTAATGGGTTCGGTCGAATTGACAACTCCGTTCTTCTTCTTGGACAGAATCAAGAAGTTGAGATTCTTAGATAACGTGAAGTTCGCAATGTTTGTTGATGCAGGTAAATTGTTCGACACAACTGTCACCGATAAAATTTACAACAGACCGGGTTACGGTATTGCAGCCGGCGCGGGAATCAAGGTATTTGTTCCCGGTGTAGGACCTTTGAGCATCGACTACGGCTATCCGCTTGCTAACGTCGGAAGAGGCAACGGTAAAGGCGCATTCACATTCGGTATCGGAGATTTATTCTAATGAACGACGAACTTAAATTCCATTGTGACAGTATTCAAGATACTGAAAAAGTTGCTGAAAAATTTGCAAAAGCAGTAGAAAACGACGGTGCTTTTGTATGCTTGCACGGAGATATCGGCGCGGGAAAAACGGCATTTACGAGATTGGTCTGCAAATATTTGGATGTAAAACAAAGAGTAACAAGCCCGAGTTTTGTAATCCTCAACGAGTACAAAAGCGGAAAACTCCCCGTTTACCACTTTGATTTGTACAGACTTGAAAACGAAGGTGTATCGACCATTACGGACGAACTTTCAGAATATTCCGAAGGTAAAATTTTGACAATGGTCGAGTGGGCGGAATTTTCACCCGATACAGAACTCCCGTTCGACAGGCTAATTGTCAGCATCAACTATTTGTCGGAAAATGAACGTGAAATAAAAATCACAGCAATTGGTAATAAATCACGAGAAATTTTGAAAAAATTGGCATAAACTATGAAAATATTGACATTTGATACATCATTAAATAAAACTTACGTCACATTCGGCGAGGACGAAAAAATCATTATTACAAAAGCACTCAGTTCTGACGAGGAAAAATACCACAGCGCGTATCTCGTACCCGAACTTTTGAACCTGCTCAAACAAGAAAAAATAACCTTCGGCGACATTGACGTAATCGGGATAAACGAAGGTCCCGGAAGTTTTACGGGCATTAGAATTTGCACGGTAATTGCAAGAACCGCGGCGCAACAACTCGGCATAAAAGTCATCCCCGTTCCGTCATTGGAAATCCTTGCGAGAATTAACAAAACAGATAAAGACGCTCTCGTTCTTCTAGACGCAAGAAAAAACAAAGTTTACGCGGCAGTTTACGACAAAAACGGTGCTGAAAAATCCGCGCCCCACGCATTAAACATCGACGAACTTGATGAATTAATAAAATCAAACAATTTTGAAATCATTACGGATTCTTCAATTCACAAACTTTTGGAAGAAAAAAATATATCTTCCACAAACTACGAAGCCGACAATTACGAACTCGGAAAGTATTTGTACAACATCGTTTGCGAAAAATCAAAAACCGATAATGACTACCATTGGGCAAAAGCAAAGCCGTTATACATTCAGCCGCCATCAATCACAATGCCTAAAAAGGTGGTACAATAATGTATTACAAGCAAATCAGCCCTATCGGATGTTTATTGTGGACGATTTTGCTCGTATGGCTGTTTTTCAAGCTAAAACTGTACTACGTCATCATTTTCGTAGTAATTTTAGCATTCGCGTACAACCTTTTTATCAGGATGAAGGCAGGAATTAAGGCGAATAAAATCAAGCAGGAACGCAACTTTGAACCTGAATTAAACGAGGTCTACAAGGTTTGTCCGTTTTGCGGAAAAGACGTCAAGCGCAACGCTACCGTTTGCCCGCATTGCAATCATCCGATTGACTAAGGATTATTTTCCACAAAATTTTTATACTGAAGCGATTGAGAAATGTGCGAAACCTTTATGTCCTCCGAGCCGTCAAGGTCAGCAACGGTTCTTGCCAACTTCAATAATCTGTCGTAACCTCTGCCGGAAAGGTTAAATTTTTTGCCCGCTAATTTCAAAAGATTTTCGCAATCTCCGTCGAGTTTGCAGAATTTTTTGATTAATTTCGGAGTAAGTTCTGAGTTTGTATAAATACCGTAACCCTTGTAACGATTGAGTTGCATATTACGAGCCTTAACCACGCGCTTTTTAATTTCGGCAGAACTTTCACCCTCAAGTCCTTTGCCAATCAATTCATCTGTTTTGAGACGAGGAACTTCCACCTGAATATCAATTCTGTCAAGCAACGGACCCGACATCTTTGAGCGATATCTTTGGATTTGAAACTCCGTACAAGTACACTCTTTTTCCTTGTCGCCGTAATATCCGCAAGGACAAGGGTTCATTGCACCGACCAAGATAAATTTTGCAGGATATTTAATGCTCGTTTGCGCCCTTGATATAACAATCTCACCGTCTTCCAACGGTTGGCGCAAAACTTCCAAAACGGGTCTCGGAAATTCAACAATTTCATCCAAAAACAAAATTCCTCTATGGGCAAGGGTGATTTCCCCGGGCTTCGGATTTGAACCTCCACCGATAATTCCGACCGACGATGCCGTATGGTGAACAGTTCTGAACGGTCGTTTCGTTATCAAAGGATGATTTGCATCAATCAGCCCCGAAATGCTGTAAATCTTTGTAAGTTCAATCGCTTCGTCAGGTGACGGAGGAGGAAGAATAGTCGAAAAACACTTTGCAAGCAAAGTTTTGCCCGACCCGGGAGGTCCCGACATCAAAATATTGTGACCGCCCGCAGCCGCAATCTCCATTGCCTTTTTCGCCTTCAACTGACCCTTAACATCCTTGAAATCATAAGGGTAATCAACATTTTGAGACTCCATATACTCATTTATGTCAAAATGAATGATATCCAGCGGTTTTGCTCTTTCGGCATCATCCGTAAAATGATTTACGACATCAGTCAAATGCCTTGCGGGATAAACCTCTACGCCTTGTACAAGCGCCGCTTCTTTTCCGTTATCAAACGGAACAATTATTTTTGTAACACCGACTTCTTTCAAACCGTAGACCAACGGCAAAACACCCGTTACGGAACGCAAAGAGCCGTCCAATGAAAGTTCGCCCAAGAATGCGTAATTCTCAAATTTTTCGCAATTCAAAATTCCGTTTGCGGAAATTATACCGATAGCAATGGGCAAATCATAGCCGCTGCCCTCTTTTCTGATATCGGCAGGCGCAAGGTTTACGGTAACTTTCTTCGCAGGAAAATCGTATCCCGAATTTTTTATCGCAGAGCGAACTCTTTCTTTTGCCTCGGAAACAGCCGCATCAGGTAAACCGACGATTACAACGTTCGGCAAAGAATTGTTTATATCTACTTCTACTGTGACTTTGTGGGCGTTAAGACCTGTCAAAACTCCCGTATAAACGCAAGATACCATTTTACCTCTTTTTTGTTTTTGTCCGATTATATCATGCTGATTTTATATATATAACCTTTTTTTCACGCAGTTTTCGACTCGGCTCGTAACCTCACACCGAAAACCGAGAGCGGAAGCCTTTTGAACAAAACTGTTCATCAAAGAAATCTCTTTTTCGGGAAGTTTTTCTCCGAAAATTTTGGGAGAATTGTTGAAATCGGGTTGAACATCAGTAACTCCGCAAAATTTTGCAACCTCGAAAAATTTGTCGATTTCTTCTTCACTATCGTTAAAACCCTTTAAAATAACGTATTTCAAATTAATGCAACTATATGTGTCATTTTGTTTTGAGTTAAAATTCGCATATTTTTTGACATTTTCCAGAACCTGATTAAACTTATCAACACGCTTAATTTTCTTGAAAGTCTTGCTATCACCGCAATCCAACGAAATTACAAGTCGCAATTTATTTTGGCTCATAAGATTTGCTATTTTTTCACTAAATAAAATACCCGACGAAAAAAGCACAATAAAAGAATTTTTGCCCCCGAAAAAGTCGAGTATTTCAGGCATTTCCGACAAACAAGTCGGTTCTCCGCCCGTAAAAAATACATTAATAAAATCAGAAAACATTCCGTTTTCATCAAGTCGCTTCAAATAAGGCATAACCTCATAAAAGCCGCTCTTTTGCGGAGTTTCGGAAAATTGACGAAGATAATCGACGTTATTACAATGCGCACACTTGGAATTGCATTGCAAATAATGATTCAAATGCACGACTGAAATCTTCGTATCGCCGTCAAAATCGCCCTCTTTGAGTTCATAACAACCCTTGCAGGCTGTCGGAACAATTCCGTCCTTCAAATTTTTCAGCATGAGATTTCGCTCGGCAATGATATCCGAAAAGCAATCGCCAACAGGATTTTGGGCAAATATTGCACCTTTGAATGTCATGCAGCAAGCGCGGATTTGCTCTTGTGAAAAATGTATGCCGTGAAGAAGTTTGTCGCAAACCTTTGTCATTATTCGCCTTTCCGTATTTTTAAAAGCAAAGGTGACATAAAAATTTCGTACTTATCAAACTTTTTATCTTGCAAAATTTTTCTGAATTTTTCAAACTCGGGATGATTTTCATCTGTAATTTCCCAAGATTTATCGAGGTTTTTGGCATACCAAACACAATCAAACGTAAATTCCCAAAAGCACGGAGTCGCATTGCATTCTTCCGCAAGGTCAATAAAGTCAAGCATTTCGGTATAATTTTTTGAATTGACAATAAAATGAACATAAAACTCGAAATTTTGAGATTTTTTGAGTTCACCGAGCATTTTCAGGTTAGATTTCAATTTTTCAAAAAGTTTTTCCCCGTTTATAACGATTTTGCCGTAAGTTTCGGCAGTCGCCGCAGAGACTGAAATTCGCATAACTTCGATTTTATTTTCGACATGCAATCTTCTCAAAAGGTTTCTGTCGCAAAGGGTTCCGTTTGTATGAAAATCAAATTTTATATCGGAAAAAGTCTCCATTAATTTTTTGATGACTTTTCTGCAATGTCTGCTGCCAAAAGGGTCTCCGTGCGCGTTTATCGTGACGATTTTAGCATCTTTCATCGCAGGCAAAATTCTCTTTTCAAAATGTTCATCCAACTTTTGAAGTTCTTCCGCCGAATTTTTTATAACGTTGTCGCGGCAAATTCGACAAGCGATATTACATTCTTTGTCATACGAAAGTTTAACAATTGTCGGCATTTTCGCCATTATCGAAGTCATTTCGTTTTCCTCGAGATGCCCCATCGGAAAGTCGCCGTTTCTGTACTGACAGTAGTCTTTTGAACAAATAGAGTAATCGCCGTTCAGAATTTTTTCACGCAAAATTCGGGCTTTTTCCCCGTTCCAAATTTCCTCAAGCGAATTTTCATAAATATTGCCCAAAGCATAGTTGTTAATCCAGTTTGAGCAACAGGTGAAAACGTCGCCATTGAGGTCGATTTCGATATTTTCAAAAGGAAAAGAACATTTTCTCATCACGCATGCCCGTTTTTCATAACCTGCTCGGTAAATTCCCAGTTGCAAACAACCATGGAATATTCCTCGGCACGCTTGTGAAGCAAATCGAAAATATCGTAGTAATGCTTGGGAACATTGGGATCGGGATGATGATATTCGGGGAAAAACCGTTTGAAATTCACATCAATTTTGACGAATTTTATTCCCGAATCGTGCATCAAACTCAGCCATTTATCGACTTCTTCAACACTATCATTCAAGCCGTCAATCAAGATGTATTTCGCGACCAATTTATTCGGAGCACTCGGCGAGCAAGCCAAATATTTTTTCAAATTTCCGACCGCTTGGTCAAAAGCATCAATTCTTTTAATCTTTTTATAAAGTTCTCTGTCGCCGCAATCGAGCGAAAAATCGAAGTCGCAGTTGCATTCTTTAAGCGCCCTTTCAATCCCTTTGCTATACCCGATAACAGAGGAATGGAAAGACATTCTGCCGACGCCGTTGTCAATTACCAAATTTATTATGTCATCAGACTCTTTCAAAACCGTCAAATCGCCCCCGACGATTTCAAAATGGACATTTTTTGAGACCAAATTTTCCGCATAAATTTCCTTTAACACGGGATAAACATCGTAAAATCTGCTCTTTTTCGGCTCTTTGAGCAAAAATTCGCCATGGTTTGATTGCAAACAATACACGCAACCACAATTGCAATGGTCCCAATGCAAAAGGTAAATTTCGTCAATCAAAGGTTTTTCGCTCCACTCTTTTTCGGCAAGTTCAACGCAGCCCTTGCATCTTTCGGGAATAATGCCGTTTTTGCAATCCTCAATAACCTTCTCGCGGTAGGCTTTCATCTTAGCCACGTCGAAAATCTTTTCGCCGTTGTATCCGTCCTCAAAGGTTATCCCCCTGTTGTTTGAACAGCAAGCCCTGATTTCGTTAAAGAAAAAAGTTATCCCTCCGAGCAAATGACGGCAGCAAGTGTATTTCATCAAAAAATCCTTATTACTTTTCTAATGATACTCTCATTTTTTGAGTTTTGTCAAACTTTTAAAAAAGTGCTATTATTAACAAATCAGGCGGTCTTAAATGTTTTGTTCACAACCATTTTATCAAATTGAAATCTATGAAAACGGAGACGTATTTACGTGTTGTCCGTCATTTTTAGACTATTTTTCCATTGGAAATATCTATAAAAATTCATTCGACGAAATTTGGAACGGTGAAAAAGTCCAAAGTTTCAGAAACAAAATGCTCTCGGGTGATTTATCCTGCTGCTCGGACGGTTGCTTCAGAAAAACTTTCCACGAAGAAAAATCAGACAAACACACACCCATTGTTCACGAATATCCGACAGAAATCAGTGTAAGCACCGACAACGGCTGCAATATCGCCTGCAAAATCTGCCGCGATTCCAACTTTCCAAAACCCCAAAAGGATTTTGAAGAAGAAATAAACAACCTTTGGCTACCAATTTTTAAAAATGCAAAAAACATCCGATTTGGTTGTTCGGGCGAGCCTTTCGCGAGTTTGAAAGAAAAATTTTTAATCAAACAACTTGCTCAAACATACCCGACTGCAAAATTTCAATTTCATACAAACGGAATTTTAGGCACAAAAGAACTTCTCGAAGAATTAAATGTTTTCGACAAAATCGAAATTATGACGGTTTCTCTGCATTCCGCAACAAAACCGACATACGAAAAAGTCATAAACGGCGGGAATTTTGAAAAAGTTCAACAAAACCTCGCCCTTTATTCGGAAATGAAAAAATCGGGATTGATAAAATTTTTCCGACTGATTTTTGTCGTCTACTCGGAAAATTACGAGGATATGGAAAATTTTGTCGCACTCGCGGACAAACTCGGCGCCGAAGCGCAGTTTTGGGCATATCGAACAAATGATACCGAAATCGGAAGAAATTACGAAAAATATGCGATTTTTGAAAAAAGTCATCCCGATTACAAAAAACTCGAAAAAATATTAAAATCAGACATTTTCGGCGCGCCGAACGTTGTTCTCTACCCCGAACTTAAAGCAATCAGAGAGGGTTCATAATGGAATTTTGCACGCAGGCTTTTTACAACGCGGAAATCTACGAAAACGGGGATGTTTACAACTGTTGCCCGCATTTTCAGCACTACATCCCGCTCGGAAACATATTTGCCCAACCTTTTGAAGAAATTTGGAACGGTGAAAGAGCAAAAAACATTCGCAAAGAAATTCTAAACGGCACATTTTCCCTCTGCGACCCTATGTGTCCCGAATACAAAAAACACCTCGAAAAACCAGCAGATTGCGAAGAATCAATGTCGCAATACCCCAAAAATCTTGCGGTTAGTTCTGACAACATTTGCAACGTAAGATGCCGTTTTTGCCGAGAAAATCACCTGAAATCCGAAATCTCGGACGAAGAATTCATCTCAAAAATCGACACCTCATTTCTCCCAATTTTCAAAAATACCGAATTTGTTCGCTTTGGCTGCTCCGGCGAGCCTTTTGCCAGCAAAAAAGAAAAAGAATTAATTAAAAGAATTTTAGAAAATTACCCCGACATCAAAATTCAAATTTTCACAAACGGCATTTTAGGCAACAAAGAAACCTTTGAAAAATATAACCTTTTCGGCAAAATCGACTCCTTAACCGTATCAATCCACGCTGCAACGAAACCGACCTACGAAAAAGTCGTCCGAGACGGAAATTTTGAAAAATTAATCAAAAATCTTGAATTTTACTCCGAACTAAAATCCCAAAACCTTTTGAACGCTTTGGATTTCGTCTTTGTCGTTTACTCGGAAAACTACACGGAAATTCCCGCTTTTGTTGAATTTGCAAAAAAATACAACGCGCATCCGCTATTTTGGGTTTTTCGCAAAAATATCAACACCGAACTCGGTCAACAATATGACAAATATTCAATCATAGAGCCGACTTCCGAGCATTATGAAAATCTTTGCAAAATAATCAACTCCACCGATTTTAACGGAGCGTTTCTTGCGCCTGAACTTCGCAAACTTCTTGTCTGACAGCGATTTTCTTCCGTCTGATTTTATCTCTGACCGTATAAATAGGAAATCCGACAAGCGTAATCAAAAGCCCCGGAACAGTATATTGCGGTTTATAGAACGTTAAGCCCAAAACGATATATCCTGCAATCATCAAAAACGTAATAATAACGGAATTATTAACCCTATAAACTCCGCGCTTTTTCGCATAAATTTTTCTCATTTTGAAAATGCCCGCAATCGTTATCATATAGAAAATCAACGACGAATAAATTACATAATCCAAAAGTTGCGAGTACGAACCCCACAAAATCAGCGCACATATCCAAAAACATTGGAGCCACAAAGAATTTTCAGGCACCTTCGTTTTTCTGTTTACCCTTGCGAGAGTTCTGAAAAACAGTTTGTCTTTTGCCATTTTATAATAAACTCTAGACCCAGTCATAATCATACCGTTTGAACAACCGAATGCCGAAATCGCAATAATCACAGCAATTATCATCATTCCGTTTTTACCGTAAATGGTATTAATAAGTTCCGCCGCAACAATATCCTGATGCGAAGTTTTTATCACGTCCAAAGGCATTACCCCGACGTAAATCATATTTATACAGAAATAAAGCGCAATAACCAAACAGGTGCCAATCAAAAGCGCCAACGGAATATTCCTTTTCGGCTTTTTAATCTCGGAAGCAATAAACGTGACGTTATTCCACGTAATCGAGGCAAACATTGAGCCGACAATCGCAACCGAAACAAGGGTCAACAATCCGTATCCGTGAGGAATTGCATTATTTGCCACAGAAGTTACACATCAAAACGTCAAAATTAAATCCGACAAACAGTCCGACCCCGATAATCGCAACCATTGAAACAACTTTTGCAATCGTAAACAAATGTTGTGTCAAAATCCCGTGCTTAACCCCTCTTGAATTAATAAACGTAAGGGTTACGACCGTCATTATCGCAAACAACCTCTGCAACGACAAATGATAGTCCCCAATCGACAAAATCGTTGTACTCTCGGAAATTATCGGAAACAAAAGTCCGATAAACTTTGCAAAAGCGATATTTACCGCCGCCAAAGTCCCCGTTTGTATTACGGCAAAAAGCGTCCAACCGTACACAAACGCCAACTTTTCGCTGAAAATTTTCTTCAAAAAAACATACTGACCGCCCTCGTCAGGAATAGTCGAGGACAATTCCCCGTAACACAACGCACCGCACAAGGTCGTTATGCCCGCCAAAATCCAACAAGCCATCAAAAGCCATGCGGAATTTGTCTGTCTTGCAATATCGGCTGACACAATGAAGATGCCGCTTCCAATCATTGAACCTGCAACAATCGAAATGGCATCTTTCAAATTTAGTGTACGCTTGAGGTTATTCGACACGATGCTAAGCCTTAATTTTCTTTAGCGTCCAAGCGATGTTTTCCGCAAGATTTTTCATATTGGCAATTGCCTCTTCATCCTGCACAACTTCGCCTTTATCCTTGCCGAAGCCGATATTCCAATATGTTGAGCCGCAAATTATCATCTGATTCATCAAGAACATGTGATGAAGCGTTGATTGGATTGCAACCCCGCCGCCACGTCTTTGTGCGACAATTCCCGCTCCGATTTTTCTTTTCAAAGCACCGATTGCACTTCCGACCAAGCCGCATCTGTCAATAAACGCTTTGAGTTCGGGTGTCATATCGGAATAATAAGAAGGTGTTCCGAGAATTATAACGTCTGCATCCAAGACATCTCCGATAATTTCATTGAAAATATCGTCGTCGCAAACGCATTTTCCGTTCTGCATTTTTTTGCAAGCCCAACAAGCACGGCAGCCGTGAATATTCACTCCGCCGACCTGTATGAGTTTACCCTCGATGCCTTCCGCTTTTAAGCCTTCCAACACCGTATTAAGCATATATGCAGTATTACCGTTTTTTCTCGGACTTCCGTTTATCGCTACCGCTTTCATCGCATCTCCTTACTTCAACAAAGAGTGACCTGTCATTTCTTCGGGTTGTTTAATTCCCAAAAGTTCAAGCACGGTCGGTGCAACGTCGCAAAGTGCTGCGCCGTCTTCCGCTTTGAGTTCGTGGCTGTCGTTAATCAAGAACAACGGAACAACGTTTGTAGTATGAGCCGTGAAAGGTTTATGAGTTTCGGGATCTTCCATACATTCCGCATTACCGTGGTCAGCGGTCAAAAGCATCTTAACGCCTTTTTCCTTTGCTTTCGCAACAATTTTGCCGACGCAAGTATCAACCGTTTCACAAGCCTTAACTGCTGCATCAAACACGCCTGTATGACCTACCATATCAGGGTTTGCGAAGTTTACCAAAATGAATTGATATTGTTCATCGTCCAATGCTTCCAAAACCTTGTCGCAAACTTCAAAAGCGCTCATTTCGGGCTGCAAGTCATAAGTTGCAACTTTCGGTGAATTTACCAAAACTCTTGTTTCGAGTTTATTCGGTTTTTCCACACCGCCGTTGAAGAAGAAGGTTACGTGAGCATATTTTTCGGTTTCTGCAGTTCTGTATTGCTTAATTCCGTTTGCATCCAAAACGTCGCCCAAGATATTTGTGAGTTTGTGGGGCGGAAATGCAACGGGCAAGTCAAATGTTTCATCATATTTTGTGAACATTACGTAGTTTAAATTCTTGCGAACCGCTTTTCTTTCAAAGCCGTTGAAATCCGCGAAATTGATTGCTCTTGTAATTTCTCTCGCTCTGTCGGGACGGAAGTTGAAAAATACAATCGCATCGTTATCGTTAATTCTTGAAGTTGCATCAGCGTTAGTAACGGTCGGCAAAACAAATTCGTCGGTTACGTCTTTTGCATAAGAATTATCAACCGCAACGAGTGAGTTTTCAGCCTTTTCGCCTTCACCTGAAAGCAAACAGTTGTATGCTTTTTCAACTCTGTCCCAACGGTTGTCTCTGTCCATTGCGTAATAACGACCGCTAACTGTTGCAACTTGCGGTAAATTGTGTTCTTTCAATTTGTTTTCAATTCTTTCGAGGAAAGTTTTAGCGCTTTTCGGAGGAGTGTCTCTGCCATCCAAAAATGCGTGAACGTAAACTTTTTTCAAACCTTCTTTCGCAGCCAAGTCAACAAGCGCTTCTACGTGTTCCATAGCGCTGTGAACACCGCCTGATGAAAGCAAGCCCATAAAGTGGATTGAAGAATTGTTTTTCTTTGCATGATTTACGGCGTTCAAAAGGACTTCGTTTTTGAAGAATGAGCCGTCTTTTACGGCATTGTTAATTCTTGAAAGTTCTTGATAAACAACTCTGCCTGCGCCCAAATTCAAGTGACCGACTTCCGAGTTGCCCATTTGACCGTCGGGAAGTCCGACAAATTCGCCGCTTGCGTTAATAGTAATGTTTGACACCGATTTTTTAAGTTCGTCAAGATTCGGTGTTTTTGCAGTTTTTGTTGCGTCTTTCGGGCAGTTATTGCTGATTCCGAAGCCGTCCATTATACATAAAAGAACTCTGTTCGACATATTTTCTCCTTTATTGTTTGTGCTTTAACTGAATTGTATCACATCAAAGGTTTTTAACAATTCAACATTTTCACCATTTATATATAAATATGATAGAATTTATTTATGCAATATACGATTTGTAATGAAATTGAAAACGCATTATTCTTTACGCTTGATACCGTTCGTTCTTGCGGAATAGGTTACAACGGCACGGAATTGTACTGGATAAAAGATTATCACGGCGAGCCGATTGATGCCGAAAAAATCGACGAGCAAAGAAATATTTGGCGAAAAATGTTTCAAGAGGGAAATCAGCCCGAACAATGCAAGCATTGCCATTTACTCCTTACAAAAGATTGGGAGCAAAACAAAAAATTCAATCTTCTCGTAATTGCTCACAGGACAAAATGCAGCTGCAACTGTATTTATTGCCATTTCCGCTGGAAAAAGAGACTCTGGAACACCAGAGAAGCCTACAACATCATGCCCGTTCTGAATGATTTGGAAGAAAAAAATCTTCTCGCAGACGACCTGCACATAAGCGTTTCGGGCGGCGAATGCACGGAATATCCCGACAACGAATTTGAAGACATTGCAAATTTCGTATTGAAGAAAAAATGTAAGATGTCCGTATATTCATCAGGAATAAACTTTTCTCCGACCCTTGCGAAATGTTTAAACGCGGGGCTTTGTGACCTTGTAATTTCGGTAGATTCAGGCACAAGATACGTTTACGAAAAAATTAAACGGGTAAGACACTTCGGCGATGTTTGGAAAAACATAAAAAAATACTCGGAAGCAGCGACTCCCGACGGAATTTACGGCAGAATGACCGTAAAATATGTAATTGTTTACGGCATGAACAGCAGCCAAAAAGCCTTTCACGATTTTATAAAACAATGCCGAAAAGCAAAAGTAAAACACATAAGAATTGCCGTCGAGTATAACTGGTGGAACAGACACAAAGACTCCGAAATTCCGCCGAGAATAATAAGTCTTGTAAAATATATTCAAAAATTCAACGACGAATTTTCAATCGAACCGACAGAATTTGGCACGACATTATTTGAAATCGCAAACAAACAATCGTAATATCTTGTTATTTCAAGAAAAATAAAGTAAACTTGAATGGTAAACTATTGTGGAGGCTCCTGAATGGAACATATTTTATTGACGCACAACGTCAAGGTATGCTTGGTTGTTGTCTATATCGTAGTTGCATTAATCAATGTGATTGCGTTGGGTCTAAAGTTTATGAAAAAGAATGTGGAGAACTTCATCACAAGAATGAAATCCTTTTGGATTATTTTAATTCTTTTCACTCTTGCTTTTTGCATAAATAAACCGGTTGCATTTTTCTTCATAATGCTCATTTCATACCTCGCGTTGAAAGAATATTTTTCCATGATACCGACAAGACCTTCCGACAGACGGGTATTGCTTTGGGCATATTTATCAATCCCTGTTAATTTCTACTTCCTGTACATAAATTGGGTCGCAATGTTTTACTTATTCATCCCGCTATATCTGTTTATCTTAATTCCTATCAGAATGGTGTTAATTCAAGAAACAGACGGGTTTTTAAAATCTTGCGGAACAATTCATTGGGGCTTAATGACCGCGGTATACGCAATCGGTTATTTGGCTTTGTACGTAATTTTCCCGACTCACATAAATCCCGTTGGCGGCGGAATCGGACTTTTGATGTTCGTTCTTTTAATGACTATCGGAAACGATTTTATGCAATACGTTTTCGGAAAAACTTTCGGAAAGCACAAAATTCTTCCGATTGTAAGCCCGAACAAAACTTGGGAAGGTTTTTTGGGCGGAGTGTTGTCATCTGTCGTATTCTCAATGATTTTAGCTCCGTATTTAACCCCGTTATCGACAATTCAATCATTCTTTATCGGAATAGGATTTGCAATAGCAGGCTTCTGCGGTGATGTCACAATGTCCGCAATCAAACGCGATATCGGAGTCAAAGACACAGGCTCGCTTCTTCCCGGACACGGCGGAATTTTAGACAGGTTGGACAGCCTTATCTTCACGGCACCGTTGTTTTTCCACTACATTGCCTATACATTTAATATAGATATATTGTAATCGCGGTGTTCTATGCTGAAATATTTATTCTTTCTTCTGGTAATAAAACCGTTTATATTTTTAGTTTTGGGAGTAAACGTCCGAAATCCGGAAACTCTCCCGAAAGACGGTCCTGCGATTATAATCGCGAATCATAACAGCCACATAGACACCCTGCTTTTGATGAGTTTATTTTCCGTAAGTAAAATAAACAAAATCCGCCCCGTGGCAGCAGCCGACTACTTTTGCAACACTAAATTCAAAAAATTTATCTTTGAAAAATTAATCGGGATAATTCCGATAGAAAGAAAAATCAGCAAAGAAAACATCTCGACTCTTTTCAGCGGAATATTCAACGCTCTCGACAACAATGAAATAATCATAATTTATCCCGAAGGAACTCGCGGAAACGACAATAAAATCAACAAGTTCAAATCGGGTGTAGCACACATCGCAAAAGCATATCCGAATGTTCCCGTAATCCCGATTTTCATCAACGGACCGGACAAAATCCTGCCGAAAATCGACGCAATCCTCGTTCCGTTTATCTCGGATGTCTACATCGGAGAACCGCTTTTTTACAACAAAAAATCCACAATGGAATTTACCGAGGAAATTAAAGAAAAAGTATTTGAACTTAAAGCCCAACATACCCAAAAAGAAACTCTATAAAAAGGATACCGATATGGAAAAAACAGAAATTTATATGCGCCCCAGAAACCCCCACTCGCGATTGATTTATATCACGGGCATTCTATGGAATACCCTGAACGAAGGTTTGGAAAAAACACTCGCTAAGGTCAACCTGAACAACTCAAAGTTCAACATCCTTATGATTATCAGATTTGTCGGAGGCGAAGACGGTATTCAGCAAAACGAAATCAGCAAACAACTCCTCGTTACGGCTTCAAATATCACCAAACTTTTGGACAAACTCGAAGCCGAAGAATTAATCACCAGAAATAACAAAAGCGGTGACAGACGGGTTAAAATCATCAAAATTACAGAAAAAGGCTCCGGGCTAATCGACGAAATTTGGACGGATTACAACAAAACAGTAAACACGCTAACCCCCAATATGACTGACGATGAACTCCAATTTATGATTGATAAACTTGTAAAATGGCACAACGATATTAAGCAATGTAAATTGGTTGAACAATAAAAGGTTGAATAGTTAACGATTAAATGGTAAACTACTTTATATAAAGATAGTTCATTTTGTAATGCTGATTGAAAGGAGTTTACTATGGATTTGTACCTGCTGAAGTTTCCTTACAGGAAAGTATTGTTACCGCTCGCGAAGAAGATGAAGTTTGTTGACCCTGATATTTTGGGTTATTTGGCAACACTAGTTGCGCTCGGAACAGGATTTTGTTATTTCTTTGCACCTCAAAAACCTATATTGTTGCTGATTTCGGTAGTTTTGACCTTATTCAGAATGACACTCAACACAATTGACGGAGTTATTGCAATTGAAAGAGGGAATTTGCGATTAAAGGGCGAAATCGTAAATGCCTTGCCCGACAGATATTCTGACATTTTTGTCGTAATGGGCATAGGACTTTCGGCTTTGTGCAACCCGTTTCTCGGAATGTTGGGATTAAGTTCAATGTTTTTAGTCAGTTATACAGGAATGCTTTCAAAGGCGATTGGCGCGAAATGGCAGCACCAAGGACCTTTGGGCAAAGTCGAAAGACTTATTCTTATTATGATATTTTCGATTTTATCTTACTTCCAATTGACGGGGAAAATCGGCAATATCGGCGGATTCGGATATTTCGAATGGCTCATGATTTTATTTGCGGTTTTGGGACAAATCACGGTCTTTAACAGATTAAAAGCCCAACTCAAAGAATGCGCAGTTCTCGACTGGATAAAATACAGAAATATCGACAAAAAAGTTGTAGTTGTTTACGAATCTCAAACAGGAAATTCAAAAAAAGTTGCAGACTCGGCAGCAGACGCACTCGAGACGAAAGCGATTTCCGTAAACGAGGTTTCAAAAGAAGACTTAAAATCGGCAGAACTTGTGATTTTTGCGGTTCCGCACTTGGGAAGAAAAATCATCCCCGAAAAGACAAAGGAAATTATTGAGAATTTGAACGTCAAAAACTACGCACTTCTGACTACTTCGGGAATGCCGATTGTAAGAATTTTTTCAAATAAAAAATGTATCGATTATTTCAAAGACAAACTCGGTAAAAACGCAGTAAAAACGATTAATATCAAAGGCTTTCATGCAAAAGCAAAAACCTACAAAGGTCATCCTGACGACAAAGATTTGACCAACGCTTATTTATTCGCATCGGAATGTTACGAAAAGTTACAAGGAGTAAAAAATGAAAACGCTTGAAAATATTAAAATTACAGCAATTAAGACTGTTGTCAACACTCTGGGACAATGGAGCGATGGCATCAAACTCGCCTCGACAGAAGGGTTTACGTCGGGTGAAATGCTCGATTACATATATAAAAACAAGGCTCAAGGTAAAAATTTGGTAGGCAAAATGATAGATAAAATCTATCTTAACCACCGCGGCTGGCAAGTTGTCAGAATAAGAAAAGACAACCTTGCGAAAAATATCAGACAAGCCGTTTGGAAAACCTTGTCAAAGCAAAACGACGTGTTCATCTGCGATATCGCATCAGGTCCCGCAAAATATATCCTCGAAATTTTGGAAGATTTCAAAAACAGAAATGTTTATGCGCAAATCAGAGATATCGACGAACGTTGGCTTAAAAAGGCAAAAACAACAGCAAACGAAAAATCCTTGAAATTGGACTACAAAGTCGCAGATGCACTCAATCCGAAAGATTTTGTTTTTGACAAAAAATCCCCCGACATAATGGTCGCTTCGGGCTTTTATGACTGGTTTAACGACGAGGAAGTCCTCAAAAAATCAATGACGCTGATTTACAATGCGTTGAGCGAAAACGGTTATTTCGTTTTCTCGGTTCAAACAGGTCACGTGGATTTGGAAATGACAAATGCGGTTTTCAAAGATTTTAATAACAAACCGCTTGCCATGGCAATTTGGTCAGATGAAAAAATTGCGGAAATTCTGAAAGAAATCGGATTTAAGGTCGTCGACAAAAAATCGGATAAGTACGAAAACTACCAAGTTTATTTGGCTCAAAAATAATTTGTGTTTATGTATCTCAGACAATGAAATTCCCATTCATTCGTGTATTTTATCTTTGGTTACAAATCCAAATAGCACCGTGTGGCAACACACGGTTTTTCTTTTTAAACAGACTTTTTGGGCAGAAAGCATTGTAGGTTGGGTCTTGACCCAACAAACCGTCACCCTGAACTCGTTTCAGGGTCTGTTTCTTTGTGAATATATGTCTATATTAATAGATACCTTTTCCGTCATTCTGAAACCACGAAGTGGGTGAAGAATCTATATTATTCAAATTTAGCGTATATTTATTTCTTTTGGTACTTTTGGCAGCAAAAGTACCGCAA
>SAMEA104315436__coassemble_765_pt1 | contig 49685 bp, 44 predicted proteins | sample SAMEA104315436__metabat2_low_PE_043 | metagenome-assembled genome bin SAMEA104315436 (sample SAMEA104315436) | gut metagenome | biome: Monkey gut; feature: monkey-associated habitat; material: faeces | place: China | collected 2013
TTATCCACGCGGCAAATTCGCCCATTGTCGCGTAAGTATAGGTATAAGCACTTCCAGCAACAGGAATCATTGATGCAAATTCCGCATAGCAAAGTGCCGGACATACGCATACCAACGCTGCCAAAACGATTGATATAACAACCGAAGGACCCGCGCCGATTTGTCCGTGGCTTCCGCAAATTGCAGGTCCAATCATTACGAAAATACCTGCTCCGATAATTGCGCTTATGCCAAGAACGATAAGGTCGAATGCGCTGAGCGTCTTTTTAAGACCGTTGTGCTGCGAACGAGCAATCAACTCGTCCATATTTGCGGTCTTACCCATATTCTTAATTATCTCTTTTATATTAATCATCATCTTCATTTCTCAATATTGTTTGCGCAGTTCCGTCAGCTTCCGCCTTTCGGTTCATCTTGTAACCGTAAGAAAGATAAATCGCTACCCCGATTAAAAGCCAAACAGGGAAAAGTAATGCAGATGTCACGAGTTGAGGAATTGCTCTTACTATCAAATAAGTGCAAAATCCTATTCCAATAAGTGGCAACCACGGGCAAAAGGGTACTCTAAACGGTCTCGGTAAATTCGGATTTGTCTTTCTCATAATAAGAACTCCGACACTAACCATAATAAAGCAGGCTAATGTTCCGAAAATACAAAGTTCTGCTGCAACGTGTGCGTTCATAAAAATACAACCCAACATAACAACAATCGTCGTTATCCAAGTCGTTACGTGAGGCGTCTTGTAGACGGGGTGAATTTTCTGCAATGACTTCGGCAAGAAATTGTCTCTGGTCATAGCGTACAAAATTCTTGTGTTTCCGTATTGGAACACCAACAATGCAGATGTTAAGCCCGCCAACGCGCCTAATGAAATCCAAGTCGCAATCCACGGTTGATTAATCAATCTTACCGCGTGCGCAATCGGTGCAAGAATATCAACTTCACCGTATTGCGAAACAGGAATAATTCCCGTAAACACGATTGCAACCAAGCCATACAAAATCGAACAAACGATTAAAGAACCTAAAAGCCCGATAGGCAAGTTCTTTTGAGGATTTTTTGTTTCCTCTGCCGCTGTCGAAATCGTATCAAAACCAATATATGCATAAAATATAATAAATGCACTTAATATAATGCTGTCAAATCCGCCCGGGGCAACTGTTTTGATATCAAAACCATGAGTTGAAATACCCCAATTTGCAGGATGAACAAAGCACATACCAACCGCTACAAATATGAAAATAACGGCAAGTTTAATAACAACCATTAAAGCCGTAGCCTTAGTGGATTCTCTCATACCTTTGAGCAAAATCAAGCCCAAAACAAAAACGATAAATACCGCAGGAAGGTTCATGCTAAAAGGCATTCCGAAAATATACGGCAACTGAGTATGAGGATCAATGTTTAATTCCTGACATTTTTCCAACGCGCTCGGAATATCGTTCACTAGCCACATCGGCGGATTTGTAAGCCAAGTCGGCAAATATTTATCAAATCCTTGCAGGAACTGAAGTAAGTATTCCGTCCAACTGACAGCAATCGTAATATCACCGATTGCATATTCAAGCATTAAAATCCAACCCATTATCCACGCGGCAAATTCGCCCATTGTCGCGTAAGTATAGGTATAAGCACTTCCCGAAACAGGAATCATTGATGCAAATTCCGCATAACAAAGTGCAGGACATACGCAAACCGCAGCCGCAAGTAAAATAGAAAAGACAACCGACGGTCCCGCCCCGATATTTCCGTGGCTTCCGCAAACAGCAGGTCCTATCATTACGAAAATTCCGCATCCGATAATCGCACCGATGCCGAGAATTATCAAATCAAAAGCACTCAACGTCTTATTAAACGTATTGCTTTCCGCCTTTGCGACCAACTCTTCCGTCTTTACCGTCTTACATAAATTGGAAAAAAATGTCTTTACCTTACTGTCTGCCATTTTCTTCCCCTCTAGCCTTTTCCATATACCTTTGCATTAACATTTTTTCTTTTTCTTCAGCTTGGCGGTTCTTCTTATATCCGAAGATAATATATATCAGCATACCAAAAACAAGCCAAAGTGGAAACAAAATTACCGAAGTTTCAAGTTGAGGAATCGCTCTTGCCATCAATCCGACGCTGACCAAAATCCCCAAAATCGGTACCAACGGGCATAACGGAACCTTAAAAGGTCTCACCATTTCGGGATTGGTTTTTCTTAAAATTATGACTTCCAAACAAATGAAAATGAAGCAAGTCAACGTTCCGAAAATAGCGAGTTGTGTTGCCACACTCATATCAATAAACATTCCGAGTATAATCAACGAAATTGCCGCCGACCAAATAATCACCGACGGAGTTTTGTACTTCGGATGTCTTTTTCTCATTATTTTCGGCAAGAAATTATCTCTCGCCATTGCGAACAAAGTTCTTGAATTTGCATACTGCAAAACCAACAAAACCGATGTCAATCCTGCCAATGCGCCTATTGAAATCCAGCCCGCAATCCAATCCTGATGAATTAATTTGGCAACATACGCCAACGGCGCGTGGATATTAACCATGCCGTAATCCGATTGAGGAACAATGCCCGTAAATACAAGTGCTACACCTGCATAAACCAACGCGGCAATAATCAAAGTTCCGATAATTGCAATAGGCAATGCCTTCTGCGGCTCTTTTGTTTCTTCCGCAGTTGTTCCAAGTGCATCAAAACCAAGATATGCATAAATGATGATAAACGCACCAATAGCAATTCCTTCAAAACCGTTCGGGGCAAATGTTTCCCAATTGTGACCCCAATTTGTCGGTTGAACATAAAATGCTCCGACCAAAATGAACAGGAAAATTACCGCCATTTTGATAATAACCATCAAAGTCGCCGTTCTTTTGGACTCAATCGTTCCTCTGGTCAAAATATATGCCATAACAATCAAAATAAAAATCGCAGGAACATTCAACGCAATCGGAACACCGAAAATATGCGGAATTTGAACCGCAGGATCAAGCCCCAAAGCCTGATACTTAACAACCGCCGTATTATAATCGTGGATTAACCACAAAGGCGGATTTGTAACGCAGTTCGGCAAAACACCCGAAAATCCTCGGAGAAACTCCATCAGATAACCTGACCAAGCCGCAGAGACGGTGATATTGCTGATTGCATATTCCAAAATTAAAACCCATCCCATCATCCACGCGAAAAATTCGCCGAGCGTTGAATAAGTATAGGTGTAAGAACCGCCCGAATCAGGTATTGCCGAGCCTAATTCCGCAAAGCAAAACGCGGGAAATACACAGGCAATTGCGCCTAAAATAATCGAAATTACAAGCGCAGAACCGGCGCCGACATGTTCGGCATTTCCGCAGGCTGCTTCACCCACCATAACAAATATTCCGGAGCCGATAACGGCACTAATTCCCAAAATAAGAACATCGTACCAGTTAAGAGTTTTTTCAAGCCCGTCCTTTTTAGAACGCGCAATTATTTCTTCCAGAGAGCGTGTTTTGAATATATTTTTCAGAATACCACGGGGTTTTTCCAATATTATCAGCCTTTATTTTTGAGCAAAGGGAAACCTAACGCTTCTCTTTGTTCAACGTACAAGTGTGCTACTGCGGAAGCCAACTTTCTGATTCTGTTGATGAAATTCATTCTTTCGTCTTTTCCGATAACACCTCTTGCATCCAAAAGGTTGAATGTGTGTGAGCATTTCAAAACATAGTCATAAGCAGGAAGTACGAGTTTTGCGGCCATACAATCTTCTGCTTCTTCTTTGAAGATGTCGAACAACTTGAAAAGTCTTTCGGCATTTGAATATTCAAAGTTATATTTTGACATTTCTATTTCGTTTTGAAGGAAAATTTCACCATATTTAAGTTTGTTATTCCACATTACGTCATAAACGGAATCAACGTTTTGCAAGTACATTGCAATTCTTTCGAGACCATAAGTAAGTTCTAACGCAACGGGTTTTACTTCTACACCGCCAACTTGTTGAAAGTACGTAAATTGGGTAATTTCCATACCGTCGAGCCAAACTTCCCAGCCGACACCTGCCGCACCCAAAGTAGGTGATTCCCAGTTGTCTTCTACAAATCTGACATCATGTTTCGATAAGTCGATACCCATAGCCTCCAAACTCTTGAGGTAAACCTCTTGAGCGTCTTCGGGCGACGGTTTCAAGATAACTTGATATTGATAATAATGACCGAGTCTGTTCGGATTTTCACCGTATCTTGAGTCGGTAGGACGACGGCAAGGTTCAATCATTGCCGTGTGCCAAGGTTCAGGTCCGAGTGAACGCAAAAAAGTTGCGGGGTTCATCGTACTTGCACCCTTTTCTATATCATAAGGTTGCTGAATAATGCAGCCGTAATCTGACCAATATTTTGATAAATTAAATACTAATTCTTGAAATGTGAGTCCCAAAGCTTAATTCCTTTTTTGACTGTCAGATATAATAATATTCCTAACAGAAAAAATATTCAATGTTTATTTGAACAATTTTACATTATGCCAAAAAGTTTTAGTCAAACTTTATGCCCGCCTCGCGCGGATTTCGGCAAAAATCGGTTCTTTCTTTATATTTTGCCCAAGCAAGACAAACATCCGAATGATTTTCAATATTGTAAATTCTGCTGATAATTTTGCTTCCGTCTTGATAAAGTTCGCAGCCCAACTTGTCGCCCAAATGAGTTTCCTGCAAGAATTTTATACTGTAAGAGGTAACTTCGTTATTGTTCAAAAATTCCGTCGGTGCAGTTTCAAAAGAAATTCCGATATAAGAAAGATTGTTCACATGATAGTTGAAATCCAAATCTCGAACGGTAACTTCGTGAACTCTTTCCGCAATTTTTTCGCCCGAAATTTCATAACTTTGCTTTTCGTGCTCACCAAAAACTTTTTCATCAGTTACGCCGAACGCGCTTACGATTTCGGAAGATTTTATCGGACGTCTGGAATTTTCGTCAAGCAAATAAAAACAACTGTCTCCATGAGCGACAACCACTCCCTGACAGTTTATTCTAAAGTCAATGTACGTGCGCATTTTGGTTATCTCGGAAATCCAAACTTCAACCGTAAATTCCTCACTCCACAAGGGCAATCTGTCAAGAATTTCCACTCTCAAATCCGAAACGACCCAAATAATTCCGTCCTTTAAAACGTCAAATGCCGCCAAATTATGTTTTGCGCAATAGCGAGCGAAAGTTTCTTGAAAATACCGAGCCACCGCCATTTTGGTCATGTGGTAATTGATATCCATATCCCCGAACATCAATGAATATTTTCTGCAAAATTTTTCGCTCATAATTCCTTACTTTCCAATACAAAAATGTTCAAAAATGTTATTTAAAACATCATCCGTCACGACTTCTCCGCGAATTTCACCGAGTTCCAAAAGCGCCGTTTTAATATCAATTGCAATCAAATCTTGCAACTCGACTCTTTTGACACCGTCAAGCGCATTTTGACAAGCCGTAAGACATCTGTTCAAGCAGTTTTGTTGTCTTTCGTTAGTGATAAATTCCGTTTCTTCTTCCAAATTCGAGCAAACGAGGTTCTTTATTTCCTCTTTAAGATTTTCGATATTTTCGCCCGTTGCGGAAGAAATAGTCAGGCAACCGTCATATTTTTTGTGCGAAAGGTCAAATTTCGTCGCGATTTTAAGACAAGGTTTGTTTTCCGCGAGTTTGAAAATCTCCTTATCCACATCCGTCATGCCCGTCTGCGAGTCAAACAACATCAAGACCGCGTCGCTTTCGTCAATACATTTTTTCGTAAAATCCATACCGATTTTTTCGATTTTGTCGGCTTCGCTTTCATCTCGCAAGCCCGCAGTATCAATGATTGTGACAGGGATTCCGTCGATATCGAGCATCTCTCTGATGGCATCTCTGGTTGTACCTGCCGTATCCGTTACGATTGCACGTTCAAAGTTCAAAAGAACGTTGAAAAGAGAGGACTTCCCGACGTTAGGCTTACCTACTATTGCAACCTTCACCCCTTGTCTCAAGATGTCCGAACTCTTTGAAAAAGCGGAAACCCTGTTGATTTCGGCGATAATTTTGTTCAAATTTTCTTCAAGAAATGAATATTCTGGCTCGTGAACGTCCTCGGGAAAATCTACTGCCGCAATGACTTTTGAATACAAGTCGAAAAGCATCTTGTGAATTTCGGAAATTTTTTCGGATAATCTGCCAGAAAGGTTTGCAGCACTTTTCACGGCAAACTTCATTGTTTTTGCGTGAATTACATCCGCAACCGCCTCTGCCTTTGACAAGTCCATCTTTCCGTTAAGAAATGCTCTTTTTGTGAACTCACCGCGTTCTGCGGGTCTTGCGCCGTATTTGTACGTCAAATTCAGAATTTTTTTGACAATATTTACACCGCCGTGACATTGGATTTCAACGGCATCTTCTCCCGTGTAACCCGTCGGTGCTTTATACGGCAAGACGATTACTTCGTCAATCATCTGACCTTCGTCTACGATATTTCCGTACATAATTTTCATCGGAACAAGTTTCTTTGTAAAAATTTTTTCACAAATTTCAAACGACTTGTCACCCGACATTCTTATAATTCCGATTGCCCCCGTTCCGAAAGGAGTTGCAACCGCGCTTATTGTATCTGTTTCATAATTTATGCTCATACCTTGGTTATATCAAAAAAAAGAGATTTTCTCAAATTCGTTGCTCTTATTGAAAAAATGGTATATAATTCGGGCAGGTGAAAATTATGACAGATTGTATTTTTTGTAAAATTGCAAACCACGAAATTCCGACAGAGCCTGTCTTTGAAAACGACAAGGTTATTGCTTTCAACGACCTTAGTCCTCAGGCGCCTGTGCATATTCTCGTCATCCCCAAAAAACACGTCGCTTCCGTTGCGGAAGTTGAAGATTTGGAAATGATGAAGGATTTGTTTGACGCAGTTCAAAAAATCGTGAAAGAAAAGAACATCACGGATTTCAGAACCGTAATTAATACGGGTGCGGAAGCAGGTCAATCGGTATTCCATTTGCATATCCACATCCTTGCAGGCAGACCGCTATTGTGGCCTCCGGGATAACGAGGTATCAAAATGGCGGAATATCTTCGTTGGTATGATAAAGATCCTGTTATAAAGGAATTTATGAGCGCTCTTGAACGGTTGGATCAAGAGACCGTTTCTTTGCTTGCGCAAGATTTTATACAAATTATGATGGAAGATGCGGAAATCAACGCAGACGGCGCAGTTAAGTCGTTAATTCAAAACGTACCCCCGGGATACAACCGCTGGTACGACAAAAACTATGACTTGCATTCGTGCTTGGAAGTATTGAAATCACTCACTCCCGACCATCAGAAAAAAGTTATAGAAAAATTCAGAGAAGCAATGTACCAACTCATCACGACTATGTATTACGGTGACGAAAATTATGAGCAAGAACAATAACGTCCTGATTACAGGCGCATCTAAAGGTATCGGGCTTGTTATAGCCGAACATTTTGCATCCAAAGACTTTAACGTTTTTGTAACCGCAAGAAGCGAAAAAGCGCTTGAAAAACTTGCAAAAATTCCGAACATAAAAGGGTTTTATCCTTGTGATTTGACACAAGATTGCATGTTCCTCTATCAGGAAGCCAAAAAAGCCCTCGGAAACATTGACATTTTGATTAACAACGCAGGCGGATACGTTTGTGCGGAAATCGAAAAAACTACGGATGAGGACATCAAAAACCTCGTTTCCTTAAACCTCGTTGCACCGTACAAACTCGCAAAACTCGTAGTTCCCGATATGAAAAAACAAAATTTCGGCAGAATTATCAATATCGGATCAATTTCAGGGGTAGTCGGAGAAGCCTACGCAACCCTCTATTCAATGACGAAATCGGGCTTTATCGGTTTTTCAAAGGCCTTAGCGCTTGAAGTTGCGCAATACGGCATAACCGTCAACACAATTCACCCCGGTTGGGTCGATACATCACTTATTCACGGGGAAAATATGACTTTTGAAGAACAGGAATTAATGGAAACAATTCCCCAAAGAAGATACATTGAACCATCTGAAATCGCAGAACTTGCAGCATATTTGGCAAGCCCTGCCGCAAAAGGTTTAACGGGACAATCCATAAATCTTTGCGCAGGAATTTCTATGGGTTAAACCAAAAGTCTTTATGCTATAATCGTTTTAAAAAATAATGGAGAATAAAATGTACGGAATTATATTAGCAGGCGGTTCAGGAAGCAGATTATGGCCTTTAAGCCGCGAATTGTATCCTAAACAACTTTTGAAATTAGACGGCGATTTAAGCCTCTTGCAAAGCACTTTCAAGAGACTTTTGAGTTTTATGAAAGCCGAAGATATTATCTCTATCACAAACATCAAACACGCTAACGACGTGAAGTTCCAACTCGGTCAAATCGACAAAAACTCGGTAGTTTTGGCAGAACCTATGGCAAAAAACACAGCGCCCGCCATTGCTTGCACATTAGAGTTTTTAAAACAAACAAAAAACGAAAATGAAATCGTTATTATCGTTCCGTCTGACCATTTAATCAGAGATATCAAAGCCTTTGAACAAACCGTAAAAGAAGGACTTAAAGCAGCCGAAAACGGCAAAATCGTAACCTTCGGCATTCAGCCCACCTACCCCGAAACAGGTTACGGTTACATCAAAACAAACGGCGAAGAATACGGCATTCACAAGGTTGAAAGATTCGTCGAAAAGCCTGATTTAGAAAAGGCGCAACAGTACATTTTGGAAGGAAATTACTTCTGGAACGGCGGTATCTTTATGGCGAAAGTTTCGACTTTGCTTGAAGAATTTGCAAAACATTCACCTGAAATTTACGAAAATCTCAAAGATTTGAATTTCAAAGAAGAAAACACAATCAAATACGGCATTTACGAAAATATGCCCTCTGTATCGGTTGACTACGCGATTATGGAAAAATCGGACAAAATCGCTCTTTGCAAACTTCAATCCGATTGGAGCGATTTAGGTTCTTGGCAATCACTTTACGACACAAGCAAAAAGGATGAAAACGGTAATGTTTTCGACGGAAACATCATCTCCGACAACGTCAAAGATTCTTTGATTTACAGCGATAAAAAAGTCGTCGCCGCTATCGGACTTAAAAATCTCATCCTCGTAAACACCGAAGATGCCATACTCGCTTGCGATAAGAATAATTCTCAAGCCGTTAAAAAAGTTTTTGACATTTTGAAGAAAAACGAAAACGACACCTCGCACCTCGTTCACAAAACAGTTTTCCGTCCTTGGGGCTGGTACACCTGTTTGGCAGACGGCGAAGGCTATTTGACCAAAGTCATTTGTGTTTCTCCGAAGCAAAAACTCTCCATCCAGTCACACAACCACCGCTCTGAACATTGGGTGGTTTTGGAAGGTAAAGCGAAAGTGGTCTTAAACGGCACGGATAACTACTTAGAGGCAGGTCAAAGTATAGACATTCCTTTGCAAGCAAAACACTCTTTGCAAAATCCTTACGATGAAGAATTGAAGATTATAGAAGTCCAAAAAGGCGACTATATCTCGGAAGACGACATCATCAGATACGAAGATGCATACGGCAGAGTGTAAAGTATACCTAACATTTTTAAAGACAAACAAAAAGAGAGGATTTTGAAGTCCTCTCTTTTTTTGCGCTTTGGTTAAGGCGAATGATTACATCATGCCGCCCATACCGCCCATTCCGCCCATGTCAGGCATTGCGGGTGCTCCGCAGCCTTTCTTTTCGGGAACATCTGCAACTGCTGCTTCTGTTGTCAACAACATTGAAGCGACTGATACAGCGTTTTCGAGAGCTGAACGAGTAACCTTTGCAGGGTCAACGATACCCGCTTTTAACATATCAACGTATTGATTGTTCATAGCATCGTAACCTTCTGTTGTCGGGAGTTTTTTAACTGCTTCAACAACGACTTCGCCTTTCAAACCTGCGTTATCTGCGATTTGTTTAAGCGGAATATGGAGTGAATCGAGCATAATTCTGAAGCCGATTTTTTCATCGTCTGATTCAAACTTAGTTGTTTCGAGTTTTTCAGCCAATGCTTGCATTACACGAACGAGGGCAACTCCGCCGCCGGGAACAATGCCTTCTTCTTTTGCTGCTCTTGTAGCGTTCAAAGCATCTTCGATTCTGAGTTTCTTTTCTTTAAGTTCAACTTCTGATGCAGCACCAACTTCGATAACTGCAACACCGCCTGCCAACTTAGCAAGTCTTTCTTGAAGTTTTTCTTTGTCGTATTCGCTGTCTGAAGTTTCGCTTTGACGTTTAATCAATTTAACTCTTTCTTCAACTGCGTCTTTGTGTTCGTCACCGACAACAATTGTTGTGCTGTCTTTTGTAACCGTAACACGTTTTGCTTGACCGAGCATTTGAACAGTAATGTTTTCAAGTTTAATGCCGAGTTCTTCGGTAAACATTTGACCGCCTGTCAAAATAGCGATATCTTCAAGCATTGCTTTTCTTCTGTCACCAAATCCTGGAGCCTTAACCGCAACTGCTCTCAACACTTTTCTCATTGTGTTTACAACCAATGTTGCAAGTGCTTCGCCTTCAACATCTTCTGCAATCAACAACAATGAACGGCCGTCACGAGCAACTTGTTCCAAAATCGGAACGAGGTCGGAAATAAGGTTGATTTTCTTGTTTACACAAAGAACGTAAGCGTCTTCGAGAACTGCTTCCATTCTTTCGGCATCCGTGATGAAGTAAGGTGAAATGTAACCTTTGTCGAATTGCATACCTTCAACCAACTTGAGGTTTGTGCCTGTTGATTTTGATTCTTCAACCGTGATAACACCGTCATGACCGACTTTTTCAATTGCATCCGCAATCAATTCGCCGACTGAAGCATCGTTACCTGCTGAAATTGAAGCAACTTGTGCTGATTTTTCTTTTGAATCAACCGGTTGAGCCATCTTCTTGATTGTTTCGATAGCCATTTCAACACCCTTGTTCATACCTCTTTTAATGCCAATCGGGTTAGCACCTGCCGTGAGGTTTCTCAAACCTTCTTTAACGATTGCTTGAGCAAGAACTGATGCTGTTGTAGTACCGTCACCTGCGACATCGTTAGTCTTGGATGAAACTTCTTTCAAAAGTTGTGCGCCTGCATTTTCGAGACCATCTTCGAGTTCGATTTCTTTCGCAATGGTAACACCATCGTTAACGATTTGCGGAGCACCGAATTTCTTTTCCAAAATTACGTTTCTGCCTTTAGGTCCAAGCGTAATTTTAACTGTATCAGCGACTGCGTCAATACCTCTCATAAGAGCCTTACGAGCGTCTTCATTAAAAACTATTTTCTTAGCCATTTTATATTTCTCCTGTTAAATATTTTTCAAAATTATTATTCAAGAATACCCAAAACATCTCTTGCTGAGAGAATTTTGTACATTACGTTGTCAACTTTAATGTCTGTTCCTGCGTATTTAGCGTACAAAACGATTTCACCAACTTTGATTTCCATAGGTTCTTTTTCACCGTTGTCTAAAGTTCTGCCTGAACCTACCGCAACAACTTTACCTTTTTGCGGTTTTTCTTTTGCGCTATCGGGAATAAAGATACCGCCTGATGTTTGTTCTTCGTCATCTATAATTTCAATAACCAATTTATCTGCCAAAGGTCTGATACTCATTTAGATTTTCCTCCATAATTCTGTTTAACTTCACTTCTTCTTTATAATATACTTTTGTCGAATTATTATTATTTTTAACAAAAAATTAATTATTTCAACTCACCCGATTGATTAAAATGTCAAAACTTGAAAAATAAACATTTTTTATTTATAATTTTTTCACGTTAAAGAAAGAGGGTTACGCTATGTCTGCAAACCAAATGCCCGAAAATATGGGAAAAAAAATAGTTGAAGCCTTGAAAAAACAGGCTTTATTTGAAGAAGATGATGATATTATCACTCAAGATGAAGTTATAGAAGAAGAACCGACAGTATCGGAAATCAAAGAAGAGCCGGAAGTTTCCGTTCCCGTTGAACAACCTGTTTACACGCAACACGAAACTCCGATGCAATTTTCAATCCCGACACCGAGCCAAGAACCTTCATTCAGTAATGTTTTGGACTCGGAACTCCCTGCAAACGTTGCAGTTTTAAAAAACCTTATATTGCAACTTCCCGCAGGCGTTTCAAAACAAGTCGGCGCACAAATCATCAGACAAACAATTGAAGCACTCGGTATTTCAATGAACAGCGTTCTTCAAGAAGCACAAGACGTTCAAGACGGATTGAACAAATCAATCGCTGATTGCTCTTTGAAAATTCAGGAATACAAAAACCAAATCCTGCAACTTGAAGCAACTGCAAAAGATTGTCAAAGACAAATGACTCAACTCAATGATTTGATTAGTCTTTTCATTTTGACAGACAAAAAAAGATAAGAAAAATACAAAATATTTAAAAGGCGGGGCAAAATCCCGCCTTTTTGTTTTTCAATAAAATTAATAATTTCTTGTACAAACTTTTATAATATGCGATAATAATACTCGAATTCAGGGATGTAATATGAACAAAAAACTTTTAGTAGTTGATGACGATACAGATATCAGAGAACTTTTGGAATTTGACCTTTCGCAAAGCGGCTACGACGTAGATACGGCAAAAGACGGTCTCGAAGGTTTGCAAAAAGCAATCTCCAACAATTACGACTTGGTTTTACTCGACGTTATGATGCCGAAAATGAACGGCTTTGACGTTTGCAAAAACATTCGCGTTTACAAACCGAATATACCTATTCTTTTGCTTACCGCAAAAGGCACAATTACGGACAAAACCGACGGTTTCAACTCGGGCGCGGACGATTATATCGTAAAACCGTTTGATGTTCAGGAAGTCCTTCTGAGAGTAAGAGTTCTTTTGAGAAGAAATTCTTCTGCCGAAGAACAAAATAACAAAAAAGTTAAAGAAATCTTGAAAGTCGGCGATATTGAACTGTTTCCAGATTATTTGGAAGTCGATATCAAGGGCAAAAAGACAAAACTTACACCAACAGAATTTGAAATTTTATACTGCCTGATGCAGCATTTCGACACATCCGTAACCCTTGCCGTTCTTTTGAATGAAGTTTGGGGCTACGACAGCGACGAAGATGTCAGAATGCTCAGAGTACACGTCGGCGGCTTGCGTCAAAAAATCGAAGAAGATCCGAAGCACCCGATATATCTTCAAACCGTAACAAATGTAGGTTATAAGCTCACACCCTGTGTGGAAGAGGAATAGTGCGAAAAAAGATAAAAATTTTCAAACCGCATAGGCTAAAAATCGTTGAACAAGTAATCATTGTTTCGTTTTTCTCGTTAATCATCCCGCTTATCGTAACGGGAATTATCGTAAACAACATTAACCGTCAGGCTCTCGCAAGAGAACTTACAAAGACGGCAACAATGCTTGTTCAATCGGTCGATAACAACATTTACAGAATTTTTGAAGCCGATGATGCAAAAATCAAAGAAATCGCAACCGCGGTAAAATATATGCCGACAAAATCAGTCAACAACTACCTTAATGACTACGTTAAGGGAACCGACGATTTTTCGGAATTAAAAATTATCACGGTCAATCCTAAAAACAAACCCGCTTTTATTCAGGACAAACCGTTTTTGAACCACGAAAACGGTCTGATTATCGTAAATGAACCCATTGGAAACAACCGCTACCTTATCGGTACAATGGACAAAAATTTCTTACAAAAAAGTATTTTTAAGGGAATAAACGAGTCGACAAGACAGATTTATATACTTTCGGATACCGATAAACCCATATTTTCATTGAATTACGACGAAAATGATTTTAACAAAATTAAATCAATTTTGCCGCACAACATGGAACCTGACGAGATGTACTCAATCGGCGGTCACAACCAACCGATTATTTGTATGAAAACCGCCAAAAACAACGTCACCATTATCGTTAACACGACCGAAAGAATCACGGAAGAAGTTATTTATACTTCCGCATGGAAAATCCTTGTTTCAATGCTCGTTTCAACGGTTTCCAGTATTCTTTTCATTATCCTTTACATCTCTTATTTGTACCTAAACATAAGGCAGTTGTTCAAAGGAATTATGGCGCTGACAAAAGGTAACTATTCCCGTAAAATCAGGCTTTTGAAGAATATCTTAACCCCCTATGAAGTCGTCTTTTTGGCAACGGAATTTAATAAAGCCGCAGATGAAATTAACCTCTCATACTCGAAACTCGCACAACAAAATAAAGAGTTGGAAAGACTTAACAACTTCCGCTCAAACCTTGTAGACACAGTCAGCCACGAGTTTAGAACCCCTTTGACAAGTATCAAAGGATACACTTCGAGACTCATGAGACACGATATTGTCATAGACAAAGAAACCCTCAACAAATCGCTCAAAATCATTAAGCAGCAAAGCGAAAGGCTTAGTCGAATGGTTGAAGATTTGTTAGTCATACCTGACATCGAGGGTGCAAAACTCAATATGACAATCGAACCCGTTAATCTTGCAGAAGCAATCGAGATGTCCTTAATATCGGTCAAAAACATTGAAAACAGGGAAGTTATAAACAATGTTACCGCGCAAAATATTTATATTCACGCAGACAAAGACCGCTTTGAACAGGTAATGATTAACCTTATCGAAAATGCCAATAAATACGGCACGGAAGACACTCCGCTGGTCATTGACGCTATTGACGTTAAGGGAAAAGTCACTATCATTATGAAAAATAATGCTGATTATATTGATAAGAAAACCGTTTCAAAATTGTTTGAAAAGTTTGTCAGAGTAGACGATAAAACAACAAGAACGACAAGAGGAACGGGCTTGGGCTTGTTCATTGTCAAGGGTTTATTGCAGGCAATGAACGGGAATATCTTTATCAAATCAACTGAAAACAATGAATTTTACACGTATGTAGTATTGCCCTCGGAGGAAGTATAGATGAAATTTATGCGAGAAGCGTTGAAAATCGCAAAACAATCCGGCGAAGATTTGCCAATCGGTGCAGTAATTATGCGCGACGGAAAAGTCCTTGCTAAAGCACACAACAAAAAAGAAGCCAAAAATGACGTGACCGCACACGCGGAAATGCTTGTCATACAGTCCGCTCAGAGGAAATTGAAAACTTCGATTTTGGATGATTGCGAAATATACATCACGCTTGAACCTTGCCCTATGTGCGCTTGGGCGATTTTGAACGCAAGAATCCCCAAAGTGTACTTCGGAGCCTATGACACGGTTTACGGTTCATTAGGCACCGCAATAGATTTACGCGATTATATGAAATCAAAAACCGACGTTGTCGGCGGAATTTTGGAAGAAGAATGCTCACAACTGCTCAAAGATTACTTCAAGGAAATCAGAAAATAAAAAATCTTCTCGACAATTATGCCGAAAAGTACGACACCATTGACTTTATCAAAAATGACCCGTCAAAATATATCCACCTCTACAAAAACCCCAAGGATATAGAGATAGCGGGCTTTTTGGCTTCAATGTTTTCTTACGGCAAAAGAGAACTTTTTATGAAAAAATTAGATACTTTTTTGACAAAAGATATAATTTTGTCCGAATTTATAAAAGATTTTGACGAAAACGACGAACTGCTGAAAGGCTTTGATTACAGGTTTTCAAAGGGTATCGACTTCATTGCGGTATTAAAAATTTTGCAACAACTCGACAGGGAAAAAGAATCGTTAGGCAGACTTTACAAATACCATTATGACCAAACTAAGACAATTTCGGGAATGTTGCAAGGTGCGACTAACTATTTTTACACAAACCTCAAAGATGAAGTGACTCAAGGGTTTTATCACCTGCTGCCCAACCCCTCAAAAAAAGGCGCAATGAAAAGAATGAACATGATGCTCAGGTGGTTTGTGAGAAAATCGCCTGTTGACGTCGGCATTTGGAACTTTATTGATAAGTCAGAACTGATTATACCTCTTGATGTCCATGTCGCAAATATATCAAGGCAAATCGGACTTTTGGAAAGAAAAAATAACGATATGAAAAGCGCGGTTGAAATAACAGAAAACCTAAAATTATTCGACCCGAATGACCCCGTAAAATACGACTTTGCACTTTTCGGAATAGGTGTAAACGGAATTAAGACAGAAACCTTATGCGAATAAGATTCATTGAAAAAGCAGACTACAAAAGAGTTTTAGACATTTACAAAGAGTACATAAACACAACAATTACTTTTGAATACAAACTTCCTGCTCAGAAGGAATTTGACGAACGAATAGAAAAAATTTGCCAAAAATATCCTTACATTGTTGCGGAAGAAAATGATGAAATCGTAGGTTACGCTTATGCTCATGAATTCAAGGAAAGAATTGCATACCAATGGGGTGCGGAACTTTCTGTCTACCTCGATAAAAAAGCAACCTCAAAAGGAATAGGAACAAAGTTATACAATGTTTTGACCAAAATTCTTGAATTACAAGGAATTAATACAGTATACGCATTAATTACGCAGGAAAATGAAACAAGCGTTAAAATGCACGAAAAATACGGATTTAAGCACGTTGCAACCATTAAAAACGTCGGTTTTAAAAACGGAAAATGGCTGAGTGTTTCATGGTTTGAAAAAATTATCGGACCACATTTACCAAACCCTCAAAATACAGTTTCCGTAAAAAATCTGGAAACCTCGGCAATTAAAGAAATTTTGGAAAATTCATAACGGCTTTTTGTTAATAATTTTTTAATATTTCTTAATATTCAACAAGTCATGCCTAAAGTTTTCACTCAACAAAACCGATAGTAAATTCATAAGCAGAAAGTTATAAAGGAGATTTTAATATGAACACAGACCTCATGTTGAACGCAGAACTCGAATCAGGATTAAGTGAAATGTTGGACACTTGCTTGAATTACGTTGAAAACGTTCTCATTCAAGAGGAAATCATGGATGCAAATCGCATGATGTTATAGTTCATATTAACGGATTTGTTATTTAAAATGAGGCTTAATGCCTCATTTTTTTTGCCAAAAATACGAAAATTGTTTGTGATATTGCTTTTATTTGTTATAATTCAAACGTAAAAGAAACGGAGTTTTATTGTGGCATTCAAGTTTGAAAGAACAGAAATAGAAGACGTAATAGTAGTTACACCGCAGATTTTCGGAGATGATAGAGGTTTCTTCAGCGAAACTTACAAAAAATCTGTTTTTGTTGAAAACGGAATCAAAGACGAATTTAATCAGGATAATCACTCAAAATCGACCAAAGGCGTACTTAGAGGACTGCACTACCAAATGCATCCGAAAGCACAGGCAAAACTCGTAAGATGCGTTAAGGGAAAGATTTTCGACGTAGCGGTAGATATCAGAAAAGGCTCAAAAACTTTCGGAAAATGGGTCGGAAAAATTTTAAGCGAAGAAAACAAGCAAATGCTTTATATTCCCGAAGGTTTTGCGCACGGTTTTGTTGTTTTGAGTGACGAAGCCGAATTTTTGTACAAATGTTCAAACGAATATTCTCCCGAAAACGATAGAGGCATTCGCTGGAATGACCCTGATATCAACGTAAATTGGGGTATTGATTTTGAACCTAATTTAAGTGAAAAAGACAAAAAACAACCGTTTTTCAAAGACGTAACCGATTTATTATAGGAATATTAAAATGAAAAAAATATTAGTAACAGGCGCAAAAGGAATGCTCGGACACGATTTATGCCCGACGTTGGAAGACGCAGGATTTGAAACCGTTGAAACAGATGTCGACAATCTTGACATCACGGATTTAAAGCAGGTTGAAGAAGTTCTTAATGCCGAAAAGCCTGACGCTGTTGTTCATTGCGCGGCTTATACAAACGTAAACAAAGCGGAGGAGGAAAAAGACCTCGCTATAAAAATCAACGGTGAAGGAACGGAAAATTTAGCTAAAATCTGCGCAAAACTTGATATTCCAATCGTTTATATTTCAACCGACTACGTTTTTGACGGAACAAAGAAAGAAGCATACTTGCCCTATGACAAAACAAACCCGATAAATGCTTACGGATTGAGCAAATTGAAGGGCGAAGAAGCAGTTCAAAAACATTGCACAAAATACTACATTACAAGAACAAGTTGGCTCTACGGCTTGCACGGAAAAAACTTCGTCGAAACAATGATTTCTCTCGCAGACAAACCCGAACTTAAAGTCGTGGACGATCAAGTCGGCTGCCCGACATGGACACAGGAACTTTCAAACGGCATAACAACCTTGTTGTCAGAGGAAGCACCCTACGGAATTTACCATGTTTGCGGCACAGGACACACTTCGTGGTACGGTTTTGCAAAGGAAATATTTGAACTCGCAGGATTGAAAGTCAACCTCATACCCTGCAAAAGTGACGAGTTCCCGTCCCCGGCAAAACGTCCCGCAAACAGCATTATGTACAACGATAACATTTGCAGAACGTGGAAAGCAGCATTAAAAGATTACATGAAATTGAGAGGTGAATAATGAAAGGTATCGTACTCGCAGGCGGCGCAGGCTCAAGACTTTTCCCCGCAACAATTGCCGTATCAAAACAATTACTCCCTATTTACGACAAGCCGATGATTTACTATCCGATATCGACTTTGCTTTTGGCAGGAATTAAAGATATTTTAATCATTTCTACCCCCCAAGACACCCCGAAATTCCAACAACTTTTGGGCGACGGCTCGGATTTCGGCATAAAATTAAGTTACAAGGTGCAACCGTCACCTGACGGCTTGGCACAAGCTTTTATTTTAGGCGAAAAATTTATCGGAGATGACTGCGTTTCCTTGATTTTGGGTGACAATATCTTCTACGGAGTAGGCTTCTCTGGAACTTTGCAAAAAACTGTAAGACGTACTGAAGAAAAAGGCGGCGCAACAGTTTTCGGCTATCCTGTAAACGACCCCGAAAGATTTGGCGTTGTCGAATTTGGCGAAGGCGGAAAAGCAATCTCTCTCGAAGAAAAACCAAAAAATCCGAAGTCAGATTACGCTGTAACAGGACTTTACTTCTACGATAATAAAGTAGTCGAATACGCTAAAAACCTTAAACCGTCGGCTCGTGGCGAACTCGAAATCACCGATTTAAACAGAATTTATCTTGAAAAAGAAACACTCTCCGTTGAAAAACTCGGCAGAGGCTTCGCATGGCTCGATACAGGAACCCACAAATCTATGTTCCAAGCAAGCCAATACGTTGAGTCAATTGAGGAAAACCAAGGTATCAAAATCGCTTGTTTGGAAGAAGTTGCATACAGAATGAAACTTTTGACAAAAGATGATTTAATCGCAAAAGCGGACAAATACCCTAAAAACGACTATTATCAATATTTGAGAAACATTAAATAAACTCAAATAAATCAACCTTTTGAAATCAGCAGTAAAACTGCTGATTTTTTAATGCATTTTTCGCGCGATTACTGACTCTTAAAGATTTCGTCAACCAAACATTGACAACAAACGACATTCTGTCAACCGCAAGTTGACAATCTGTTTTTTAGGTTTTTTGCTTTTCAATTGCCCTGTTTAAGACGAATTTATCGTCCTTTAATTTTTGAAAATCAATATGCTTTAATTCATCAGCATCAATCATACCGCCCTCTTCAAAGAAGATGCGCATTGCCAATTTCGTATCAATAAACTTATACGGAACAATCTCACCGTTTTTGTAAAAAGTCTTGTAGTATGCGCAGGTATAAGGGGTATTTTTTACAAATACCGAACCGTCGATTTTCTCAACATTTTCAAGGTTTTTATCCTCTAACAAGGTCGAAACTTCAAATATTTTAACCAAAGAACTGTCGGGCAACAGAGCGGTTTTATTGAGCAAAGAATAAAATCTGTACATTTTTTCAACGGAATACACAGTCTCTTTTGTTTCTTTTGAAGCATCTTTCCAAAGACCAACGGACGTGATTACAAAAGGTATTTGAACCGCCATAAAAGCAACAAAAAGTATGGAGCACAAAACCGCAATGATTTTTTTTGTTTTCTTTTCATTTTGCAATTCTCTGAAACAAGCGCCAAAAAGCATTAAAATTAACGCAAATAACGTCAAACGCATTAAAACCTGTGATTCTGTCAAAATATAAACCGCATAATTATCGAGTTTTGTGAACAAAAAGAAATATGCAGCAACACCCAAAAGTGTTGAAAATACAGAGAAAATAAGCCTTTTAATATAAGTTGTTTTGTTTAAAGCCAATAAAAATAAGGTGGCGGAAAGAATTACAATCGCCGCAAACTCTAAACTGTTTTCAAATACCGCAAACTCCAAAAAACCTTTTGCAAACTTTATAAAACTAAAATCCAAGGTAAAATAGTTTAAATATTTAGGGTAGCAAGCAAAGGTTGACACCCCTAAAACATAGGCAACCAAAGGCATTGCCGACACGGATAAATTTTTCTTGAAGTTCTCGTTTCCTCTTTCGACAATCAGATAATAAACGACCGTCAACAACAGGTTGACACCAACCACAACGCTTACATACATCGACGAAACTGCCGTCAAATAAGAGATTATGCAGATTGGAACCAATTGTTTTTTCTCCGGAATTTTGTTTTGAACAAAAGCCGAAACTATATTAATCAAGGCAAAAAGTCCGAGAATAAAGGTCAAAAGTTGTCCAAAGTGCTGAGAATATTCCGTCAACATCATAAACGAACCTCTGAGTTGATATGTCGGAATTTCCATGCAATTAAAGCAATTGTATTCCATATTCGCCGAGGCATAGCAGAAATACAAAGCCGAAAAAGCAACAATTACAGGAAAGAATCCGTCTTTTTTTCTTCCGATATACATACAAAAAGGAAGCAAAAAGCACAAAAGGACGACATCAAAAGACCTTACTGCCGCACCGACTGTCATAGAAAACGTATGAGGATTTGTATGGAACAAAATCGGCAAATATTTTCCGAAAACATTCGGCAAAAATGCCGTAATCAGGCTGTCGTAATTGAATTTTCCGCCGCCGTACAAGCACGATGAAAGTGAAAAAATATCATCGCCGAAGTAAATATCGTCAGCCAAAAACCACATAAAAAAGCAAAATACAGCCGTTAAAACACAGATTGCAGCGATTTTAGTTCGTTTGCTCATTTTCATATCTCCGAGACCATTATATCTCAAAGAAAGAGCCTTGTCATTTGCAAATGCATCTTAACGGCTTATATTTGTTATTGTTTTTTAGTGATGATAATTTTTTCTCCGTCAGAGTCAATCAAAGCGGTATCGCCTTTTTTGATTTCGCCCGACAACAAGATTTTTGCAAGCGGGTTTTCAACAAGTTGCATAATCGCTCTTTTAAGCGGTCTTGCACCATATTGAGGGTTAAAGCCTGCACGCGCAACAAATTCTCTTGCATCGTCCGTCATTTCCATAGAAATTTCTTGTTCTTTCAACAAGTTTTCAAGGTATTTGATTTGGATAGTTGTAATTTGTTGTAAATCAGCCATTGAAAGGGCTTTAAAGAATACGGTTTCATCAATTCTGTTAAGAAATTCCGGTTTGAAACGGGTTTTCATAATATTTTCAATTTCTTCTTTGAGATTGTCGTATTCTTTATCATCAAGCATTGATTTTACTGTATTTTCAAGGATTATATCGCTACCGATATTACTTGTTAAGATAATCAATGTATTTTTGAAATCGACGGTTTTACCTTTAGAATCAGTAAGTCTGCCGTCATCAAAAATTTGCAACATGATGTTGAAAATTTCGGGGTGAGCCTTTTCGATTTCATCAAAAAGGATAACCGAATACGGTTTTCTTCTTACTGCCTCAGTCAATTGACCGCCTTCATCGTAGCCGACATATCCCGGAGGCGCTCCGACCAATCTCGCAACCGTATGTTTTTCGGAGTATTCGGACATATCAATTCTGATAAGCGCATCCTCGTCATTGAACATAAATTCTGCCAATGCCTTTGCAAGTTCGGTTTTGCCGACACCTGTCGGTCCGAGGAAAATAAATGTACCGATAGGTCTGTTCGGATTTTTCAAGCCCGAACGAGCACGTCTGATTGCGTCAGAAACTACATTTACGGCTTCATCCTGACCGATTACACGCTTGTGCAAAAAGTCTTCCATATTAAGAAGTTTTTGAACTTCGCTTTCCATAAGTTTTGAAACCGCGATACCCGTCCATTTGCTAACGATTTCGGCGATATCGTCCTCGTCAATTTCTTCTTTCAAAAGTTGCTTATCCGCACCGTCTTTATTTTTTGCGTTTTCAAGCTGCTTTTGAAGTCCGATAAGTTTGCCGTATTTGAGTTCGGCTGCTCTTTGCAAATCAGCGTCTCTTTCGGCTTTTTCTATCTCAATTTTAACATTTTCGATTTCTTCTTTAATCGACGCTTCATCCTTGATTGAACTTTTTTCAAGTTCCCATTGCGTCTTGATGATTTCGATTTTACCGTTCAATTCTTTTAACAAATTGTCGATATGTGCGATTTTTTCGTTATTTTCGTCTGACGGTTCACTTTGCAATGCGGTTTTTTCGATTTCCAACTGCATTTTTTGACGAACCATACTGTCTAGTTCTTCAGGCATAGAGTCAATTTCGATACGCAAAGAAGAAGCCGCTTCATCAATCAAGTCAATCGCCTTATCCGGCAAAAATCTGTCCGTAATGTATCTGTCGGAAAGTTTTGCCGCAGCAATAAGAGCGGAGTCCTTGATTCTTACCCCGTGGTGAACTTCATAACGTTCTTTCAAGCCTCTCAAAATGCTTATCGTATCTTCAACAGACGGTTCGTTAACCATTGTCGGTTGAAAACGTCTTTCCAACGCAGGGTCTTTTTCAATGTATTTTCTGTACTCGTTAATCGTAGTCGCGCCGATACAACGCAAAACACCTCTTGCAAGCATAGGCTTTAAGAGGTTGCCTGCATCCGTTGAACCTTCGGCAGCACCTGCACCAACGACTGTATGCAATTCATCAATGAACATGATAATTTCGCCGTTTGAAGATTCTATTTCTTTCAATACCGCCTTCAAACGTTCTTCAAATTCACCTCTGAATTTTGCACCCGCAATCAAAGCACCGATATCCAAAGATACCAATTTCGTATGCTTCAAACTTTCAGGAACATCACCACGAACAATACGTTGCGCCAAACCTTCAACGATTGCCGTTTTACCAACCCCCGGTTCACCTATCAAAACAGGGTTGTTCTTAGTCTTTCTGTTCAAAACTTGAATAATACGGCGAACTTCTTCATCTCTGCCTATTACAGGGTCAAGTTTGCCCGCCCTCGCCGCTTTTGTGAGGTCGGTCGAATATTTTTCAAGCGCCTTATAAGCGTCTTCCGCATTTGCGCTATCCGATTTTTGATTTCCTCTAATATCTTTCATTGCTTTTAAAACCTTATCTTTCGTAACACCAAAACGACCCAAAAATTCAGCCGTTTCCTTCTGTTCAACCATTGCCAAAAGTATATGTTCAAGCCCTATAAAAGAATCCTTCAACATATCTGCCTTATCTTTTGCCAAATCAAACAATGTCACCGTCGCAGGAGCCAAAAACAAGTTGCTGTTTGCAGAAACCGTTTCAACTCTCGGTAACTTAGACAATTCCGTGTGCAAAGCAGTCGTAAAATCAGACTTATCAAGTCTCAATGCTTTCAAATAATCCTTTGCAACTCCGTCTTCGTCCTCTGACATTGCATCTAAAATATGCAACGGTTCGAGTTGAGTATTGTGGTTTTGAAACATCAACTGTTGCGCCGCATACACGATTTCCTTCGTGTAATCGGTCAATCTGTTAAAATCAATCATTTTTTCCTCTTACTGTAAATACCTATATTACTATTTTAATAATGTTTTAGGAAAAAACGTCAAAATTTATTTTTTTTTAATTTTTTAAACAGGAATTAAAATCGTCAAAATGCTTCCGTCCTCTACGTTTTCTACACTTATTTTTCCTGAAAACGAGTCAATTATTTTACTTGCCAAAGTTAATCCGCTCAAATTTCCTATTTTATCAAACTTTTTGAAAACTTTTACTTTCGCCGAAAATTCCGATTTATCCAAAATTTGCGCCATTGAATAAATTTGAAACTTCAAATTATTCCGACTTCTTTTAATATCCAATCTTATAGTTGAGTTTTCCAAGCATCTTTCATTTATCTGAAATAATATGTTCGCAAGCGCCTTTTTAAGCAGTTTTCCGTCAGATACAAATTTCGTATCTTTTGCCAAGCTGAGTTCTATTCTCGTATGTTTTAATGCCAAAAATGTTTGACACTCCTTTAATAAATCTTTGGTAAATGCCTTCAAGCCCGTTTCTTTTTTAGAAATCGTATATTCAAACTGATCCGCTTCATCAATAAAATTTTTAATTAAATAATTGGTAAAAACACAAGAATTTAAAATCTCAGGCAACAAATTCTTGTTTTTATCTGATTTTAAAACAAGATTTAATGCCGTAATATGAGACAATATCGCCGTTCTCAAATCATGCTTCAACAAGGAAATACAACTGTCAAATTTTTGTTTATATTTATTTTCCAAAGATATATTTTTCAAAATAAATAAATAACCGTCACGAACCGTATTGTTTTCCGAAAGTCTTACAATTGTGACCTTATAAAGCAATTTCCCCTCGGAAGTCAAAATTGTTCTGTTGAAAGAAACATTCTTCATATTAATATGATTGTGGCAAATTCGCAGTTTATTTAAGATATTTTCACCCTTTTTAACAATATTGGAATTAGACATAATAATATTCATAAACGAATCACAAACGATAATCTCGTCGTTTGAAAATGTCACCAAATTGTTTAAAACTTCCGATGTAAAACTGTCTTCTTCCGTATTTTCGTTATTAATGTCCGTTTTGGTTGCATCTTTTATCATAACTATCTTTTCCTTTCGTAGAATAATATATTAAAAGGCAATAAATTTTTTGTATATTAGACAGTTGTACAATTTATTTATAATCAGGTATCTAATTTTAAAAAATTCTTGAAAATCCCGTATTTAGTGACATTGCGGAACTAATTTTCATAAAAAAGTCACAAATTCACGACAAGCCCATATCAACCAACAGAACTATATGTTTTTTGCACAAAGTATTATTTGAATTTCACGCAAAATGTTTTGTCAATCAATGGTTGACAGCATGTCAACAAGTGGTTTACATATCAGACAAAACCCTTGCGGTTACTCTTTTACACCGCCACTCATTATATCGTTGATAAAATATTTTCTTCCGAGCAAAAATAAGACAACAATCGGCAGGCAACAAATTACACAATAAGCGCTGAGTTCACCCCACATAATGACCTCGCGATATCCCGCCTTCAAATATGCCAAGCCTACGGGCAAAGTCCGCATAGAATCCGATGTGACGACTATCAAAGGCCACATAAATGCGTTCCAAGTTGTTATAAACGTAAAAATTCCGAGAGTTGTTATTGCGGGTGCCGCAAGGGGCAAAGCCGTTTTGTAAAACACCTAAAAAGCATTGCAGCCGTCGATTTTCGCGGCATCTTCAAGTTCTTTCGGCAACATTTTGAAATATTGTCTCATCATAAAAACTCCAAAACCGCCGAACATCCCCGGCAAAATCATTGCCTGAAAAGTATCAACCCAACTGAGTTCTCTCATAACGAAAAACAGAGGAATAATATTGACCTGCGGCGGAATCATCATTGTTATAAGAATAATGATAAACAATGGTTCTTTAAAACGAAAATTCAATCTTGCAAAAGCATAACCCGCGCATGCCGAGACAAAAACCTGTCCGACAGTCGTCAAAACAGCGATTATCATACTGTTTGCAAAGTATTTTTTCAAAGGAAGCAGAAGCAAAACATTTTTATAATTTTGCAAAGTCACGCTATCGGGTATGATTTTAGGCGGATATGTAAAAATCTGTTCTTCCCCCGAAACAGAGAGAGAAATCATAAAAATAAAAGGAAAAAGCATTGCAATTGCGCAAAAAATCAATGTTCCGTAAAAAAATATTTTCAAAAGTCTGTTTCTTTTTGAATTTTCCATAAAGGCAATATATCACAGGTTTTTCGGGCGGGCAAAATTGAAAAATATATTAAAAAAGGGGGATTTCCCCCTTAATTATTTTTTGCTCAAAATACTTTGCCAAAGCCCATGAATATTGCACAATGCCCTTGCGACCATATTTGAACATTTGCATTCGAGTTTGAGTTCGGGTTTTTCTCCTTCTTTCAAAAACTTTCTGGTCAAATACTTGCCATCGGTCGAAATTGCCTCTATAAAAGCGATGAAATGCTCGTCTGTCATTGGATGTTCAGTCTCGCCGATTTTTATATAAAACTCACCGTCTTCGCCGTTTACTATGACAGGAGTATGCTTTTCGCCCTTAACGGGTTCTTGAGTTTCGACTTCAATTTTTTTCATTTCTTCGCCGCAACAAACCAACGCATCTGCGCCCTCTTGAACGATTTCGACAATATTTCCGCAAATATCGCATCTGTATAAATCATTTAAAACTGTCATAAAAATTCTCCCTTATATTGCTACAAGGGAGAATATATTCTTTAGTGAAAAGTTTTTCATTAGCCCGTAAGGCAACTATTTGTTGATAATATTTTCAATCAACGAGTTTTCAAAGTCCTTAATTTCTTTTGTCGGATATGTAAAGTTTTGGATTAAAATAGCCACGGCATAAGTCTTTCCGCTGTTTGAGACAACATAACCCGTCAATCCGCTAATGTTTGCAAGCGTACCTGTTTTAAGGTAGACAGAACCTCTTTTATCGAGCATTCTGTTCGCGAAAGTTCCTTCATCTCCGGGTTGAGCAAGATATTCTTTCATCTTGTCGAAGCCCTCATTATTGTACAAATTAACAAGCGCATTCGACATAAAATCGGTTGTCAAAAGGTTATTTCGGCTAACACCGCTTGCATCCGCGATTTTGATATTGTAAGTAGGAACTTTTCTTCCGTCCCAAAAATCGTAGAAAAGTTTAACTTGCGAACTCAAATTTGCCGTCACGTCATCGTTGACACCGCCTGCAATTTTCGCAATTGTTTCTGCATAAAGATTATTGCTGCCCTTGAAAACACCGTTAGTAAGCGAGTTTACAGAGTGAGAAACCTCCGAAACCTTCTTTGCGTCTTCGGGAACTTTGCCATACAAGCAAGTTTTATTCAAAACTTTTACGTTAGAACGATTTAAGCAGTAGAACAAAACTTTTCTGAAATAATTTTGAGTGTTATTAACGGGAATATCAATAGAGCCTTTATCTTTCAATGTGCCCGAAACATAAACCACATCGGGCGAAGTCCAATCATGTCTTGCCACATAAAGTTTATTTTCATTTCCCTTTTTAACCATATTAACAACAGTCATGGGCGCATCCGTATTCGCAACAATATTGCCGTTTTCGAGTTTTGAAACTTCGATTTTCGCAACATTGCCGTTGATATTGTATGCGCTGAACTTAGGCATAAGCGGGTTTATTCCGTCGTCCCACATCCAGCCGACACCCCATTCAACGTTGTCCATAATACTGTCATCAAAATAAACGCTGTTAATGTTTTTGTAACCCTCTGATTTCAATGATTTTACCATTGTTTTAATATTTTCGGATGTCAAAAGCGGATCAGCGCCGAGTTTTACATATAAACTGTTATCATAAACATAAAAGCCCGTTTTGAACTCATACTCGTCTTTCAAAGCTTCCAACGCGGGAATAACCGTGAAAATTTTCAAAGTCGATGCAGGGTGCAAAAGTTTATTTTGGTTATATTCATAAACAGTTTTGCCCGTGTCTGCTTCTTTTACGGAAACTGCAATCGTTGATGTTTTATCAAGTGACGATTTGTCAATCAATGCCGTCAAACTCGATGCAAAACAAGCATTCATGCCCGCGAGCAATGCAGTTATCATAAATATTGATTTAACTATATTTTTCATTAAACCTCCAAGATATATTGTTCGTGTTTATCGCTCAAAGTTTTTACGGTTTCTCTGAGTTTTTTCATTTCATCAAGGTCAAATTCCGCCTTTAAGACGGCTTCTTGATAATCAAGTGCCGCAATCGTTTCACCCAAAGGTGAAAGTACCGCCGAATGACCTAAATTGTAAATTCCGTTTTGTATTTCCCCTGTCTGAGAAACAGCAATCATAAACGATTGATTTTCAATCGCTCTTGCAGTCGTCAATGTTTCCCAATGGAGTTTTCGACTTAAAGGCCAAGCCGCTACGTTAACCAAAATATCCGCACCGCCATAGGCATAGCAGCGGTAAATTTCGGGAAAACGAATGTCATAACAAATACTTAAACCGATTTTACCGATATCGGTTTTTGCGATTACAGGGGTCGTTCCACTTACGGAATTAAGGTTTTCCGTATCGCCAAGATAAGAGTACAAATGCATCTTATCATAAGTCGCAATCACTTCGCCCTCTCTGTTAAAAACAGGGCAAGTGTTTTTAATCGTGCCGTCATCGTCCAATCTTGCGAAAGAACCGCCAATGACGTTAGATTTAAACCTTTTTGCAATATTTTTAAGGAAATTCATAATCTCGGAATTTTCAAATTTTTCGGCAACTTCCGCATAAATATCGCAATTCCAGCCCGTTGCAAAAAGTTCGGGCAAAATAACCAAATCCGGAGAATAAGACTCTTGTCCCTCTAAAAGTTTTTCAATCTTTGAAAAGTTAGCAGCCTTATCGCCTATCACAGACTGCATTTGAACGATTAAAACTTTTACCATCTTTATCCCCTTTTGGTTTACTATCCAATTTTATTACACACTCCTGTTTTTGTCAGTAAAATAATAAAACTTATCATTTATCAAGGTATTCTTTAAACGATTTTTTCTCTACATAATATCCGCAACCGTCGGGCATTTCCGCATAAAAAGATAACTTCTTTTGAGGGTATTTTTTGCACATCAAAGGTCTTTTTTCATATACGGAACAAAGTTTGTCTTCCGTAAGATACTTGCATCCGAATACCAAATTTCCGTTTTCGTCTTTTTTCTTAATATAAAATCTCCTGTATGTCGGAAAAATAATCTGCATAAATTTAAACTCTTTTTCCGTACAAGGATGGGCGGAATACAAGTTTTCACAACATTTTCCGCACTTTATGCATTCGCCTTTTATGTCGTATTCCTGCTTTTGGGGAACAAAATATGACATAAATTCCCAATAACATGATTTTAAAAAGTCTGTAATCATTTTGCCTTTAATTGCTTTATTTGCTAATATAACATTGCAATATTATTGCACAAACAAGGATAAATTATGGCAGCCAAAAAGAAATCTAAAAAGAAAAAAGAAAACAATCTGTTTGCTTTGATAAAAGCAACAACAGTAACGGTTGTGGCTATCGGTTTAGCATTCGTTATAGTTTTAAAACTGTTTTTGATGACTCAACCCCCTATCCGCAATCTTCAAAACTACAAACCTAATCAGGTTACAAAAATCTACTCCGATGATGGCGAACTTATTAAAACCTTTACGGCATACCGCTTTGAACAAGTTCACATCAAAGACGTTCCCGAAGATTTAATTAACGCCCTCATCTCAACCGAAGACAAAAACTTCTACAAACACCAAGGTTACGACCTTTTCGGTATTTTGCGTTCTGTCTTTGCTAACATTCAGGCAGGAAGAACCGTTCAGGGTGCAAGTACAATTACTCAGCAACTTTCGAGAATTTTGTTCCTTTCGAACGAAAGAAGTTTTAACAGAAAAATTAAAGAAATTATTATCGCCGCAAGAATTGAAAAATCTTTAACAAAAGACCAAATTCTTGAAATGTACCTCAACAACGTATACTTAGGCTCAGGTGCCTACGGTGCGGCAGGTGCAGCGGCAATTTATTTCAACAAGCCGATGAAAAATCTTACTCTTGCAGAATGTGCCTTAATCGCAGGTCTTCCGCAAGCACCGTCGGTATACTCTCCGTACAACAGCGAAGAACTCGCTCTCAAGAGACGTTCAATGGTTCTCAAAAGAATGTATAAGATGAAATACATTACCAAGGACCAATACAAAGCAGCAGACAAAGAACCTTTGAAACTCAATCGTTCCGTAGGTGCTGCAACCCTCAACAGAGCACCTTACTTCGTTGATTACGTACTCAAAGAATTGGAAGATTTAGGCTTTGACGAACTCGACATTTCTCAAGGCGGTTACAAAATCACAACGACACTCAACTACAAGGCTCAACAAGCCGCAGAAAATGCCGTTGCCAGAGATTTACCAGCTTGGGGATTATCTCGCGATAAAAACCAAGCAGCCGTGTTCTCGTTCTCACCGATTAACGGTAAGATTTTGGTTTACATCGGCGGTAAAAGTTATTACAAGAGCCAATATGACAGAGTTACGCAAGCCGTCAGACCCCCCGGATCATCATTCAAACCTTTCGTATATGCAACAGCCGTTTACAAAGGTTGGTCGCCCAATGACCCGATTGAGGATACTCCTTTCTCTATCGGAACTTGGAAACCGCGTAACTACGGTAACAAATACAGAGGAACTCTCCCGTTGTATAAGGCTTTGGCACTTTCTTCAAACGTTGCTGCCGTCAGACTTATCGACGAAACAGGTGTTAAGCCCGTAATCGTTATGGCAAGAGAACTCGGTATCACAACTCCGCTCGCTAACGATTCGACTATCGCTCTCGGCTCCAACGGCGTTAAGTTATACGATATGACCGTTGCATACGGTGTATTCGCAAACGGCGGTTACAAAGTTAAACCGTATTCCGTCGTAAAAGTTGAAACCTCAAGAGGCAAAATCGTTTACTCCAGCGAAAAAGTCCAAAAATCAAAAGTATTACACTTTGAAACGGCAGCATTGGTAAATGCTATGCTCGAACAGGTTATTTCGGCAGGTACAGGTGCAGCAGCAAGAATTGGTGTTGCACAAGCAGGTAAAACAGGTACTACCGATAACAACAAAGACGCTTGGTTTGTCGGTTACACACCAAATATCGTAACAGGTGTTTGGGTCGGAAACGATGATAACAGCAAACTTCCGGGAATTACAGGGGGTACATTGCCCGCTATCATTTGGCGCGACACAATGAAAGTTGCAACCGAACCTTATAAAAACTTGAAATTCGACTACTCTCCTGTCGAACTCAGAGCAACAATCACAGTTCCCGAATCGGAAATCAATGAAAACGTAACTGAAGAAAGCAGCAAAGAAGCTGACCAAAAAGATGCAACAACTGCTGCTCCAATCGTTCCAATGCCCGATATGCCGAAGCCGACAACAAACTATGAACCTCAAGCCGAGCCTGTTAAATTAAACCCTGCCGAGCCTAACAACTCGTTCTCGGACAATCTTAACAACCAAAAGGCACAGGCAACAGGGGCAACTCAAGGAAGATTTTATTAATACGGTTCAAAAATACTCCTAAAAGAAAAGCAGCCTTTAAAAAGACTGCTTTTTCTTTTGTTAACTGGCTTTAGCCAATTTAAAATTATAAATTGTATCTTCTTTTTGTAAGGTCAGCCTTACGCATTCTGATGTTTTCGGGTGTAACTTCCATAAGTTCGTCTTCGCCGATATATTCCATACAATCTTCCATTGACATTGTTTTGTGGGCTTGTAAGGTTACCATAACATCAGCGGTTGAACTTCTCATGTTAGTAAGTTTTTTCGTCTTACAAACGTTGATTTCAACGTCTTGAGGTTTATTACACTCACCGACAATCATACCTCTGTAAACCTTTGTTTTCGGGGTAATAAAGAATGTACCTCTGTCTTCAAACTGAGCGAGAGCATAAGGAACTGCTTCACCTGTTTCAAATGCAATCAAAGAGCCTGTTCTTTGTCTCGGAATATCGCCCGCATAAGGTCTGTATTCGTCGAATGTATGGCTCATGATGCCTTCGCCTGCGGTTGCTCTGACAAATTCCGTACCGAAGCCGATTAAGCCTCTTGCAGGAATACTGAATTCCAAAACAGTTCTTGTTTCGGAAGTATGCATTGAAAGCATTTCGCCTTTTCTTGAAGAAAGTCTTTCGATACAATAACCTGCATCACCGTTAGGAACGTCAACCGTAAGGTTTTCGTAAGGTTCACACTTAACACCGTCGATTTCTTTCATAATAACTTCAGGTTTTGAAACTTGGAATTCATAACCCTCACGGCGCATTGTTTCAATCAAAATACCGAGGTGAAGTTCGCCACGTCCCGAAACTCTGAAAACATCAGTAGAATCAGTATCTTCAACTCTCAAGCTGACATTTTTTTCAAGTTCGTCATAAAGTCTTTTTCTGATTTGACGGCTGGTAACGAATTTGCCTTCCGTACCTGCAAACGGACTATTGTTAACCGAAAAGTTCATTTGCAAAGTAGGTTCGTCAATTTTAATCAAAGGAAGTGCTTCAGGTTCGTTGAACGTTGAAATTGTTTCACCGATTTGGATTTCGGGGAAACCTACAACACCTGCGATATCGCCTGCGTAAACTTCCGTTGTTTCTTCTCTGCCAAGGTCTTTAAACGTATACAATTTAGTGATTTGACCGTGTTTGATTTCGCCGTCGCGAGTAATCAAAGAAACTTGATCTTTCGCTTTCAAAATACCGCTTACGACTCTGCCGACAGCAATTCTTCCGACATAATCGTTGTAATCAAGTGTCGTTACGTGGAATTGAAGTTTGCCCTCAACATTCGCGCAAGGCGGTTTAACGTTTTCAATAATACAATCGAGTAACGGTTTAATATTAACTCTTTCATCTTCCAAATCTTTGATTGCAAAGCCGTTCAAACTGCTTGAGAAGATGTAAGGGAAGTCTAACAAATATTCATCATCCGTAAGTTCTGCAAACAAGTCAAAAACCTTGTCCAAAGTACCCATCGGATCTGCCGCAGGTTTGTCGATTTTATTGATAACGACGATAACTCTGAGTCCCAATTCCAAAGCCTTTGAAAGAACAAATCTTGTTTGTGGCATAGGACCTTCTGCCGCATCAACAATCAACAACGCGCCGTCTACCATTCCGAGTACACGTTCGACTTCACCGCCGAAGTCCGCGTGACCGGGGGTATCTACAACGTTGATTTTGTAACCGTCATAGTCGATTGATATATTCTTTGACAAAATAGTAATACCTCTTTCTCTTTCGAGGTCATTGCTATCCAAAACACACGCTTGAACTTGTTGGTTTTCTCTAAATACGCCCGCATATTTGAGCATACAGTCTACGAGTGTTGTTTTACCGTGGTCAACGTGTGCGATAATTGCTATATTTCTTAATTTTTTACTGTTCATGATTGTCTAACCCTTTTAGTTACTACAATTATAGAACAAAAACTTATATTGAAAATATTTTTATTTCTTTTTCTTTATGGATACTTTGGAAAAATTATTCGGCAGACCCGCGTAATATCTGTTTTTACTGAGGTTTTTGACTTTTTCTTCTTCTATTTTTTCTGCAAATTCGTTTTCTTCAAAGTTTTTAAAAGAAACCTTTTTAGTCTTACGTTTTTCGTTTGACCATTGGAAAAATACGTTATAAGAAAGTGTCATCTTATTTTTTTCAGCCGAATATTCCGCATAATCAGCCAATTTGTATATATACGGCGGAAGTTTGTAGTCACAAGCACCTGCATACATACATTCCATATCAAAAACAACAGTTTTAATTTTCAATTTTTTGGCAAGTTTAAAGAAATCCTTGATATCTCTTACGGAATCATTAATTCCGGGGATAATAATATATTTAAGTCTTAATCTGTCCTGATTATCTTCATTCAAGGCTTCTGAATACTTTTTCAAATTTTCGACAAGTTCGTCGAATTTATCAACCTGTTTTATAGTTTGGTACAATTTTTTCGTACCACAGTCAATAGAAACCAACAAAGTCAGCTTATTTTGCTCAATTCCCTTATAAATAGAGTCTCTATAATTGATACCCGAAGAATTTACCGTAATATCAGCATCTTCATTCAAATAAAGTTCGACAATTTTGTCGAAATCACGCATCAAGGTAGGTTCTCCGCCATTAAAGAAAACTCTGCCGCCTTTTTTAAAGTAGCCTTTTGACAACAAATCCTGAGTTGCCTTATAAGCGCTGTAAAACTCAACCCCTCTGTTTGCCTTGGGTGAGCAATAAATACATCTCGCGTTACAGAAATTATTTGTTTGATAAATAACTTCCGAAAGAAGTCTGTTTCCCGTGAAAAATTCGTTTTCGTTAAGAAAACCGCAACCCTCACAAACGGCTGGAATTTTGCCCTCTTGAACTTCGGAATTTCTCTTTTCCTTGTGTTCAAAAACTTTTTCCCAATCCAAAACTTCGCCTTGATAATTAGGCTCAATTACGGGCATACCTCTTTTGTTGCCGTCAATGCCGATACAACAATCTCTAAGGTCGATATTATCGAAACAAAGACCTTTTTCCATATAACAACAAGCCTTATAAACCCCCGGGATATCTTGTGAAAGTAAAAATTTATTCAAATTTTCCATTTAATAATTCCATAACTTACAAAAATAAATAAATAAATAAATAAATGCAGGTCAGAGTTTATCCGACCTGCATATAAATTTTGACTATTTATCGTTAAGTGCTGCAACACCGGGGAGAACTTTACCTTCGATAAATTCGAGTGAAGCACCGCCGCCTGTTGAAACGTGAGTGAAATCTTCAGCTTTGCAGAATTTCTTTGCTGCTGAAACTGAATCGCCACCGCCGATTACAGATGTTGCACCGTTTTTTGTTGCTTCTACAATCGCTTTAAGGATTGATTTTGTTCCTTCTGCAAATGCAGGGTTTTCAAATGCGCCGACAGGTCCGTTCATAAGAATTGTTTTTGAATTTTTAATAACTTCTTCAAATGCTTTTTGTGATTCGGGGCCTGCATCAACACCTTCAAATCCGTCAGGAATATCTTTGATATCAACAACTTTGTTTGTACCGTTGCCTGAGAAGTCGTCAGTAACCAAAACGTCTGTTGCCATTACCAATTTAACGCCTTTATCAGCTGCTTTCTTTTCGATTGCTTTTGCAACTTCGAGTTGATCGTCTTCGCAAATTGAATTACCGATTTTGCCGCCGTTTGCTTTTACGAATGTATAAGCCATACCGCCGCCGATAATAAGGTTATCAACTTTGTCGATTAAGTTTTCGAGAACACCGATTTTTGATGAAACTTTTGCACCGCCAACAACAGCCGTGAAAGGTCTTGTCGGGTTATCGAGCGCTTGTGACAAGCATCTGATTTCTTTTTCCATCAACAAACCTGATACAGCAGGTGATAAAAGTTTTGCAACTTTTGCTGTTGAAGTGTGATTTCTGTGTGCTGCACCGAATGCGTCGTTTACATAGAAATCGCCCAATTTTGCGAGTTCTTCTGCAAATGTCATATCGTCATCTTTTGCTTCTTCAGCCTTGTAGTAACGAATGTTTTCGAGCAATGCAACTTGTCCGTCTTTCAAATCTGCCAATTCTTTGTCTGCACCTTCGCCAACAGGTGATTTTACGAATTTAACTTCTTCACCCATAACTTTTGACATATATTTTGCAACAGGTTCTAATGACAAGTCTGCAAGTGTTTGACCTTCTTTTAACTTTTGAGGTCTGCCAAGGTGTGCCATCAAAATAATCTTAGCACCTTTTTCTTGCAAAAATCTTACTGTCGGCAAAATTGCTTGAATTCTTGTATCGTCAGTAACATTCTTGTCTTTATCCAAAGGAACGTTGATATCAACTCTGACTAACGCTCTTTTTCCTTTAACGTCACCTAAATCTTTTACTGATTTTTTCATCGTTTTTCTCCTTATATCACCGCTGCCCCTTGTTCTTCAGGGTCAAACGTCATTATCTGATATTTTATGTCCAAATCGTACCAAATTTTATGAACGATTTGTTTAACATTATCTATATTATCACCTTCGGTAATTACCGCAAGAGTCGGACCTGCTCCGCTTAAAACGCAGCCGAGCACGTTTTTTTCATCTCTTAAAGATTTTATAATATCAACCATCCCCGGAATTAACTTTTCTCTGTAAGGTTGATGTATTCTGTCCTGCAAAGCACTTCTCATAATATCGGCATTCTTATTTGTAATAGCCGTTATTAACTGTGCTGACTTTTGGATATTATAAACCGCATCCTTAAACGCGATTTCTTTCGGCAAAACAGAACGCGCAAGTTCGGTCAAAAGTTTGTAATCTGGAATACAAACACTTATTTTCCAGTCTTTACACCAGTCAATTTTTTCATACAAAACATGACCGTCATTCTCAATCGAAGCCACAACAAATCCGCCCGTAAGTGCAGGAGTTGTATTATCGGGATGACCTTCAACCGATGCGGCAATATCAATTAAATCCTGTTTGGACAAAGGTTTTGAATTAATCTCGTTTGCACCAATCAACGCTCCAGCAATTACGGATGCGCTGCTTCCCAAACCTCTTGCAATAGGAATGTACGTTTCCACTCTGACTTCATACCCTCTGAGTTCGGTATTTGTCTTTTCATGAAACTTTTTAAATGATTGAAAAATAATATTTTTTTCATCAACATTGAAAGTTCTTACGTCACCTTTTTCGTCAATTATAACTCTGACCTTACCGTCATCCGTGTTTTTTACATTAACAATGTTATAAAGAGGAAATGCTATCCCTGCGCAGTCAAAACAAGACCCTAAATTAGCGCTTGATGCAGGTGATTTAATTCTAACTTCCATATTTTTTTATCCTATTAGAGTTTCAAAGGCATTACGAGACAAATATAATCGTCTTCGCTATCGGGTCTGAATACAGTCGCTGACTGATTTCCGTTTATTCCGATTAATGCGTTTTCACAGTCAATAATTTTTATAAAGTCTGAAATAAACTTATAATTGAATGCAATTACAAATTCATCCCCTTGGTAATCGGATTCGATAACGTCTTCTGATGTACCTGAATCAGGAGTTTCCGATTTCAAATACATTTTGCCGTTTTGCAATATAAACTTGATTACGTTTGTTCTTTCGTTAATCATACAAGCAACTCTGTCTATCGCACCCGCTAATTCGGCTTTCTTAACCTTAACTGTCGTTGCGGTGGTTTTAGGAATTAATTGTTGATATTGAGGATATTCACCTTCCAAAAGTTTTGAAATCAAAATATAACTGTTTGTTTTAAATATGATTTTTGAACCTGAAACAATAAGAGAAATCTTATCTTCATTAATGATTGATGAAACTCTCAAAAATTCATTCAAGGTCTTTGAAGGAATAACGATTTTGGCATCTTTTTCATTGTTATTTTGAATTTTTTCAGAAATTCTCGTAAGTCTGTTTCCGTCTGTTGCAGCCATTTCGAGAGTGTCTTCGTTAATCTTACAGAAAACACCGCTGATAATATTTCTGTTTTCGTAAGTTGCTGCCGCGTAAACAGTATATTTAATTGATTTTGTGAAAGGATTTGTATCAATCGTAATTGCTTCGCTGTCCGCAATTTCGCTTTCACTTTGGATAATTTTAGGAAATTCTTCCGCAGAAATTCCGATTACGTCAAATTTTGAATTTCCACATTTGATTGTTACAACGTTATTATCGGGATTAAGAGAAAATTCTACCGGTTTATCTGGGAGTTTTGATACAATTTCAAAAATCTTTTTCGCGGGAAGAGTAATCTTACCTTCTTCTTTTACTGCTGCTGTCGTTTTTGTGATTATTGAAATATCCAAATCCGTTGCGCTTAATTTTAAAGTGTTATTTTCCGTTTCAAACAAAATGTTTGCAAGTACCGGCTGTATGCCTCTTTGAACAGTAATTTTTTCAACTATTCTTAATTTGTTTAAAAGAGATTCTTTGTCGGTTGTAAAAATCATTATTTTTTTCCTTTTTATAAATTCGGATTATATAATACTAAACAGATAAAAATTTAACTTATAAAACATATAAACATTCTTATCTATTAGTATTATATGATATAAAAAATTAATAACAATAATAACTTGAAGAAAAATTGTAGAAAACTCTTAAATTCCAATAAATGTATGTGTTTTGGTTATGTTCAAAACTTTTTGAAAACTTTTTAAAACTTATGAGTTTTGTACAAAAAATTTTAATTTAAAAAATATAGATTTTTTTGTACAGGTTTTATACATATTTTTGAAAAAGTTTTCTACATAGTTTTCTACATAAATGAGGCATGAAAATCAGACATGTTATCATAAATATAAGGCATGGAAACATGCCTCTTTATTGATTTTTACTTATTGTTAAAATCGTCGGGTTTCAAGTTATGGATGTTTCTTGCAACTTTTTGATGTTCAAAACTCAAGGCAAAATTGTATAAAGCCTGCATTAATTTTCTGCCTGAGTCTCTTTTTGCTATTATTAAAAAATCTCCGTAGCCGTTTTCTGCCGTGTACAATTCAGCCTTGATTATTTTATCCACATTTGTTACGGGTAAAACTTCAAGTTTCTCTCTGAGCCATTTGTAGAGCAGTTTTACGGAAGATTTATCCTGATTTGCCAATAAGTATTCTGAAAATTCTTTTAAAATCATGTTTAAATTGTATAATATTTTATAAAAATTAAAAAGGTCAAAAATAAAAAATGAAAGTTTCTGTAATCATACCTGTTTATAATTGCGAAGAATTTTTGGAAGAGTGTATCGGCAGCCTTTTAAAGCAGACGTTTTCCGATTTTGAAATAATTGTTGTTGATAATAAATCGACTGATGACACGGTTTATATGGTTGAAGATTTTATGAAAATCAGCAGCAAAATTTCGCTTATAAAATTAGATGAAAATTTAAAACAGGGAATTGCAAGAAATATCGGAGTTGAGCACGCTAAGGGCGAATACATAATGTTCGTTGACGGAGATGACAAAGTTTCTCCCGAATTTATCGAAAAAATGTATAATAAAATCACAAAAGATGAAGCGGATATGACGATTTGCCGCTGGGCGCCTTTTGATAATAAAACAGGAAAGATTAATTACGAACACGGTTATGCAAACTTTCACAGATTGCCTGAAGAATTTTGGACAAAAAGTTTTAATTGGCACGATATAAAAGAAGAAGTTTTTTCTCAAAGTAATGTTCCGTGGGATAAGATTTACAAAAAATCATTTTTGGTTGATAAAGATGTGAAATTCCCGGGAGGAATGTTCTTTGAGGATAACGTTTTTTCATTTGATGCGATTATGAAAGCCGACAAGATTACGGTTTTGGACGAGTGTTTGATTTATTATCGGGTCAATAGAAAACAAGCGGTTACGGCAAGACGTGACGAGACATTTTTCGACTATTTGAAAATATTTGATTGTATAAAGGAAAATCTTGTTAAACAAGGAACTTGGCGCGAGATGAAGTATAACTTTATCAATTATAAAGTTCGTTCAATGTTTTGGTGGTGGAAAAAAATTGAGTTTAAATATAAACGTCAGTTTTTTGAAATGATAAAACAAGATTATATAAAAATGTATAATACAGAACTTGCCAAAGCGGAAGATAAGCGCGGTGTTTGGACAAAGACGTTCTTTCTTGTGAACAGAGTTTTGGACAACGGATTTTGGGCTTATATGTTTTTCCTTTATTGGGACAGAATTTTCAGAATAGAATACGGCGTTGATAATCACATGGTTATGCTTTTATCAAACTATGAATTTTGGTATAGCAATTACGACGGAAAACGTCTGCATTTCGACTAATTTTTGTCGACGGAATATGTTTTGTGGCTGAAATATTCTATTCTGTTTAAAGGCCAAATTCTCATTTTTGCACGACCGATAAATCTGTCTTGCGGCAAAAGTCCCCAATAACGTCCGTCTTGAGAGTTTCCTCTGTTATCTCCAAGCATAAGGTATTGTTTTTCAGGAATAACTTTAGGTCCGCAGAACATACCTTCTTCACATTCGGGGTATGCGCTTTTTACATAATCTTCTTCTAAAACTTTATCGTTTATATAAACGTGGTAATCGCCGTTTTTGTCGGGTTTAATTTCGTATTTGTCACCCGGAACTCCGACTACACGTTTTACGAAAGCAATATCGTTGCATCCGAATCCGATAAGTCTTTTGAATACTGACCAAGCGTCATATTTTAATTCTGTTGACGGCGGGTAGAAAATCATAATATCGCCGCGTTTCGGAGTATCATAAAATCTTGTCAATCTTTCGACGAAAATTCTGTCTTTGACGTGCAATGTCGGATACATTGATAATGAAGGAATCCATCTGATTTCGCCCAAGAAAAATCTTATAATTATTACGGCTATAACTACGAAAAATACTGTGTCCCAACATTCTTTAGCAAAAGCCTTTAATTTTTCTTTGTCAAAATTCATAGATTTATCCTTTTTTGAGCAATTCACACAACTTTATTAATGCTCTTTTATACTGATTATCAGAAAAATCCTTTGTTAAATCAAGGGCTTTGTTGATGTATTGTGAGCATAAATCTTCTGTTTCGCCTATGGCTGTTGAGTTTATAATCTTATCCGAGATTGTAACATTGATATTTTCGTCAGAATTTTTTTGATGATAAAAAATCACGGGTGCTGTATAAATACCGTCTTTTATATCGTTATTTACGGGTTTTTCATTATTTTTTGAAGAAAAATTCATTAAATCATCGTGTATTTGGAATGCAATTCCGAAATTTTTGCCGAAATTTTCTCCAAAATCGACGTATTCTTGTTGATTTTCTGCTAAAAAAGCGGATATTAGACAGAATTTGAATAATTCTCCTGTTTTTTTCTCTGATTTTTCAAGGTATTTTTCGATTGACGGAACTTTGTTTTTTTCAAGAGATTGTTCGATTTCGCCGCTGCAAATGTTTGTTATTGAACTTGCAAAAAATTTTGTGATTTCGTTATTTTCTATGTCTGAGAGGATTTTAAGCGAAATTGACAGTAAAAAATCGCCCGAAATTACGGCAGTTTTATCTCCGAAAATTTTGTTGAAAGTCTCGTTTCCTCGCCGTTTTTCGCTATTATCTATAATGTCATCGTGAATTAAAGTCGCATTGTGAATTAATTCCGTAAAAGCACATATTTTTAATTGTTTTGGTGTTATTTCGTTGAAAACTGATTTTATCGCCAAAATTGTTATCGCAGAGCGAATTTTTTTTGAATTTGGAATAATGTAGTCTAAAAAATTTTTTGTTAAACTGTTATTTTCGTTGCAAATGTAAGATTTTAACAGATTATCCACAACTTCTAAATCATTTTTTATTGGAGATATAATTGAATAATATTCTTTCAAACCTTTGTCTTTCTTTGATTTTGAATAATTATAACATATTTTAAAAATTTTTTGATTATCCGCTTGTAATTTTTTTTTGCTCATGTATAATAAAAACACAACGCAATATTGCGGGGGTAATTCAGTGGTAGAATGCCTCCTTGCCAAGGAGGATGTCGCGAGTTCGAGCCTCGTCTCCCGCTCCATTTAAAAAAAAGAACCATTAAGGTTCTTTTTTTTGCGAAAAATTTTGAATAAATAAAAAAACGAGGCTCGAATGACGACTTTAATTGAAAGCGCAGTCACTTACGTTCCCGCTGTCCCACTCTGTTTAAAAAAGACCATTTAAGGTTTTTTTTTTTTGCGAAAAATTTTGAATAAATAAAAAATGAGGCTCGAATGACGACCTTAATTGAAAGCGCAGTCACTTACGTTCCCGCTGTCCCACTCTGTTTAAAAAAGACCATTTAAGGTTCTTTTTTTGCGAAAGATTTTGAATAAATTTTTGTTAAGAATACCTTACAATACTGACAAAAAAATTTTTGTCCCGATTTTAAGCGTTCGGAGAAATTATTATGCAAGTAACACCTATCATTTTCAATAACATTAGTAACGTTCAACCGACGTATTTAAAAAGTCGCGAAAGCAATCAGGAGCAGCCAAAACAAGCGGTTGTCACAAACCCGATTGTTCAAAACAAAGTTATGCCTTCAGCGGATTTATTAAAATCTTATGTTGGTATAAAAGAGCCTAAAGCAGAACAAAAACAAGAACTTTCGGCTTATGATTACTTGTTGACTTTGCCTAATGTTAAACAATCATTCAAGACCGAACTTGTTACTGTTGCAAAGGTCATGGAAAAAATGGATGTTGAATCCAGCAATACGGAAATGATGGTAAATCTTGTCGCTGAAGGTAAACTTTGGCGCGGAGTTTTGAGATATTTTTGTGAAAACGGCAAAATGTCCAAAAACATGGAAAGTGATGTAGATTTAATTTATAACGCATACGCAGACGGAAAAAAGCCGATAGATGCTTATGTTCCGACTGTTCAAGACAAGCAAGCCGGTATAAAATCCGTAAAAGTCGGCGACACATTTGAAGTTGACGGGGAAAAGAATATTTATTTTAAAGATTCCGATGACAATGCGAGACAATTGAAGGTTTCAAAAGAAACATTCGCGGAACTTTTCCCGCCTGCCGAAAGATTTGCCGGTGTTCAAGGGGCAGCAGGAGATTGTTATTTATTGGCAACTTTGAATACAATGATTGAAAACCCTCAAAAACGAGGTGTTTTGTATGATATGTTTGAAGAAACAGACGATTCCGTAAACGTTACAATTCCGACTGGCGAAACGGTTTATTCCGCTCCGAAAAACGATTTGCGCCAAGGTATTGATAAATGGCAACACATGCAAGGTGCAACGGGCATGATTTTGGCGGAACACGCTTACGGTGTCGAATTGCAACACAGACTTGAGAATGAATTTCATACTTTTATGAATTCCGAAATTGCGAGAATGGAAAAGGATGAGCCTGAAAATCTCACAAAAATTAACGGTTATAAACAAAGACTTGCTGATTTTGATGAAAAGTCAAAAGATGCCGAATATAAACCCGTTTTGATGAGATTTGAAAACCCTGATGCAAACGGAAAATTGACTTTAAAAACCGACGAAAACGGTGTTATGTTTAAAGATTTGAAGTCTGCCAATAAAGAAGTTAAAAGAAAACTTTCTACACAGGCTGATTTTTACAGAGGCTCAATCGGCGGTGATTTAGATGTTGTTATGAGAGATTTCGGCAACGAAAAAGTTGAAGAATTTAAAACTGCTAATGCAGAACAAAATGCAAAAATTAAGGCGCTTTTGATGTCGGATGATGCCGATAAATATATTTTCACGGCAGGTGCTTTGTCAGACGGAACTTTAACAGAAAAACCGATTGCAAAAGAATATAGCGTTTATGGCTGCCACGCTTATAAAATTGAACCTTTCAAAGATAAAGACGGTCAGACGAAGTTTTATGTTGAAAACCCTTGGAATGCAACGCAAAACTCTGTAATGGGCTACGATAAATTATCAGAATTTTTTGAAATTATCTGTGCAGCAGAAGTTTAACCGTTTTTAAAATACGAAAAATGTAAGATAAAAGTTATTCCGCTGAGTTGTCTTGGATTTTTGGGCAGTCGATTTTCTTGACTCCACTTTCAGATTTCGTATTAGTAGTTCCGTCGAAAAACTCCTACTTACGAGTTTGCTCGACTCAACTCTATCAAAATTCCGTTCAACATGACGTTAAACATTCTTCGTCATTCTGAGCCGAAAGGCGAAGAATCTGTTTTTCTCAAAACAGTTATGTAGATTGTGTTTTGCCCAACAATTTTATTTAAAAAATATTTTTAACTGGAAAATAAGTTTCAAAAATAGTATAATCAACGTGATTATGAAGAAATTTTTCTCAAAACCTTTAATAGTTTTAATGCTTGCAATGTACTGTATTGCCAATTTTGCGACATTTGCGAGTGCATCTGTTTGCATTGCAAAAGACCATATAGGTTTGAATTTTTTCGGAATTGACAGTTGCTGTATTGAGAGACATCAAGTTACAATTATTGATAATAAACAGGTTTCTCTAACTTCTGATGATTGTTCGGATCAGAGCCTTTCTTCGGGCTGTAACGAACTTCTGCCCGACAATGATGTTCCTTTATATAATTCGGAACTTTCAACGGCGGTTGTTTCGACGATTTTTTATAAATCCGAATATATAGATTTTAACAAGATTTCGTTTGTTGACAAAAAAGCCCGTGCGCCTGCCGTTAACAGGCATATAGATAATTTAAAAACAGTCAGATTAACCATTTAAAAAGTTACACCTTAAATGGTGTATTTGTGTAGTAAAATATTGTTTAAAAATGGTGAAAATATGAGAAAAATGATAATTTTATTGCTTTTGCTGCTTTTTTTCAGCGGAGGAAAGGTATTCTGTAAGCAATTAACGCTTGAAGAAGCGATTACCGCGGGAATATCCAACAATCCGTCGATACAAGCGGAAAGAGCAAAAATAGGTATAAGTGAAGCGCAGATTAAAACTGCGGGTTTAAGAACAAATCCGAGACTTGTGTTAGATGCATCAATTGCCGATAAATCTTACAAAGGCGGTATTGAGCAAACGATAGAACTCGGCGGAAAAATCAAAAAAAGAGTAAATATTGCAAAAAATCAAAAAGAGGTGACTTTGCAGGAAATTGCGACGTCGATTATTGATTTGCGCGCGCAAATAAGAACGGCATATATCCAACTGTATTCCGCTCAAGAAAAATTAAAAACGGCTAATGAAATTTTGAAGATAACAAACTCTATGACTGATATTGCCCAAAAGCGAGAAATCGCGGGTGATATTGCGAAATTAGACGTTTTGCAGGCACAAATCGCAGAGATTAACACAAAAAGCGAAATTGAAACCGCAAAATTGGAAAAATCAAAAGCCATTAATAATTTAAGTTTTTATTTGGGTGAATTTTTATCTGATGATATTGAACTTCAAAAGCCCGAAATCAATAGTGATTACGGAAAATCAAAGGCTGATGATAAAACGGTTGAAGAGGTTTTAATTCAAGAAGCAAAAGATAATCGTCCCGAATTAAAGAGAATGGCGAAACTTCTTGAACAAAACAAAAATTTGGAAAAACTTGCAAGAGCAACGGCTGTGCCTGATTTAACCGTCGCAGTCGGTCCTAATATTATGATTGAAAATACAGATAACGGTGAGGTTACTCATTTTTGCGTATATTCAACCGTAGCAATGGATTTGCCTGTTTTTAACCACGGACAGGCTGCTTTAAAACAAGCAAAAGCCGAAAGGGTTAAAATCGAAAAAGACTTGCAATCAGAGGAAAATAAGGTCGTTTTAGAGGTAAAAAATGCTTACGCATCAGTCGTAAAAACGGCGGAAGTATTAAGAATATACGAAAACGAACTTTTACCCAAATCGAAGGAAGTTCTTTCAAAATCCGAGATGAGTTTCAAGGAAGGAAAGAGCAATATTTTGATGTTACTGACATCTCAAGAGGCATATACAAAGGCTCAAAACGGTTATATTGACGCGATATCTAATTATCAAACATCATTGAGCGACTTGGAAAGAGCATTGGGGGCAAATAATGAAGAATTATAAGAAAATATTAATTATATTATTGATGATGGCGGTTGTTCCGATGTTTACGGCTTGCCAAAAAGGTGATGAGGAAGTTCCCGAACAGAGTGATTTTATTGAACTTTCCGAGGACGTAATCAAGGAAAATAAAATCGAAACAGTTACCGTTGAAGAAAAACCTGTCACGACGACAATAAGAACGACGGGTGAAATGAAAACGGATGAAGATAAGTTCTATTCCGTAAGTTCGATGATTATGGGCAGAATTACTTCCGCACCCGTAAAATTGGGCGAATATGTCCATGCAGGGCAGGTTTTGGCATATATTCAAAACCCCGAAATTACAAGAATTAATGCCGAAGCAACGAAATCAATTCACGAAAACCGTATTTCTTTAAGACAGGCAAGAACGAAATTAAACCTTGCAAAAGCGAACTACGAAAGGGAACAAAAACTTTATAAAGAGGGAATTACTCCTCAAAAAGATTTAATTCAGGCGAAAAGCGATTATTTGGTAGCCAAAGACGAAGTTTTGATGGGAATTGAGCGTGAAACCCACATCAAACAAGAAGTTAACGCGATTATGGGTACTTACGGAGTAAGACCGAATTTCGATACCGAAAATTTGGCGACAAAGACACCGATTTGCGCAATGAAATCGGGTATTGTTACCAAAAAGAGCATTAAACTCGGCGAGGTCGTTACTCCCGAACAAGTTTTGTTTGAAATTACCGATATGTCAAAACTTTGGCTTGATATAACCCTTTATTCGACTGATATTGCGCAGGTCGAAAAAGGACAAAAAGTCGAATTTACTCCCGACAGTTTGAACGGCAAGAAGTTTTACGGAACGATTGACTATATTCAACCTCAAAGCAACGATGCAACTCAGACATTTGTTGCGAGAGCGTTTATGGACAATTCCTTGAAACTTTTACGTCCGGGGATGTTTGGCAACATTACAATAATCAATAACCATAAGGAAAATAAAACGTATGTTCCTATTTCTGCCGTACAAAAATACGGTAAGGAAACCTTTGTATTTTTGGATTTAGGTAACGGAAAATACAAAAAACAAGACGTTGTTTTGGGCGAAAGAGACAATGAGGGCTACTTTATTGACGAGGGCTTAAATTTTGGTGATAAGGTCGTCGGAAACGGCAGTTTTACGCTCAAATCCGAAATGCTTAAATCAGAATTTGCTGAGGAAGATTAGAGGTAATAATGGAACATATATTAGCGAAATTAATAAAAAACAGAGTTTCGGTATGCCTCTTGTTCGCGGTTATTTTTGTATGCGGGATAATGGCGTTCAGAAGTTTGCCGATAGACGCGTTTCCTGATTTGACGAACAATCAGGTGCAAATTTTGACCGATACTCTCGGAATGTCTCCGACGGAATCTGAGCAACTTGTTACAATGCCGATAGAATCAATGATGAACGGTATTCCGAACGTTGTTCAAATCCGTTCGATTTCAAAAGTCGGTTTGTCTTTGGTGACGGTAGTTTTCAAAGATGATGTCGATATTTACTTTGCGAGACAATTGGTTAATGAAAGACTTCAATCCGCAATGGGCAAATTGCCTGAGGGTGTTTCTCCCGAAATGGGTCCGATTACTACGGGCATGGGGGAAATTTACCAGTATGCGATTGAGGGAAAAGGTTATACGCCCGATGAACTCAAAACTCTGCACGATTGGGATATCAAATACCAACTCAGAACCGTTCCGGGGGTAAACGAAGTAAATACTTGGGGCGGAAAAACCAGAGAATATCAGGTAATTCTCTATCCCGAAAAACTTCTCGCGTATGATTTGAGTTTGAAACAGGTGTTTGATGCCTTGAAAAACAATAACGCGAACTTTAGCGGCGGTATTATCGAACATTCGTCGGAACAATATATTGTTTCGGGACAAGGTTTGATTAATTCTCTGCAAGATATTGAAAACATTGTTGTTTCATACAAGCATGACATTCCCGTTTATGTGAAAAATATTGCAAAAGTCCAATACGGAGAAATGTTCAGACAGGGCGCGGCGACAAAAGACGGTAAGGGCGAAGTCGTAACGGGTATCGTAATGATGCTTAAAGGCGAAAACAGCCGTAACGTTATTAAGCAGGTTAAGTCGAAAATGGAAGAAATCAAAAAGACTTTGCCTGAAGGTGTTAAGATTAAACCTTTTTACGACCAAACAAATCTTGTCGAACAAACCATTAAGACGGTAAAAACGAACCTTATAGAAGGCGGAATGCTTGTCGTTTTGGTACTTTTATTGATGCTTGGAAACTTTAGAGCGGCTTTGATTGTAGCATTTACAATTCCGATGTCGTTGATGTTTTCTTTTATTGGAATGAAAGCGCTTGGAATCAGCGCAAACATTATGAGTCTTGGGGCAATAGACTTTGGTATGATTGTCGACGGCTCAATTGTAATGACGGAAAATATTATTCACAGACTGGGAGAACAGCAGGGTCGAATTTCGAGACTGGAGATTATTGAAAATGCGGTAAAAGAAATGGCGAAGCCTATATTTTTCGGCGTTTTGATTATCACGGTTGTTTATATGCCTGTTTTGACACTTGAGGGAATGGAATACAAAATGTTTTCTCCGATGGTGTTTACGGTATGTTTTGCGCTGTTGGGTTCTTTGATGGTGGCAATGTTTTTGACCCCTGTTTTGTGCAGTATTTTCCTCAAAAAAGATAATAAAGATAAGAAAAGCGCGATTGTTGAAAAGGTTAGAAAGCCGTATAACAACTTCTTGGAAATCGTTATGAAGCACAGAATGAAAACTGTGCTGGTTGCGATTGCTTTGTTTGTTGTAAGCGTATTTTCGTTATCGTTTAAAGGAACCGAATTTATTCCGAGTTTGGACGAGGGCTGTTTTTCAATCGGGGTAGCGGACTTGCCGAGTATTTCTTTGTCCGAGGCGGTAAAGACTACCACATTGATAGAAAAGACTTTGAAAGAAAATATTCCCGAAGTCAAAGAAGTTGTCTCGAAAATCGGCAGAGCCGATCTTGCGACTGACCCTATGGGTGTTTACGAAACCGATATGTACGTTAATTTAATTCCTAAATCCAAATGGAGATTTGGAATGAATAAGGAAAAAATCGGTATCGAAATGGATAATATTTTGCAGGAAAAAGTTCCAGGGGTAAATTTCAGTTTTACCCAACCTATCGAAATGCGTGTAAATGAACTTGTTTCGGGGGTAAAATCCGATATCGCGATAAAATTGTTCGGTGAAGATTTGGAAATTTTGACGAAAAAAGCCGAACAGATAGAAAGCGTTTTGCAAACGGTTAAAGGGGCGACAGACATTCAAGTTGAGCAACTTTCGGGACAAAATCAACTCTCGATTATTCCCGACAGACTTGCGATTGCAAGATACGGCATTGATATTGATGATATCAAAACCCTTGTAACGACGGCAACTATGGGCGAAGGCGTTTCGGAAATTTTAGACGGAAAGAAAAGATTTACTTTGAGAGTAAAATTTTCTGAAAATTGCAGAAATAATGACGTGGAATTTTTGAAACATCTGCTTGTCGATACCGAAGACGGCAGAAAAGTTCCTTTGGGACAGGTCGCAACCGTTAAAATTGACAACGGAATTGAAGCGGTAAACAGAGAATTTGGCGAACGAAGAATTATTATTCAATGTAACGTCCGAGGCAGAGATATCGGCAGTTTCGTAAAGGATGCACAATCGAAGATTGACGAAAAGATAAAACTCCCGCCGAGTTATTATATTCAATGGGGCGGTCAGTTTGAAAATCAGGAACGTGCAATGGCGAAGTTTGCGGTTGTTGTTCCGATTTCGATTGCGATTATTTTCTTGCTGCTTTTGGGAACGTTTTCATCCGTAAGAGACGCGGTTCTGGTAATGTTTAACGTGCCGTTCGCGGCAGTTGGAGGGATTGCTGCTCTGTGGCTCAGGGGAATGTATATAAGCGTTCCTGCAATTATCGGCTTTATTGCATTGTTTGGTGTCGCGATTTTGAACGGATTGGTTTTGATTTCGACGTTTAATAAATTGCAGGCAGAGGGCTATTCGATGAGAAACGTTATCAGACTCGGAACGGCAACAAGGTTGAGACCTGTCTTGATGACCGCAATGGTTGCGGCATTGGGATTTTTGCCGATGGCTGTTTCAACCGGTTCGGGCGCGGAAGTCCAAAAACCTTTGGCAACGGTAATTATCGGCGGGTTGATTTCATCATTGTTTTTGACATTGATTGTTCTGCCTGTCTTGTATAGTTTGTTTGGCGATACAAAGGTCAATATCAGGAAAAAATGCAGACGGATTTTTAATAAAATAAAATCCCGAAAATAAAAATGCCAAAAATCCGCTCAGTATGACGATACCTTTTCCGTCATTCTGAACCCACGAAGTGGGTGAAGA
>SAMEA104315436__coassemble_780_pt1 | contig 46455 bp, 37 predicted proteins | sample SAMEA104315436__metabat2_low_PE_043 | metagenome-assembled genome bin SAMEA104315436 (sample SAMEA104315436) | gut metagenome | biome: Monkey gut; feature: monkey-associated habitat; material: faeces | place: China | collected 2013
CGGATATTATCATCTTCATGACAAAAATCGCCTGAACGAACTTTTGAAAATTGTTGAACCGCATATTGTTACGGCTGATAAGTAACCTTTTCGTAACAAAGTATTTTACTTTTAAGAACTATCGTGTTATATTTTTCATGCAGAAAGAAACGGCTTGCCGTTTCTTTTTTTATTCCGAACAGAAATGAGATGACGACTATGAAGAATGACAGAAAATCTCACGAAGAGCGTCAATACGAACACTTTAACAAGAAAGAACTTCTTGATAAGTTGGTTCCGCTTGTAGAAAATACAGCGATGAGATTTAACGTAATTCCTGTCGAAATTGATTTTTCAAGGGAAAATCACAGATGGTTTCTTAGAATTTTCATTTTTTCAAAAGACAGAGAAATTACTCTTGACGATTGCGAAAATATGTCGAGAAGCCTTGGTGATTTCTTGGATGAGTTAATTCCTTTCAAGTTTAACTTGGAAATCAGTTCTCCCGGTATGGAGAGAAAACTCAAATCGGAAAAAGAGTATCTTATTTTCGTCGGCAAAGACATCATGATTAAACTCAAAAACGGCATTGATGATACTTACGAAAAACAATTCGTTTGTAAAATTGTGGACTTTGACGCGAATGAAGGCTTGAAAGTCTTTTTGTACGGCAGAAAAGAAGAAGTGGTAATAAAAAAAGAAAATATTGTAAGCGCGAGATTATACTCGCCGGACTTATAGGAGACAAAAAATGATTAAAATCGGGACAGCTTTATTTGAGGCTTGTGAAGAACTCGAACAGGAAAAAGGCATCAGCAAAGACGTCATTATTGCATCTCTTTGCGACGCAATGGTTACTGCATACAAAAAACACATTAAAGCAAAAGAAGCAAACAATGTAGAAGCAATTTTGGATGAACAATCAGGTGAAATCGGCGTTTTCAGAACAAAGGTTGTTGTTGATACGGTTGAAGATCCTGATTTGGAAATTTCTCTTGCGGATGCAAAAGAAATCGACGACGAAGTTGAACTCGAAGATGAAGTTAAAATTGAAGTAACTCCCGATAACTTTGGCAGAATTGCTGCTCAATCAGCAAAACAAGTTATCACTCAACGTATCAGAGAAGCTGAAAGAAAACTCGTTTTGGACGAATTTCTCGACAAAAAAGGCACTCTTACAACGGGTATTATTCAACGTGTTGAAAACAGAAACGTTATCGTTTCAATCGGCAAAGCTGAAGCCGTAATGCCTGTTAAAGAACAAATCCCCGGCGAATTTTACAAGCCCGGAAACAGAATCAGAGTTTTCGTTTTGAACGTAAAAGACACTCCTCGTCAATTACAAGTTATTGTTTCTCACGCGCATGCCGAAATCGTTAGAGAACTTTTTGAACTTGAAGTTCCGGAAATCGAAGACGGTATCGTTGAAATCAAGTCAATTGCTCGTGAAGCAGGTTTCAGAACAAAAATCGCAGTTGCAAGCAATGACCCCGAAGTTGATTGCGTTGGCGCTTGTATCGGACCTCGCGGCAGCCGTATTCAAACTATTATCGGCGAACTCAGAAACGAAAAAATCGATATTGTCAGATATTCTGATGACCCTGTTGAATACATCGTTAACACATTGTCACCTGCAAGAGTTGTTTCTGTTGATATCCTCGCTGACGATGAATACTCAAAAGAAGCACTCGTTATCGTTCCTGATGACCAATTGAGCCTTGCAATCGGTCGCGGCGGTCAAAACGTCAGATTGGCTCACAAACTCACTGGCTGGAAGATTGATATCAAGAGCGTTTCTCAAGCAGAAACAATGGAAAGAAATCAAGAAATCGAAGAACAAGATTCTTACGAAGAACCTGTTGAAGAAGATGTTGACGAAATCATCGACGAAGATGATATTCACGAAGAAGAATACGGCGTTGATGAAGAAGATATGCAATCTTTTGAAGGCGAACAAGCAGAAGACGCTGAACAAACAGAAGAATAACGGATTTCTTTATAAAATAAAAAGCACCTCTTACGGGGTGCTTTTTTATTGCAATTTTATGCAAAAAGTTTATGCGGTTTCTTCAAATCCCAATCTTTTAATTTGATAGTATTTTCTTGTTATTACAAGGATTTCAATAGCGGCAATGCAGAAGAGCGCGATTGTTAATCCTATCCAAAAGCCTTTGAGGTACATTTTTTGCGCATAAGCAAGATAAAATCCAATCGGAATACCCAGTAACCAATAGCAGGAAATAACGATTGCCGTGACTTGTTTTGTCATCTTTAAGCCTTTTAACATGCCGCCTAGAGATATTTGCACCCCGTCTGCTATTTCTGATAGTGCAAAAAGGTGGACAATCGGCAATGCAATGTCAATAATTCCTTTGTCCGACGTGAAAATTCCGATGAATGTTTCTGGCATTGCGATATACAAAATTGCGACAAACATCATAAAAGCCAAAGACATCAAGGTTCCTGTTACTCCAAAGTCTCTTATTTCCGTTAAATTTTTTGCCCCGTTGAAATAGCCGACTTTTATTGCAATTGCCGAAGAAATTGCAAGCGGTATCATAAATGCAACGTCAATAATAGTTATAAGAATATTTTGTGTTGCGGCATAAACACCCGCTTCACGCCCTACGGCAATAGTTATAATGTTGAAACTCAAAAATTCAAACAACAAGCCGACCCCAATCGGAAATCCGAGTTTGAGTACGTTTTTCATATAATTTGTGTCGTAAACCTGCTTTGCCTGTTGGGTTTTGATGATTTTCCAAGTATAAATAACCATCGCAAGCCCCAAAACCGTTCTCGAAATTAAAGTTGCTATAGAAAGTCCGACAACACCTAATGCGGGAATTATTCCCCATCCGAAAACAAATATGAAATTTAAAGCAAGGTTTAATACAACAGAAATCAGCAGTAATAAGTTCGGAAAATTAACGATTTCATGTGCCTGCAAAAATTCTTTAATCCCCTGATAAAGAAACATTCCGTACAGAGAAAAAGAGGTTATATACATATATTCCTGAATGCTTTTGACAAGGTGTGCTTCAAATCCGAATTTCGGCATAAAATATGTGACAATTAAAACCGCAATCCAAGTGAAAAAAGCCAAAATTTGAGATAATAGCACCCCTGATAAAAAATATTTTTTCGTCGGTTGTTTAGCGCCGCGCTTGTTTGACAAAATAATTGAGATACCTGTTAATAATCCGAGTCCCAAAATAAAAATTGTGAAAAAGATAGAATTTGCAATCGCAATAGCAGCAAGCGTATTGACGCTATGCTTTGCGGCAACAAAAACATCTGTTGCGCCTGTTAATACGTGCCCGAGATTTCCTATGACCATTGGTGCTGCAATAACCGAAATTTCGGCTATGTGCTTTTTATATTTAATCATTGTTATATTTTCCAAGTGACGGATATTCGTACGGAATAAAGTCGTAGTTCGGGAAGTCTTGTTCGTTATTGATAAAATATCTTGCAGAATTGTACAATGTTATTTGCAAGCCCAATTCTGCCGCTCTTTCGTGAATGTATGCGAGAATGTCTCTTCCGTGTTGAGGGAATGCTGATTTTTCTCTTTGTAATTTAAACCATTCGTGTTCGATGTCTATAACAATAGACCTTGCACCGCATTCATAAGTCATCGTTAACCATTTTTCAACTTCTTCAATATTATCGTTGATGTTTGGCATCATAATATATTTTGTTGCTACAAGCGGTATGTTTTCGCGATTTTCCGCTGCAGCATATTTACGAACGTTTTCGACTACTTTGTCATAGGCATTCGTATTTTTAATCATCTTAAATGTTTCTGCACAGCCTGCATCTAATGACATTACGACATCTACGATACCTGCCGAGATGCCTCTTGCAATTGCAGGTGAATATTTTATACCCGAAGTATGGATAATGACTTTCGGAACTCTGTTTTCGACAAGTAAGTCGAGCAAGTCTTCAAATTCGTCAAGAATTGTCGGTTCTCCGCCTGCAAAAGTGATTTCTCCGCCGGGTTTGAATAACTTTTTGTCAAATAAATCTTTGATTACGGGCAGAACATTATAGTATCTTTGCGAATTGAAAAATTCCTTGTTAAAATCAGTAAAACAATATATGCAACGGCAGTTGCAATGCGTCCAATGGTTGAAGTGCAAGTAGTTGAAATATTTGCTTTCTTCATTCCATTCTCTGTCCCAAAGATTGAAGCAGCCTTCGCATTTCGGGTTGATTATACCTTTTTTGTTTTCTTCAATGAAAGGTTTTTTTAACTCAAAAACTTCATCCCAGTCGAGAGGTTCGCCGTGATATCCGAGTTTCAAAAATAAGTTGCCGCCGCCGACATGACATCTTAAACAGCACATTTCTATATGTCCCGGTTCAAAATTCAGTCCGTGTGTTATCCAATTGCAACTGTTGAATTTCATCTTTTATACTCCGAAATGCTCGTCTTCGTTTAATACTTTCGCAACCATCGCTCTTGCTTCCGCTTCGCGCTTTTCTTCTGCCGATTGCTTTATTGCTTCTATTTCGCGGCGCTCTGCCAACATGTGTGCGGCTCTTTCGTATTCGCCGTAAATAATTCCCATATCGGACGCTCTTTGTTTTGAATAATCAAAAAGGTCGTATATGTATTGAGGAATGTTTTCTCGTCTTGAATAGAACCATTGTGATTCGATTTCCTGAAGAACATAACCGATTCCGCATTCTTTGCTCTTATCAAGCCAAGCATTAACTTCTTCTTTTGTGTCGTTTACCCCCGGAATAACTATGTATTTCGCTTTTACAAGTTCGCGGTTTTGTTGTACTGCCGCGTATCTCTTCAAATTGCCCCATACTCTGTCGTAGGTTTTGACTTCTTTTATGCGGGCATGCATTTCTTCCGTGCCTGAGTCAACCGACACGATTAAGTCGACTTTGCCCATCTTTAAGCCTTGCTCGATAACATCCGAATAATCCATACATCCCGAGTGAATACGAACAAAATATCCGTAATCCAAGAAAATTTTGAGACATTCTTCAAACTCTTTTAAGAGGCAAACTTCCCCGCCGCCGAAACTTACGTCGCCGTCTCTCATAAGAAGGTCTTTATCAATCATATCTTTTAAAATCGGTAAAAAGTCATAATTTTTCTTTGTGTTGTAAATGTCTTTTTTGTTATGAGTATGGCAATAAATGCAGTTGCAGTTGCAATAAGTCCAATAATCAAGGTTGAAGAAGTTGAATTTGTCCGATTCTTCCCAGTCCTGTTCTTCAAGGTAGATGCAGCCTTCGCATTTGTGGTAAAGTCCGCCTGATTTGTGCAAGTCTTTTATTTCTTTTTTGAAGGCAAAAAATTTGTCCCAATCAATCGGACCGCCCTGATAATTTTCGATGACTTTGGTATTACCGCCGCCTTTTGCACTATATTGGCAGCACAACTTTATCGAGTCGATGTCGAAATTTATACCGTGTTCAATTTTTGTGCAACTTCTGTATTTCAATGTCCGAATTCTCCTCTGTGGATATTCATGTCATTGGCTCTGTCATACAATTCGCAACGAATCATACCGAGTTCTTTTGCTCTGTTTATACCATAGTCCAAAAGGTCGTAGACGTGGTCGGGAACTTCGTGTTTGTGCCATTGGTACCAACCGCCTTCCAAGTCGAGGACAATCCAGCGAACACCTGCGTCCACCGTGAGTTGAAACCATTTTTCGAGTTCTTCGACGGTATCGTTTACTCCGGGGATAATAATGAATTTTGTTCTCGCAAGACCTTTGTTATTTGTTTGGGCTTCTGCATATTTTCTGATATTTTCCCAAACTTTATCAAAAGTCGGTACGTTTTTGATTTTTAAATACGTTTCGGGGGTGCCTGCATCAACGGAAATTACAACGTTCAAGATGCCTTCCGCGATACCTCTTGCCATGGCGGGAGAATATTTTATCCCTGATGAATGAACTCTGATATTGTCCATTCCGTAGTCAATAAGCAAATTGACCATAGGCTCAAACTCGTCAAGAATAGCGGGTTCTCCGCCGCCAAAGCCGATTTCTCCTCCGGGACGAAGCATATTTCTTCTTGCTAATTCTTTGATTTGTTCAAAAATCGGGTAATTAGGACGTTTTGCAAATTCTTCAAAATTTTCGGAAGTAAAGCAATAATTGCATTTGCAATTGCATCTTGTCCAATGGTTAAAGACCATAAACGAGATATAATCGTCGTCATCCCATTCGCGTTCTTTCAAGAAAAAACAACCTTTGCATCGGTCAAGCGTAATCCCTTTTTTATTAAGTTCGCGCATTTGTCTTTTTTCTTCAAAAAACTTATCCCAATCAATGGTTTCGCCATAATAATCGGGAATTAAGACCTGACGACCGCCACCTTCGTGCGTGTTCATACAGCACATTTTAATGTCCTCGTAGTCGGCATTAAATCCGTGTTGGATGTATTCGCAACTAAGATAACGTTTTCGCTCCTTATTTCTTTGAAAAAGTTTTTTTATATTTGCAAAGTTCATGATGTCCTCATTACTTCGTTTATCATAATACTTACAACTTCTTTTTTCAAGAAATATGCGCTTTTCACTAAACTTTTTTACAAGTTTTAACTAAAAAAAAGACCTCTTTCGAGGTCTTAAATTCTTTTTTGTTTTACGAAACAATATCGCTAAGTTTGATAAAGCCCGTAAGTCCTTTGTCGTATATGCTTTTCTTGTTTGACTTAACTTGGTCGCTTGAGTTACCTTCAACTGTTGTGAATGTTCCGTCGCTGTTGATTGACTTAACAATACCTGTGTGTGAAGAACCGTTGCTTTTCCAAATAATTACGTCACCGACCGACAAATTATTTTTTGCATAGTTTAATTTTTCGCTGTTCGACATTTTTGATGTGTTGTCAAATACGCCGTTGTTTTGAGCCCAAGACATTAAGTTTGCAACTGCGGGTGAACCAAAGCCTTTTGCAACGCTCATTCCGTTCTTTTGTGCGAATTCTTTAACTACGTATGTAACAAAGTCTGCACACCATGATTCGGTTCTGCCGTTTGTGAACAATTTATATGAACCGTCTTTTTCGTTTAAGCCCATATATTTGCTTGCGAGATCGACAAGTCCGCTGCCGATGTCATTTGCGGTTTTACCCTTGCTTTCACCTGCTTTTTTAGCTTCCTTGTTCTTTTCAGCTTCTTTTGTCTTTATTTTTCCGTCAATTTCGGCAACTTCTTTTGTTTTTGTGCTCTTCAACTCGCTGATTTCTTTTGTCAAAGCATCCATTTTCGGTTTAAGTTTCGGATCTGCTTCGGCAATTTGTTTTTCAACTTTGTCGATATTCTTTTGTTGCGCTTGTTCTTTCTTTTCTAATTCTTTAAGTTTTGCTTCCTCTTTTGCAATCTTTTCTTCAAGTTTTGCTTTCTTTTCTTTCTTAGTTGTGATTGCTTCTTTGATTTCGCTTAATCTTGCTTTGTTTTGTGAGTTGATTTTGTCATCTTTTGTGTCAGTTTTGATTGTGCTTTTTTCACCTTCAAGTGCTGAAAGTGATGCTGAAACATCAGATAAACTTGATTTGTGATCATCCAATGAAGATTGTACGTCTGCTTTATCAGACTGAATGCTCTTCATTTCTTTTTGTTGTTTTGAATAATCTTTTTTCAAATCATCGCTGACTTTGTCGCTGTTTTTTACTAAGTTATCTTTTTCTTTTTGTTTTGCGTTTATGTTCTTATCAGCGGTTTCGATGATTTCTTGACGTTGTTTTCTTAATTCTTCAACTTCGTCCGCTGCGGTTTTTGTTTTAACGTTTTTGCTTGCACCGCCTGCATTATAATTTGAATTTCCGCTTTTTGAAGCGCCTGAAGAACGTGATGCACCGCTCATTGCGTCAACACCGTTGCCGAGCATTGCGGGCATGCTGTTTTCTACTTCATCAGCAAGTACGTTTTCTGCTTGTTTTGCAAGTTCGTCATCAACACCTTTCAACGTATCTTGGATGAATTTTTGGAAATCTTCAACTGATGTTACGCCGATTGAGTTGATAAGGTTTTCAATATCTTCAAACGAAAGGTTGGACAAATCTCCATCCATTCCTGCAATACCTTGCATAAGGTTCTTTGCTTCTTCTGCGGAAACTTCGCCGTCTCCGTCAGCATCAGCATACTTTTGGATGGTTGCATCACCTAAAAGACCTTTGAAAATTTCTGACAAAGATTGGTTTGAAACCGAATTAATCGCATCTTCATCTCCTGTTGAAAGGGATGTTAATGCTGCCGCGTAGTCAAAGTTTTCAAGGTTTTCGAGACTGATATTATCAAAAATTGAAGAACTCGTTTCCAAAGACGGCAATTTGAACAATCCGTTTGTGGATTGTTTATTGTTTACGCCTTGTAAACGTTTCAACAAATAATTTGTAATATCTGAATTTGCCACTTTTCACTTACCTTTCATGTTCCATGTCGACACGAAAGATAAAAACTTTAATACAAAAAAAAAGATTGTATCGTTTCCGTTACAATCTTTTTTGCTTTTAAATCTTTCCGAAAGATTAAGTCAATCTTACGTATCCGAGGATGTTTCCGCTGTTTCTTTGTTTTGAAGCAACTTGGCTTCCGCTTACGTTTCCGCCTGTGTTACCTTCGATTGTGTTAGCGGTTCCGTCATCGTTGATAGAAATTACGTAACCGATGTGATCTGCGGTTCCGTCACCGTCCCAGTCGAACAATACCGCGTCGCCCATTTGTGCTTGGTCTGCGCCTATGAATGCGCCGTTTGCTTTCGCGTTGTTCATAATGTCGGGGCAGTATGCTCTGTTACAATTTTTGTACCAATCAGCGAGGTTGTCTTCTCCGATAGTTTGGCTTGCGATGTAACTTACGAAGTCCGCGCACCATGCTCCGTCATCGAATTGGTAACCTGCGTTTCTCATGATTTCGCGCATTTCTGCTTGGCTCTTGCCTTCAAAACTCTTAGCGAGGTCGATTACGCTTTGTCCGTCATTCGGTGAATTGTCTCTTAAGAATTTGTTTCTTTCTTCTGATTCTTTTGCATCTTTAAGTTTTACGTTCAAATCTTGAATTTCGGATTTGATACTTGCAACTTTTTGTTCTTTTTCCGAACGAATTTCGGTGATTTTTGTATCGTATTGTGCGATATTTTCTTTAATTTTTGCAGCATCAGCTGAAGGAACACCTTTTGCAAATCCTTCCGAAGAAGTCAATGTTTTGCTCAAAAGTTCTTGCTTTTTGGTTTCGTAGTTTTTCTTTTCTTGTTCAGCTTTTGTTACAGCTTCTTTTTCTTTCTTGTTTTCTTCTTCAAGTTTTTTGTTTTCGGACTCTTTTGCTTCCTTTTCTTGTGTAAGGTTGTCTATCTTGCTTTGCAAACTTTGTTTTTGGTCTGCTGCATTTTTAGCGTCATCGGAAATTCCGCTCAAGGCTGATTTGTTTGCGGAGATTTGTTGTTCCAATGAGCCGATGTAATTTTTGTTTGAAGAAATAGTTGCTTCGTTGTTAGAAATTTTATCATTGTGCTCAGAGATTTCTTTATCTTTTTCGCTGATGCTCTTTTCTAACTTTTGTTCTTCTTCTTGATATTTTTTGTATTCTTCATCGGAAACTCCGGCATCTTTCATTGCCTTTTCTTTTGCATCTTCCTGTTCTTTGATTTGAGCTTCCGCATCTGCCTCAACTTCATCTATTTCGGCATTTTTGTCTTCAATTTGTTTTTCAATTTCGGCAACTGTTTCGGCAGTTGTCTTTTCTTTTGTTGCAGAACTTTTTGAAGCGCCTGATGATGAACCTGCGCCCGAAACACCGCCTCCGCCTAAAGCACCGCTTGCTGCCGGAGCGCTGTTTGTTTCGTCAATTTTTTCTTCGTCTAAAAGTTCTTCTACTGCTTCATTTGCAATTTCGTTCAAATCTATGCCTAAATTTTCAATGGCTTTGTCAATATCAGCCATTGTAAGTGTTGAGGCATCTCCGTCATTGCCCATGATTTTTGCTAAAAATTCTTTTGCTTCCGCATCGGTTAATTTTCCGTCACCGTCTGCATCGGCTGCTTTTTGAACATCTTCGAGTTCCAAGAATGCTTTTAAAATATCATTTAATGCTTTTTGGTTGCCTGTTGCATCTTCGGCATTAACGTCTGCTGCTTCTGCTGCTGCAAGTAATGCTTTTAAATCAATACCTGCAATGTCTTGTGCTGAAGCACCGGAAAAACATGACAAATTGTTCAAACTGTCAGTTGCATTCTGAGTAAGTGAACCAAATACATAAGGGTTCAATCCGTTTTTTGTTATTGCGTTTTTTAAGTACGTTGTAAAATTCATGATTGTTCCTATTTCACTTACAATCATGTTTTCGGCTTGTTTTGCGGGGTTCTTTAGAAAAAAGATGTTTTTTGTTAACGTTTGTTAACAAAAAAAAGAGTTTGTATATTTCAAACTCTTTTTTCCAAATATTTGTTTTATGTGACAGGTAAGTAAACTCTGTACAAGTCGTTTCTTCCGCCGATGCTCTTGTAGATGTTTGCCGCATAGTGGTCGGAAATTTCTCCGCCCTTGCCGTCTGCAATTGTAACGTGACCGTATTTAGCACCGCCTGATGAACCGTTACCTGATGCTTCCCAACATACAACCGCGCCTGCGGGAAGATTTGATAATTCGTCAGATGTTTTATAGTCGCTTGTAACTTCAGTAAATGCGCCTTGTTCAACAAGTTTATCCATGTTTGAATCCCAGTCGCATCCGTTTCCGCTTAAACTTAAACCGTAAGCCATTTGGAATGTTCTGCTTACACCTGTTGCGCAGTAACCTGAACTTGAACCGTATCTGTTCAACATTTGTTTTGCTACATCAACAAGTTCTTCACCTGTCAAACCTAAGCCTTGCTTAAACTCATTATCTTTTATTGTTGCTTGAGTTTTTTCAACTTCTTTTGCTTGTGCAATCTTTGTTTTAAGGTCTTGAATGTTGTTGTCGCATTCCGTAATTGCTTCTTGTCCGTCTGAACGGATTTGTTGGATTTCCGATTGAGCCTTTTGGATTTTTTCCTTAACTTCGGGATTTACATCAAGTTTGTGTTTTTCGATGATTTTATCCATCAAACCGTCGCGGTCTGCTTCAAGTTCTTTCTTTTCTTTTTCTAAGTTTGCTTTTTCTTCTTCAGCTTCTTTCTTTGCTTGTTCTGCGCTATCGTATTCTTTTTGTTTTGCGTCAATTTCACCTTGAATGTTTGAAATTTTAGAATTGATATCTGCTCTTTTATCGGCTGCTTTTTCGTCGTCATCGCCGATTGAGCCGAGTTGTGATTCAAGTGAAGATTTTTGTTCTTTCAAAGAACCGATTGCTTCTTTTGTTGAAGACATTGTGGCTTCGTTTTCTTGGATTTTTGATTTTTGATCTTCGATGCCTGTGTCTTTTGTTTTTATGTCTTCGTCAATTTTTGTTTTTTCTTCTTCGTATTCCTTTTTAGCTTCCGGTGTAAATCCTGAATTTTCTTCATTCATGGCATCGGAAATGATTTTGTCTTGTTCTTGAATTTTTTCTTGAATAAGATCTTGAACACTTGCTTTAGTTGATTCTTCATCAGCAAGTTGTGTTTCTAATTCTTCAACTGTTTCTGCAGTTGTTTTTTGTGTATCTTGTTTGCTGATGCCTGATGAGGAGCCGCTTGAACCTGAAACTCCGCCGCTGCTTACGGAACCGCCTGAACTTGACGGACTTGCAGAGTTCGTTTGTTCTGCTTCTTCCGCTTTCTTATCTTCTAAAACTTCTTCTGCTGCTTTATTTGCGATTTCGTTTAAGTCGATGCCCATTTTTTCAATGGCTTTGTCGATATCAGCCATCGTAATAGTCGAGGCATCTCCGTCGTTGCCCATAATGCTTGCCAAAAATGCTTGTGCTTCCGCTTCGGTAAGTTTGCCGTCGCCGTCAGCATCTGCCGCTTTTTGGACATCTTCGAGTTCCAAAAATGTTTTTAAAATGTCGTTTAATGCTTTTTGTTGACCTGTTGCGCCTTCAGCATTAACATCCGCTGCTTCTGCCGCTGCGAGCAATGCCTTTAAGTCAACTCCTGCGATATCTTGTGCAGACGCGCTTGAGAACATTGACAAGTTGTTCAATCTGTCCGTTGCACTTTGTGATAACGAACCGAACGCGTACTTGTTAAGTCCTTGTCTTGTTATGGTATTTTTTAAGAATGTTGAAAAATCCATATTGTCCTACATGTCACCTACACATTTACTATGTCGACCCAGTTATAGCAAAACTTTAGCATGTTTTTGGAAGTGTTAACATTTGTTTACATTTCTTTTGTCAAACATACTTTTTAGAGTACAATACCAATATTATTTAAAGAAGAAGTATGATTTATGCGTGACACGAAAAAATTAGTTGAAAGAATAAAAGAACTTAAAAAAGAGAAAAATGCGATAGTTTTGGCGCATTGTTATCAGAACGTTGAAATTGACGAAGTTGCCGATTATGTCGGTGATTCTTTGCAATTAAGCAGATTGGCGGCTCAAACGGATGCTGATATTATTGTTTTCGGCGGTGTATATTTCATGGCGGAAACAGCCAAGATTTTGTCTCCCGACAAAAAAGTTCTTCTTCCTAAAATGGATGCGGGTTGCAGAATGTCTGATATGGTTGACTTGCAACAAATCAGAGAGTTTAAGTCAATGTACCCGAATGTTCCTGTTGTGTGTTACGTAAATTCTTCCGCTGATGTTAAGGCAGAGGCTGATATTTGTTGTACGAGTGCGAATGCGGTTCACGTGGTTGAGTCAATGAAGGTTCCGAAGATTCTTTTTGCTCCCGATAAATATTTAGGTACTTATGTGGCAAATCAACTCGGTAATGTCGAAGTTGTTACATATCCCGGATATTGCCCGACTCACCTTGCAATTCTTGTTGAAGATGTTGAAGCAATGAAACAAAAATATCCTAATGCAAAAGTTCTTGCTCACCCCGAATGCCATCAAGCGGTTACAAAACTTGCTGATTACATCGGTTCTACAACAGGTATTATGAAATATGCAAAAGAATCTGATGCAAAAGAATTTATCATCGTTACGGAAAAAGGTGTCGTAGACAGACTTTCAAGAGATTATAAAGATAAGAAATTCTATTTGGTTTCTAACAAGGCAGTTTGTCCGAATATGAAAAAGAACACTCTTGACGACATTTTGCACGTATTGGAAACTGAAGAAAACGAAATCTTTGTTGAAGAAGAAATTGCCGCAAAGGCAAAACGGGCAATTGAAAGAATGATTGCAATAAACGAGTAGTTTTGTAATCCGAGATTTTCTGCTAAGGATTTTTATGAATACAAAAGGCTGCAGTTTTATAGATGCGGGTATAAATTTTGAAGATGACAAAGTCTGTGATTGTTGTATTTCGCACAATGACGGACGGGGTCTTCCTCTATTGATTGATAATTATAACGGCGAGCCGATTGATTGGGAAAATCTATTTGAGATAAAAGCAAAAAGAATTGCTGCCCAAAAAATTAAGACTATTCACGAATGCGAAAATTGCTACCATTTAACGGATTACGAATTTAAGCAGGATAAGAAAATCTCCGAGTTTCACTTTTCTCATTGCAGAAATTGCAACGCAAAATGCGTTTATTGCTCTGATAAGCAAGGAAATCACGGGGTCAGATATGATGTCCTTCCCGTTATAAAAGATTTAATCGAAAAAGGTTATTATAAATCTGGCGGAGAAGCCACTATGCAAGGCGGTGAGCCGACTTTGATGATTCATTTTGAAGAATTGGTGGATTTGTTAGCCTCAAACGGTACGAGTTTGAGAATTCATTCAAGCGGAATAAAATTCAGCCCCTCGATTGAAAAAACGTTGAAAAATAACGTTGGTAAATTAGTAGTTTCGATTGATTCTTCAAGCCGTTCGACTTATCTGAAAATTAAGCAAGTCAATTGCTTCGATTTGGTTTGTGAGAATATCAAAAAGTACGCTCTTGCGGCAGAAAATTCTCAAAATCTTATAATAAAATACATAATTATTCCGGGGTACAATGATAATCCCGCAGAGATAAAGGGCTTTTTCGATTTGATGAAATCCTTGGGTGTTAAAACCGTTGCGCTTGATATTGAATGTAATTATGCGCGAAAATATAACAACGAAAATCTTTCGCCCCATATTTATTTTTTGATTGATTATTTTAAATATTTGATTGGAAAATATAATTTTGACCTAAAAACGTACAGTTTTTTGTCTTATGTCTTGCAAAAACGAACGGTTCCGACGGTTACTCTGTTTCAGGATTTTCATAAGTTTGAAAAATTTTTGCAAGGTTATGTTCAAATCGATAAGAACCTCGACTATAAAAGATAGATTTAATAATTTATTAAAATTTTTTAATTTGTCCTAAAGTTTTTTCGCTTTATTACGATAACAGAAATTATGGTAAGGTGAAATCTGACATGACGATTCAATTTGGAAAACTAACAAATAAATTAAAAATTGATAAATCACAGTTGGCGGAAGTCGCTAATAATTCGGCATCTTCAAAGTCTGCCAGCATTTTTTCAAATGATAATCTTTTAGGTCAAATTGCAGATGATTTGACGACCAAATTGAATACAAATGCGCAAAATATTGTTAATTCTTTTGTTTCGCAATATGTTGAAAAACCTGCCGAAAAAGAAATCTCTCTCGGCAGCGATAACGGAACAATCACGGAAGATTATTTAGATGAAGCAATTTCGGACGAGTATGTTGAGGAACTTGTTCAATCCGCATTGAAAGAAGCTGAAAACGACATTCCGACGGATGAAGTTACTGCAAATCAGGATAATTATTTGAGAAAATCTCAAGCAATTAACCACGTTGACGGACAGGACAGTTTCGTTGAATATGCAGCGCTTAACGGCATTAACCTGAAAAATGTCACGAATACTCAGTTGACGCAGGCTTACAACGATTATACGGATAAAATTAATACAAAAAATGAGTTTGAAGATATTTACAAATTAATGTCCGATAACTTGCCTCAAATGTTGCAAAATACCATTAACGGCACGGATGTAACTTTTGAACAACTTTATAACGGTTCGCAGGCAGACGGCGCATTCAATACGGATGCAAATTATAACAATGCGTACAGTAATAACGCAAGAGCCGCAATCGACTCAATGAGAGCGTTTGCAAATACTCCCGAATGCCCCGATACAGTTAAGGCTAAAATCGACAAAATCGTAAAAACTTACGAATATCAAGCAGACGTAAGTGTCGGTCTCGCAAGCGATGCGACAGTTAATATTAACAGAGAAATTGATGAAAAAGTTGCACAACAGGGTACCGGTGACTGTTACCTTTTGGCAACGTTAATTTCGCTTTCCAAAACTCCGCAAGGACAAGAAATTATCAAAAATGCGATAACAAATAACAATGACGGATCTTACACCGTTAACTTTGCAGGTGTCGGCAGGGCATATACGTTTAATACGGAAGAATTAAGAGCAGCAGATTCTGCAACGGTAACTTCATTGGGCGGAATTGTCGGCTCGGGCATGGGGCGTTATTCGGAAGGTGATGACGATGCAATGTTGATTGAATTGGCATTGGAACAATTCCGTGAACAAGTTTATAAAGGTGAAATTCAACCTCAGGCGGATTGGCCGTCTTACGTTACTACAACAGTCAGCGAAGAATCTTATAACGTAGGAAAAAGCGCACTTACAAGCGGAAATATGTCGCAGGTAATGTACTTGCTTACAGGACAAAAAACAGGCTATGTGAGCGGTAACGAAAAAGTTCACGGCACATTGGATGAAATTAAAAATGACGGCAATTCTACGTATGCAATGTATGCAAGCGTTTATGCCGATAACGGTTATGCAGAAAGCGCTGACGGTGCTTATTACAAAGATGCCGACGGATATTACAAAAAAGTTGACGGCAAAACTCCCGCGGGTGTTCAAAGATATAACTTCATCGGCGGCGGTTCAAACAATACTTGTATCACCCTAAACGGTGCAGGTGCCGATAAAGACGAAAAAATCGACCTTACGACAAATTCAACGGGCGGTCACGCTTTGACTGTTACTGCAGTTACTGATGATACGATTACGATTATCAATCCTTGGGATTCCGAAAAAGAAGTAACCGTAAATCGTTCGGAATTTGAAGGTTACATCAAAGGTCTTCAATACTTGAAACTTTCATAATAAAGATTTAAAGGCGGTTTTTATACCGCCTTTTTATTTGAATTTATCTGTGAAGATTGTCTTTCCGATTTGACCGAATATATAACAATAAGTCCTGATTTTTCCATATTCTTTAATCAATTCGGTATAATCATATTTGATATAAAGTTCGATGATGTTGACTTTACATTTTATCTTTTCAATTGTGTTTATTAGCATTTCGGATTTATGAAAAATATTGAAGTTCATAAAATCCAGCAAAAAATTTCTGACTTTAGCAGATATTTTGTCAATAAAAGAAGGTTCATTCTGAAAAGATGCTATTAAAATGTTATTTTGGATATTTGTAATTTTATTTAGAGTTTTTTCTTCCAAAAGATGCAAATATTCATCAAGTTCTTCTTCTGTCAGGTATTTTAAAAATAAATCTCTAAGCGAGAATTTTATTGGCAGATTAGTTAGATTAGTTTCTTCTCCTTGTAATATGTTGCATTTTTGCGTGCAGTAATAGTACACAGAATTGTAGAGAAACTTTTTTGATATACATTCAATTTTGTTGTTTTCAAAATTATTTATTAGTGAATTTAAAGAAAAATTGGTAATAGGATTTTCTAAATCATTGCGAGCTAATAGCTCTTTTTGTTTGAAAAATTCATACCTTGGTGATTTTTTATCTAAATATCTATAAAAATTGTTATTTTGAATGTGCATATTAAGTTCAAAAATAACAACTTTTCCATGCGGTTTTAAAACTCTTTTGATGTCTTTTATCAACTCGGTTTTGTTCTTTATATGTAAAATTACAGAACGCGAAAACACAACATCTACGGAGTTATCGGGCATGGGGATACCATTATCTAAATCTGCGTGAATAAACTCTGTACAATCTTTGAGATTTTCTTGTTCTTGCTTTTTTAAACACTCTTTTATGCAGTTTTCATCTTGGTCAATTCCGATGGATTTTACATTTTTCTTTTTCTTGGAAATTTCAAAGGGCATTCTTCCAAGACCTGTTCCGAGGTCTAAAACTGTAATATGTTCTTTTAAATTTGCCAAAAATATCAAACTTTTGGCAATATTATCCAATTCTTCTTTATATTCTTTGTCGGTGTTTTGTAACCAATCACACCAAGTTTGTTCCGGCATTATAACTGCCCTCTAAATCCTTTTGAGGTTGCAATTGTTCTTCCGATTGAGAGAATTTTTGCTTCAATACATTTTCTGCATTTTTCCGCACCCTCATCGAGGCAGATTTTTCCCGGGTAAAGTTGGTATTTTGTTCTGTATGATGTTTCGTTAACATTCGGCATTACTACGTTTGCGCCTGATTGAAGCGCGATAATTCTGCCGTTGGGATTTAAAGTTTCCATTGCGGTTGTTGCGGGGATGTTTGCATCAGGCAAAAGCAATCTTGTTATTGCCATAACTTTTAATGCTTTTTCAAAAGTGCCTGACGGTGCATCTTTTAACGGAGTATCGGGATTGGGTATAAACGGACCCAAGCCGACCATGTCGGCATTGATTTCTTTGAAAAACAAAATGTCTTCCGCAATCATTTCGTCGGTTTGGTCGGGAAGTCCGATTAAATCTCCCGTTCCGAGTTCGAAACCGCATTTTTTGAGAAAATTTATACAGGCACGTCTGTTTGTAAGTGCCATTTCGGGGTGCAATTTGCCGTATAATTTGAAACTTGTGGTTTCTATTCTTAATAAGAATCGGTCAGCGCCCGCTTCTTTTCAGGCTCTGGATTCTTCTTCGTTTTTTTCGCCGATGGAAAGCGTTACTGCTAAGTCCAAAGTTTTAATTCTTTTGATAATATTGCAGAGTTTTTCTATTGAATAACATTCCGATTCGCCCGATTGCAACACGACAGTTTTGTAACCCATTGAGGCTGCGTTTTTGGCAGTTTCAAAAATTTCATCTTCACTCATCATGTATCGTTCAAGTTTCGAGTTATCTTTTCTTAATCCGCAGTAAAGACAATTTCTTCCGCATACGTTTGAAAATTCTATAAGCCCTCTCAAATGGACGGCGTTTCCGACATATTGCATTCTGACTTGGTCGGCTTTTTTGAAAAGGTACTCGTCGCAAGTGTTGTCTTTTAACAATGACACGATTTCTTCGTATGTTAACGTGTGAGTTTCTGCTGCTTTATCAATAATATTTTTCATAAGTTTATTATCGCATAAATTTGAAATCTTTGTTATAATATTAACGATTTTATTGACTTAATCGAAGGAGAGACAATATGCAATTTTTGCACGCTATGATTAGAGTAAGCAATTTGAAAAAATCACTCGATTTTTATAAAAACATTTTGGGTTTTGACGTTGTTAAAGAACTTCGTCTTGACGATTGTACGCTTTATTATTTGGGTAACAAAGAAAGCGGCGAATTCCAAATCGAGTTGACTTATAACGATGAAAAAGTCGATAACTACGAAAACGGAAACGCGTTCGGACACTTTGCTTTTAAGACGGACAATCTTGATGAGACTTATGAAAAAATGAAATCAATGAACATTGATTGGTTGTATGAACCCTATGAATTAGCGTCAATCAGTTCAAGAATTGCTTTTTTGAAAGACCCTGACGGCAACGAAATCGAACTTATTCAAAAAATATAAAAATCTCTGTAACAATCACTTAACATGCCGATTTTAAGTGACAAAAAATTTTGTTTACGAGATTTGTTTTCTCTGTGAAATTGTAATTAATTTGTGGGTGTTATTTTGAAAATTGAAGCGTCTAAAATAAAGAATTTTAATACAATACAACCGAAAGCAACGGAAAAATCAAACGTTGCAACGAGAGAACAGGATAAAGAAGTCGCAGGTAAACAAGCCTCGTCGAGTATTCGCGCTTATGTCTCTTCTCAAGTTTCTTTCGGTAAACGAATTGAAGAACACAGAAGTTGGGGTGCAACCGTAAAAGAAACCGCAAAAGACGGTTCTCAAACGGTTGACTTTAAGGTTTGGGCGCCAAAGGCAGATAAAGTTTTGGTTGAAATCAGAAATCCGAAAGATAAAGTTTCGCTTACTGATGAACAATTTAAGTCTGAACATTTGAAAGACAAATGGGCGGGCGATTGGCATATTAACGCAAATTCAAATGACGGAAAATCTACTTTTGTAGAACTTAAAAAAGGTAAAGACGGGGTTTATTCTTCCGAAGCAAAACTTCCTTTTTCAAACGGTATGTACCGCTATGTTTTGCAAGATAAAAACGGAAACACAATTTCACAGACAAAAGACCCTGTTGCAAAGGCGCAACCTCACATTTTCAGTTGGTCACAAATTTATGACAATTCACAATACCAATGGACGGATCAGGATTGGGTTGCAGGTAAAAATTCCGCAAGAGTTTCTGACTTGGCAAGACAACCTCAAGATTTGCTTAGAGCATCAGGACTTTCGGCGACAGGTGCTGACGGAAAATCACTTCAAAAACCGTCAAACTTAATCGTAAGACAGGTTAACATTCCGACCTTTACAAAGGAAGGTTCTTTAGAAGCAGCGAAGAAAGAAATTGACCAAATCGCAAAAGACGGTATTTATAACGGTATTCTTTTGATGCCGATGGAAGGTACTTACGGCGAAAACTGGGGCTATGACGGCGTAGATAAATATGCCGTTTCAAGAGGGGTTGCATCTGAAGAAGGCAAAGAGGATGCTACTGTCAGAAATGATTCTTTAAAAGATTTGATTAACTACGCTCACTCAAAGAATATTAACGTAGGTATGGACTGGGTTCCGAGTCACATTTTTAAATCGGGTCCGTCAGATGCTGATGCAAAAGAATTTGGCATTACAAACGGTGAAAAACTTTCGGGTAATAACTTATCCGATTTGGCACCGTATGAAAAACCTGGTAAATGGGGCGGCAGCCAATTCAATTTGGAAGATTCGGACGCATCAATCCGTTCAAACGTAAGAGATTATGTTGTTAATATGCCTATGAACTGGGTTGATAATTATCATATCGACTTTTTGAGAGCAGACCAAACTCCCGAAATGGGCTCGAATTTCTCAATGAAACAAGTCGCTCAGGAAGTTCGTTTCCACTTCCCGCACACGGTAATCCATTGGGAAGACCACAGAACTCAAGACGGCTTAACCCGTGATTTGACAAGACAAGAGTTGCCTTACGGCGATGTGGCAAAGCACTTGGATGCAATTGCAAGAACTGAGGCAAACAATACTTCCTTGGAAAACATCGGCGGCAACGAGCATTGGGACTTTGCATTCTCTCACGCGGTTGAGGCGGTAATGCTTGACAGAGAAGTTATGGGTTACTATCCGTCAATGCAAACTTTGGCTAATAATATCAAGGATATCGGCGGAACTAAGTATTTTATGAGCCACGATGAAATCGGAAACGATTCGGGTTCAAGACTTATGACAAAGGTTATTCACAAAGACTTGCAAGTTACAAATCATTTGGATGACAGAGCTGGTGAAACTCCTGCCGCAAAACACATCAGAAGTGTTGATACGGTTATGGAAATGTTCTCAGCGTACGAATTTGACCGTGAAAATTGGGATTCTGATTTTGCAAAAATTGCAGAAAAGAACGGCTTGCACGGAATTTCAAAAGACCAAATGGCTGATGAAATTGAATACGCTAAAAATAAACACAAAGAAGCGTTAGGCTTGTTGTTTATGGTTCCCGGCTCAAAAATGATTTTCCAAGGGGATGCTTACGGCGAAATTAATCCGTTCAGATTTACAAGAGAACAAGCGACGGATGAACCGAATATCGAAAGAGAAAAAGGTTACAATTTTGACGAATCGTTCCAAAAATCGAAAATCGACCCTGAAAATCACACGGTCGGCGGTATCTTTAAACTTTCACAAGCAATGAGTGACTTGGTAAAACGTAACCCTGCACTTCAAGATGTTCAAGGTATGGAATATCTTGATGCAATGACTCCGCTTGTAGATGAGCAAAACAAAGTTATGGCGATTAAGAGATTTGACCTTAACGGCAATGAAGTCGTCGCACTTTACAACTTTGGCGACAGACCGCTTGAAAATTACGGTTTAAATAATCCTATGGCTGTTTTAAATAACGGCGGTCAATGGAAAGAAACGATTAACTCGAACGATACTCAGTTCGACGGAACAGGTGCTTACCAAAATGACGGAACTTATTGCTCAAACAATGGCGAGGTCAGATTGAACATTCCTGCAAACGGATTTGTCGTTTTGGAAAAAGTTGACGGCAACGGCAATGTTGAAAAAGGTCAACCGAGATTTTCGTAAGAATTAAAACAATATAAATATTATTAAAGCCGACTTTAATGTCGGCTTTTTAGTCTTTTAAAATTGTATCAAGCGGATTTTTGTGCCTGCAAAGGCAACTTTTATCGAGCGGTTTTTCCTCGGATTTTTCTTCTTCACCGACTTTTTTATAGTCCGAAAGTTTTGCAATCGTATTGCTTGCGGTGTTGAAAATCACCAACAAGACCAACAAGCCTAAAAATATTAATGCCAATGCGTTTAGAATATGAATATCCATAACCGTTATTATAATAACATATTTTTGAACGGTTTTAAACTAAAAAACCGCCTGAATATTCAAGCGGTTTTGTTTTTGTTTGAAAATTTTTGTTATTGATTACTGAAAATGCTGTTTCCGTGTGAGTCGTGCGAACCTGTTCTGTATATTCCGTATTGTTTCGCCAAATCAGCCGTGTAGTTGTAAATATCTTGTGAAACATCGAATTTGTAAGGTTGGTAGTAGCCTTCCGTGAACAATATTGAATCATCTTTTAATTGAGAATATTCCTTGAACAATTCGTTCATAACTTCTTTTAATTTAGCATCGTCGTATTTTCTGTCGCGAACGTAATATCTCAAAGGGTGCGCAATTCCGACCATACCGTATTTTAATGATTGAGTATATTTGATGACCAATCTGTAATCGGGCCAATCTTCGTGAACTCTTGCATCTTTCATTGCGATATCAAAGTTTTCATAGTAATTGATGTTTTCGTATTCGGGAGCGTAGGGATTAATAGCCCAGAGAAGAATGTGAATTCTTGTACCTTCTTTCGGGTCGGAAGAAAGGTGTGTTGCTGCGGTTGTTTCCATACCGAGGATGATTTTCACGTTCTTGTATTTTTCGGGATTTTTTTGAATTATATCAATAACTTCCTTGCAACCATTTGTGTTATAGTGGTCTGTATATGCCAAAATAACGGGATATTTTCTGAACGGGTGTTTTGATTTTACTTTTTGAGCATAATCTCTTGCTTGTTCAAGTGCGTCTATCGGTTCCATTTTTCCGTCAGATGCGGTTGTATGAGAGTGAAATCCGCCTCTGTAAGTAAGTTCTTTTACTCCGATTTGGTCGCCTTTTTCATTGATATCCGCGATAAAGTATTCGGGGTGATTGTCATATTTTTTTATGATTTTGGTTAATTCTTTTTCACCCAAAATCGGTGCCATATTTTTTACTGTGTAACTAGCGTTACCGCTATCTCTGACGAGTGCTTCTTTGTATGACTTGTCGAGATTGTAAGCATAACTGCTTTGGATTGTAACTGCCGTAATCGCAATGATTGTTGCAACTATTAATCCTTTAATGATATTGTTTTTCATTCTTATCTCCTAGTATTTGAATACAAATTCTTTTTCCGTGTAGTTATTGCAGTAGTTTATTGCTTCTTCGGGTGATTTTGCAACGAAATATAATTCTCTGTTAAATTCTCTTGCAAACCCGTATTTGTAGAAGTTTTCAAACATTTCAAAAAGCGGTTTGTAATAATTATCTACATCTATAAAAATAATACCTTTCTTGTGGTAAGAAAGTTGTTTTGTCACGATAACCTGAAAAATTTCATCCATAGTTCCGAAACTTCCGGGGAGTGCAATAAAGATGTCTGCTTTTTCTTCCATCATTTGTTTTCTGTCGTTCATATCTTCGGAAATGATGATTTCGGAAGCCTGAGGATTGCTGATGCCGTGCTCCATAATTGCCTTCGGAATAATTCCGACGACATTTCCGTTGTTGTTGATAACTCCTTCTGCAACCTTGCCCATGCAACCGCAGGTAGAACCGCCGTATACGAGAGTATCGCCGTTTTTCGCAATTCTTTCTCCGAGGTCGTATGCAACTTTGTAAAATTCATCGCTTAAATAGTTGCTTGAAGAACAATACACACAAATATTCTTATTCATAAAACATTCCTTTTTCTTCTTTATAAAATTATACAACGGCAAAAAATTTTCTTGTTTTTTCCTGCGAATAATGTTATATTTTGTTACGGTTATTGAAATAAGGAGTATGTCTAATGTTGAAAAAATATTTATTAACAGCATCTTTTCTCTGCGCGGCTGTCGTTTTGACGGGTTGTAATGCAGAAAAGCAAGCAGAACAACCGAAAGTAAGTTACATTGTAACTACTGAAGTTCCGACTCAAGCAGCACCGAATGTAAAAGATGAAACAACAGGTTTTATTAAAATTAATCCTCACTTTACGGCTGCAGATATCCCTGCTGCTCCGCAAGGCAAAACCGAATGGGTAAAAGATAATTTCGGTTCAAATCTTCCTCCGTTCCCGAACGGCTCATTGTTGGAAGTTGTTAATACTGCGGACAGTTTTGTAGCATACGTTGGTAACACAACTGAAGAAGATTTCCGTAAATATTTTGAAACATTGGCTGCTGAAGGCTTTAAGTTCACAGATAATAATTCTTGGGAAAACTTCAATATGGAAAGAGACGATATTGCGGTTAACTTGAGATATTGGCAAGACGGTCCGAAAGTTATTACGGTCAGAGCAAAATTGATTAAGCCTCAAGCTGCTGAACAAAAACCTGCTGAAGCAAAAGCACCCGCTAAAGAAGCAGACAAAAAATAAGATTTTAATAACCAAAGAAAAAGGAAGTCTCTGACTTCCTTTTTCTATTACAAAATAAACTCTAATTTTTGAGGCGAATCAACGAGTTCATCAGCGCCTGCATCCGTCAAAACTTTTTCGTCTCTGTAACCCCAAAGTACACCGACCGAAGATATTCCAGCGTTTTTTGCGGTTTCAATATCGACATCGGAATCACCGACCAATACGGTTTGTTCGGGCTTTGCACCTAATTCTTCAATCGTTTTTAAAACTCCTGTCGGGTCAGGTTTTTTCGGTGTTGTTTCGCTCTCTCCTGTTGCAACATCTATTAAACCGCAGAAATATTCGTCGCAGAGTTTCTTCACGGCTCTGTCGAACTTGTTTGAAACAACACCGAGTTTAAAGCCTTTTCTTTTTAAATTGGTTAAAAGTTCGATAATTCCGTCGTAAGGTTTGGTTTTGTTATGGGAATTATGAGTGTAATAAATTTTGAAAATACCCAAGCATTCCTGAATTTTATCTTCGGGAGTGTCTTTCGGAACAGCGCGTCTTATGAGCATTTCAACCCCGTTTCCGATAAAGTTTCTGACTTCATTGTCAGTTCTTGTCGGAAAGCCGCATTCTTCAAGTGCGTAATTTGTCGCATCCGCCAAATCGCAGAGCGTATTCAGCAATGTTCCGTCCATATCAAAAATTACGGCAGTTGTATATTTCATTTTTATCTCCATTTTTCAAAATAAAATAATGTTTTTCCGTCGGCGGTTTTGTCTGTTTTAAATGGTTTATAGCCTTGCGGTTCAAGCATTTTTGACATTTCTTTTTCGCTTGTGCAAACTTCAAACCTTCTTGCGTGGAAAAATGATTCTATTTTTCTCAAAAGTTCCGAACCGATTCTTCTGTTTCTGAACTCGGATTTTACGAATAATTTTTCTATATGTACGGTTCCTTCGTTGTTATAGGCGCGAATAGAACCTGTTATTTCGTCTTTTGCGCCGAGAACTTTTAAAATAACACCTTTTTGATAGTCAAAAGTTATGTCGGACAATGTTTGTTTTAACGGCGAGGTTTTTGAGTCCCATACTCCGTTATGAAATGCAGCCTTTTGCAATTCCAAAATCTTCGGCAAATCTTCTTTTGTGGCTTTCGCTATGACTATAATCATTATGCTTCCTTTTTAAGTAGTGCGACATTCTCAATGTGGGGTGTGTGACAGAACATATCGACGGGCTGAATGTACTTTGCGGAAAATCCTTTTTCTTTTAAATATTTTATATCTGATGCTAAAGTTGACGGGTTGCAACTTACATAAACTATTATGTTTGTTGTCAATTGAGCCGCAAAGTCCAATGATTTTTTTGAACATCCTTTTCTTGGCGGGTCAAGAAGTACAACATCAAAGTTTTTTCCTTCTCTTACAAATCTTTCAAAGGTTTTTGTCGCGTCGTCGTGAATAACTCTGACATTTGATGCATTGTTAATTTTGACGTTGATTTTTGCATCGTCTGTTGAGGATTTGTTTTCTTCTACGCAAACGATTTCTTTTGAGATGTCTTTCATTTGCAATCCGAACGCCGAAACTCCCGAATAAGCATCAAGAATTGTCGGACTTTCCGTGTTTGCGGAAATCATTTCTTTTGCCGTGTTGAAAATAATCTCTGCGGATTCGGGGTTGACTTGAAAGAAACTCATTGCACTTACGTGGTATTTTACTCCGTTGATTTCTTCCGTGATGAAGTTTTCACCTGTCAGAAGTTCTGAGTTTTCTCCTGTAATAACGTTCGTTTTTTTATCGTTGAAATTAGCCAAAACACCTGTTACAGAATGGTTTTCTGATAAGGCTTCCGCCAATAATTTTATTTTTTTTGATACTGTTTGGTCGTTTAAGACTAATATTATCAGAATTTTTTTGTTGCTTCGCGACATTCTGAAAATTACGTGTCTTAATAAGCCCGTGTGCGACTTTTCATCGTAGCCCGAAATGTTTAATTCAAAGGCTTTAAGTCTGATAAATTCAATAATTTCGTCTATGATTTTGGGTTGAACAGGGCAATAACGAATGTTTACGGCTTCGTGAGTACCTTTTTTATAATAGCCTGCGATGAGTTTTTTAGAAACTTTTGTTTGCGAAATCGGATATTGAACTTTGTATCTGTAATGCAGGATATTGTCGGGTGATTTTACGGGACGAATTTCAATTTCTTCGCCTGCGATTTTAGAGATTGTTTCTCTTACTATATTTTCCTTTTGAACGAGTTGTTCTTCGTAAGTAATATGTTGAAGTCCGCAACCGCCGCATACGTTATGAAGCGGGCAAAACGGCTTAACTCTGTGGACGGAGGCATCTTCGATTTCGAGGATTTTTCCGATTCCGTAAGATTTATTTCTTTTTACGACTTCTATTTTTGCAATGTCAGACGGACAGCCGCCTTCTATAAATATCGGATAGCCGTCTTTTGTTTTGGCTAAACTTCTGCCGCCGTATATGAGTTTTTCGATTTCGAGTGTTAATATTTCTTTTGTCATAATTTTATTTTATTACAAACAGTCCGTTTATATTAAAGACAAATTTATAATTATAGTATATTATATTTGTAAATCAGGTAGAAGTATGTATTATATTAAAAAATCATTTTTAAATTTTCTGTTAATTTTGCAAAATTTGTTCAAGAAAAAACGTTCAAATTCCGCTAATGCTGCAGGTGGCGGAAACTCTTCCGTTAACTCCGCGGCAACCATTCAGATTAACTCAAAAAATGAAAATGTGAAAAAAGAAGTTGAAAGAATTTCTACCAAAATTGTAAAAAAATATTTTGGCGATATAGACAAAACCATTGCTATTTTGGAAAAAAGAGGAATAAAAGTTTACAGAACAAGATTTGCGGTTAAAATTCTGAAAAATATAAATGAAAAACAAGGATTTTTAACACCGTTAAAAGGCTTTAAGGCTTTTTATCTTAATTTCTTTATATCTTTGTTATGTGACAAAAAATTATCTTTTAAAATGAATACTCCGTCTATGTTCGTTTTTTCGGGAACCCCGATTGATAAATACTTTTTGGCTTCGCAGGTTTATCGTTTTGTTGCGTACAGAAAAAAACTTCCGGGGTTTGAGTATTCTGTTCAGGAAAAATTCAAAAAAATATACAGAAATCCCAATACCAAAAACTTTAACAGCCTCACGGCGGGAGATATTTTTGCTTTAAAAGAAGCAATTGCCAGAGATGTTGAGTCTGTCGATTTTGCTGTTAAGTTGAATGCGGAAACGGAACTTTTGCAAAAAATCGATAATTTGAAAGCAAAAAGTTCTGCCGAATAACTATAAATTTTTAATTAGTGATTTTGTATAAAAATTTGTGTAAAATCATCCATTCGGTATAACTATTTTGCTTGATTTTATTTATCATTCGCATTACAATCTTCTTCATAAAGTAGACATTTTATTATTATGTAGTGTGAAAAAAAGGAGAACGAAAATGTCAAATAAGATCCTAACGGCTGCAAAGACAACGTTTATGGCTGTTTTGTCATTGTTGTTTGTTTCAGCACCTGCACTCGCAAGTGAAGCGGACTTGGTTGTTCCTAACATTAGCGAAGTGCACCCCGAGTATTTTAACTACTTGGTAGCAGGCATTATCGTTTCTGTTCTCGGCTTGTTATGGGGCTTAAAAGCCTTCTGTGACATCAAGAAATTTGATACACACAAATGTATGGCCGAAATCGGAAACGTTATTTTTGAAACCTGCAAAACTTACTTGATTCAACAAGGTAAGTTCTTAGTTGCACTCGAAGTGTTAATTGCACTTTGTATTGCATTCTATTTTGGTTACTTGCAAGCTATGCCGCTCAAGAACGTATTAATCATTTTGGGAATGTCAGTTGTTGGTATTCTCGGTTCATACGGTGTTGCATGGTTCGGTATCAGAATGAACACTTTGGCAAACGCAAGAACTGCATTTGCATCATTAAAAGGTGACCCGCTCAACATTTTGAGCATTCCGTTAAAAGCAGGTATGAGTATCGGTGTTGTTCTCGTTTCTGTAGAACTTATCATGATGCTCTTAATCTTGTTATTCATCCCCGGCGAAATTGCAGGCGCTTGCTTCATCGGTTTTGCAATCGGTGAATCACTCGGTGCTTCAGCACTTCGTGTAGCCGGCGGTATCTTCACTAAGATTGCAGACATCGGTTCTGACCTTATGAAGATTCACTTCACTATTAAAGAAGACGATCCGAGAAACCCCGGTGTTATCGCTGACTGTACAGGTGACAACGCAGGCGACTCAATCGGACCTACTGCTGACGGTTTTGAAACTTACGGTGTAACAGGTGTTGCTCTCGTTTCATTCATCTTGTTGGCAGTTGTAAATCCTGACGGAACTGCAAATCCGTTAAATCAAGTTACATTGTTGACTTGGATTTTCGTTATGAGATTCTTGATGATTGTTACATCAGTTATCGCATACGGTGTTAACAACGTTTTGACAAACGTATTATACAAAGGTAAAGCTGATTTAGACTTTGAAGCACCTTTGACAAACCTTGTTTGGATTACATCAATCCTTTCAATGGTAATGACATTCGGTGTAAGCTACTATATGTTGGCTAACGTTGAAGGATTTGGCAATTTGTGGTTGATTCTCGCAATCATCATTTCTTGCGGTACTTTGGGCGCAGCATTAATTCCTGAAGCAACAAAAGTATTTACAAGTCCTAAAGCAAAACACACAGAAGAAGTTGTTACTGCATCAAGAGAAGGCGGTGCTTCATTGACAATCCTTTCAGGTTTGGTTGCAGGTAACTTCTCAGGCTTCTGGATTGGCGCAGTAATCGTATTCTTGATGGCTATTGCATATTTCGCAAGCACATACATTCCTGCTGAAATTATGTCATACTCATCAGTATTCGCATTCGGTTTGGTAGCATTCGGTTTCTTGGGTATGGGACCTGTTACTATCGCAGTTGACTCATACGGACCTGTTACCGACAACGCACAATCAGTATACGAACTTTCTTTGATTGAAGAAGTTCCGAATGTATCAGAAGAAGTTGAAAAAGAATTCGGCTTCAAACCTAACTTCGACGTTGCTAAGAAATACCTCGAAGCAAACGACGGTGCAGGTAACACATTCAAAGCAACATCAAAACCCGTACTTATCGGTACTGCGGTTGTTGGTGCTACAACAATGATTTTCTCATTGATTTTGGTTATCCAAAATACATTGGGAATTAACCCGACAGAAATCTTGAACTTGCTCAATCCGTTCACATTGCTCGGATTGCTCGCAGGCGGCGCTGTTATTTACTGGTTCTCAGGTGCTTCAATGCAAGCAGTAACAACCGGTGCTTACAGAGCAGTTGAATACATCAAGAGAAACATTAAACTCGATGAAAATGCAGAAAAACGTGCAGACGTTGCAAATTCTAAAGAAGTTGTAAGAATTTGTACTGAATATGCTCAAAAAGGTATGGTAAATATCTTCATCGCATTGTTCGCATTTGCACTTGCGCTCGCTTGCTTGTCTGCTCCGTCAGAAGCCAGCCCGTTGCCTGTATCATTCTTCGTATCTTACTTAATTGCAATCGCAACATTCGGTTTGTTCCAAGCTGTATTTATGGCTAACGCAGGCGGATGCTGGGATAACGCTAAGAAGATTGTAGAAGTTGACCTTGCTGAAAAGGGAACACCTCTTCACGAAGCAACAGTTGTCGGCGATACAGTCGGTGACCCGTTCAAAGATACATCTTCAGTAGCAATGAACCCGATTATTAAATTTACAACATTGTTCGGCTTGTTGGCAATGGAAATTGCTTTGAGCGAATCATTCAGAGCCATCGCTCCGAAAATCGGTGTTGTTCTCTTAATCATCGCATTGTTCTTCGTAATTCGTTCATTCTACGGAATGAGAATCCCGACTAACAAATAATCGGCGATTGCTTAAAAGATAATAAGGTAAGGCGGTTTGAAAAAACCGCCTTATTTTTTTTACAATGTTTACAAATTATTGGCATAAGTCAATAAAAAATATATAATTAAATAAATTTGTATTTGGTTATGATTTATAAAGGGATTTGAATTGAAAAAAATTTGTGAGATGTATTTTGAAATATTAAGTAATAAATTGGGTATTGCTATATTGGCGATTTTCCCATTTTTGTTTGTACAAAAAAATATTTTTTATGCGTTATTTTGGGAAATGATAGTTGTTGTAATTGCAACAATTGTGACCGGCAAATTATACAACAAAAAAGAGTGTTTGAAATTTTCATTAATTTACGCTGCTAGTTTTTTTCTAATTGAATTTATAACTTTTTGTTTTGGTTTGCATAATTCTCCTTTTGCTTTTTTAACGCTTGCTTTTTATGTTTTGGCAATAATTTTGGCATTCGTTGTAAAAACTATTTTATGGTTCGTTCTCGGGGGATTGATTTTTTACCTGACGAATTTGATAACATTCAAAATTGTAAAAAATGAGCATTTGGAAAAATTTTTCAATCCAATAAAAAGTTTTTTGGCAAACCCGATTATATTTTTTACTACTGTTATTGTAATTTTTGCTCTCAAATTTTTATTTACAGGACAATTTGTAGTTGTTGAAGAACTGCCGACGATTGATAAGCCACAGGTTAAGGTTCTAACTGTTTTAGATGATGAAAAATTATTGTTATTAATAAACAAAGGATCTGAATTTGTGGTTTATGATGCAAGGAAGGATGTTTTTACCTCAAAAAATATCTCGCTTATTCCTGCTCCTGCCGGTTTTATGCCGGATTATAACGCATATTCTCTTTCTAAAATGAAAAACGGAAATATTTTCTTTAGAAGATTTTTTGTTAACCAAAATGATAGAAGAGATAGTATAACTATTGCAACGATATTTTCACCGGAAAAAAATATAATTTTATCAGAGTTTGAATTGCCTAAAGAAATTTCGTCCTCTCAAAGTTCTGCAACATTTATTGATGAGGAAAATGCTCTTTTTATCGGTAATTATACTAATAATAAAACATATCTTTTTAATGTTAATGATAAATCTTTGGTTGAAAAAGCAGAAACTATTCAAAATCGCAGATGTGCTAAATCAATACTGTTGAATAACGGAAAAATGTTTATTATAGGTGGTGGCGCAAGAAACGGAAACAGCGCTGAATTGTATGATATAAAGAACAATAAATTTACAGAAATCCCTCTCAATATTAATTTGTATTATTCTTTTTCAGCTGACAGTTTGCAACTTTTGGATAATGGTAATGTATTTATTAAAACAGGCAAGTTAGAAGACAAAGAAGAAAATGGCATAGGCAATTATGTGAGTGGTAATTTTGGCACAGGTTATCCAATTCCATATATTTTGATTTTTAATCCAAACGATAATTCTTTCCAAGGCATTAATTTTAATGCAAATAGAAGAATAAAACTCAATAATTTTACCTCAACATCTGTAACTAATGATGGAAAGGTTCTTTTTGCAGGCGGAACACGTCTTTGGCACAATAGAGAGGTAGGAAACAATCAAAAAATCTATTTTTATAATATTAAAAATGGAAAAATTAGAGAAACATATTTCTACAAATTCAATGAGTCTTATAAACCTCAAATTTTTGTTTTAAATAATAATGAAGCAATTATTTTCTTTATGCCTTTATTAGGAAGTAAAGAAGCCAAGTGTAATTATTTAAAAGTTAAATTTTAGAGTGATTATATGCAAAAATTTGTTAAAATCATTTCTTTAATATTTATAGGCTTATTAATTATTTTTGTGACTTTATGTGCAGATGTTTTTTTAATAGAGCCAAATGTTCTTTTTGTCAAATCTCAAAAACTGGAAATACCGCATTGGGACAAAAAGTTAAATGGTTTTAAAATCGTATTGGTCACAGATATTCATCTCGGTACAAAGTTTGTCAATCTGAATAAATTACAAAAAACAGTTAAATTAACAAATGCTAAAAATCCTGATTTGATTATAATTTGTGGTGATTTGGACGCTAAATCAATTACTCAAGCAAAATATTCAATAACTCAAGTTGCAAATGTATTAAAGGAGTTTAAAGCTAAATACGGTGTGGTTGCTGTAATGGGTAATCATGATTATGCTCCTCCTAACGTAATTAAATCTATCTATCAAAAAGCTAATATTCCTCTTTTAGAAAATCAAGATTATTTTATAAATCACAACGGCAAAACTATCAGGTTGGTTGGATTAAAGGACTTATGGCACTATAAAACAGCTCCATCTCAAGTTATCGGCTCTAATTATAACAATGTTCCAACTATTGTTTTGGCTCATAATCCTGATTCTTTTGCTCAAATGCCTGACAGTGCAAGTTTAACTCTCAGTGGTCACACACATGGCGGAGAGGTCGTTTTGCCTGTTGTCGGTTCATTCGTTGTTCCGTCAAAATATGGTCAACGCTACCGCTCAGGACATATTATTGAAAGCAACAAGCATTTATTTGTAAGTAAAGGCGTTGCAACTTTTGGTTATGGAAGGTTTTTAGCCCAATCTGAAATAAATGTTTTAAGATTGTATTCTAAAGATGAAAAAGTTAAAGATACAAAGCCTATAAGCGGAGTTATGACAAATCATGCACCTTGGTTTGTAAATAAAATACTTGCGATTAAAAAGCAATTGTAGTTATTTGTGGCAGGTGTTCAAATATTGTTTTCATTAGTCTTGTTAATTTTTTCTCATAAAAAAACACCCTTTTAACAAGGGTGTTTTTTATTTTATAAGTTTTTATTAGTAATCTTGATTTATTGCTTCTTCCTCATCTTCAAGTGCTGACAAATCGCGTGTTGTGGATGTATCAAATTCTTCGGGAAGCATATCGTCGTCGGGCCAAATCGTTGTATCGTCATATCTTGATGCGGAAAGATTTTCTGCTGCCGACAAATCGGAATCTGTCAAATCTGCTTCTGTAAGAACGCAACCTACCATATCTGCTTCCGTGAAGTTGCAGTAATTTAAAACTGCAAAGTTGAAGTTTGTTCCGTTCAACAAAGAGCCAGAGAAGTCGCATTCGACGACATTACTTCTCGTGAAATCAACGGATTCCAGATTCGCATCCGTAAAATTTATAAGTGATAGTGTCGTGTCGGCGAAAGTGCTGCCTGACAAGTCACAGTTTGTAAAATCAATATTTTCCAAAGTCGAATTCGCAAAATCCATTTCCGTTAAGTCTATTTCTTCGTCCGATTTTGAACGATAAGAATTAAAGGCTTCGTAGTCGTGTAAAATCATTTCTGCGAGTTGGTCTTTTGTATACATGCTTTTGTTCTCCTATTTACATGTTCATTGTTATTTTACATGATTTTATTGTATTTTCAAACACTTTCTAAATAATATTGTTACTAATTGCTTTTACGGCTGCCTGAGTTCTGTCATCCACTTCAAGTTTTTGCATAATACTGCTTACGTGTGCTTTTACCGTATTTATGCTCAGGTGTAGCTTTTTCGCTATCTCGGTGTTGTTAAATCCTTCTGTCAAATGGGTCAACACTTGAAGTTCGCGCTTGGTTAAATTGTAATCTGTGTCTTTTTGAATTGCTGATTTTTGTTTTCCACTCTTAATAATATCCAAGATATATTGTGAGACGGACGGGTCAAACCAAATTGCACCGTTCAATACCGAATACAAAATCAGAGCGAGGTTGTCAGGTTCGATTTCCTTTGAACAATATGCGCTCGCGCCCGCTTTGACCGAGTTAATAACTTCTTCTTGTGTTTTATGAGAAGTCAAAATAATTATGGAAATATTCGGGTTAATTTTTTTGATTTTTTCGGTAGCCTCAATACCGTTCATTCCGGGAAGTCCAAGGTCCATTATGACTGCGTCAATTCGTTCTTTTTGAATGATATCCAATGCCGTAGGCGCATCCGCAGCTTCAAAGATTTTGCCGATGTAGTCTTTCGTTTGAAGTGCTGCTTTTAGTCCAAACCTGATAAGTGTGTGGTCTTCGGTTATCAGAACGTTAAATTTGCTCATGTGGTACCTTACCTTTTTCAACTGCCAATGCCGCCGCCCGTTCAATATCTGTTTGGGCTGTTTCTATATTACCCTTTTTGGTATTTAATATGCTTTTATAATAAAAATATCTGGGGCTTCTCTTTGTGATAAAAGCCGCAGCGTTTATGTATTGTTCGGCATTTTTTAAGTCGTTATTTTGCAATGAAGTTTGAGCCAAGTCTAACCAGCCTTCCGGATAGAAAGGATTGTATTTGATGGATTCTTTAACCGTTTTGGGGTCTTTTGCAATCTGAGATGTAAGATACAGTACCTTGAAATTTTTAGGGTCTTTCTTTTGGGCTTTCTTCAAATATTTCGCGGTTTCTTTTTCGTCTTTAATAATATAGTTTGTAGCCGTCAGAGCAACAAGGGTTTCAATATCTTTCTTGTTGTATTTGTAAGCAAGTTTGTACTCGTCAAGTGCTTTTTCATAATTCTTTTGATACAGGAAAATATCACCCAGTCCTTTATGTGCAAAGGCTGCTTTTGTGTTTTTAAGAAGGCATTTTTCGTATAATTTTTGTGCTTCTTGCATTTTACCCGTTAAAATGTATAAGTAGCCCAAAAGTTCGGGCGCTTGTTTGTTTTCACCTTTCAACATAAGCCCGTTAAGTTCGTTTATTGCTCTTTGGTAGTCTTTGTTTAAGTAAAAATAGTATGCAAGATAGTATTTGCTTTCGCTTTCTTTTTTGCTGGAATTTGATAGTGCATAATATTTGATTATATCAATGTCTTTGTGTGTTTCTGCGAGAATAATTTCTCTTTCATTAATCTTTTTCAAAGTTTTTAAGGCATCTTTTTGGTTACCGATGTCATTTTGAATTTCGGCTTTAAATTTTATATAATCTGCCTTGTTTTCATTTTTGGAAATCGCTCTGTTAATTTCATTGAGGGCTTTTTTATGTTTCTTTTCCGCAAAGTACGCTTTTGCTCTGATGTAAGAAGCGTAATCGGAATTCACAAGCGCTTTATCCGCCTTATCAATTCTTTTCAGACTTTCGTCCGTCATATTATTGTAAATAATATCAGCCATAAGTTCCGCAAAGAATACTTCTTCAGGGGTTTTTAACGACAAAATCGGAAATTCGTACTTTTTGATTGAACTTATATGATGTTCCCAAATTTCTCTGTCTTTGACGTTGCTCATTGCTTTTTCTGCCAGAGAGAAAAAGCCTGTTTCAGAAAGTCTGTATGCCAAAAACATATAGTAAAAATCGTTCGGTGTCATTGTCTTTAGGATGTTTCTGTATTCGTAATATGACACCGCGACATTAGACTGCTTTGCGTGTTCTTGTGCCGCGTTAATTTTTTCTATGAGTTGTTTTGCTGTCGGATTGTACAACAACTTTTCGTCATAATAAATATTGTAGTCGGAATAGTGAACAAGTTCCGACAAGTCTGTTTTGCCTAAATAAGGCGCAAGTCTCGCCTGTTCGGATTTTATATAATTTTCATCAGCCGAAAAACTCGCTGTTGCAGAAAAAAATATCAGCGAAAATATTGCCGTAAAGAGTATCGCCGCTTTTTTTATCAATCTTCTGCCTTTCGGGGTTTTCTGATGTAAAAATCGTTGAACGTATTTATAAGTTTGATTTCTTCGGGAGTTTTTTCTTCTTTGTTAATTATGGCTTCAAGTTCAAACAAGTCGTGTTGTTCGAGGATTTTTCTCGATTCCACATCCAAAATCACATCGCCGTCCGACAACGTTACATCTATGATTTTGTCACAGGGCAAGGAAAGAAACATATCCGTAACTCTTGCATCAAAGTGAGTGTTTGCACCGTCTTTAATGATTTTGATTGCTTCTTCAATCGGCATTCTGTCTCTGTAATGTCTTATTGAGGTAATTGCGTCAAATACGTCTGCAACCGCCAAAATTCTTCCGCCAAGCGGAATATGGCTGCCGTCTTTGTGTCTGAAATAACCTTGTCCGTTGAATTTTTCGTGGTGCGAAGATGCAATTTCCACAACACTTTTGAAGGATTCTGATTTGTCCGCGATTTTACTTAAAATGTCGTGTGTAATTTTTACGTGCTCCTGAATGTGTTGATATTCTTCGGGAGTGAGTTTACCTTTTTTTTGTAAAACAGAATCTCTGATACCTATTTTGCCGATATCGTGAAGCATTGCGGCTTGCGAGATTGTTTCGGTTGTTTCTTTGTCTATTCCCAGTTTTTGGCAAAGCAATACCGAATATTGCGTTACTCTCATTGAGTGACCGGCTGTTATCTTGTCTCTCGCATCAATTGAGGCTGACAAAGTATCAATAAAGCCGTTAAACAATCTTTTTTGCTCTAACAACATTTTTTGTTGTGTCTCGAACAATCTGTTGTTTTCAAGTGCAATACCTGCGCTTGCGCCGATTGTAACGAGCAAATCTTCGTCCGCTTCCGTAAAGTTTCCGCCAAATTTGTTAATTACCTGAAAAACCCCGATAACTTCATATTTAAGGTTTCTGATAGGCATACAAAGTATTGTTGAAGTTTTGTAGCCTGTTTGAACGTCGATTTCTCTGTTGAAACGATTATCGCTGTATGCGTTTTTAATATTGACCGTTTCTCCTGTTGTGGCAACGTGTCCCGCTAAACCTTTGTCTATGGGAAATCTGATTTCTTTGTCCCCTTCCAAGCCGAGTGCGACTTTTGACCAAAGTTCGTTTTTCTCTCTGTCGATGAGGAAAACCGTGCATCTGTCTGCTTTTAAGGCGAATTTTGTTTGCTCTGCAATGGTTTTTAAAAGTTGTTTAAGGTCGATTTCCGCGCTGATTGTTCTTGCAATTTTCAAAAGCGCAATCAAAGGATCGCTCGGGATTTCCGCATCATCGGGGCGTTTGAACTTTGTTAACGTATCGTTCAAAACCGCTTGGCTGGAGTCGTTCAAATCTTTTTGAATGCCTGTAATTCTTTTGTATGCGTTGTCATAACCGCCGTTTTTAGCCAATTCGGTTGCTTTAGCCGTGCATTCGTATGCTCTTTCATAGTTTTTGGTTTGAAGATTTAAAAATGCCAACGATTCGTATATTCTCATCAAAATATACGGATATTCTGTAACCATTGAGGCTGCACGGTTAAGGTAGAGCAAGGCTTCCTGATAATTTTTTTCGCTTATTGCGATTTGCGCAAATGCCCATTTGCTTATGCCCCAGGCATTTTCGCCCTGTGTGTCTTGTGCAAGAAATCTTGCATCTTCAAGCAACAAAAGACTGCTTTTGTAGGTTTCAGGGTCGCATAAATATTTCATAAGTCCCATAAAGGTCAGGCAGACTGAGACTTTTTCGGTCTTTTCGGCTTTAAGATAAATTTTATGAGCCGTGCTGATTTTTTCCGCGCAATCTTTGTATTGCCCGTTTTCATAGGCTTCAAGTGCTTCTTCAAACAATCCGTCCGCGAGTCGAATTTGTTCAGATAAATCAGTTGATTCTTCCAAAATTGTCATACGATTAGACCTTAAAATTAATACCTTTTAATTATACAATATTTTGCAAGAACTCTACAACTATTACAACAACAATGTTACACCGAAAGGATATTTATGAAAAAAGTCAGCATTTTAATTCCTGTTTATAACGAAATTAATCATCTCGAAAAACTTCTCGAAAAGGTTGAAGAGGCTGATTTTGCGGGGCTGGAAAAAGAAATTATTTTGATTGACGATTATTCGACGGACGGAACTCGTGAACTTTTAAAATCTATGGAGTCGAAATATAAAGTTTTATATCACAATGTTAATCAGGGTAAAGGTGCCGCTTTAAGAACGGGGTTTTCTGCCGTAACAGGTGATATTGCCGTTATTCAGGATGCTGATTTGGAATATGATCCGAAAGATTACACGGGAGTTTTAAAACTAATTCTGAACGGAGAGGCTGATGTTGCTTACGGTTCAAGATTTTTGGATTTAACGGACAGTAAAACCGTTGTTAAGGTTAATTTTCTCGCAAATAAAGTCCTTACTTTGATGACAAATATTCTTTTCGGTGCCAAACTTACGGATATGGAAACCTGCTACAAGGCTTTTAAGACCGAGTTTATTCAAAATATTCAAATACGCTCTGACAGATTTGATTTTGAGCCGGAAATTACTGCAAAAGTTTTGAAAAAACATGCGAGACTTAAAGAATTTCCGATTTCATATCACGGAAGAACTTTTGAAGAGGGCAAAAAAATTACGTGGAAAGACGGTATCCATGCGGTTATGGCTTTGATAAAGTTCAGATTTACGGATTAAACTTTTGTTGACCTTTTTGCCCGTTTGATATTACAATGAGAAAAAGGCAGAACTATGGATTTAGACGGTATTCAAATTCAAAATTATGTATATCATTTTCTTCGAGAAATGGACGATTTGTATTCTTTAGCCAATAAAGACGTAGTTTTTATGTTTTATGAACCCAATTTGGATAACGCGCGTGCCGTGCTAAAATTGGGGGCAAATAAGGTTTATTTTGTTAATCCCGATTACGAATATGAGGAAAAAGATGGCGGAAGAATTGTTCTTCTCTCCGGAAAGGATGACAAGTTTTCGGAATTGCCTGATGCCTCTGTCGATTTAATAATCGGTTTGGAAATTCTTGAACATATTAACGATTTGAATACTTTCTTTTCGGAAGTCAAACGTATCGTCAAAAATACGGGAGATATCGAATTGCAAGGTAATCCGATGTGGACTTGTCATTACGGTCACCATTTGTGGATTGAAAACAAATACATTTTTTATGATGAGTCAAATCCCTTTGAACCTTGGGAACACTTGCTTTATGATACCCAAGACGAAATGGCTCAAGCACTCGTTAAAAAAGGCTTGCCCGAAGAAGATTGCAAAGAAATTGCGAGATGGGTATTTGACCCGATTGAAATCAGCCGCCATACTCCGACGGAAATTATTGAGGCTGCAACAGGCATAAGTTCAAAATCCGCTTGCCGTTCTTCAAGTGCGTCCGCTATTTTTGAAACATACAGAACAACAGGCTGGGAATACAGTTTCAAGCGTTTTTATCACAAATTTGATAAAAATGATTGCTTTGAACAAGCTGCCGAAAATTATTCCGAAACTGATTTGAATACAACCCGTGTTGTTTTGAAGATGAAAAGATTGTACGAACAAAAATTCGACGATTCCATTACGGTCAGAGAACTTCCCGAACTTCCACATGCGGTATCGGATATCATAATTCCGTTTAATAAAAAACACGATTGTCAGGGTTTAAAAGTTTTGAACCTGTCGTTTTACGAAAACGAACTGATTTCAAAAACTTTTACCGCAATGGGGGCAAAGACCGTGTTTGCGGTGTCTCCGACAATTCAGTCCGAAAAACCCGAAAAAGAACTCGGAATTAATAATTACACCGTGCGTTTTGAAGATTTTGAAACTATCGGGTTGAAGTTCGACGTCGTATTCGGTTTGGATGTTATAAACAACATTGTCGATATTGATAAATTTTTAGAAAATTTAAAAGCGGTTGTAAATCCTGATACGGCTTTGTATATGAACGGTTTTATGCCGTTTACATCTCCGTTGGGACATTTGATTTACACTCAAAATTACAAGTTTATTGATGAGACAAATCCCCTCAAATATTGGCAGCATTTATCTTTTGAAAATGATGAACAATTCTTGTCTGCGCTTATGGAAAACGGTGTTCCCGAGGGAGAAGCAAGATATATTATCCAAAAATACAACGAAAAAGGCACTTTGCTCAAAATGTCGCCGACGGAACTTTCTAACAAACTCAACGAGTTTTTGAGAGTTAATTTGTGCAGAATTTATCAATATTTTCCGAAAAATGAGTTTTACGAACAGGCAAAACAAAAATATTCGGAAGATGATTTGAATACCGAAAGAGTTATAATTTCCTCGGATTTTCCGACTTTGCATTGGTTTGACGAGGTCGATTTGGACTCTTATTTGAAATCAAGTTTGTCCGATATCAATTTGAAGTACAAATTTGAGGGCAAAAAGGTTTTGAATATTTCGCCTTATATCAATCTTATGTTAACGGAAGGTATTGAGGCTTTGCGCGCAAGTGAGGTTGTGTCTTTAAACTCGTACTATTCGGGCTTTGAACTTCAAGGCGGCAAAAATACCCGCAGGGTAAATCAAGGGGTCGAAGATTTGGATAATTTCGATGAAAAATTCGATATTATTTACGGTCTTGACGTTCTTGAACACGTAAAAGATTTGAAGAAATTTTATTTGAATTTAAAACGTTTAATTAGCGATAACGGTGTTATTTGTCTGCAAGGCTCTCCTCTTTGGCCGAGTGATAACGGTCACAACTGTATGTTGCCGTTGGATTGCGGTGAGTTGAAAACAGGTGAGGGGTCACCTTGTCTCGAACCGTGGGAACATTTGGCTTATGAGACAAAAGAAGAAATGAAAACCGCTATGATTGCAAAGGGTTTTACCGAACATGATGCGGAAATCGTTTCGGAATTTGTTATAAACTCTGACGAGATTAACAGAAAATCTTATGTGGATTTTGTTGATATGCTTAACGAAATTGACGGAATTTATTACGGTTCAAAGAAAATTCTTCACTATTCGGAAGAAAACGACTTCTATCGTATGGCAAATAAACGCTACTCTCATGAAGAATTGCGCACGAAAGAACTCAAACTCTTTATTCGTAAAAAGTTGTGTTAGTTATTCAATAATCGTTAATCTTCCGTCTTTTTCGGCTCTGAGTTCGCCGTTGAGTTTGATTTGCTCAATGAAGATTTCTTGTTGATTGCCGACTTTTTGTTCGGGTGAAACATCTTTCAAAATGTCTGTTAAAGAACTGTCTTGCAACAAGAATTTTGTGATTGCACATTTGACGGTTTTTGTTTCGCTCGGATTTTGCACGTCAATTGTCCTTGTCACGTTTTTGTCTTTGTCTAAAAATTGGACATTGCTGACGCATATTTTGTTGTTTTTTGCATCTGTTTTGTTAATTGTGTATTTTATTCCCGCACAATGCAAAACTTGCGACAAGTCTTTCGTGATAATGGTTTTTGCCTCTCTGTTCAATAAGTCGATGAACTGCTTTTCTGTGAGGGTAATTGTGACTACATCATCATCGTAGGGAAGCATTCTGTATTTTATGTCGTAAGTGGTAATTTCGTTGTCAATTGCTGAGGACTTCATACTCGGAGCGTTGAAGAATGCTACTTCCGCTTTTTGAGTAGCGGCGCGTCTTAACATACCGTCTGCAAGGATTGATGCAACGGGGTTTTCCGCTTTTCTCTCGTCATCTTCACACGTCGGCTTGAAAGGTATTGTAACTTTTGCAATAACTTCGTTTTTACCTAATGCTTTATTTAATATTTTTTCGGTGTTTTTTGAAGACGGATAATTTTTGAGTTTGACGAGGTTGTTTTGAATTTTATCTTCAATAATTACACCGTTTTTGTCGAAAAGTACGTCGAGATAACCGACATTTGTGTTGTCGCTGCCCGCTTGAGTTATGATTACAGGCTCGCAGCGCAAGGATTTAACGAGGTTTTTGCCTTTTATTGCACCGTTTAATTCATCGTGGGTGTGTCCGCCGATTATGATGTCGATACCGCCTGTTTCCGTTGCGATTTTTAAATCACCGTTTTCGCCGTAGCCGCTGTGGCTCAAAAGAATGATTTTATTTACACCTTTCGCTTCCAGTTTTTCGACTTCTTTGTTCAAAATCGCAACCGTTTCGTCAATCGTCATTACGGAAACTTTGTCGCTTTTGTCTTTTGTACCGATATCTTTGTCCGAGGGACTTGTTCCGATTACGGCAAATTTTGTTCCGTTTTTAGTGAAAATGTCGGATTTTACGAGTTTTTTATCTTTTAATCTTTTTGAAAGAGGGTTGTTTTTGGGGATGTTGATATTCGTTACGACGGTTTTGAACTTCGCGTTTTTAATGTTGTTTGCATAAAACTCGGAGCCTGCGTCGTATTCGTGGTTTCCTGCCGTGGTGTAATTCATTTTTATGGAGTTGTAAATTTTAGTCATAGACGAATTTCTTGCTTTGTCACCGCCTAAGTACAAATCGCCCGCACCAAAAGTTAGTGCTGATTTTTTGTTTTTCTTTTTGAACTCGTCGTGTGCGGATTTAAGTTTTGTTACTTTTGTAACGTCACCGTGTGTATCGTTGATGTAAAAAACGGTAATTTGTTCCGCACCGTAGTTGTTTTGGGGCATAAAATCGTTATTACAATAATCCATAAAAACCTCTTTCTTGGTATTTATAATAACTTAAAATGGTGGTGTTAGTAAATATTTGTGATAAAATTTCCGTGAATAAAAAAATAAAGGAAAATAATTATGTTAAATTCAAGCGGCGTTAAAATTGTAGCAACTCTTGGACCATCTATAAATAATGAAGAAACTATTGAAGAATTAATCAAATCGGGCGCAAGTATGTTCCGCGTAAATTCTTCTCACTCAACACCTGAAGAACATAAAGCAAGTATTGATATGGTAAGACGTGTCTCTGAAAAACTCGGAACTCATACGGCGGTACTTTTGGACTTGCAAGGTCCTAAAATCAGAGTAGGTCAGATTGAGCCTTTGGAAATCGTTGTTGATTCCGAAATTAAACTTTCTCATTCTAAAAAGGCTAAAGACATTATTCCTGTTGATTATGAAGGTATTGCTAGAGACGTTAAATCAGGAGATAAAATATATCTTGATGACGGTAAATTGGAATTGAAGGTTGTTTCAACCGACGGAGAAGTAGTTGTTGCAAAAGTTGTTCGCGGTGGTATTTTGAAACCCAGAAAAGGCTTAAACCTCCCCGGAAGAACGGCAAGTTTGTCCGCGATTACAAAAAAAGATATTGAATACATCCAACGTGCTTTGGAATGGAATGTCGATTATATCGCACTTTCTTTTGTAAGAACAGGTGAAGATGTTTTGAAAGCAAAGCATTGTATGGAAATGTACGGCGGATATATTCCGATTATCGCAAAGATTGAAAAGCCTGAGGCTTTGGATAATTTTGATGATATCGTTCATCTCGCAGACGGCGTAATGGTGGCTCGCGGCGACTTGGGTATCGAAATTTCTGCGGAAAAAGTTCCTGCTGTTCAAAAACGTTTGGTAAGAGAATGTAACTTGAACAATAAGGTTGTTATTATTGCAACTCAAATGCTTGAAACTATGATGGAACAACCTATTCCGACAAGAGCAGAAGCCTCGGATGTTGCGAATGCAATTTTGGACGGTGCAGATGCGATAATGCTTTCAGGTGAAACTTCTGTCGGAAAATATCCTGTCGAAGCGGTTAAGATGATGAGTAAAATCTCTGAAAACCTTGAAAAGAACGGACTTATAAGACACGATTATTATTCAAGAAAAATGCTTGAATTTGATAATCACGAAGCATTTGCAATGTGTCAGGCAATGATTTCAATGCTCGAAAACATTCCTGTTAAAGCGATTGTCGCATTTACGACAAACGGTTACACTCCCGCACTTTTGAGTAAGGCAAAACCGAGTGTTCCGATTTACGCACTTTGCAGCGATAAATCGAGATGTAATCAGTTGAACTTGTGCCGTGACGTAATTCCTTTGAATTACAATTGGAAACAGGAAATTTCAAAAAGTTCGTTGGCTGATTTCAATAAATTCGTAGTTGAAAAACTTGGTATGAAAGACGGCGATAAGGTTATTTTGACAGGCGTTGTTCCTTATGTCGCAGGTCAAACGACAAACTTTATCAAAATGCATACGGTAGTTGCAAACTAATTCTTGAAACAAATACAAATAAAACGGCAGAGATAAAACTGCCGTTTTTGTTTTGGCTGTAATATTAATTGCAAAAATCGAGTGTTTTTAGTAGTATTTACATAGAATTTTTTACTGTTTGAAAAGGAATAAGTGTTGATGAAAAAATGTTTATCTGATATCAAAGAAAGTCTCAAAATATTCCTTAAACAACTTTTTTCGATAAATGTATTTGACGGACACAGGGTTTTTTATTTCTGCGGATTTCACATTCGTGCGAAAATCAAAAAACAACCGATTAATAATGTTGTTACGGAATGGGGATTGAATACCGAGAAAAGAGATGTCCGCGTAATTGCATCTTTGACGACTTTCCCCGAAAGAATTACGTCTGTTAAAGAAACAATAAAGGCTCTTTTGTTGCAGACTTGTAAGCCCGATGAGTTGGTATTATGGCTTGCAAACGAACAATTCCCCGAGGGTGAACAGTCTTTGCCGCAGGACTTGTTGGCGCTGAAAGAATTCGGTTTGACAATTAAATGGTGCAAAGATATTCGTTCGTATAAGAAGTTAATTCCTGCATTGAAGGAATATCCGAATGATATAATAATCACTTTTGATGATGATTATTATTATGACAACAATGTTGTTGAAATGCTTTATAATTCTTATTTAAAGCATCCGAAATGCATCAGTACAAACAGAGCAAGCCGTCTGAAATTAGATGGAAATAAAATAAAAATATTAAGTACGGCTCATGAATATTGGGTAAGATATACCGATGAATCTTATAAAAATACAATTATCGGTTGCGGCGGGGTTTTGTATCCTCCTCATTGTTTGGTAGAAGAGACTTTGGATGAGTCAAAATTTATGTCTGTTGTTCCGACACAAGATGATGTTTGGTTTTGGGCAATGGCAGTTGTGAGTGAAACTCCGATTTGTGTTGTTTCTTCTTTTGATATGCAACTTATAACGGTAGAAAACACTCAACAATACGGTTTATGCAAGATAAATAACAAAGGGAACACAGGGCTTCACCCGCAAGACGGTTTTAACTCGGTGGCGGAAAAGTATCCGCAGATTATTGAAAATATTAAAAAGGGACAGAATTAATGAATAGTATCAAAAATTTTTTTAGAAAACTTTTTTACGTAGAAAAAGTTTCAGGTGTTCCGTTTGGAGTTACTCACTTATTCGGATTAAAAATCAGATGGAATCCTGACCAAACACCTGTTGCCGATGTTATTGCAAAACAAGTTGCAAGAGAAGTATATAGTGTAATGGAAGTTCAATATTTACACAATAGAGTTTTTCCTCAATTTAAAAACATCAATAAAGATAAAGACGTAATAATTTATGGTTGCGGACCAACTTTAAAATATTATAACAATGAAATAAGCGGTGAAAAAATAGCATTAAACAAGGCTATTTTGTTGGACAACGTTGATTTTCAATACAGTTTTTGTATTGATGCAAACTTGTTGAAAACTTGTCCGAATTATCTTGAAATAATTCAAGAAAAGAAAAATTGTATAAGTTTTGTCGGCAAACCTCTTCATCCCGAACGTAAACAGTTCCCCGAAACTAATTTCGCTGAAGACAGCCAATGTTACAGATTTTATGAGGCAGGCAGAGAAGCAATGCCCTCTCGTGATTTCGGGAAAATTCTTTATCCGAACTTGGAAAATCATCCGCTTGCAAATTTTGAATCAGTTGCGTTCCCCGCTCTTCATTTTGCATTTTATACCCACCCGAAAAGAATATACTTTGTAGGGTTGGATACGAGTAGCGGTCATTTCTTTGATAAGTCAGGTTCGTATGAAGTTAACTCGATGATGGAAGGCTATCATTTGTTTGAAAATTTTGCTCAATTGTATTATCCTGATGTGGAAATTATTTCAGTAAACCCCGTAGGCTTAAAAGGCTTATTTACAGATGTTTATACAAAGTCTTACGTGGACGAACATCCGGAATTATTGAAAGAAAACGTAAAAATTATTGAAAGTGAGAATAGTAATGCTGAATAACAAAACAATATTAGTAACAGGAGGAACGGGCAGTTTCGGAAAGAAGTTTATAAAAACGGTTTTTGAAAAATATCCTGACGTAAAGAAAATCGTCGTGTATTCAAGAGATGAATTTAAACAATTCATGATGTCTAATATGCCCGAATTTAAACCTTATTTGGATAAATTAAGATTTTTCATCGGAGATGTTCGTGACAAAGAAAGAATGATGAGAGCATTTGATGGTGTTGATATTGTTGTTCACGCAGCTGCATTAAAACAAGTTCCCGCTTGCGAATACAATCCTTTTGAAGCGATCAAAACAAATGTTCACGGCGCACAAAACGTAATCGACTGCGCGATTGACAAAGGGGTAAAGAAAGTCGTTGCACTTTCGACGGATAAGGCTTGCGCTCCTATTAACCTCTATGGCGCAACAAAATTATGTTCGGATAAATTATTCATAGCGGGCAACTCTTACGCGGGCTCAAAAGATACGAGATTTTCCGTTGTAAGATACGGAAACGTAGCAGGTTCAAGAGGTTCTGTAATCCCGTTTTTCCAAAAACTTGTTGCAGAAGGCGCAAAAGAATTGCCTATTACCGATATGAGAATGACAAGATTTTGGTTAAAACTCGAACAGGCTGTTGAGATGGTGTTAGAGGCAATTGAACACATGCACGGCGGCGAATTGTACGTTAAGAAAATTCCTTCAATGAAAATGCCTGACTTGGCAAAAGCGATTGCTCCCGATTTGAAAATTGTTGACGTCGGCATTCGCCCGGGGGAAAAGATTC
>SAMEA104315436__coassemble_782_pt1 | contig 45921 bp, 38 predicted proteins | sample SAMEA104315436__metabat2_low_PE_043 | metagenome-assembled genome bin SAMEA104315436 (sample SAMEA104315436) | gut metagenome | biome: Monkey gut; feature: monkey-associated habitat; material: faeces | place: China | collected 2013
GGCAGGCTTTGCAAGGGTTATAAGAGGGATGGTGCTTTCTTTGAAGGAACAGGAATTTGTAGTTGCCGCGGTGGCTACGGGCGCATCAAAGATGAGAATTATCGTGAAGCACATTTTGCCGCAGACTATGAGTTACGTAATTGTCGCGATGACATTGAGCATCCCGTCGTATATTTTGTCGGAATCGGGGCTTAGTTTTTTGGGATTGGGCATTCAGCAACCCGATGCAAGTTGGGGAAATATGCTTAAAGAGGCTCAGGAATTTGTGAATATAACGGGCAGACCGTGGCTTTTGATGCCCGGAGTTTTAATTTTTGTTGCTGTACTGGCTTTTAACATAATAGGTGATACAATTAGAGATGTAGTGGATCCTAAGAGCAAGGTAAGGTAAACATGCCCGAATTGACGTCAATATTCACCGCCCCTGACGGTGATTTGATTTTCAGAATAGTATTGTCATTAATTTTAGGTTTTATAATCGGCTTAGAGCGTGAAATCACAAACAAATCGGCAGGTTTGAGAACCAACATTTTGGTTTGTGTAGGCTCTTGCTTGTTTACAATATTGTCCATTTTCGGATTTTCAAACGCACTCAGTATTTATCCGATGGGCGACCCTGCGAGAGTAGCGGCACAAATTTTAACGGGTATAGGTTTCATCGGCGGCGGCACGGTTTTGAGACACGGAACGAGCATTTTCGGTCTTACGACGGCAGCGACGTTGTGGGTGACGGCGAGTGTCGGAATGGCTTGCGGCTGCGGAAAATTCAGCATCGCAATCATTTGTGCGATATTGTCCGTTGCGACTTTGACTTTGATAAGAATTTTTGAAAGAAGTTGCATCCCTAAAACCCAAAAGAACAATAAAAATATGAAGGTCACAATTATTTGTGATGACGAAAACGCACCGTTTTTCGGCAATATTATCGTAGAAAAATTTCCCGACTTAACGGAAATGTCGAAAAAAGATACGGGTTATGAAAAGAACCTTACGAAAATTTCGTTCACGGTAAACATTTGCTGCAAAAACGCAATCGAATATATATACGAACAATTCAAGGACGACAACGACAAACTGGTATCAATATCGGTTAAAGAGTTGAGTGACTAAAATTGTTCAAATGGTAAAATTATTATGTTTGGTAAGGATGTGGAGTAAATATGAGTAATCCGGAAGCATTATATTCAGATGTTCCGCCTACAAAATTAAGAAACAGGAACGAAAAGTTCAGACCTGCGAGAATCACACCGTTTTGGCGAAAAATTGCAGATTTATTTTTCTATAACATGTTAGAAAACAGATTTCATTCAATGTTAGTCAAGAATGAAGAACTTTTTGAAAACCGAAACAAGGATGTTGCGACGATTTTCTACGCACCTCACGGAAACTGGTGGGACGGAATTGTCGGATACAATATGTTGCGCAGAGTATTTCATCACACCGTCAGAATGATGGTTGAAGAAATGAACAGATTTCCCCTGTTTTCAAGAGCGGGCGCTTTCCCCGTAAATAAACGCTCTCCGCAAGAAGCGATGAAATCTTTGAAATACGCTATTGACGACTTGGGTCAAAACCCCGACCACGGTCTTTGGATTTTCCCGCAAGGCATTATTAAACCGCCAAATTACAGACCTTTTGAGTTTCAAACAGGTATGACTTATATCGCGGAAAAAGTCGCTCAAAAATACGGAGCAATTAATATGGTTCCGATTGCGGTTGCTTTTGCGTTTTTAAGAGAAGATTCTCCCGAAGTTTTGGTCGAAGTCGGTCAACCGATTACCTTGACGAGAGAGGACGTAAAGAACCTCAACAGACACGAATTTACTCACAAACTCGAAAAGGAATTTACGGAACTTTGCGATAACCAACTCAAAAATATTTCTCAAGGCAACTTCACGGGATACAGACACTTGTTCCTCAGAAAATTGCATTGGTACAGAAGACTCGAGAAAAAACTCAAAGGAATCGGAATGAAAGGTTCCGGTATCTAAAATTTTTCTCAACAAAAAAGAGGCGAAAAGCCTCTTTTTTTTATGCTTAAAAACTATTTGTTCAACAGCGCTTTTACGTTCAAAACTCTTTGGTTTGCGCTTCCGACCCAATGCAAATTGTTGTCTTTTAACTCTTCAACAAATTCGCCGTCGACGAGAACATCCACCAATTCGATGCCGTCTAAATCCTTGACATCATCCCACTTGTAACCCGTGTAGAGCCAAATGGTTTTTTGAGGAAATTTTTCGCGAGTCTTTTTGACGAGTCTCAAAACCTCACTTCTGTTTGCAGGAAACAGAGGGTCTCCGCCGCTGAAAGTAATCCCGTCGATATGAGGTTTATCAAGCGCCTCGAAAAGTTCGTCCTCAGCCTCTTTATCAAACGGCAATCCGCCATTTTCATCCCAAGTTATGGGATTGTGGCAGCCTTTGCATTGGTGATTGCAACCTGCAACCCAAAGGACGACCCGTAAGCCGTCTCCGTTGAGCATATCTTCTTTTGTAATATTATGGTAATTCATTACATACTTACTCTGTCTTTAATTTCTTCCATTTTGGCTTCGTTAAGACGAGTATCGCCTTTTACTCTTGAGTAAGAAAGATATCCGTTCATTCTGTCGATTTTTGTGAGGTTTTTGCTTCCGCAAACGGGGCAAACATCCATGTTCAATTCTTGGTGACCGCAATCATCGCAGTATGAAAGCGATAAGTTTACACCTTCGTAAAATCCTTTGTCCATAGCCCTTTTGATAAGAGTTTCAACCGCTTTTGTGTTGTATGAAATAGGATATTTTACATATTGAATTTTACCGCCGTTGAGAAGTTCCCAGAATCTGCCTTCCAAATCTTGTTTTTGAACAGGTCCGATAGATTCCGAAACGTGGCAATGGAAACTGTTTGAAACGTAACCTCTGTCGGAAACTTTGTCGACAACACCGTATTTTTTGCGGAATTGTTTAACTTGAAGACCGCAAAGGTTTTCAGCGGGAGTTCCGTAGATTGCGTAAAGGTTTCCGTCAACTTCTTTAAATTCGTTAACCTTTTTGTTGATGTATCTCATAACTTCAAGAGCAAATTCGCCGTCTTCAACGAGAGATTTTCCGTTGTAGAGTTCTTGAAGTTCGTTTAATGCGGTGATACCGAATGAAGCAGTTGATGATTTCAAAATCGGCTTAATTTTATCGTGATAGCCCAAATTTCCGCCGTAGAAACCGCCTTCGCAGAATGCCAACGGGTTAATTGACGCTCTCATTTCGCCGAGGTATGCGTAAGTTCTGATATGGATTTGTCTAATCATTTCCATATAGTAATCAAGAACTTCGTAGAAATCTTTGCCTTCTTTTTGTGCTTTTGCGTAAATCATCGGCAAGTGCAAACTGATTGCACCGATGTTAAATCTTCCGACGAATACGGGGGTATCGTTTTCATCGGCAGGTTTCATTCCGCCTCTTTCGTACCAAGGTGAAAGGAACGCTCTGCAACCCATCGGGGAAATAACTTTTTTGTATTTTTTGTACATGCTTGCAATGTAGCCTTCGCCTGTCAAAGACAACCAATCGGGGTACATTGTTTTCTTAGAGCATTCAACACCTGCTTTGAAAAGGTCGTGCAACTTTCCGCCTTCATCGTGAAGGTCTTTGTCGTACAAGAATACAATTTTCGGGAATAATACCGGCTTTTTGCATTCTTTTTTGCCTTGACCGTTCTTTCTGACTTCGAGCATCATCATCGAAGCCATTTTTTCAAATTTTTCCGTGCCTAAGCCGATTGTCATTGTGATAAACGGATAGTCACCGCGGCTTGAAGCAACCGAGTTGAATTTGTATTCCCAACCTTGGAAACCGTCGTGCAAATCTTTTTGAACGTCTTTTGTTGCTTCTTCGTCTGCTCTTTCGGCAGGAACACCCATTTCGACATATCTCTTGTAATTTCTGTCATAAGTTTTTTGAGCATAAGGAGCCAAAATCTTGTCAACTTCAGGAACGGTGAAACCGCCGTATTGTTGGCTTGCAGCAGCCATAACGATATCGCCGATAACGTCAAATGCAACTTCCAAAGATTTCGGTTCGTTGTACCAAAGGTTACCCATTTCAAAACCGCCCTTTAAAACATTTGAAACGTTGAAAAGACAGCAGTTCATAGTGTCGCGTCTTGCAGACATATCGTGAATGTAGATGTAACCGTCACGAATTGCTTGAAGTTCCGCAACATTCAAGAAAAACTTCTTGTATAATTCTTTGTTCAATTGGTTGAAAATAAGAGAACGTTTTGTTGAAACCAATGTAGAGTCGGCATTTGAGTTTTCCTTGTCGCCGATGTACATAATCTTTTGACTTTCTTGATAAACTTTATCAAGCATGTGAACAAAATCGGTCTTATAGTTTCTGTAATTTCTGTAACTTCTTGCAACTTTGGGATTAAGGTTGTCCAAAGCGTTTTCAACAAGATAGTGCATTTTGAGAATTTCGATTTGCGATTGACGCATTTCAAGAACGCTTCTGTTTACATAGTTGCAAATATCTTCAATCTCTTGATTTGTAAATTCTACCATCATTCTTGCTGCAGACTTTTTAACCGCAACAACAACCTTGTTGATGTCATAATCTTCAAGAGTACCGTCTTTTTTGATAATTTTAACATCTTTGTTTACAACATATTTCAAAGACAAAGAAATTATCTTTTTAACGGGACTTACATTGTCCATTGATTTAGGCTTTGTGACCGCGCTGTTTTCAGATTTTTCAGCCTGACCCAAAACCGATATTTGACCATCTTGCAATTCTTGCATTATATAAATTCTCCTATTTACCAAGATTGAGAAAAAGAATAAACTTTTTTCAAATAAAATATAATTATTAAAAAACTTTTCCGGCTTTTACGGATAATTTGCGTGGAATTTCACCTACCCAAATCTTTCAACAATTTTATTCTAGCATAATAATTTTTGGCGGGTTTGAAAGGTTAAAGCATGGTACATTCCAAAAGGGTTATTAACAAAGGATTGTCAAATATACACTTATTAAAACCCCAGAAACAACGGGCTTTTCAAGCAAAACACCCAAACATTTACATTTTTAAACATTTTATCTTTTAAAAAAAATTTGCTAATTCAAATACCATAGGATTTGAAGCCAAAAGTGATAAAAAATGAGAAAAATTTTTATGTTAAAAGTTATAAACTTATGTAATATTTTAAAAATTTTTGTAAAATTTCATTGCAAACATTTAGAAACAATATCACGAATAGCCTGCAATTAGTGACTAACAGTTACTTAACATTCGTCAAAGCCAATAATTTAGGGACAATTTCATCCCACGCTTTTTCGCTCGGATGAGAATCTTTTTTGGAGTATTGATATTCTTCCGTGAAAAATTTTTCGGGATTTTTATCCAAATCTCTCAGCGAAACGACTTTTACTCCGAGTTTTTCAAGTTCTTCGCGATTGGGAAGCGAGTTATCCGCAGAATAATCCAAAACAATAAATTTACTGTTCGGGAACTGTTTTTGAATTTCAGAATAAGATTTTTCAATAATCTTAAAAGTCAAATTCTGTCCTTGTTTGAGATGTTTTTTTGCATAAACATCCTCAAAATATCTGTACAAACTCGAATTTATTATGACAGGGGCGGTTTTCAAAGATGTATTCGGAATTATCGGGTTCAAATCGCCGTTTTTATCGAGTTCATAGCGAACCCCGGTTTTATACAGAAACGGCCAGCAGCGGAAAGAAAGATTTCTGAACAAATGGTCTTGAATAAAGACGTAAATAAAGGTGTCACAATCTTTCGCAATCGTCTTTATTCTGCCTGTTTGAAGGGAGTAAAGCATCATTGATGAGCCAAGCCCGATATCTCCGCGGTTGTATACGGTGCGGTTTGTGAGTTTGGAAATTTTTGCACAAATTGTTTGACTGTCTTTCAATCTTGAACCTTCAACGAAAGAGCAACCGAACACCACAACAGGCGGTTTTTTGGAGTTCAAAACGACCGTCGGCTTACGATAAAGAGAGTCATAATCCTCGTCCGTGAAAGTCGTTATATTAATATTATGAACAAAATTCAAAAGGTCGTCCTTTTCGATATCCTCGCGATACTGATAAAGATTCAGACAAAAGCAAATTAAATTCACGGATAGCAGAACAAGTATTAATAATAATATATTTACGCAACCGATTTTTAAGAAATTCATAAATACTCCGAGTTTATTCGGTAACATTTTACAGCAAAAAAAACTGTTTAAAAATAAAAAAGGCGATGTAAAAACATCGCCTTGGAAGTAATAATAGTGATTATTATGCTTATTCTTTAGTGTATTCCGCGTCGATAACATCGTCGTCAGAATTGTTTGAAGAACCGCCTGCTTGTTGTTGGTTATTTTCAGCACCGCCTTGCGCTTGTTGTTCTTCTTGTTGAACTTGGTTGTATGCTGCTGAAGAAATAGCGTACATTGTTTGTTGCAAATCTTCTGACAATTTTTTGATTTCATCGGCAGGTTTATTTGCTTTCAATGCTTCTTCAAGAGTTTTCTTTTGTTCTTCAAGTTTAGTCTTATCGCTTTCGGCGATTTTGCCTTCAAAATCTTTAACGATTCTGTCTGCTGATGAAAGCATACTGTTAGCGCTGTTTCTGATTTCAGCTTCTTCTTTGTGCTTTTTATCTTCTTCAGCGTTTGCTTCAGCTTCTTTAACCATTCTGTCGATATCTTTTTCGTCGAGGTTAGAAGAATTTGTGATGGTAATTTTTTGTTCTTTACCTGTTGCTTTATCTTTAGCAGAAACGTTTACGATACCGTTAGCATCAATATCGAATGTAACTTCGATTTGAGGAATACCTCTCATAGCGGGAGCGATACCGTCAAGTCTGAACATACCTAACGACTTGTTATCTTTAGCCATCGGACGTTCACCTTGGCAAACGTGAATATCTACTGCGGTTTGGTTGTTTTCAGCAGTTGAGAATACTTGTGATTTTGAAACAGGGATTGTAGTGTTTCTGGGAACCAACGGAGTCAAAACACCGCCCAATGTTTCAATACCCAATGTCAACGGAGTTACATCCAAGAGGACGATATCTTTAACTTCACCTGCGAGTACACCTGCTTGAATTGCAGCACCGACTGCAACAACTTCATCAGGGTTAACTGTTTGGTTAGGTTCTTTGCCCGTGTAATCTTTAACCAATTGTTGAACTGCGGGGATACGTGAAGAACCGCCGACCAATACAACTTCGTTAATTTCAGATTTTGAAATGCCTGCATCTTTGATTGCTTGTTCAACAGGTTTTTTGCATCTTTCGAGCAAATCGTGCGACAAATCTTCAAATTTTGCTCTTGTCAAGTTAACGTCTAAGTGCTTAGGACCGTTAGCATCAGCCGTGATGAACGGCAAGTTGATGTTTGTTTCAACAACTGATGACAATTCGCATTTTGCTTTTTCTGCAGCTTCTTTCAAACGTTGCATTGCTTGTTTGTCGTTAGAAAGGTCAATGCCTTCTTGTTTTTTAAATTCTTCAACCAACCAGTCAATGATTTTCTTATCGAAGTCATCACCACCTAAGTGAGTATCACCTGATGTTGAAAGAACTTCGTGAACACCGTCACCGATTTCAAGGATAGATACATCGAATGTACCACCACCTAAGTCGAATACCAAAACTTTTTCGGAAGTTTCTTTTTCAAGACCGTAAGCCAAAGCAGCTGCGGTAGGTTCGTTGACAATTCTGAGAACGTCCAAACCTGCGATTTTACCTGCATCTTTAGTTGCTTGACGTTGAGCGTCGTTGAAGTATGCAGGAACCGTGATTACGGCAGATGTAACTTTTTCACCGAGGTATGCGGAAGCATCATCAGCCAATTTTCTCAAAATCATTGCTGAAATTTCTTGCGGTGTGTAATCTTTGCCGTCGATATTTTTCTTATAATTTTCACCCATGTGTCTTTTGATTGATGCGATTGTTTTATCAGGGTTTAAGATAGCCTGACGTTTTGCAAGTTGACCAACCAATTTTTCGCCTGTTTTTGAAAAACCGACGATAGACGGGGTTGTTCTTGAACCTTCAGAGTTTGCGATAACTGTCGGCTTACCGCCTTCCATTACAGCAACTACCGAGTTCGTTGTACCTAAGTCGATACCAATTGTCTTTGCCATTTTTTTATCTCCAATTCTTACTTTATTTCTTTTTTTCTATACAAACAGGATATCACCGCTTTTTGCAAAATATTAAAAAATAAACAAAAAATTAATATTTAAAGCATGCTGAAAGTTTTTATACAAAGCAACGACACGAAACATCCTTAAAGCCCAATGTTTACAGGATTTTTCAATGATAATACAAATTATGAAAAAATTTAGAAAATTTGTTGAACAGTTCGGCGAAAACCGCTATAATCAAAACAAATGAATATTATAGATAAAATCAAAAATTCAATTATTATTTCCGTGCAAGCAATGCCTAATGAACCGTTGTACAAGGAAGAATGTATGAACGCGATGATTCAATCTGTTTTAAAAGGCGGAGCAAAAGCCTTGAGGCTGGCGGGAGCAAGGGACATTAAGAACGCTAAAAAGTTCACGGACGTACCGATTATCGGACTTACAAAACCCGAAGTTATTCCCAAAAACTGGAAGCAGATTGTTTATATCACCCCCGGAATGAAAGAAATTTCGGAACTTATATCGGCAGGGGCAGATATTATTGCAATGGACGGAACTTCTCGTCCGAGAGGAAATGATAACCTCAGAAAACTTATTAAATATGTCGACATCCACAAAAAAGCATCCATGGCGGATATTTCAACCTTGTCGGAAGCAGTTGCGGCAAGAGCATTGGGATTCGATATGATTTCAACGACTTTGTCGGGATATACCCAAAACTCTTCTGTTGAAACGGAGGAACCCGATTTTAAATTACTCGAAAGGGCTGTAAAAATTCTTGATTGCCCCGTAATTCTAGAGGGAAGAATTTGGACACCCGATCAAGTCAAAAAGGCGTTTGACTTGGGGGCTCATGCGGTCGTAATCGGCTCTGCGGTAACGAGACCTCAATTAATCGTAAAAAGATTTTACTCAAAGAGTATATAGTTTATAAAAAGGAGAGCAAAATGAAAAAAGCACTCGGCATTGATGTCGGCGGAACAAAAATAAGTTACGCAATTATTGACGAAAACGGCGATTTCGTAACGAAGATAAAAAAGACTTCTACCCCAAAAACATTGGAAGAATTAAAAGAAACCTTCCAAACAATAATTTCTGAAAACGAAAAAGATGTTGATTACATCGCATTTGCGACAGCGGGTGCTATCAACCTTGAAAATACAAAAGTTGAATCAAGTTCTCCGAATATGCCCGAAGGATACAATACGATTGAGTTTACAAGTTTCAGCAAAAAACCGATTTATGTTGAAAACGACGCAAACGCAGCGGCTTGGGCAGAATATAAAGTCGGCGCGGCAAAGGGTTACGAAAACAACGTAATGGTAACTCTCGGAACAGGTATCGGTGGCGGCATCATCATTAACGGCGAAATGCTCCGCGGAAAATCAGGCAGAGCGGGCGAAATCGGTCACATTAAAATTTACCCCGATAAGAGACGTAAATGCAACTGCGGAACATACGATTGCTGGGAAGCATACGGTTCGGGAACGGGATTGGGTCGTTCGTTCAAGGAAGAAGCCCTCAAGAACCCCGTATCTGTTGCAACAGAAGGCAAAAAGATTGACGACTTGACGACTTATGACTTGATTGACGGATTCAAGAGAAACGATGAACTTTGCGTAAAAGTTATGGATATGTGGCACAACCAAATCATCACGGGTATGGTTACGTTGAATAACATTTTTGATACAGAAATCTTCGTTATTTCTGGCGGTATGGGCGAATTTATCAACACAAAAACCATTGAGGACGAACTCAATAAGCAAACGATTGTATCGCCCGCAAAAGTTGTTCTTGCAACAACAGGAAACAACGCAGGTATGCTCGGTTGCGCATTACTTGCGATTGACCAATTCGGCAAGAAAAAGAAATAGATTTCCGAAAAATTTGCAAATAAAAAGACAGCCTTTTGGGGGCTGTCTTTTTTGTTATAAAAATCAGTTTATAACCAATCGCAATGACCGTCTTTGCAGAAAGCCTGTTCGAGGGCGGGGATAATGCTCTTGTGAGTCATATCGAAGGTTACGGGTGTGATAGAAACTTTGTTCCAACGAATAGCGTTGATGTCGGTTCTGTCGTTTTTGCCGTCTTTAACCAATTCGCCTGCCATCCAGTAGTATTCTTTGCCTCTGGGGTCAATACGTTTTTCGTATTCGTTCGTGTAAGTTCTTGCGCCGAGCGTGGTGATAACGACGCCGTTAATGTCTTCGACCTTGCAGCCGGGAATGTTGATGTTCAAAATTGTTCGTTTTGGGAAGTTAATTTCGGACAATTTGGGCAAGAATTTGACTACGAAATCTGCCGTATATTCAAAGTTTTCTTCGTGAAAATCGTTACCGCAGTATGAAACAGCCAAACTGGGATAGCCCATAACAGCGCCTTCCATAGCGCAGCTGACCGTACCCGAGTACATAATATCGGAGCCTAAATTCGGACCGTGGTTGATACCTGTAATTACGATATCAGGGAGCTCATTTTCTTCCAAAATAGCGTTGATAGCGATTTTTACACAGTCACCGGGGGTGCCGTTTGTTGTCCAACAACGTTTTGCACCGTAGCGGGGTGAGATTTCGTTAACACGCAAGGGGGTATGCAATGTCAAAGAGTGACCAGCGGCGCTTCTTTCCTGATCGGGGGCAACAATATAGACATCGTGACCTGCATTGCTTAAAGCACCTGCCAAAACAGAAATACCAACTGCAAACATTCCGTCGTCGTTTGACATTAAAATTTTCATACTTTCTCCTTTGCTAAATTTCCGTTATGATTATAGCCTTTATTTATAAAGGATTGATACTGCAAATTATTGATTTTATTCAAGAATTTTGTGCAAAATATCTTTATTTATATCGTCAAAAATTTTGACCTCCGCATCAGATACGGGAAGAACAAAGCGCACCTTGCCCGCTTCGACTTTTTTATCGAATTTCATAGCCTCAGTAATTTCTTCGGGGGAATAATACGGGTGTTTCGGCAATTTGAACTCGTAAGCGTTGATTAAGTTTGTGGCTTTGTCATAGTATTCATCGGTTATTAAGCCTAATGCAAAACTCAAATCAAAACATACCTGCAAGCCTACCGCAACTGCTTCTCCGTGGGTAAAAATTTTGTAGTTCGAGCATTTTTCGAGCGCGTGACCGTAAGTGTGACCCAAATTCAAAATAGCGCGCAAGCCTTGCTCTTTTTCGTCCTTATTTACGACAGCAGCCTTTAATTTGCAGCAGATTTCGACTGTTTTTGCAATCAATTTGTGGTTTAAACCTTTGATTTTTTCGGCATTTTTTGTCAAAAAGTCGAGAAATTCAAAATTTTCACCGCAATTTTTTTCGATAAACGCATATTTTACAACTTCCGCAAAACCCGTTTTTAATTGACGTTCATCAAGAGTCGTAAGCGTCATTGTGTCAGCGATTACAAGTTTCGGCTGATAAAACGTACCGATTAAATTTTTGCCGAAAGGGGAATTTACCGCTGTTTTTCCGCCTACGGAAGAATCCACTTGAGCAAGCAAAGTCGTCGGAATTTGAATAAAATCAACACCTCTGCGATATATTGATGCCGCAAAGCCCGTCATATCACCGATTACTCCACCGCCAAACGCAACGAAAGCGCATTTTCTGTCTAATCTTAACTCGGATGCCTTGTCCAAAATCATCATGAGGGTTTTGAAATTTTTGTATTTTTCACCATCAGGAATGATTATTTTTTCGGCATTTTCGAGGTTCAATTTATCACCCCAAAGCCCGTCGATTTTCTTGTTCGTGACGATTAAATATTTAGTCGCCTTGCAATTTTGCTTTATGATTTCGCCCGCATTTTGCAAAAGATTTTCGCCGATTAAAATCGGATAAGCAGACCTAGGTTGCACATTGATTTTCACATTAACAGTTTTCATTGAATAACCTCACAATCTCTTTTGCGGTTTCTTCTGCGGACAAATTGTCGGTTTCGACCGTAATATCAGCCTTTTCATACAATTTGCCGCGAATTTCGAGCATTTTTTCCAATTTTGCTTTTACATCATCCGTTTTCAAAAGCGGTCTTGAACTATCCCCTTCGAGCCTTTTTATGAGAGTTTCGGGAGATGTTTTCAAATAAAAAATTATACCGTTTGAACGCAAAGCGTCCATATTTTCCTGTCTCAAAATAATTCCGCCGCCTGTCGAAATTATTTGATTTTCAGAGGTTGAAACACCCTTTGCGACTTTGGTTTCAAGGTCTCTGAAATAACCCTCGCCATCTATTGCGAAAATATCGTTAATTGAGCGACGTTCAAGTTTGACGATAATTTTATCTGTATCAATAAATTTATAATCGGGTAAAAGTTCGGTTAAAAGAGTACCGATAGTGGTTTTCCCGCTTCCCGAAAGTCCTACGAGAACAATATTTTTACTCAAAACGTTCCCTCAACATTTCTTCGTAAGCCGAATAATTTCTCTTGATTTGCTCAAGATTGTCCTGACCGAATTTTTCAAGAAAGGCATTTACCAAAACCGTTGCGACCATTGCATCCGCGACTACACCGCAAGCAGATACCGCGCAGGTGTCAGAGCGTTCAAAGTGAGCAGAAATTGCTTCTTTTGACTTCAAATTTATCGAACTCAAAGGAGTTTTCATTGTCGGAATTGCTTTCATTGAAGCTTTTACGACAAGGTTTTCGCCGTTTGTAATACCGCCTTCCAAACCGCCCGCGTTATTTGTTTTGCGAACGATTTTTCCGTTTTCAAAGAAAACTTCGTCGTGAGTATTTTTGCCCGACGTTTTCGCGACATCAACCCCCATACCGATTTCGACGGCTTTGACAGCCTGAATACTCATAACCGCTTGTGCCAATTGACCGTCCAGTTTTCTGTCCCATTGAACGTGAGAACCCAATCCAATCGGGAGATTTTTGTATATGACCTCGACTTTTCCGCCGAGCGTGTCGCCTTCTTCTTTTGCCTTATCGATAGCGGCTTTCATTTGCTCGTAAATGTTGGTATCAGCAAGTCTCAAATCATTTGACTCGATTGTTTTTTCATCGGGAATGACATTTTCATCAGCCTTAACTTCCGCAATTTGCAAAACGTATGAAAAACCTTCAATTCCGAATTGTTTTAAAATGCACTTTGCAACCGCGCCAACCGCAACTCTTGCGGCAGTTTCACGCGCGCTTGAGCGTTCAAGAATATTTCTGACATCTTGTTGGTCATATTTTATTGCACCTGCAAAATCCGCGTGTCCGGGGCGAACATTGGTTATTTCCTTTTCTGCGATTTTTGCAAGATTTTCATCATTTTGGTCAACGGGAAATGAGGACATAGGAATTTTCCAGTTTTCGAAATCCTTGTTCACAATTTCCATAGCAATCGGCGCGCCCGTTGATTTTCCGAAGCGAACACCCGATTTTATGATTGCCTTGTCGGTTTCAATTTTCATACGACCGCCGCGACCGTATCCGACTTGTCTTTTTGCAAGTTGAGCGTTTATATATTCATTATCAATATCGAACCCTGCCGGAACACCGTCTATTATTACGTTTAAGGAAATTCCGTGAGATTCTCCGGATGTCAAAAATCTAAACATTTTACCGTCCTTTTTTTTATATTTTACCTTGCATATAAAATCCTGTAAACAGTAGGGCAAAATAAAAGGCTTTGATTGAAAAACCAAAGCCTTGAAATATGTTTTTGAAAATTATACGATTTCTTGAATCCATCCTTCGGGGGCTTCGATTTTGCCCATTTGAATACCTGTCAAAGTTTCGTACAATTTTTGAGTAATTTCGCCTGTGCCGTTCTTGTAGTTGTAAACAACTTCTTCGCCGTGGTTTACGACTTTTCCGACAGGGGACAAAACTGCTGCCGTGCCGCAAAGAGCACATTCCTTGAAGTTTTTGATTTCCGCATAAGGAATAACTCTTTCTTCGACTTCCAAACCGAGGTAGTGTTCTGCAACGTACATCAAAGAACGACGGGTAATTGACGGCAAAATCGTGTGAGATTTCGGCGTAACCACTTTGTTGTCTTTGGTTACGAAGATTATGTTAGCGCCGCCTGTTTCTTCAACGTTTGTTCTTGTTGCGGAGTCGAGGTACATATTTTCGTTGTAGCCTTGGTTGTGAGCATCAACGATAGCGTGCAAACTCATAGCGTAGTTAAGACCTGCTTTTACGTGACCTGTACCTAACGGAGCCGCACGGTCGAAATCGGGGACTCTCAAAGTGATGGCTTGCGCGCCGCCTTTGAAATAAGGTCCGACAGGTGTGCAGAAAATTCTGAATTGGTATTCGTTAGCGGGTTTTACACCGATGATTGCATCAGAGCCGAACATAAATGGTCTGAGATACAAGGTTGCACCTGTTCCAAACGGAGGAACGTAATCAGCGTTTGCTCTAACGGTTTGAATTACCGCATCAACAAATCTTTCTTTCGGGAAAGCAGGCATTTCTAATGTTTTGCAAGAATTTACCATTCTTTCCGCATTCAAATCGGGGCGGAAGCAAACAATTCTGCCGTCTTCTGTTGAATATGCTTTCAAACCTTCAAAACAAGTTTGGGCATATTGAAGAACGCACGCGCATTCGCTCATTGTAATTTGGTCATCGGTAGAAAGAACACCATCGTCCCATTTTCCGTTTTTGAAGTTTGAAACGTAACGATAATCAGTCTTGATGTAGCCAAAACCGATGTTTTTCCAATCTATATCCTTTTTCATCGTAAATCTCCTGTTGTTTAAGATACTAGCATTATACAACGGAAGATTTTTTTTAGACAAATTTTTAAAATTCATTATATAGATTTCTTTTAACTGTTTATTCACTTAAACCAGATGGTTGTTACTCAGAAATTTCAATATTTTTTTATTTTTATTAACAATGTTTGAATATCTTTTCCGTTTGTCAAAAGAGGATTCAATCTTTGGTCATAGCTGTTATACTGTTGCACAAGAGCAACCATTGTGTTGTACTGTTTTTTGATGTAATCATACTGTGGTAGATAGTTACTATTCATCTTCATTTTAAGTTGCTCAGAATATAATCTTCCATCTATACAATTTATTGCCAAGTGACAATACATGTAAGCAATCTTATTATAATAATCTTCACCAATACTTTTGGCAAATTTTGTTCCTTCATCGTAAAATTTATTTATATCAAGATTAGCATTATTGATATTTGAGTTTATAGTGTTCAGGTAATTTTTATCAACACTTAACTGCCTGTAGTTAATATTTTTTAAATAACACCAAGCTCTAAAGTAATAGGCATAAAAGGTAAAGTTTGGATCAAGACTAATAGCTTTTGATAAATCATTCAATTCTAATTTTCCACCATAATAATACGCATCTTGACTATCTTTGATCAACATATTGAAATACGCTCTAAAAATATAGAATGTTGGTCTTGATGGAAATCTAGCAATACCTTTGGTACACAAATTAACAGCATCTACTCGTTTTCCCATTGAGTATAGAGTGAATGCATCAACCAACATTTCTTTTTCAACATCAGAAAGTTTATTTTCAATATGAAAATCTGAAAATTTCAAATCTACTACTCCAAAATCCGATGGTGAAAAAGCATATGTTGTATTAATTTGAAAAACAAACAAAAGTATTAATATAAAAGTTGTTTTTAACAGAAAGCAAAATGTTTTTTTCATTTTTAGATACTCCTTGTTTATTTATACTTTCCATAATTAACTTCACATTTTTCAATGATTGATTTATACTTGGTTTCAACTTCTTTACATTTTTTTGCACCCAATTCATAACAATATGTTGTTCCTGTCGTTAATCTTATCCCAGTAAGATATGATTCTGCATATTTTCTACAATCAACATATTTTTTATGTAAAATCTCTCTAGATTGAACTTCCCTGTAGTCATTATAAGCAGATGCAAAAGCAATGCTTGATAAAAAACAAATTGATAATAAAATTTTAAACATAGTTTTCATAAAACAAAACCTTTCTAGTATTTAAATAATTAATTTTCATTCTCAAAAACAGATTCTATCGTTTCTTCATCTCCTAAAAATTTTACATTTTTCAATATTGCTTCAAACAACTTGAAATTTGAAACTAAAATACGATAGTTTAAATTATTTTCGTCCAATTGTCTTCTTTTTTCATCAATGACATTCTGAATAAATTTTTTTATATATACAATTGTTTCAAACTGCTTATATCCACCGAATTCTGCCTTTATGCTATCTGGCAAATTATCCCAATTTGTATTAACCGAATAATTATTTAATATATTTATATTATCTATTATTTTTTCATACAGACCTGCACGAACCATACACTCCTCCTTTTATTAGGTTTTATTTTACCTATGATTTTATATTTTGTCAATATGTCTTTTTGAATTTTTTTTTGCCCAATTTATAAAATCCAAAATATCAATTAATATGATAATAGGTAAAATTATGTTGATAGATAAAGATAAACCATTTTATAGTGTTGTTCAAGTTGCAGAAATCTTAGGTATTACGGCAGACAGGCTCCGTACCTATGACGAACAACAACTCGTTTTTCCGACAAGACGAAAGAAAGACAATAAACGTCTTTATTCCGAACTCGATATCGAATGGTTAAAAGATGTAAGAATTTTAATTTCAAAAAATAAAATGAATATTTATTCTTTCAAAGTTGTTTGGAAATTTTTAAAAGCTATGTCTAAAAAAGATTTTCAAAAATTATTGGCGGAAAATAAAGATGATGAAATTTTTCAAATTTTTGCAAGAATTAAAAATAATCCAAATTTTGATAAATTATAATTATTAAAACAACAGAAATAAGCAAAAGAACAGATATAACAGGGATAATTGATTGTAAATTTTGCGACATAAAGTTTTGATTTTCGCATAGTGATTTTCGGCAAAAAGTTAGTAGATACAAGGCTTTATAACGAACTTCCCGTCGGAAAGTATAAAAACATTGAAAAGTCGGTGGATTTTTAACCAAAAATGCCAAAACTAAAGGATTTTAACCGCGTCTTTTTTCGCCCTTGCCGAAAAGTCTTGCTTTATGTATGATTGACCTATGGAAAAGGTCAGATTAAACAAATTCATAGCCGCAACGGGACTCTGCTCAAGAAGAAAAGCAGATGAACTCATCGCGTCCGGCAAAGTTAAGGTCAACGGTAAAGTCACGACTGACTTTTCGACTGCTATCGGCAAAACTGACAAGGTCTTGGTCGAAAACAAACCTATCGCGACAAAGTACAACTACACCTATATCAAGTATTACAAGCCCGCAGGCTACATCACGACAAAAAGCGACGAAAAGGGCAGAAAAACCATATATGACATTCTTCCGCCCGAAGTCCAAAACCTCAAACCCGTTGGCAGACTGGACAAAGCGTCAACAGGCTTGTTAATTATGACAGATGACGGCACCTTAATTAACAAAATGACCCACCCGAGCGTAAAAATCCCAAAGGTATACAGAGTGTGCGTTTCGGGCAAAATCGAACAAAACGACCTCATCCGTTGGGCAAAGGGTATCGAACTCGAAAAAGGAAAAATGGCTTATGCCGAGGCTGAAGTCATCGATATTGAGGACGGAAACACCGTATTAACGGTTGTTTTGCGCCAAGGAATGAACCGTCAAATCAGAAAGATGGCAGATGCTATCGGTCACCCCGTAATTTCGCTCAAACGCACTCATCACGGATCAATCGACCTTTCAGGATTACAAAAAGGTGCATTCAAGTACCTCAAACCGACCCAAGTAAAAGAACTTTTCAACTACATCAAAAAAATCGAACGCGAAAGCAAAGAGCAAAAAACGCTAATCCGCTTGTCCCTGCTGAGTAAAGCCGCATAATTCCGCAGCGGAATATTTATACTTTGTGAACTTAAAATTGTCCTTAGCGTTAATCACATAAACCCTATCGAGGGCATTAATGAAGTAAATGTCGTACTGCGAAAGGTTTTCGGCATTCATCAAGTCTGCAAGCACCCATATTTGTTTGGATTTAAGCGGATATTCCGTAAAAACGTACAGACAGTTTGTTTCAAATTTTTTATAGAGTTTATCGAGTTTTTCGACCTTAATCTTAATCTTTTCAACAATTTCGCGGATATGAATTTCATAAGAATCAACGCCGTTTTGAGGGTCTGCAATTACGAAAGCGCCGCTTTCATGGATAATTCCGAGAAAGTTTTTGCGAAACATTCTGTTTGCTCTCGATATTTTTTGGTCAAAAGTCAAGTTGTTTTCCATACATTCATTGGCTAAACGGGACATTTTGCCAACATATTGAGAAATTCCGCGGGTGACTTCAACCCCTATATTGTCCGTGTCATTTTGCAAGTCAGGGCATTCCGCAAGCACAAAGTTCTTGAGTTTTTCACCGTAAAAAAACTCTAACGAAGCCTTCGCATATTTCTCATAAAACTCTTTGTCGTACATATCTGTAATATCGGCAATCGCTTTCTAAAACTTTAAAAAGGTCGGCTTTGAACCGACCTTTTAACCTATTTCTTTAAAAATTCCTGACGCGGTGTATTCATTGATTCAACTTTGATTTTCAAGTGACCTTGAGAATCCTCGCCGATAATGAAGTATGCGGGATATCTGCCGCCCGGAGAAGGATTACGGGTTGCGCTTACCTTGTAATCATTACCCGCAGGGGTAATTTTTACGTTGGTATAAGTGTTTTTGTAGCCCATAATTTTGCCGACTTTTCTGCCTTTTGCACCCTCTTCAAGGTAAATTTTCAAAGGTACAACAACGCTTTGAGTCGTGCCGTCTTTCTTTTCAACAACTCTGATAATCTTTGGAGAAGGCACATAATATTTTTGGAACAATTGTGCGTCAAAGTTGTTTGCGGCTGCCACGTAAGAATTGAAAAATGTTCTGACCTGCTCGGCAGTTGGCTTTGCCTCGACCGAAACAGCCGACATAAACAATATTACAAATAAAGCTAATAGTTTTTTCATAGGAACTCCTTTCGTTATTCCATTAAAAAAGGCGGCAAAAAATTTTTGCCGCCCTAATAGTATTATTCTTCGATAGTAAAGTCGGGTGCGCCGAACATACCTTCGATTTCTTCAAGAATTGCTGAAGGCTTACGAACATTGTTCTTTTGTGCTGCACGTTTTTGAGCTTCGATATCTTTCTCTTCCGATGCGTGAGTAAGATGATAGAAACCTGTACCTGCAGGAATCAAACGACCAATGATAACGTTTTCTTTCAAGCCTCTGAGCATATCCTTTTTACCGTCAACCGCAACTTCTGTCAAGATTCTTGTAGTTTCTTGGAATGATGCAGCGGAGATGAAACTTTCGGTATTCAAAGATGCCTTTGTGATACCTAACAAGACTGATTCATATACAGCCGGTGTTCCGCCTGCTTCTTCAACTGCCTTGTTTTCAGCTTCAATTTCTTTAAGTTCAAGAAATTCGCCGGGAAGAAGTTTCGTATCGCCTGATTCAAGGATTTTAACCTTTTTAGTCATTTGTCTTACGATTACTTCAACGTGCTTATCGGCAATTTCTACGCCTTGTGAACGGTAAACTCTTTGAACTTCGTCTACGAGATATTGTTGAGCAGCTTCGATGCCGTTCAATCTGATAATATCGTGCGGGTTCATAGGACCGCTTGTCAATGCTTGACCGATATGAATGTCTTGACCGTTGTTTACAACGATTGTCGAATCAATCGGATATTTGATTTCGTGTCTGCCTGTTTCGTTAACGATGAACAATGAAGGAACTTCATCTTCGATAACGATTTCGGCTTTACCTTCAATTTCAGCAACAATTGCAGAATCTTTCGGTTTTCTTGCTTCCAAAAGTTCTTCAACTCTCGGCAAACCTTGAACGATGTCGCCTGTCTTTTGTCTTTCAAATACCAATGTAGCAAGCATATCACCGCGGAGTACCAATGCGCCGTTTCCGACTTGAAGCATTGTACCGGGGCTAATCAAGTAAGGACGACCCTTTCTGATTGTTACATTGCCTTTTTCAACACCGACTACCAAACCCGAAACATCAGTAACTTCGCCACCTTCGCCGATGACTGCATCCATCTTAACGAATTGGTCTTTTTTAACAGTTGCTTTTGCAACAGGGATAGTCTTTTCGTAACTGTCTGAAACCAACAACAAACGTCTTACGTCGTCGCTATCGGTATTCAAACTTACGACACCGTCATTTACCGCTAAAACTCTTGTTTTTGCAACAGGTGTTTTAGAGTCGATAACTTGTCCGTTTTCAACCAAAAGTTCTGTTTGCATTGATTGCATTGCTTTTGCTTGACCTTCAAGTTCACGTCTGATAATCAATGTTTCCAAAACTACAACTTTGAGGTTGTTGTTCTTATCAAGTTCAACCATACCCTTCAAGTGACCAAGGAAGCCTTGCATTTGAAGAACCAAACTTGTTCTTGTAAGAGCCGCACCGTCATAGTTTCTAACTCTTTGACCATCTTTGTATTGAAGTTGAGTTACAGGAACAATGTCGATTGATTCATCTGTCGAGTCAAATTTAATCGAAACATCTTTAGGTTGAATTTCAAATTTTTGAACAGGACGTACCAAAATTTGAACAGGTTTATTTGAAATTGAGTCTTCGTCAAGTGACGGAACATCAACGTCTTCTGCAGCATCGTCCAAATCAATATTGTCGTTTTCGGAATCCATAATCGTTACGATTGATAATTCCTTAGCCTTGATTTTCGGAGCAATTACCGTACCTGCTTCAACGAGTTCGCCTTCTTCAACTTTCAAGTCGTTGATGCTTGAGAGTGTGTACATTTCACCCGGAGTAACAACAACTTCGTGGATAAGGTCATTAAATTCTTTAATTTCTACAATACCGTCGATGTTTGTGTACAAGTCTTTTACGACTTCTGTACCTGCCGTTACATAAGTACCAGTTTCAACCATCTTCAATGAAGAATCTTTGCCTGAAAGTTGGTGAATTTCATCAGGAATAAAGATAACTTCGCCTGGTTTTGTAATAATTTGGTTTTCGTCAACTTCGATACCGTTGTATCTGATTTCACCGCTTGATGAAACTGTATGTTCGTCATCAATAAGTTCGGCAATAATCATACCGTTTTCAACAACCGTATCAATAGGGGATTTAACGATGTATTTTTCGCCTGTTTCTTCAACAGTCCAAATTTGTTCTTTCTTAGTAGATTCAAAAGTAGCGTTTGCAGGGATGATTGAAGCGATTACAATCGTCAATTCTTTACCTGAAACAATCTTCTTAATCTTCTTGCCTTCAAATTTAACTTCTTCAATTTGAAGTGTATCGTTTACACGAACTTCACCGCCGTGTTCCGAAGAAATATTGATTTCGGCAAGTTTTTCACCTGTTTTGATTTTTTGTTTATCTTCAACGAGGATTTTTGAACCGCCCGGAAGGTTATAAACGTCGCCGCCTAATACCCAAATAATACCGTTTTTGTTAGCAGTTCTTGAAACGTTACCTTGTCTGTCTTTCTTTTCATCGGCAACGAAATCTTCAAATCTGACTTCACCTGACAAATCGGATGTAATATCCTTTGTTGCCTTTTCTGTCAAACGGCTGCCGTCGCCTTGGCTTTGAGGTTCGTATTCAGCAATCTTTTCACCTTTTTTAACAGGTGCGCCTGCAATAACATACATAATTGTATTGGCAGGAACGTGATATTTACGTGTTCTCTTAGCACCCTTGAATTCGATTTCGGTTTCTGCAAGAGTTACGTTTACCTTATCACCGTGACGAGTTCTGAGTTCTTTCGTAGGAACTTTGTTTACGATTTCGCCGTCTTCGTCAGCAGTAATAACTTTCATAGCACCCGAACCTTTGAATACACCGCCTGTGTGGAAGGTTCTCATTGTAAGTTGAGTACCGGGTTCACCGATTGATTGTGCTGCGATAATACCAATTGCTTCTCCGACATCTACTGTCTTTTGAGTTGTCATCGCCCAACCGTAACACTTTTGGCAAATGCCGTATTCGAGTTCACAAGTTAAAGGTGAACGAACCTTTAATTCTTTCAAATTAAGAGGTGCGATTTTCTTAACATCGTCTCTGTCAAGAGTTGTATTCTTTTCGATTACAACGTTGCCTTCAGCATCAACGATATCTTGTGCAACCGTACGGCCCAAAAGTCTGTCAATCAACGGAACAACGATTTTTTCGCCATCCGTAATTGCTTTCATATTAATGTGTCTTTCAGTTCCGCAGTCCACATCACGAACGATAACGTCTTGCGCAACGTCAACCAAACGTCTTGTCAAATAACCCGAGTCGGCTGTTTTCAACGCGGTGTCAACAAGACCTTTTCTTGCACCGTAAGAAGAAATGATGTATTCGGTAACGCTCAAGCCTTCTTTGAAGTTTGATTTAATCGGCAAGTCGATGATTTGACCTTGTGCGTCTGCCATCAAACCTCTCATACCAACCAATTGCGATACCTGTGACAAGTTACCTCTGGCTCCGGAGAATGCCATCATATAAACTGAGTTTAATCTGTCAAAGTTTGATACAACGTTTTCCGTAAGTTTCGCCGTCGTTTCCGACCAAGTGTCGATAACCTTTGTATATCTTTCTACTTCGGTAATTTCACCCTTTAAGTATCTGTGGGTTGATTTTGCGATTTCATCTTCCGCATCTTTAAGAAGTTGCTTCTTTACGGGAGGAACAGAAAGGTCTGCGATTGAAATCGTAACACCTGCTTTTGTAGCGTAGTTGTAGCCAAGGTTCTTAATATTGTTAGCTAACTCAGCTGTTTTAGCACCGCCCCATTCAAGATACATTTGAGCAAGCAAATTCGCAAGTGATTTCTTGTTCATTTGCTCATTGATGAACTCAACGTTCTTCTTCATATTTTTATTTGTTAAAGTATCCATTTTCTATATCACCTTAATTTTAAACTACGAGGACAAAAGAGATTTTCTGATTGTTTCGTTGAAGATAATTCTTCCGACTGTTGTTTCAAATCTCTTGTTATTTTCATCACGAACTACAATCTTTTCGTGTAATTTGATAACTCCGCAATCATAAGCGGAAATTGCGTCATCATAGTTGTAGAAGTAATGCAATGTATCTGATATATCTTCCCTCATAAGGGTCAAGTAGTATACACCCATGACCATATCTTGTGAAGGTGTGATAATCGGCTTACCTGTTGCAGGTGCGAGGATGTTGTTCGTTGCTAACATCAACATTCTTGCTTCTGCTTGAGCTTCGATTGACAAAGGAACGTGAACAGCCATTTGGTCACCGTCGAAGTCGGCGTTGAATGCCGTACATACCAACGGGTGCAACTGAATTGCTCTACCTTCAACCAATTTAGGTTCAAATGCTTGAATACCTAATCTGTGAAGAGTCGGAGCACGGTTCAACATTACGGGGTGTCCGTCGATTACTTCTTCCAAGATATCCCAGATGACCGGATCCGAACGTTCAATCTTCTTCTTAGCTGATTTAATATTTTGAACATGACCTCTTTCGATAAGTTTGTTTACTACGAAAGGTTTGAAAAGTTCAATAGCCATTTCTTTCGGCAAACCGCATTGGTTCAATTCCAATGAAGGTCCGACTACAATTACTGAACGACCTGAGTAGTCAACACGTTTACCCAAAAGGTTTTGTCTGAAACGACCTTGCTTACCTTCGATGATGTTGCTCAATGATTTCAAAGGTCTGTTGTTAGGTCCGACTACCGTTCTGCCGCGTCTGCCGTTATCAATAAGTGCGTCTACCGCTTCTTGTAACATACGTTTTTCGTTTCTTACAATGATTTCGGGAGCGCCCATTTCGAGCAATCTTTGCAAACGGTTGTTTCTGTTGATTACACGTCTGTACAAATCGTTCAAGTCTGATGTTGCAAATCTGCCGCCGTCCAATTGAACCATAGGTCTCAAGTCCGGAGGAGTTACGGGAAGAACATCCATAATCAACCATGTCGGGTCGGTATTGCTTGAAATCAAAGATTCCATAAGTCTCAATCTCTTAATGAGTTTTGCCTTTCTTTGTACCGAACCGCCTGCTGTTTGAAGTTCTTCACGAATTCTTGCAACTGATTCTTCCAAGTTGATTTCGCCGAGAAGTTCTTTAATCGCTTCTGCGCCGATGCCGACTCTGAGACCGCTTTCTTCATGTTCCATCATGTAATCTTCATATTCTTCTTCAGATAACAATTGGAATTTCTTAAATTCGCTATCCGCAGGGTCAACTACAACATAACTGTTGAAATAAATTACCTGTTCCAAATCTTTAAGAGTCATATCAAGGAGTAAGCCGAGGTAACTCGGAATACCCTTCAAGAACCAAATGTGGCTGACAGGTGCTGCCAACTTAATGTGGCCCATTCTGTGACGTCTTACTTTTGAATCGGTAACTTCTACGCCGCATCGTTCACAAATAATACCTTTGTGACGTACGCGCTTATACTTACCGCAATAGCATTCCCAGTCTTTCGTAGGTCCGAAAATTCTTTCGCAGAACAAACCGTCTCTTTCGGGTTTCAAGGTTCTGTAGTTAATAGTTTCAGGTTTTGAAACTTCACCGTATGACCATTGAAGAATTCTTTCGGGAGAAGCTATGCTGATTCTTATATAATCAAAATAATCTATGCTTGTGGACATTACTAATTGTCTCCTTTATTTACTATTCTTTGAAAGAACTGGGTGTTTCAAAGAAATTGATATTCAACAAATCGGAATCCATATCCGAAAGAACTCTTTTCGGTGCGGATTTTCTTATATCATCACAATCTGACATAAGATTTACTTCTTCGCCGTTCTTCTTGGCTACTTGAATATCCAAACCGATTGATTGAAGTTCTCTTACGAGGACTTTGAACGATTCGGGAATACCCGGTCTCGGAATGTTATCACCCTTAACGATTGCTTCATAAGCTCTTGAACGTCCGTTGACGTCATCAGACTTAATCGTAAGCATTTCTTGAAGTGTATATGCTGCGCCGGATGCTTCGAGCGCCCAAACTTCCATTTCGCCGAATCTTTGTCCGCCGAATTGTGCTTTACCGCCCAAAGGTTGTTGCGTTACGAGTGAGTAAGGACCTGTTGAACGTGCGTGAATCTTATCATCTACCAAGTGAACAAGTTTCAAGAAGTAGATAAGACCAACCGCTACCGGTCTGTCAAATGCTTCGCCGGTTCTGCCGTCCATAAGGATTACTTTACCGTCTTCTCTAACCCAATCGCAACCCGATTCTTTGATACCTCTCATAAGTTCCGCCTTAGTTGCGATTTCTGATTGGTTTTCACCGTACATTTCATCAAACGAAGGTGCTTCGTAATAATCACCGGTCAAGTATGCCGCTAAACCTAACAAGCATTCGTAAGTTTGACCGATGTTCATACGAGAAGGTACGCCGAGCGGGTTAAGTACGATATCAACAGGTGTTCCGTCAGGTAAGAAAGGCATATCTTCTCTCGGAAGAATTCTTGAAACGATACCTTTGTTTCCGTGACGACCTGAAAGTTTATCACCGACTGAAACTTTACGTTTTTGTGCAATGTAAACTCTGATTACCGTATTTGCTCCGGGCGGAAGTTCATCGCCTTTTTCTCTGTCAAATACTTTTACGTCGACTACACGTCCGCCTTCACCGTGAGGTACACGAAGCGAATTGTCTTTTACGTCTCTTGCTTTTTCAGCAAAAATCGCTCTCAACAATTTTTCTTCGGGCGGATGTTCAGATTCACCTTTCGGTGTAACTTTGCCGACCAAAATATCGTCTGCATATACTCTTGCACCGATTCTGACGATACCTCTTTCGTCTAAGTGACGAAGTGAATCTTCAGAAACGTTCGGAACTTCTCTTGTAATTTCTTCAGGTCCTAATTTTGTTTGACGTGCATCAATTTCGAGTTTTTCGATGTGAACTGATGTGAATACGTCATCTTGAACCAATCTTTCCGAAATCAAGATAGCATCTTCGAAGTTATATCCTTCCCACGGCATATACGCTGCAAGAACGTTTTTACCGAGTGAAAGTTCGCCGAAGTGAGTAGAAGCACCGTCTGCAAGTACATCACCTGCTTTAATCTTTTGACCGACTTTAACAATCGGTTTTTGGTTAATACAAGTGTCTTGGTTACTTCTTACATATTTCATTAATTGATATCTGTGATTTTTGCCTGCGTTATCTCTAATGCAAACTTCTTCACCGACAACTCTGTCAACAACACCGTCAACTTCAGATACCACAACCATACCTGAGTCTTTTGCGGCTCTCTTTTCAAGACCCGTTCCGACTACCGGTCTGTCCGTAATCAAAAGCGGTACTGCTTGACGTTGCATGTTTGAACCCATCAATGCACGGTTAGCATCGTCGTGTTCAATAAACGGAATAACCGATGTTGCAACCGAGATGATTTGGATAGGTGAAACCCCTACATAGTCAACTCTGCTTGAATCATCAACCGTGAACTCTGATTTGTAACGTACAGGAACTTGTTTTGATTTAATAGTTCTGTCTTTGTTCAAGGTGATGTCACCGGGCGCAACACGGAAGTTTTCTTCTTCGTCTGCCGACATATAATGCACTTCATCCGTTACCTTTCCGTCTTTTACGGCAAAGTAAGGAGTTTCAATAAAGCCGTAGTCATTAACTCTCGCGTGGGTAGCCAATGAACTGATAAGACCTGCGTTCGGACCTTCAGGAGTTTCAATCGGGCAAAGACGTCCGTAATGTGAAGGGTGAATGTCACGTACCGCAAATCCGGCTCTTTCTCTGACCAAACCACCGGGTCCTAATGCCGAAATACGTCTCTTGTGAGTCAATTCGGCAAGCGGGTTTGTTTGGTCCATAAATTGTGATAATTGTGATGAACCGAAAAATTCCTTCAATGAAGCAATCAACGGTTTTGTATTTAACAAGTTAAGAGGTGTAAGCGTATCGGAATTTTGCAAAGTCATTCTTTCTTTTACAATTCTTTCGATACGGCTTAAACCAACTCTGAATTGGTTTTGAAGCAATTCACCGACCGAACGGATTCTTCTGTTTCCGAGGTGGTCGATATCGTCGCAGCTTCCTTCATCATAAGTCAAGTCAATCAAGTATTCGATTGATGCAACCAAATCTTGTGTTGTCAATGTTCTTTGTGTTGCAGGAATGTTCAAATTCAACTTCTTGTTGAGTTTGTAACGACCGACTCTGCCGATGTCGTATTTCTTTTCATCAAAGAATCTTGCTTCGAGAATTTGACGTCCGCCTGCTGCTGATGCGGGATCTCCCGGACGAAGTTTTTTGTAAACTTCAATCAAAGCATCTTCAGTAGTTTCAGCCGTGTCTTTTTCTAATGTTTTCTTCAAAAATTCAAAGTGGGTAAAATGCGTTTCCATTTCGGAAGGAGTAATACCCAACGCCTTTAACAATGTTGTTGCTAAAATTTTTCTGTTTTTGTCGATTTTAACGTGAATGATGTCGTTAGCATCCGTTTCAATCTTTAACCAAGCACCTCTGTTCGGAATCAACGTTGCGTTGTACAAACGTTTACCTGTCGGAGATACTTCACGCTTGAAGTAAACACCCGGTGAACGCACGATTTGCGAAACGATTACACGTTCCGCACCGTTAACGATAAATGTACCTTTGTCAGTCATCGTCGGGATGTCACCGATATAAACTTCTTGTTCTTTGATTTCACCGCTGTCACGGTTAACCAAACGCACCATAACTCTCAACTGTTTTGCATAAGTTGCGTCATGGATTCTCGCTTCTTCGAGCGTGTATTTCGGGTTGTCGAACGTATAGTTCGGTAAAAAGTGCAACTCCAAACGACCCGTGTAGTCTTTAATCGGAGAATATGAAAGGAATTCTTCCTTCAATCCTTCTTTTAAAAACCATTCAAACGACTTCTTTTGGATTTCAATCAAATCCGGCATGTCGTCCAAACGAGTTTTGGGTATCCCCATCGGCGTTACTCTTTCAGAATATGTTTTCTTTGGCATTTATTCACCTCGCTGCATGTGGCATACTTGTCTATTCAATTTTTTATAAGTATGTATAGTTTTGTACAAAATATTATCTTTTTTCTTTGATATCAAGGGTTTTCCCGTTTCAAAAATTTCTTAATTTTGTCATTAAGGGTATTTTTGACACTATTTACCCGTTTAAAAATAATAACTTGCTAAATATCGCTCGTCAAGAAAAATAACGGAATTTTGCAAATTCATCTAAATATTTTTTAACATGTCGTAAAAATTCACCTCTAAACCTTGCAAACATTACGTTACAATGTCAAGCCCAAAAATTTTCGGCAGAAAATATTTTTTTACGAAAAAATCATGAACAATTATTAACCTTAGGACAAAAATTTTCAAAATTGATATAATTATTTATTATGAAAAACGAAACTGAAACAACTGTTAAAACACCTATATTTACTACATCGGTGGCAATTATTTCGCTAATTGTCCTGTTTTCGGCAGCTTGTGCCTTATTGCTTTTTACAAAATATTCCCATCAAAATTTTGCGGAATATTCTAAGAAAACGGCAGAAACGCTTGCTTATCAAGCATCTTCCGTAATAAAGGACACAAACGACGTCAAAACACCGATTTTGCAATCATTGGCAAAAGCAACCCTGCACAATGATAAAAACGTTATGTATATTGAGTTTACGGACAAAAACAACAACACAATATACGAACAAAAATCAAACTGGTACAATGCGCAAAAATTTGCTGGAATGAAGGTAAACACCCCGATTTTGCTGACAGGTGAAAATAATAAACTCGACACGGCGGGTTATTTAAAATTATCCGTTTCAAGCGAATATATTGACCGTGAAAATGCCGAAACAGCAGGTCTTATCGTTAGTTTCTTCATTTTCTTATGGTTGGCATTCATTATAACTTTCGTGGTTTCAAGGCTCATTATGTCTCGCGAACTCAATCTTTTATGCGTAGGGTTAAAGCACATTGCGGACGGACATTTCGGTACTAAAATCAAAATTGATGCAGGAAAGCAAACGAAAGAACTCGTAAGAATTTTCAACGACCTTTCCGCAAAACTCAAAAACTACGAAGAGCAAAACGTAGGAAGCCTTTTGCTCGAAAGAAACAAATTTGAGGCTATATTGATGAGCATTGTAAACGGGGTTGTAGTTTGCGACAACAACGACACGATTGTTCTTATAAATTCCGCAGCCGAAAAGATGTTGACAGTAACGGCAGAGGCAATTCAAAACGTTCAAATTCAAAGTTATTCCGACACGGAAGGAAATCATTGTTTCCGAGATAAAATCGAAGAATTTAAAGATAAGCCGCTTAACGAAATTCTCAAAAATCCGCCTGAATTTACTATCTCCGTGGATAAGAGAATTATCAAATGTGTCATTTCGCCGATGTTTATGCAAAATGACGACTACGTAGGTTATATTATCGTAATGATTGACGTTACGAAGGAAACAGAAGTAAATAATCTCAAAAATCAATTCATATCTAACGTTTCACACGAACTCAGAACCCCCGTAACGGTTTTGAGAACTTATATCGACACGTTGTACACAATGGGTGACGAACTAGATGAAGAAACGAGAAAAGAGTTTACGGAAACCGCAAACAAAGAAGTTACGAGACTTCACAGAATGGTTAACGATATTTTGGACGTTTCAAGGCTCGAATCACCCGATGTTGAACTGGAAAAAGAAGATGCAAACATTTGTCCGATAATTGAAGACACCGTGACATCAATGCAGGTTTTGGCAAATGAAAAGAACGTTAAAATAACGTTTGAAAAACCGAGTGACGAGGTAATTTTGCCGATTAACGTCGCAAATATGGAACGGGTTTTCAATAATTTGATTTCAAATGCGATTAAGTATTCGCCGCAAGACAGTTCAATCGAGGTCGTTCTCAAGAAAGAAGCCGACTGCGTGGATATTTCCGTAACGGATCACGGTTGCGGTATTGAAGAAAAACATTTGGCAAAATTGTTCGACAGATTTTACAGAGTCGAAAATTCCGTACACACAGTAAAAGGTACGGGTTTGGGGCTTTATCTAGTGAAAACAACCGTCGAAAAACACCACGGCGGAAAGGTTTACGTTAAGTCAAAAGTCGGAGAAGGCTCTACTTTCGGAATAAAATTGCCTTTATCTTAATATAATCTTAATCTGATAAAACCTTTGAAAAAATTTGTTTATAATATAATTAAATATATACATATAGCATAGTGGAGTATAAAACAGATGAAATCTCATAGTGTAGCAGTTATAGGTTGCGGTCTTTGGGGCAAAAACATTGTTAGAAATTTCTACAATTTGAACGCTTTGAACACGGTTTGCGACCTCGACACGGAAAATTTAAAAAAATTGGCGATGGAATATGAAAACGTACATTTCACGACCGATTTTAACGAAGTATTGAACAACCCAGAAATTGAAGCGGTTGCGGTTGTAACACCGAGCCACACTCACTTCAAGGTTGTTAGCGCGGTTTTAAAAGCAGGTAAGCACGTTTACGTTGAAAAACCTATCTCAACCGTGGCTGCCGAAGCAAAAAAATTAATGGAATTGGCTGACGAAAAAGGTTTGACCCTTATGGTCGGACACCTTTTGCTCTACCACCCTGCCGTAAACCGTTTGAAAATGCTCATTGACGACGGCGAACTCGGCGAAATCAAATACATCCAAAGCGACAGATTGAACATAAACTACTTCAAAAACGACAGAAGTGTTATGTGGGATTTGGCTCCGCACGATGTATCAATGACTGCTTACGTTTTGGGCAAAGCCCCCGTTAGAGTAATCAGCGCGGTAGGTGCTTCCTCAGACGGTAACGACATTATGGATATCACACACGTTACTATTGAATACGAAGGCGGTGTTATCGGACAAATCTCAGACAGTTGGATTCACCCCGTAAAACGTGTAAACCTCTTGGTTAGAGGTACAAAGGCAACTGCAATCTTCGACGACACTCTTGCAGAGCATAAACTTCAAGTTTACGATCACACAGTTCCGGGTGCAGCGAAACCGCAACCGCTCGATTTCATCGAAATTGAACCTTTGAAACTCGAATGCCAACACTTCCTCAACTGCATTGAACAAGGTATCAAACCGAGAAGTGACGGATTAAACGGATATCAGGTCGTAAGCATTCTTGAAGAAGCCGAAAAAATTATGCTCGGCGAACGCAGAGAAAAACTCGACAAAGTAAACTTTGCCGCATCAAGAAGTAAAAAGAAATAACGGAGATTGAAATGGCAAATTTAATATCACTTTTCAGAGTAGTTTTGGCGTTTTACCTTCTCATTATGTTGGGATACGAAACCACACCGTATTTTTACTGGACAGCAGTCGGTTTAACCTTGGCGGTTATCCTTTTGGACGCGCTTGACGGTTGGGTTGCAAGAAAATTCAACGAAGCATCAAAAGTCGGTTCAATCATCGACATCCTCGGTGACAGAATCGTCGAAAACGCTTACTGGATTGTATTTGCATTCTACGGATGGATTGGCGTTTGGGTACCGCTTATCGTTATGACGAGAAGTTTCGTTTGCGATACATTGAGAGGACTTGCTTTTGCGGAAGGTTGCACGGCTTTCGGCGAAGACAGTATGGTTCAAAGCCCGATTGGCAGATTTTTAACCGCATCAAGATTTTCGAGAGCCGTATACGGCGGTGCAAAAGTCTTGGCATTTATGACCGTTATTATTTGCCACGTGCCTGAATTTATCGCTCCGCAATGGCTTATAATGCTCACCGACGCATCAGTCGCAATAACAGTTATCTTCTGCGTTCTCAGAGGATTACCCGTTATTAAAGCAGGCAAAAAATATTTAGTAGTTACAAAAAAATAATTATGGAAAAACCTAATTTTAACATTGTATTAGTTGAGCCGGAAATTCCGCAAAACACGGGAAACATTATCAGAACCTGTGCTTGCACCGGCTCTCAACTTTTTTTAGTCGGACGTTTGGGCTTCATCTTGGATGATAAGCACCTCAAACGCTGCGGTTTGGACTATCACGATGCCGTTGATATCAAAAGGTACAACGAAATCGACGATTTATTAAAAGATTATCCGAACTCAAATTTTTACTATTTCACAACCAAAACAAAAAAATTGTACACGGATATTGAGTACAAAAAAGGCGACTTTCTCGTATTCGGAAGAGAAACAAAAGGTTTGCCCGAAGATTTTCTTCACGCTCATTGGGATTCGGCGGTTACTTTGCCGATGAAGGAAGGTCAAAGAAGCCTCAATCTCTCTAATTCCGTTGCAATTGCCGTATATGAGGCAGTAAGACAATGCGGATTGGAGTAAAAGAAATTATCCACGATTTTCCGAAGAGACTTCCCTACTCACACAAGGGAACCTACGGAAAAATCCTCAACATGGCAGGCTCGGCATACTACGCAGGTGCGGCGATTTTATCGTCTCTTTCCGCACTCAAGGTCGGTGCTGGCTATGTAACCCTCGCTTGCCCGGAAAATATTGCCGCAGCGGTAATTTCATACACTCCCGACATAACGATTTTCCCTTTGAAATCGAACGGAATTTCTTCAACTTCGGAAAATCTAGACACCCTTTTGAAAAAAGCCGAAGATTACGATGTAATTTCAATAGGTTCGGGACTTTCGGACAATCCCGACACCCAAAAATTAATCCTTGATTTTTTATCAAAAAATGACAAACCGACAGTAATAGATGCGGATGCTTTAAACGCAATTGCGGCAAGCGGTTTTACGGAATTGAACAAAAATACGATTATAACTCCTCATCCTCGCGAAATGTCGAGATTGCTCAACGTCGAAACATCTGAAATCCTCTCAAACAGAGAAAAATATGTACTTGAAGCAGCAAAAAAATTCAACTGCATTGCGATTTTAAAAGGCAAAGACACTCTCGTCACGGACGGAGAAGATATTTACACGAACAAAACAGGAAGTTCCGCCCTCGCAAAGGCAGGAACAGGAGATGTTTTAACGGGAATGATTTCGGGGCTTTTGGCTCAGTCAAAAAACAGTTTGTATTCGGCTGCAGCGGGAGTTTATCTGCACGGATTAACCGCCGATATTGCCGAAAACCTCACGACAAAATACGGGCTTTTGGCATCCGAACTCATAGATTGTATTCCTCAATCAATTATGAAAATACTTTGAAATATTTGAAAATATTGGTAAAATAAAATCATGGACAGAATTGAAGAATTACAACAAATAATTCATAAAGACCCGACGAATTTTCAGGCGATGAGAGAACTTGCCTATGCGCTTATGGATATCGGAGAAAACGAAAATGCCTTAAAAGCGCTGCTTTATCTCGTGAGAATTTTTCCCGACGAAGGCAAACTCCACTATAACATCGGAATTATTCGCGAAAAAATGCGCGAAAACGACAAAGCAATCATTGAGTATCAAACCGCTCTAAGACTTGAGCCTGATGAGCCTGATTATATGTACAATTTGGCTTGCGCTTATGTTTCCAAAAAGGAATATGAAAACGCAAAAGCATTGTTCCTAAAGGTTTTGAACGTCGACACGGAAGATGAAAACACGCTTTTCCATTTAGGAATGATAAATTCCAGACAAAATGAATCGCAAAAGGCTATTGAATATTTGGAAAAAGCGATAAGTCTTGTGCCTGACGATGCAATCGCTCGTTTTTACCTAGCCTACGAATACAAACGCACGGGCAGAGTGGAAGATGCTCTCAACGAATATCAAGAGGTCATAAACATCTCTCCCGATTACAGTTGGGCATATTTCAACACGGCGGCAATTTACTGGGAAGCAGGCGAAATCGTTAAGGCCATTGAAAATTTGGACAAAACCGTTGAGTTAAATCCGCACGACATAAAGGCTTACGAACTTTTCGTCAAAATTCTTATGAAAGAAAATAATGATCAAGGGGCAATGGCAGTCGTCAGAAAAGCAATCACCGACAATCCCGAAAACGGCGATTTGTACTACACGGCGGCACAAGTCTGCAAAAAACTCAAAGACAAAACAAACTACGAAAAATTTCTAAAATCCGCACTTCAATTTTCGGGCTCGCTGACAAGCATTCCACCAAGAGAAGCGCGCAAAGAATTGAACGAAATAAGTTAAAAAAAAAAGAACAGTCAAACGCTGTTCTTTTTTATGCCGTGCCTCTGTCTATCGACACAGACAATCTCGGTTTTCCATACATTCGTCTCTTTTACCGAATGATTACACCCGCAAGACACTCCTTAGTGCTGCTATGTTCCCATCCTGACACGGTTCGAAGGCTTACGCCATAACCACCGATAACGTCAACAACGAACATATCGTCCGCCGAAACCCCCTGAGCCTCACAACAGGCTCTGCGCCTCGCATTAACTTCGAGTCAAGAGATTGCAATTCCCCGCGGAGCACGGCTTAATTATTTTAACCCGAAAAAATATTTTGTGCAATCCATAAAAAAACGGTACTCCGAAGAATACCGTTTTGTGTGTTGAAAATTTTAAGTCCTACTTTCTGTAAAATACTTGTGTAGGTTGATCTGCATTCGGTTTAGGTTGGTGCGCTCTGATGTCTTTAACCATATCTGCAATCAATTCGTGGAATGTTTTGCCTTGGTTTTCATCAATTGTAACCTTAACTTCGTGCATTTGTTCTCTTTTTTGTTCGGGTGTCAAGTTGACATCGTGAAGAACATCCAAGTTGTGACGAGCCATGCTCATTACTTTTCCGATGTTGTATTCAACTTTGCCGTCGATAGTAACTGCAAGTTTTGAATCAATCGTAACACCGGGGAGGTCAATTCTTCCGCCTGATGCACCGCCGTGACCGCCGCCATCAAAGATTGATGAAAGAAGTTCAGCGTGATCCGAGCAATCCGCAGAACGGAATGAAAGTCTGATACCGTTCATTTCGGCAACTTCAGAGTTTTCTGTTACAAAACCTGCTTTTCTGTCTTGAATAGCCATAATAGCGATTTTGTCAGCATCATAAGGTGATGAGTACATTTCTTTTGCTTTTCTTTGAAGTTCAGAATCTTTCGGATTACCTTGTGCGTTAACTTTTGACGGGTCTGCTTTCAATGCGCCCATAACTTCGCTGTATTTAAAGCCGTTTTGAACGTCGAGGAGTGTAAATTCAGGATCGTGTTTTAATGAATCTTCCCAAATTTCACACATATCGTCGTATGAAACGGAAACAACACCAACACCCAATTCGGGATATACGTGCTTACCGTTTACGGCCATTTGAAGCATCTTATCACGAGGTGAAAGTTCGCCTTTTCCGCCTTCTTTAATCGGAGCCTTATCGGGAACGTCGAATACGATGTTGTCACGGAGCCATTTTTTGTCAACCTTTTCGGTTTGGTTTGCGTTGACTTCGTCGATAAGCCATTTTGACATACCTTCAGGAGCGAAGTTCGGTCTGTCTTTTACAGACATTTCCATGTGTTCGGGAAGAAGGTTTGCAGTTCTTGTGAACGAACCTGTATCAGTTGAAGTACCTGTGATTACAGAAGATACGAACTTTCTTGCTTCTTCAAAACTGTTTTTCATTGTATTACCCAAGATACCTGCTTTGTCTGCAACGATTGTAACAAGTTGAGTTGCGGCAGGAACCATGTCTGATACGAATGCGAGGTTGTTTTTGTGGATTTTTTCCATATCAACACCTGTAACGTCTTTCGCATCAATCCATTCGTTGATTTTGTGCGGGTGGTGGTCAATGTAGATTTGTTTGTCAGAATTTTCGATATAATCTTTAAATCCGCCTGAAAATCTCTTAGGAGTAGGAATATCAAGCAAGATTACCAAGTCATATTTCTTTCTGTCTTCCCCTTTAAGCGGTCCGTCGTCAAACAATCTTGAAGAATCTTGCAAGTCAGCGAGTTCGTTTTTCAAAATTTGAACTTGAGCCTTAGTTGCCGCAGATTGTTCGCCTGCTTCCATCTTCGCGATGCTTTGTTCTACCATCGCAATTCTTTCGGGGTTGTAAGGACGCTTAACATCTTCAATACCGGGCATTTTGTCTCTGAAAAGTCCGGGGATTTTATCGTCTACCGCGCAGTCGATTTCTCTATCGGGGAATGCGCCTTGAATAGCCGTTTTCATACCGATTACCGAACCCAAAGTATCACCGTCGGGCTTACAATGACCCACAATCAAAATCTTTTGGTTTTTGGGATCGTTGATTTCTTTTGAAATAGCCGTGATTGCGCCTTTGATTTCTTCAACCGCTTTCGGTCCGTTTACTTGTGATTCAATGTCGAAAATCTTGCCCAAAACTTGTTCGGGAGATGTCGGTTCTTGATACAACATAACTTGTTTGCTTACCGATGTATCTTTTGAATCCATAAAGCCTGTGAAAACTTCTTTTGTTTTTTCACGCATTTTTTCGTTGTGACCGGTGTATAAAAGGTTAACTCTAAGACCGATTGTCGGTGCGCCTTTTGATTTACCTGAAATTACGTTTGAAAGTTCAAAACGAAATTCTTTTTCATGACCTTTCATAAGGTTCTTTAAATCGGGAACGAGTTCGTCGGGAACTCTGCCGATACCGCCCTTTTTAACTCCGCCGAGTTCGGGAACGCCGAGTTCTAATCTTTCATTACCGCGTTTATCCATAGTAAATCTGAAATCGAGTTTTTGACCGTCTTTCCATTGGCTGTCAGCGAGTTTTACAACGTTGTTGTCACGAGCCCTCGGACCTGCGCCTTCCGTACCTTTTTGGTGAGCCGCAACCCCTCTTACCTTCATCTGAATTGCATCAGTTCTTGTTTCGAGAGGCATGGGGTTTTTCATTTGTCCGCCAAATGAAACATGCAACGCACTACCCATTCTTTCCATTGTAATTGCAGGCTTTTGCTCTGTTTTGCTAAAAGACACAGAGTCTTCGATAGCCTTCGAGTTTAAGTACGAAGTCTTAACATCCGTCGTCTTTTTTAACTGAGTAAAACGCAAACTGCCCAAGCCGCTTCCGTTAATTTGAGTCATAGAATTTTCCTTTCAACACACTACGTCCTATAAGACAAGAATATTAAACCGCTAAAATAAAAATTTTGCTAGCGTTTTGAACAAAAAAATTAAAATGTTACAAATGTTTGTATTATAATAAAATTGTTAATCTGATTTTAAGGACTAGATGATGGAAAACACAATGGAAATAGGAATGCCGAGAGCATTGTTATACTACACATATTACCCGTTCTGGCATGGTTTTTTTGAAGGTTTGGGTATCAAAGTTATTTTATCCGACCACACCACTAAAAAAACTCTCTCCGAAGGGGCAGGATTAGTTGTTTCGGAAACCTGTTTACCGATTAAAGTATACGCAGGTCACATTTTGAACCTCATCGAAAAAGGGGTTAAAAAAATCTTCGTTCCCTCGGTACAATCCATCGCTCCAAAAATTTACAACTGTTCTAAAATCAGAGGGTTGCCCGATATCATCAGAAACGTCATTAAGGCTGATTTCACAATGGTTGAAGCGACTTATGACAAATCGGAAAAACATCAGGGTTTGTACGAATTTTTAAAAGAAGCAGCCGCTTACTTCGGAATTACAGACATTGAAGTAATCAAAAAAGCAGCAAGAAACGGTCAAAAAGTTTCTAACAACTTCAGATTAATGACAAGCATGGGTGTTCCTTACGCAAAAGCACTCAAACTCGCATTGGAAAACAAAGTGGTTTTGCCTTCGGAAAAGAAACAATTCCCGATTACAATTGCCGTAATCGCTCACGGATACAACCTTTACGACGACAGAGTAAGCATGCGAATTTTGGACAAACTCGAAGCAATGAATGTCGGTACAAAAACAGCAGCCGAACTTTCTGACGAACAAATGAAAGAAGGCATAGCCGCAATGGGTTCAAAACTCTACTGGGCAAACGAACTCGAAATCACGGGCGCTGCATCTCACTACATACAAAACCAAAACGTCGACGGCTTAATCGCTATCAACGCTTTCGGTTGCGGCCCCGACTCTTTGATGATTGAAAGAATCGCAAGATTTGCAAAGGATAAAGGCAAAGCATTCTTAAACCTCTCTATCGACGAGCAAACAGGTGAAGCAGGCTTCATCACAAGAATTGAAGCGTTTACAGATATGCTTTTCAGAAGAAAGAAAATCAAAGAAAAACAAGAAAAAACAGAAACCAACGCTCAAAACCTCGAAAATCCGATTTCAAACGAAATTATCGCAGGCTTGAACAGCACGTTATAAAACATTTCAAAAAATAAAAAAGCCTTCGCAAACACGCGAGGGCTTTTTATTTATTTGTTAATACACAGAAAAAACACACGAATCTCCCGTGTGTTTTTTCATTCTAAAATTACCGTAAGATACTAGCTCCAAAGAGCGTCTTTAACCATCTTGTTGTTTTGAGGTTCAGCTGAAAGTTCAACACTCATAGGTGTGAAAATGAAAACATTTTCGCTGATTTTGCTTTGGTTTCCGTTTAATGCGTGAGTAGCACCGCAGAGGAAGTCAACCAATCTGCATGCTTGTGCGGAATCCAAGAAGTTCAAATTAACAATAATTGATTTTTTATCTTTTAAATATTTTACAAATTCAACAGATTCTCCGTATGTACGGGGTTCGCAAATAATAACTTCTGTTGAACCTTTATTAAATGCTTTATGTGTAACCACGTTATTATCCACCGTTGCTAAGTTATTTTGCTTAAATTCAGGCTTTAATGCCAAGTTGTTTTCCGTTTCGTAAGGAAGAAGCACGCCTTCCGGTTCTTCTGAATAATCAGTAGGCTCGAAACCTTTTGTCAACTGATTTACGATGGATTTAAGTGTATCTTGTACGGTCACTTTATTATTCCTCCCATTATATTTTGTTTTCAAATAAAATTCTACCCAGTCTGATTATCGTTGAGCCTTCTTCAACTGCGATTTGCCAATCGTTGCTCATTCCCATTGATAACTCCGGTAATTGTACACCAAATTCAAGTTCTAATCTATCCTTAAAATGTTTGATATTTTTAAATAAATTTCTCAGATAATCTTCATCTTGAGATAAAGGCGCAATGTTCATCAACCCCAGTATTTGCAGGTTGGGCAGCTGCATTAATTCTCGCATCGACGCATAAAGTTCTTCAGGCTCAAAGCCGAACTTTTGTTCTTCATGCGCGTTATTCACTTGAAGAAGAATTTTTTGAACAATTCCCTTTTTGCCGGCTTCGTTCGAAATTGCTTTTGCCAATTTCACGGAATCTACCGAGTGAATAAGATAAAATTTTCCAACGGCATCTTTCACCTTGTTTGTTTGCAAATGACCGATTAAGTGAAATCTTGAATTTATAACTACTTCCTCAGGAAGTTTCCCCATTTTTTCAAGTGCCGCTTGAACTCTGTTTTCACCGAAATCTCTTAGCCCTGCCTTGTAATAGTCGAGTATCATTGACTCGTCCGAATACTTGGTAACTGCTACTATTTCGGTCTTATAAGGTGCGAGTTTTGTGTTTATTATTCGCAATCTTTCGGTTATGGCTGTGTTCATATTTTGAAATCGCCTCCTCAAGGCATGCTCATAAACACCCTTTAATTATAACCAATCAAAAAAAATGACACAACAAGATTGATTTTTCCAATAAATTTGAAGTTTTTAAATACCCCCAAAATCCATGGTGTCATGGTTTTTTGCATGAATTAATCCACCGTAACATTCCGTAACATTAAGCGCTGTTTTGCTCTCAATCGCGATTTTATGGGTCCAAAAAAATCAAAATTTTTCACAAAAACACTATTTGAGGCATGCCCGTTTTTTCAAAAATTATTCATAATATTAATTGATTGAAAAATCACCGATTAATTCTATAATTTAACTATGGACAAACAACTCAAAAATTATCTTGATAGTTTTAAGTTATATTTGGAAGTTGAGAAAAACTATTCCCAACACACCATTCGTGCTTACGCGTCAGATATTTTGAGTTTTTTAATTTGGGCAGACGGAAACGACATTTCTGAAATAAAATACGCAAAACTTAAAGAATATCTGGTTTTCTTGCAAAAATTCAACTATTCAAAAACCACCTCAGCAAGAAAAATCGCCTCTTTAAGAACTTTTTTCAATTTTTTGTACCGCGAAAAAATCACGGAAAACAATCCCGCAAAAAGTATTCACGCGCCCAAAAGAGGGAAAACTCTCCCCAAATTTTTAACGGAATCAGAAACCGAACAAATTTTAAACAACATAAAATGCGACACCCCCGCAGGTTACAGAAACAAAGTAATCCTTGAACTTCTGTATGCCAGCGGAATGCGTGTTTCGGAATTGAGCGGACTGAATTTTTCCGACCTTAATATAGACAACAACGAAATAAAAGTTTTGGGTAAAGGTGCAAAAGAAAGAATCGTTTTGATTTCCGACAGGGTAAAAGAAATCATGAAAACCTACATCAAAACCGTCCGTCCATTGATTAACACGGAAGGTCCAAAGAAAGATACAAACGATGAATCACCTGTATTCATCAACAAAACAGGCTTCAGGCTTCATCCGCAAAGCATTAGAGCCGCAATAAAAGAAACCGTTGAGGCGATTAACTTACCGAAGGAAGTAACCCCTCACGTTTTCAGACACAGTTTTGCAACGAAATTATTAAACCACGGGGCTGATTTAAGGGTTGTACAAGAACTTTTGGGGCACGCCAGCATAAGCAATACCCAAATATACACCCACGTAACAACAGAACGTCTTAAACAGGCGTACAACAGCGCTCACCCGCGGGCAAATCAGGAGAAAGAATAATGTTTGATGTTATAACAATCGGAAGTGCAACAAAAGACGCATTTATTGAAACAGACGGAGCAACAATTGTATCGGTTGCAAAAAAAGAGAGCAGCAGCGCCTTTATGGCATATCCTTACGGCTCAAAAATTGATATTAACGACTTTAATATCGCGATAGGCGGCGGCGCGGTCAACACCGCTTGCAACTTCGCTGGACTCGGAATGAACACCGCAACAATAATCAAAATCGGCGACGATTCAACAGGAAAAGATATCGTAAAAATGCTTGAACAACGTGGCATTTCAACCGATGCGGTAATTACGGACAAGGATGAAAATTCCGGTTTCTCGGTAATTTTATTGAGTTTCCAAGGAGACAGAACCGTCCTCGCTCACCGCGGGCCTAACGCAACTATTTGCGAAAATGACATCAACTTTGACATGATTAAAAACTCAAAGTGGCTCTACATTGCACCGTTAAACGGCGAAAGTACGGAAGTTTTGGACAAAATTGCAGACTTTGCGGAAGAAAATGATGTAAATATGGCAATTAACGTCGGAACAAGCAGCATCAAACGCGGTGAAAAATATCTCGATAAAATTTTGAAAACCGCAGAAGTCGTTCTTATGAACGCGGAAGAAGCATGCATGCTTACAAAAATCCAAGTTCGTCCCGACACAAAAACCGAAAAATTTTCGGAGCAAAAAATTCACCCCGATATTAAGAAAACACTCAAACACTTGAAGTCAACAAATGCAAAAATTGTTGTCATTACAGACGGCGGAAAAGGCGCTTACGCATACGACGGAAAGACTTTCTACCAATGCGACGAATTTCCCGCAAGAGTAGTAAGCACCCTCGGCGCAGGAGATGCCTTTGCATCAACATTCGTAAGCGTTCTTCACCAATCAAATTGGAATATAGAAAAATCTCTTAAATATGCGTCTATAAATGCTGCCTCTGTCGTCGGCAAATTTAACGCACAAGACGGTCAACTTTCTATGGAAGAAATTGAACGAAAAGCAAATTCTTCAACCGATTACAAAGTCTATACGATTGGCGAAAATGCATGCCATGCTTGATTTTCGCAACGGCGAAAGTTGTAAACTTATGTAACAATTTGTATGATTCCCGTCATGAAGGCGGTCGAAAAATTGTTTATATATATAGTGGAACCTTAGTGTAGGTATATTTATCATGATAACAGGTTTGGATTTTAAAAACAAAGTAGCGGCGTCGATTAGTTCATTCAGCAATCAGACGAAGGCAGAAGGCAAAGGTAACAACCTTATTGTTGACGGTTCGGGTAAAGGCAACATCAAAACCGAAGCGGACGAAACAATCGTCTTGCTTGCAGAAGGTGATGATTTAGTATTTGCCGAAAGCGATAAGAACAAGATTGAAGCGCAAGCAGGAAACAATACTATTACCGCGAACGGTAATATAAACAAGATTAAAACGGATAACGGTAATAACACCATTACGACAAACGGTACTGCAAACAGCATTACAACGTCAAACGGTAACAACACTATCAGTTCAACGGGTAGTGCAAACAGTATTTCAACGTCGACAGGTAATAACAAAATTACAAGTACGGGAAGTTATAACCACATTACAACCGAAACGGGCAACAACAATATCATTTCGGCAGGTAATAACAACACAATTAATACGAATACGGGCAATAACGCAATTTATTCGTTCGGAAACGAAAATAACATTCATACCGCAAACGGAAACAACAACATTGTTTCAGGCGGTAACAAGAACAATATTGTTGCCGATAACGGAAATAATACAATTATTTCAGGCGGATATGCAAAGACCGAAAGCGGCGGTTACACAGTAACCGGCGACGGTAATGACAACCATATCCAAGGCGGTAGCGGAAACGACATCATCAAGTCGACAGGTCATCGCAACTTCATCAGAGGTGGCGCAGGAAATGACCACATCCTTTCAATCGGTCGCAACAATCACATTGAAGGTGAAGAAGGCGATGATGCAATTCTCTCAATCGGTGACAACAACGATATTGATTCGGGCGAAGGAAATGATTCAATCGTATTTAACGGCGACAATATCAACATTGTTGCAGGTGACGGCAATAACTACATAGCATCTCTTGATTTTGCAATCAAAGACGGTTCTTATGCGGATTATGCGGATTACCTCGAAAAACAAATTGAAACAAAAGACGGCAAGACCGCAATCATCGGTAACAAGAACATCGACATTAAGACAGGCAAAGGCGAAACGAATATGAAACTTAACGTATCGAAGAACCTCAATGTTGATGCAGCAGGTGGTGGAACGACAACAGCGTTTGTTACAGGCGATATCGTTATCGACAAAAACAAGTTATAAAAAACAGATTAAACTAAAAAGCGGGAACTTCGGTTCTCGCTTTTTTTGAGATTATTTTTTAATGATATTTTTTTCTCTCAAAAAATTTCTGAATTTTACAAATTTTCGTTTATCTTTCATTTGACTGATGTAAATACCTACGAAAATCAAGATGCAAGCGAAGAATTGGGTGAGGTTGAAGGATTCGCCGAGAAAGAAGCAACCGAAGCAAATAGACGAAATCGGAAGCATATACAAAAACGGCGATGCTTTACTTGCGGAAAGAGTGCAGATACCGTAGTTATAAAGCGCATAAGAAACTACTGTCAAAACGCCAAGATAAATTAATATCGGCAAACTTTCGTTTATAACCGGGATAAAACTGCCGTGTCTCACAATGTTCAAAACGATGAAGAATACCGCACCGAGAAGAACTTGTGACCCTGCCAGGAAAAACGGAGGATATTTATCCATAAGATATTTTGTCGTGATGATACTTGTTACGGTCAAAATTTCCGCGCACATTTCGAGTGAATTGCCCAAAATCGGATTTGGCGCAAGTTCATTGACATCAGAACCGAGGCTCAAAACGACAGAGCCGATTATACCGAGTAATACACCGATATAGGCAATTTTCGGCAAATGTTCTTTTAATATAAATTTTGCAAAAATAATGATTAAAATCGGTTCCATTGAACTGACGACGCCCGCTTGTCCGGAGGTTGTAAACCGCAATGCATGCGTTTCAAACAAAAAGTACAAACAAGGCTCACAAATCGTCATCAACAAAATAAACTTGAAATCGATTTTGTCGACCTTCAAATCCTTGTAAACAGTAAGGAAAAAAGGTAAAAACAGCAGAGAAGAAATAATCATTCTCAACGTAATCATCTCAACTTCGGAATAAAAATTAAGGCAAACTTTCATTGCAGTAAGCGTTGTACCGTACAAAACAGTTGCTACAACTAAAGAAATATATGCAAATCTTTCATTTTTATTCGTATTGTTGAGTAAAAAATCTTTCATTCCATACAAAAACCAATAAAATTAATACACTAAAATATCATCGGATAAAAAAAGATTAAAATCAATTAATGGAGAAAAATTTATGCCAGATAACAAAAATTTTACTTGAAAAGAAACTTTATTTGTTTTAATATATATTCACAAATTATAATATTTTGTAATACGGCATGTTTTACAATATTGCGTCAAGAAAGCAAATATTTGATTATAATATCAATAAGATAGAAGGTATATATGACTGAAAAAGAAAATGCGGAAATTCAAAACGAACAACAAGATTCAAAACAACGCATTCTCGTCGTTGACGATGAAGCCAGCATCAGAAGAATTTTGGAAACTCGTTTGAAAATGATAGGCTACGACATCATCACAGCAGCTGACGGTGAAGAAGCAATCGCATCATTTAATAAAAACAATCCCGATTTGATTGTTTTGGACGTAATGATGCCGAAAATTGACGGTTACGGCGTAGTTAGAGAAGTAAGACGAACCTCAGACGTTCCGATTATCATCTTGACAGCATTGGGCGACGTTTCAGAAAGAATTACCGGTTTGGAACTCGGCGCTGACGACTACGTAATCAAACCTTTCAGCCCGAAAGAGTTGGAAGCACGTGTTAAAGCGGTTCTCAGAAGAACAAACAACAAAGAATCTGTTGTTCCGACAGGCAAAGTTGCTAAAAACGTCATCACAACAGGCAACATCAAAATTGATACAGCAAGACGTCAAGTGTTCAGAAAGAACGAACGCATCAGACTTACGGGCATGGAATTCAGCTTACTCGAACTTTTGGTCAACAATTCAGGTCAAGCATATTCGAGAAACGAAATCCTTCAACACGTATGGGCTTATCCGCCGGATCACAGAATCGACACAAGAGTTGTTGACGTACACATTTCAAGATTACGTTCAAAACTCGAAACAGATCCCGCAAACCCAGAACTTATTCTTACGGCTCGCGGTATCGGTTATATGTTCCAAAGAATTGCGTAAGCAATATTTAAAAATACAAAAGCCTGCTCAATCGAGCGGGCTTTTTGTTTTGGAAAATGTTGATTTGAGACAGGTTAAAACCAAACCGCGTTTTTTATTTTTTCTGTATTTTTTATTTGATAATGACCCAAAAGCAAGCGGATTTCCGTAGGACGAACTTGCATTTGCACGCTTTTGTTTCGCAATTCAGATTCTTCGCCTTTCGGCTCAGAATGACGTGGAATGACGTAATAAATCCCGCATCAACGTAGTGACGTAAGTTTTTGTTAATGAAACAACAACGAAGTGGCGACTGTTTGAGCGTTAGCGAGTTTAGCCACTCGGGTTGAGTTTACCAAAACAAGTCACGCAGTTGCAAGCGGGCAGTTTTGCGGTACTTTTACTGCCAAAAGTACCAAAAGGAGTAAAAAGCGTTCGCTCGCTTTTGCTACGCAATATAGATTCTTCACCCACTTTGTGGGTTCAGAATGACAAAGAATATTTATCGTCATACTGAGGCTTTAGCCGAAGTATCTTTTTTCGGGAAATTTTAGTTAATCAGACCCTGAAACAAGCGGATTTCCGTAGGGCGAACTTGCATTCATTCGCTATTGTTTCGCAACAAGACCCTGAAGCCAGTTCAGGGTGACATCTATTGTATTTTAGAAATAGTCTTTAACAGATTCATCGGTCTTCCAGACCTCAGAATGACGGAAAAGGTATCGTCGCGGATTTTTGGTAGATATTTTCGTATACTGAGCGGATTTCGGTAGAGTGGAGTCGAG
>SAMEA104315436__coassemble_794_pt1 | contig 44810 bp, 41 predicted proteins | sample SAMEA104315436__metabat2_low_PE_043 | metagenome-assembled genome bin SAMEA104315436 (sample SAMEA104315436) | gut metagenome | biome: Monkey gut; feature: monkey-associated habitat; material: faeces | place: China | collected 2013
CTGAGAAGATTCGCATCGAATTAATTCTTTCAAAGGATTTTTATTTTCTTTGTTAAGAAATCTTTACAAATCGTTCTTCTTCTTATATTTATATTTTTGATTATTTTTATTTTGAAAATTTAATTTCTTTTTTGTTTTTGCAAAAAAAAATGCCGTCGCATTCGCAACGGCTAAATCTCTTTTTTTTCCCAAATTTACTATTTAACTGCGGCTAATGTTTTGCCGACTCCCATATCGGAATTTACCGATCTTGCACATGAAAGTGCGTTTGCTCTCCTCTTCTGTGCACCTCTCAATAAAAATTCTACGCTACCCGAGATATTATTATTTGAAGTGCTTAATTTCTTTATCATTATTAAAACCTTGTTATTATCTGTTGATTACTCTTTATATATCGGCATTTCCACCTCTCAACTTTAATTTTTGATATCTGTATGTTACAAACTCGTAACAATTGTTCTCGAAATCCTAACGAAAAAATGGTACAAAAAAGCCTCGACTGTTGAGAATCGAGGCTTTTTAAATCTGCTTGTTTTTCCCTTATCCTTTGTACTCTTTTTCAAATCCGAACAACGAACTGATTGATTCGTCATCATGGATACGAGAAATTGCTTCGCCCAAAATAGGTGCAACGCTGAGTTGCGTAATCTTTTTCGGTGCTCCTTCCGCCAAAGGAATTGAGTTTGTAACAACAACTTCTTCAATTGGTGCTTCATCAAGTCTTTGAAGTGCGGGACCTGAAAAGACAGGGTGTACCGCGCAAACATAAACTTCCTTTGCTCCTTCTTTTTTGAGAAGTTTTGCCGCTTCGCAAATCGTGCCTGCCGTATCAATAATATCGTCGAACAAAATACAAATTTTGTCTTTTACATCACCGATAAGGTATTCTGCAATCGCTTCATTGTGTTTGTCTCTGCGTTTATCAACGATTGCGATAGAGCATTTCATCTCTTTGGCAAAGTATCTTGCACGTCTTACACCGCCTGCATCGGGGCTGACTGCGCATAGTTCTTCGGGTTTGAAGTTTTTCTTCTTCATATAATCTACAAGAACGAGTGTTGCAAAGATATTATCAACCAAAATATTAAAGAAGCCTTGAATTTGACCAGAGTGTAAATCCAATGCCAATACTCTGTTTGCGCCTGCTGTTGTCAAAAGGTCAGCCATCAATTTTGCCGTAATTGCTTCACGACCTGTTGTTTTTCTGTCCTGACGGGCGTATCCGTAATAAGGAATAACCGCTGTAACGGATTTTGCGCTTGCACGTTTGAAAGCGTCAATCATAATCAGCAATTCCATTGCGTTTTGGTTTACAGGTGAGCATACAGGTTGAATGATGAATACATCATCCCCTCTGATACTTTCTTGTACTTGAACATAAGTTTCGCCATCCGCGAAATTCTTAATAACCATAGGACCAACGGTCGTTCCCAAATATTCTGCGATTTCCTCTGCTAATTTGGGGTTAGCACGACCCGAAAACAATTTGATGTCATGAGTCGGATTAATTGTATCTTTTCCTTGCGGAAATACTGATTTTAAATCCATTATTTTTCTCCCGATTTGCCACGTTTTAATCTTTCAGTAACCCATTCTTTGAAAATTTTCAAAGGTGAACGAGTTAGTGCCAAAGCGTTAGCTTCAACATCCTTGGTTACGACGGAACCTGCCGCACACATTGAATTTTCGTGCATGGTCACAGGAGCAACAAGTACCGAATTTGAGCCTGTATTTGCACCGTCTTTAATAACCGTTTTAGTTTTCGTTTTGAGAACAGGGTCGTAATTTGCAGTAATCGTTCCTGCGCCGATGTTTACGTGTTCTCCGAGTTCGCTGTCGCCGATGTAGCTGAGATGCGAAACATTTGTATTTGATTTAATTGTTGATTTTTTGATTTCGACAAAATTGCCTATACGAACATTATCTCCTATCGTTGCGCCGTCTCTGATATGTGCAAACGGTCCGATTTTGCAATGTTCGCCGATTTTGTTTTTACCTGAAATATAGACATTCGGGAAAATAATCGTGTCTCTTCCGATTTCCGTATCTGGTGAAATATATGCGGTATCGGGGTCAACAATTGACACTCCTTCTGCCAACAATCTGTCGTTCGTTCTCTTATTAAGAATTTTTGTTGCTTCCGCAAGATTTGCTTTCGAGTTAATACCGAAGATTTCTTCGTTGTTTTGAAGAATATATGCTTCTGCCTTTAATCCTTTTGCAATTGTCAATGCAACAATATCCGTCAAGTAATATTCACCTTGAGCGTTGTTGCATTTGAGTTCCGAGAACAACGGGAAAATAACTTCTTTATCCAAGCAGTAAAGACCTGCGTTAATTTCTTTAATTTTCTTTTCTTCGGGAGTTGTGTCTTTTTCTTCCGTAATACACTTCAAAGAGCCGTCTTCGTTTCTGACGATTCTTCCGTAATTTGTCGGGTCATCGAAAATAGCCGACATAACTGTCAAAGCAGCACCTGATTCGTGGTGTTTTTTGATAAAATCATTTAAAGTTTCGGGCGTGACAAGCGGTGTGTCGCCGTAAAGAATAACAACCGTTCCTTTAAAGCCTTCCAAAAGATCTTTTGCTTTTGCAACAGCGTCGCCTGTTCCGCGTTGCGGTGATTGCAGTACGCATTTTGAATTTTCGTCATAACCTTCGACGAATGCTTCGACCTTTTCCGCACCGTGTCCAACGACAACAATGCTTTCATCAATGATGCCAGTGTTTTTTGCGGCATCAATTACATATCCAACGAGCGGCTTGCCATAAATAGGGTGCAGAACTTTCGGTAAATCCGATTTCATTCTTGTTCCTTTTCCCGCAGCAAGAATTACCGCTTTAACTTTTTCATTTGCCATAATTTCAATTCCTCAACCTCATTATACAAAAATTGAAGAAAAAAAGAACATTTTCAATGTCATATTTGACGAAATTTAACAAAAGAACAAATTAAGTTACAAATTGTCACGAATACCGTCTTCGATTTCTTTTTTCGCCATCAAAGCACGTTGATTATCGGGGTCGAGTTTCAAGATTTCCTTGCAAATGCCCATTGCGTTGTAGAAGTTTTTCGTACCGAAAATTTGTATATCCATTGCCAAAAACAGAAATGCGAGGTTTCTGTTATAAAGTTTAAGCGCCTGATTAATATCTGCTTCCGCCTGTTCGTAATTTTCCATACGAAATTCCGCCCAAGCCTTTTGGTGCCACAATCTCGATGTCCACATTTTATTGGATTGGTTATCAAGTTTTATCGCAAATGCTTCATCTTGTGCCGCTTCCTGATGCTTCATAAGGGTATTGTTAATGCAGCCTCGAATATAGTAACTTCCTGCATTGTTTTTATCCATTTGAATTGCAATATTTATGAAAGAAAGTGCTTCTTTCATATAGTTTAATTTGTATTTGCACCATGCAATTTCTTGAAAAGCCTGAACATAATTCGGGTTGAGTTGGATTGTCTTTTTGAAATCATCAAGAGCGTTTTTGTAATGCTCAAAACTTTCGTTGAGCATACCTCTCGAGTAATAATAAATATAGTTTTTGGAATTGAAGTTGATTGCGCTTTCAAAGTCAAAAAATGCCCCTTGAATATCGTGCAATTTTTGTTTCAATAAGGCTCTGTGATAATACAAAGTTGCATCTGTCGGCGCCATTTCAACCGCTTTATCCAAGTCCATAAGTGCGAGTTGGTATTTCTTTTGGATAGAATAAAGTTTGCTTCTTTGAAAGTAATAAGTCGGTCTTTCGTCTTCATCAATGAGCATTGAGATAGTGACGAGCGCGTCGTTATATTTTGACGCGGCAATATAGAGCATAAATTTTGCGCGGAGATAAAAATCTCTGGGAATATTATGCGAATTTTCCGCATCGAAATATCTGAATCCCAAAGCCTTAATAATCGGGTCAATTCTGAGATATAAACCTTTTAGAACAATCGGATTTGCATTCTTTGTGGTGTTTGCTTTTATAAAAGACTGAAATGCGATTTCGTAGCAGTCTGTATAGCCTGCGCTGGAAACGGCATCAATGAATGCAGCGTGATCATGAAAGGTCGCTTCATCTGTTTGTACAATGTCTACAAGTGCATCTACAACCTTAAAATAATCTCTGTCTAATAATAATTTTTCGATTTGTTCGTCTGTGTATTTCATAAGTGGTGATTATATTTTATATAAAACAAAAAATTATGAAAAGTTGACGTATCAATTCGCTTTTTGTTACGTTTCGTATTTAAAACACAATTATAAACATTTATCGAAAAATATTTATTCAAAAAATTCCTTCAAAGATTTATATCTGTAAAAAGGAAAATGCGCGCCTTCAATCGGAATAAGTTTGTCTCCAAAGTATTCCTTTTGTTCTTCGTGAAGAATAATTTTATCTTTTACCGCGGAATATGCTCTGTCAAAGTCGTACTTGTATCCTTTGTACTTTTCTGACAGGTATTTGAGGGCATCAAGTTCTGCAAAGCAATCTTCAAACGAGCGGTAGGGTTGATTTTCGTTAAATAAATCAAATTCCCAATCACTATCAACCATGTAATTTCTTCTGAAATCAAGATAATTTGTGATGTTAAGGTTATTTGTAACTTCGACAAAATCATCGTGAAGTCCGTATTTTCCGTACAAACTCGGAGATGAGTTTACGGAAACGCTCATTTTAATTTCGGGTAATTTATCCTTGATTACAGCGGGAATAAAACCGCCTGCCGAGTACGACAAAAGGTAAATGTTTTCGTATTTTGAAAAATCTATATCGGGGCAGAACTCGCATTCTTTGTCATAATTAAAGCAAAGAAGATAGTCCATGTCTTTTAGTACGGGGAGGTATAGTCTTTCGTCGGTTCCCCAACCGCAAAAAACCAGACATAAGTCCGGTTTTTTGTTATCTTTGAAAAAATATTTCATTAAATTTTATTCCTGTTAATTAGGCTTTTGCTTTCGGCTTTTCGGCAGGACGCGGAACGTCATATCCTTCCGGAAGCGGGAAGTCTTTTGTGAAGTCTACTTCACCGTTTGTTTCATAATAAATTGTTTTTGCAATTTTTGCTGCATACAAATCATATTTCGGATGCATTGCGGGGTCTTTTGATTCGTTAATTGCATCTTGTGTTGAAGTTAAATATTCTTTAATATATTCAACTCTGTTTTCACGGTCTTCGTTTAACCATTCAACGAACGGTTTATCTGTTTTGATGATATTGCAGCGTGCGTGCATAAGCCAGAAGTTGCTTGTTGCATCCAAACCGCCTAAGTTCCAAGGATGAACGTGGTCGGTGTTTGTATAAGTAGGTGCAAGCATTTTTTCTGCAATTACTCTTGATGTATAAGGTTTCTTCTTGCTGTCAACTCCGCCGTATTTAACGTACCATGAAGTTTCGCTGTTATTTGAACTCGGCAATTTGTTTGCCAATTTCATCAATTCTTTCTTTGTTGCTTCGTCGCTGAGTTGTAATTGGTCAGCCAATTCGATGAACTTTTTACGTTGGAATGCAAAGTTTGTATTTCTTTCAAAAATAACGTCACTTGATACGGTTAACAAACCTGCGATTTTTGATTTATCTGCGTAAGGCAATTCTTCCGCAAATTGACCGATTTGATCTAAAACTTTGTATTGTTTGCGTTCCAATTGGCTAAGTCTTGATTTTCTTTCCTTTTGAACGATTTCTTGAATTGTTTTTTCAGGATGCTTTGCTTGAACTTTTCTTATGTGTTTTAAAATTTTTTGTTCTTGCGGATATAAAAATTCGCTATGTGATTCAACAACGTCTAAATATGTTTTTTCGTTTGCTTGATCTAATTCTTGTTTAATTGCTGCAAATATCGGCTTTGTCATAATCGGTTTGCCGCAATCAGGGCAAATAACGGGGTGTTCCAATGTGCTGAGACGAAATCCCGATTGCGTGTCGGCTTCCATTTTGTCAAAACCGACAGGGTTGTTCGTAGGGCGGCTAGCCCCAAAATTCGGTATAAATGCACCATAGGCAAAGGCAACATTACCCGATTTTGCACCCCATAAATTAGCGGTTACAGGCGCGTAACCTTCTGCAGGGTTCTTCTTTTCTGTTGAAATAGGTGCAGTCATGTACTTGATCTTATTCAAGTTCTGCGCTTTTTCGGTTGAAATAGAATTTACTAGCATGTTCACCTCATTTGCCTATATTAAATACAAAGTGCCTGAATTTTAATAATTGCCTAATTCGGGTGATAAATACCCCATGTTTCGTAATAATTCTTTACAATATTTTTGTTTAAAAATTTTTTGCTAAGAAATTTTTATGATAAAGTTAAATTATGGATTGCAAGGAGAGATGTCCGAGCGGTTTAAGGTGCAGACCTGGAACGTCTGTGTGGGGCTTTAACTCCACCAAGGGTTCGAATCCCTTTCTCTCCGCCATTATCAGACTTGACACAAATAGTGTTAAGTCTTTTAGTTGTTTTAAACTACTATCTGTATTAAAATATCCGTATGAAAAAATTGTATATAAACATTATTATTTTAATATTTATCTTTATTATTTTTGAGTTATTCAGCAGTTTCATAACCTATAATTTATTATTTTTTCAACAAACCGACAGAGTAAAATATATAATCAATTCAATAAACAAAGAAAATGTCATAAACTGGTTAAAATGGCTTGATTACGGTAAAAAACTCCAAACGTTCAATGATACTTACGAACAAAGAAATTATTTTTCCGATGAAAATCGTTATAAAACAGTAGGCTCAAAAAATAAAAAGCCTGTTGTTATATTTGGTTGTTCATTTGCTTACGGTGAGTATTTGAATGACAATCAGACCTTCGGGTACAAACTTTCAAAACAAACGGGCAGAACTGTTTATAATTTTGCTTATTCGGGCTGGGGACCTGCTCATCCGATTTATCTTTTAACGCATGAAAAGTTGCTGAATGAAGTTAATAATCCCGAATATATAATTTATGTTTTAATTGACTATCATCCTCACAGGATTACGAGTGTAAACATTTCGCCAAAAGATAATGAGTGTTATTTGAAATATCCTGTTAAAAACGGAAAAGTTCAAGATTTTAATCCGAAGTATCCTGTTTGGTATAAATCTTACTTTATCAGATTGGCGGAAAGAGCCTTGTCTCAAAAGAATGATACGTGGATTGAAGATGAGCATAAGTTTAAAAACGATGATGATTTGCAGGCGACTTTCATAGAATGGAAAAATTTGTCCGATAAAAAATGGTCAAATCCCAAGGTTGTAATTTTTGCTTATCCGAACAATTTGTGCAGCAGATGTGACTTTGAAAAGATGAAGAAAGCAGGTATAACTGTTCTTACTCCGAGTTCGGAAATAGAGAAAGAATTTGCCGAAAATTCAGAAAAATACACGTTTCCCGACGGACATCCGGATGAAAAAGCGTGGGATGTGATTGTTCCTTTTATCGTTAAACAATTGAACCTTTAGTTGATTATTTCTTCAAGTTTTCGACGGTTTTATCGTATTTTTCTTTCGGAATAAAGATGTAGTCAAAGGTTGAATTTCCGTACTTATCCCAATCTTCTTGCGTGTAAAAAGGATTTCCGAAAATATCGCACAAAATGTAATCGTTTTCTTTTGCAAATTCAAATGCCTCAGAGCGTTTGTGACCGAAGTATTCGACATCGTTTTGGATTTCTGCCGTGATAATCGGGCGATATTTTGCTATGAGTTTTTTGCCTCCGTGCAAAACGTTTAATTCGGCACCCTCTACGTCGATTTTTATGTAACCGACGTCAGGAAGTTTGTCGATGTAGTTGTCGAGCGTTTTGACTTTGCATGGAATTTCTTCCAATTTGCCGTTATCTTTTTTGAGTGCCATCAGTTCTCTTCTGGGCGACAAGCCGCTTTCGAGATAATTATTCGTGTACAAATAAAAAGTTGCGGTTCCTTCTTTGTCAGATATTGCGACATTTTCAACACTGGTATTTTCTTCTTTTGCGGCTGCAACTTTCAAATTATTATAAAAATCTTCATTCGGCTCAAAGCCCAAAACTTTTCCTTTTGTGTAATTCCCCATTTGTAAAAGGTGAAAGCCGTTTGCGGCTCCGACGTCAATTGCGGATTGGTATCCTGTCAAATTTTTTGCAAAAACATTGTTGACGAGCATCTCGTGAATGTCATAATAGTAACCTTTATTCAATCTGAAAATCATGCCCGTAAGATGAACATTTTGGGTTAAGAGTTTGTTGTTCATCAATGTATGAACGATTTCGGGATTATCCTTTGAATATTCGTTTTTCAACGAAATACAATCTTTTATAAGAAAGACAAAGATTGAAATAAAAAGTATTGAATATATAGCAGTTAATTTTTTTGATTTCATTTTTGCACCGAATTTATGTATTTATTAACGAAATTGGGAGTTAAATCTTCCCAGGCATATTTGGTCGGATGTCTGTCTTTTTCCGAAATGTAGTATTTGGGGTTTATCAAAAAGTCGGGCGCAATGAGTTCTGCCCCTGTCGTTATTGTAAATCCCGAGTCTTTCAAACTGTCAAACTGAGAGACATTTTGTTCGTCATACAGTAATAATATCCATTTGGCATTCTTCCAATGCTTATCAGCCAAAGATTTTGCATACAGAAGATGTTCTTTCATAAACAAGTAGTCGGAATGTTTGTACTCAACAACTTTTTTTGTTCTTAAAAATGTTGCCAAATAAGAATAGTGCAAAGGATTTGTGATTTTTTGCAGTTTGCCGTTTTTGTTTTCGTAAAAAACTGCTTTATTCCAAGGACAACATTCTCTGTACAGTCTTGAAATTTGGTCGTGAATCATTACGTACACGATATATTCGGGTTCGGGTAATTCTTTATAGGTGTTTTCATCTTCCAATTGGTAAAGCGTGTATTGAATGCCTTGTCCACCAAATGCCCTGTTGTATACGGGACGAGAGGTCGCTTTTGCCAGTTGATAAGAGAACTTTTCTTCATATTTCAACGGTCGAATGCTCATTCCCTCTGCGTAAGAACATCCGAAAATAATAATAGGTTTTTTGTCTGAGTTTTCAGGAATAACAGGGGGAACGAATTTGTGTTTTTTATAATAAGTTTCGTAATTTTTTTCGCAAAATGCCTTGTTAGTATTTTCAAAAAGTTGTTTCAGGTTTGCACTTTCGGGCTTCAGCAAAAATGCCAAAGAAACATGTTTGAACAACAAATATGCAAATACCAAAAGTATAATGTTGAAGGCTATTATTTTAAAAACTTTCATCAAATATTTTCCGAAACAATATCTGTATTATACAAAATTTTCGGGATTGTGCCAATTTGAAATCAATTTTTGCAATAAAAAAATCGGAACGACAGGATTTGAACCTGCGACCCCTACCACCCCAAGGTAGTGCGCTACCAAACTGCGCTACGTCCCGATTTTAAATCTATTCAGTTTGTCTTCGTAACCTCACGCAGTTTGGTTTTAATTGGAAATTGGCTTCCGTTACACTCGCCAAGTGCGCTAGTCACGGTTTGAATCTATTCAGTTTGTTTTCGTTACTTCACGCAGTTTGGTTTTAATTGGAAATTGGCTTCCGTTACACTCGCCAAGTGCGCTAGTCACGGTTTGAATCTATTCAGTTTGTTTTCGTTACTTCACGCAGTTTGGTTTTAATTGGAAATTGACTTCCGTTACACTCGCCAAGTGCGCTAGTCCCGATTTGAATTTATTCAATATATTATTTATCTCACATAGAGCAAGATACATGCCTATTATACGCAATCAAAACTTAATTTCCAGTATTATTTTTTTGTTTTTCTTGTAAAGTGGCGCAATACTCAATAGCGGGAATGATTTTTGACAAATCGAAATATTTTGTTACAACAGGAAGTTCAAGATTTTGAATATACAAAAGTCCGCGTTTTTCATCGTAATAAGTTCCGAGCATGTTCATCTCATCGTATGGAGTTTCTTGAGAAATTAAAAGATTTTGAGGTTGATAATCAGACAATAATATCGAGCGATGCAATATTCCGAATGATTTATGATACTCAAACCAATCCGAGTTCATTTCGTCTTCGGTAAATGTCAGTATATATTCTTTGGAATGAATTTTATTAAGAATATTTTGCGCATATTGATAAGAATACTTGCAGGAATTTATCTGCCACAAGATACCGAGTATTCCGAATATACAGGAAATCACTATCAAATTTGAACAAAATTCTTTATTTAAAATATTTTTATTAAAAATTTTTTCTCCAATCAATAACAAAATTATAGGGAAAAACAAAATCAATCCCACTATGTAATTTTGCAATTCCAATCTGGGACATGGGACGAAACTTACCGCATAATTCAAATACCAAACCATTGCAATAATTGTTGCGACTATAAATAAGTAAAAAGGTACGTTTATTTTTTTCTTATAAAAATACGCTGCAATAATAACCGCAAATGCAACAATAGAAATAAATAATGCGCCATTAAACAATCCTAATGTCGATTTTATCGCTAATGTGTATTCGTATAATGCGTTATCAAAAGTTATATCCGCGGTTGTTGAAACAAATCCGTACACGGTTTTTGAAATTACATAGAGTGTACTTAAAAATCCCGATATCCCGATAACAGTCTTTAATCGTTTGTTTTCGGTCGGCTTTCTTATAATGATTAACATAGCCGAAAAAATGACCAAACCCGTTAGTGCTTGTTGCTCATAAGACTCAAAAGAATAAAGTAATAAAAAAGTAACTAAAAGGTAATCAAATTTAGTGAGTTTTTCTGATGTCAAAAAATATTGCAATAATGCGAAAGAAAGCAAAATTGCAAGGTGGCATTCTTTTATGTACCAAACTGAATTAGGCAGATATAAAAGTGCATAATATGCGAGTGAAACCGCTGCGATTTTGAACATTTTTGTTCTGTATGCGATTAAGAAATTCAATGCCATTGCAAAGAATGTTACAACCAGATATGAAATATGAAACAGGTTGATTTTTACCATAGGAATATTTGGGAGAAAATGAACTAACGCATTATAAGGTAAATCGAACAGAAAGTCCGAAAACAGTCTTGTTCTTTGGTGAACAAAAATATAGAAATTTCCGTCGAAGTTTTCTTGTATGAGTAATTGGAAAAATACAGCAGGAGCATCAAAGAATAAACTTCTGTATGTGCATGTTGAAATTCCGAAAAGTATAAACGCGCTCAACGCGAATAAAATCAACCATATTTTGTTGTCTTTGATGATGTTTTTGTCCATATATACTCCGAATTTAATAGTAAAAGATAATCAAAACTTATTCAAGTAGTAAATATGTTTCGTGAGGATTTATTAACAAAAAATGTTTGTCGTATAATTAAATTATAAAACAATGTATATGAGGACTCATAAATGGAAGTATTAACAGGAAACCAAATCAGACAGGCTTTTTTGGATTTTTTCAAAGATAAACACGAACATACGGTTGTAGAAAGTTCTTCATTAATTCCGAACAATCCGACCGTGTTATTGACTACTGCGGGTATGTTGCAGTTTGTTCCTTACTATTTGGGTTTGGAAAAACCGCCTTATAATCCGCCGAGAGCAACAAGTTGCCAAAAGTGTGCAAGAGCGGGCGGAAAAGATTCCGATATTGAAAACGTCGGCAGAACTCCCCGCCACCATACGTTTTTTGAAATGCTCGGTAATTTTGCGTTTGGCGATTATTATAAAAAAGAAATTATTCCTTGGAGTTGGGATTTTGTTACCAACTATCTTCACTTAGACCCGTCAAGACTTTGGATTACAATTTTTGAAAATGATGACGAGTCATACAAAATTTGGACGGAAGATGTTGGTGTCGCTCCCGAACGTGTAATCAGAAAAGGTAAGAAAGACAACTTCTGGGGGCCTCCGGGGGCAACAGGTTCTTGCGGACCTTGCTCGGAAATCCACTATGACCTCGGTGAAGATTTGAAATGCTCTGACGATTGCGGTATCGCAACTTGCGAGTGCGACCGTTGGGTAGAAATATGGAACCTCGTATTTACGGAACTTTTCCAAGATGAAGAAGGTAATCAATCTCCGCTCGAAAAGAAAAATGTTGATACGGGCATGGGGCTTGAAAGAATTGCAATGGTTTGCCAAGGTAAACGTTCAACATTCGATACCGATTTGCTTATGCCTATTGTTAATAAGGTTTGCGAAATCACGGGTGCAAAATATAAAGATAACGAAAAAACTGATATTTCTATCAGAATTATCACAGACCACGCTCGTTGCGTAACCTTTATGATTAACGACGGTGTTATCCCGGGAAACGAAGGAAGAAGTTATGTTCTCAGAATGATTTTGCGTCGTGCGTTGAGACACGGTAAAATCCTCGGAACAGAACTCCCGTTCTTATACAAGATTGTTGATACGGTTATTGAAAACTACAAAGGCGCATATCCCGATTTGGAAAAGAATGCGGATAGAATTAAAGATACTATCAAGAAAGAAGAAGAAAGATTTAAAGTCACTTTAGACAGAGGATACAAACTTCTCGAAGACTTGATGGCAAACGGAAATATCAGTGGCGAAGATGCTTTTAAACTTTATGATACTTTCGGTTTCCCGTTGGAACTCACGGTCGAAATCGCAGCGGAAAAAGGTATTAAAGTTGATACAGACGGCTTTAATGCAGCAATGAAAGAACAAAAAGAAAGAGCAAAAGCCGCAACTCAAAAAATCAGTCTTACCGACGATTTGGTATATGTAAACATCGAAAATAAATACGGTAGTACAAACTTTATCGGTTACGACCAAACTGAGTGCAACGATGCTAAAATTGTTGAAAAAGTTGAAGTTGAAGGCGGTTTTGTTGACGTAATTTTGGACAAAACTCCGTTTTATGCGGAATGCGGCGGACAAGTCGGTGATACAGGTATTATTGAAAGCAATAACCTCAAGGCTGTTGTTATGAATACATTTAAGGTAAATCACCTTTCCGTTCACAGAGTTAAGGTTATTAACGGTGATGTAAATGTCGGCGATACCGTCAGCGCGGTAATTGATAAAGAACGCCGTCAAAACATTACTATTCACCACTCAAACGCTCACCTTTTGCAAGCTGCATTGGTTAAGGTTTTGGGTGACGAAGTTAAACAAGCAGGTTCTCAAGTTGAGGAAAACAGAACAAGATTTGACTTCTCGTTCTCAAGAGCAATGACTCACGATGAAATCGTTAAAGTTGAAAATATTATGAACGACTGGATTGGTGCTGATTATAAGCAAACGACGGTTGTTATGGATGTTCAAGATGCGATTAATTCGGGTGCAACTGCCTTGTTCGGTGAAAAATACGAAGATAAAGTCAGAACAGTAACTATCGGTGATGTTTCAAAAGAACTTTGCGGTGGTACTCACGTTAAATCGACAGGTGAAATCAGATTGACGAAGATTGTTTCGGAATCTGCAATTGCAGCAGGTACAAGACGTATTGAAGCAGTTTGCGGAAAAACCGCTATCAACTGGCTCTCCGAAAAAGCTGACGAGGTTGATAAACTTGCTCACTTGTTCAAAATTCCTCATACAGAGGTTGTTGAAAAAGTTGAAAAAATCGCTGACGAAAACAAGGTTCTTCAATCTGAAATCAATACTTTGAAAGAAGAATCCGCGGTTTCTAAAGTTCAAACCTTTATCAGCAGAGCGGAAGATATTAACGGCGGCAAACTCTTTGTCAGCAAGGTTGATGCGCTTCCTTCAATCTTTATGAAGCCTGCTATTGAAAAGTTGGGTTCAAAACTCGGCAATTCAATCATTATCTTGACTGCCATTCAAAGCCCCGAACAAATTTCAATTTGCGTAAAAGTTTCTGATGACTTTGTAAAAGCAGGTATTAACGCAGGAAATATCGTTAAACAAATCGCTGAAGCAACCGAAGGCAGAGGCGGCGGAAGACCGAACTTCGCTCAAGGCGGCGGCAAAAATGCCGAAAAACTTGACGAAATTCTTTTGGCAATCAAAGAAGAAATCAAAAAGAAAATCGGTTAATCAATAAAGAAATCGTAAAAATGGTAGAATTGAAAAGGGGCAGATAATGCTTCTTCTGACACAAAATCAGCAAAAGATTCTGCCATTTTTTTTGCACATTTTTCAAAAGTCTTAAATTCTTTAACGGTTATTTTGCAGTTTCTTTTTATTTTAATTGCGGAAATAAAAAATACGGGGATTTCGAGTAACTCTGCGAGTTTAAATGTCCCGAGCGGAAATTCCGCTTTCCTTCCAAGCACTTTAACTTCTGTGTTACGACTGTTTTTGGAACTTCTGTCTCCTGCTATAAATATCATTTCCCCGTTGTCGGCTCGTTGCTTTAAGAGTAAAACAGTATCTGCCCCCATTTCTTCAACTGCAAAAACCGTCACGTTTTTGAATATTGAAAAATTATTCAAAAAGTTTCTGAAAACTTTCGCTTGTTCAATGCTTAAAATGATAGAAATCTTTCGCTTTTCGTTCATTAAAGTTCTTGCAATATCAATGTTTCCGACATGTGAAAAAATACAAATACAGCCTTTGTTTTGTTTCTCGCAGTCCGAAAACGAGTCGGCTATATCTGCCTTACAAATATTTCCTTTGTTGTATTTTCCGCAAAATACCTCAATTTTGTCGACTTGTGAGATTGCATAAGACAAAAAATGCCTGAAAATATTGAAGTGTGAGGGCTTTATCCCCGCGATTTCCAAGTATTTTTTTGAGTAAAATCTAAGATCTTTCGATTTCAAAAATGTTATCAGGGCAACAAAAAATGCTATCAAAACGATAGGATATCTGCCGAAAATTTTATAAATATAATAGGTCAAAATAAGCCTTTTTTCCCCTGCTGAACGCTCTTTTACCTCATACCACTTCATCTTGACCTCCGTCAATTAGTATCAGGCTGAAAAGATATGCAGAGAGTATTCCGACTCCTATCATAAAACCTAATGTTGATATGAGTTTAAAAGAGGTAAATGTCAGCATTAAAAACGAAAATGCCGTCGTGATGCAGGATATAAGTACCGCGTCTTTTGAATTTTTAATCTTGCTGACTCTGAAAATCGAATAATCCAACGTAAATCCGAGTATCAAAAATATTGCAAAAATATGGAATAAATTCATTGTTTGAGATGTTATTCCGAGCGCTGCAATGCTCGTCAAAATCCCGAACAATGAGGGTAAAACAATCTTTATTGCAAGTTTTTTGTAATTTGCGTATAAAAATGCAAACAAAAATACAAAAGCGACCGCGACAAGCGCGATGCAGGTTTTTCTGTGTTTAGCCATTTCGCCTGATATATCTTTTGAAACATTTATAATCTTTGCACCTTTGACGTTTTTGATATTTTCAATATTTGAATTTATAACCATTACGGAAGTTTTTTCATCTGCCATAAAATTCTTTAAAAACGGGTATTTCTCAAAGTTCGGATAAATATAAACCCTGTCTTTTTCGATTAACAAATTAATTATTTGTTTTTGAGAAAGAATATCCGAACAATCGTACAATTTGTTGTTATAAAGTTTGCTGATAAGGCTGTAATTGTCGTTTTGTCTTGATATTGAGGAGATAAAATCGGAAAGCGCAACAGTTTCAGCTTGAACAGTATCTCTTACTGCTTCTTCTCTTTGAAGAACTGTCTGAATGTCTTTGCCGTAAATCGTTACAATTGTTCGGTTTTGGTTAACAGAAATGTCGTTTAGAAGTTTTTCGGATTTTGCCAAAGTTTCTGACGGTTTATACAAAGTTGTTATGTCATCAGAGTATTTTACTTTGCAAAAACCAATTACTGCAAAGATTGCAAATGCTGTAATTATCCACTTTTTGTATTTTATCTCAAATTGAGGCAAGGTGTTTTTTTTCGACAAATCAAGCGTTAAATACTTGTAGAAAAGAAGAACTGTGAAATATACCGTAATCAGCCCGACAGAGGTGAAAATTGCAATTTGTTTCAGTAAAGGTATGTTTGAGAACAACAATGTTAAAAATGCCGCAACGGTTGTTACAAGACTGCAAGTGAGGCTTTTGAATAATTTGCTTCTTTCGTTTTCCACAAAAAAGTGCAACGAATAGTCAATGCAAATTCCGATTAAGGAAGTAGAAAATACAAAGGTTAAAATATGCACATTTGTAAAAAATATTGCGGTTGCTGCATATCCGAGGAATATTCCTGTCGTAATACTTACTATTATTGGGATTAAAACTTTTATATTTCTGAAATAAAAATATGCGAGTGATAAAACAAAAATTGTTGAAAGTGCAACAATGATGTTGATTTCGGATGATGAACGCTCTGCCGTGATGTAAGAGTGTATCGGTGCGCCTGTAAGATACACCTTTTTGCCGTCAACGGAATATTTTTTTTGTAACTCAACAATTTTTTTGATTTTTTTTGAATCTTTCAGGTTCTTTAAATTCAGTACGGAATAAGATTTTCCGTTTAATTCTGATTTATATTGAGGTTGCTTTTGAAAAAGCAAGGTTATAAAGTCCGAAAACAGCATAAACGGGTCGTTTTTCGGTTCGGAAACGATTATGCTTGCAGGATTATACAAAAATTCTCTGGAGTTTTTAAATACCGTGTCAAAATCATTTTCGGATAACAACTTTCTTGTCTTGTCGGAAAGTAAATTTTGGCTTGCAGCCTTGTAATCATTTAATAAAACTTCATAGTCGTCAGTTTGTTGTTCCCCAATTTCTGATACAAAATCCGATTTCATTATCTCCGTATCAAATGCATCGTTTCCCTCGAAAATAACGTTGACGTCGGAGGAGTATTTGTCGGCAACTTTTAACAATGTCGATTCTTCTGTCGGCAATATTGCTTTCAACAGGTTTGTTTCGGGCGTTTTTGCAAAAATTGCGCCCAATATTAATATAATTATTGCAATAAAGACGAAGATTTTTTCTTTCATTTCATTCACCGAATTGGAATTTTATGTCTGTTTTTACCGCGGGGTTGACCTGATTGACCGTTATTCGGGTTATACGGGTATTGTCGCCGTATATTTTGACCGAGTCGATGTGGTTTTTGATTTTTTCATCTTTTGCGGTCATTAAAATATTCCAGTTTTGGCTATTAGAGGGTTTGTTTAAATACATGTTAAATTCGCTGTCGATTTTAGAAAAATTCTTTTTTGAAACAGCCATAATTACGTCGTTAATATATTTATTGTTTGCGGAAGTATAAGAAGATGTTGATTTTACGGGATATGTCGTCATAAAAAACACCCCTTTACCTTTGATGAATTTAAAATCACCTGATGATTTTACGACGTTTGTGCCAAAATTCCTTTCCTGTACAAATTTGCAACTTACGGATTGCAGGTCGGGAACATTTTTTGCGACAACCGCTGCGGGTGTTGTTTCCGTGATAGAAAATGCGGGAAGTGAAATTGACAGCATTAATAAAAACAATACTAAAATTCTATGCATTTAAGCGCTCCTTAAATTTTTCAGGTGCAGTATAAATGCTTTCTTTTGTGGTAAAGTCCACGCATATTTGCATTGATTTTGCCTTGAAGATTTTGTTGTTCTTTTCGTCAAATATTGTGTATTTTATAATCAAAGACGGTTCTATTTCTTCAATTGTGCACTCGACTCTGATTTTTTGATTAAAAGTTGTCGGCTTTATGTATTTCATATCGAGTTTTGCGATAGGATACATAACATTGTCGTTTTTCATATCCAGATAATTGTAGCCGATTTTATCAAGCATATCGCATCTTGCAACCTCAAGATATTTTACGTAATTTCCGTGCCAAACTATTCCCATCGGGTCATTATCATAAAATGGTATTTTAATTTCCGTTTCTGTTTTAAAAATAGACATATATCCCTCTAATCATACAGGTGTTCTTTTGACAAAATTCCGGATACGCAGACATCTTCTTTTGAAATCATTTCAAACGCTACGTTTTTCTCTGCATTTACCAGTTTTATTGTGACTTTTTGGTTAGGATAAATCAACTTTGAGAATTTGATTTTCCTGAAAATTTGAGGTGCCGTCGAGGTCTCAAAATAAATGTTAGAGAAAAATGTCACAAAATAAAGCGACACAACTCCCGGAAGAACAGGAAAGTTCGGAAAATGCCCTTTGAAAAAGTTTGCATTTTTCGGGAAAATCAAGTCGATTTCCGCGGTATTGTCGAGCAATCTTTGCTCTAAGATTAACGGAAATGATATATTTGTCAAAAAGATTTCTGTTATTTTATCCTTATCGACTTTTCCTGCACAAGTTTTATATATTTCGGGCAAGAAGCGCCACTTTTGCGGAACGATTTCAAAATTGTTAAGGCATAATGTCTTTAAATGTTTTGCCAAAGCCGATTGCCCGTTTGTTATGTATAAGTCTTTCCCTTTGTTATTCAAGACAATTGCTGCTGCTAACTTTTCGTTGAGTTTGAAACAATATGCGTCTTCGACCAAATCGGTAGATTTTAAGAACTTTTCTATTTGTTCTGCGGAAATTCTCTTGTCATATATTTTCAAAATCCTGTCAGAGCGGGAAACCACGCAGAGTTTGTTCGGTTCGATATAATTTGTGTAATCAGCCAAGGCTGCTTTATCTTCTTGAAAATAATCCGATTTGATTGTTAAAATGCAATCTTTGTAATCCAAAACTTTGACGTTATCAAATAAGGTCAAAAAGTCGTCTTGTGAAGATTCTCTGTGCGCAATGACACCAGTTTCCGTGCTTCCGTATATTTCAATAACCTTTGATGATTTTTCAAAATATTCAAACGTTTCGTTGTGCAACTTTGCACCTGCGGCGATTATGTATTTTGGTGTAGTTTGAAAATTCAGTTCGTATTTTGAGATTTTATCCAAAAATGACGGACTTGAGACCAAAAAACAGTTGTCGTATTTAACGTTTTCGGGATAAGAAATCCTTGTTGTATCTATGACAAAACCGTTTATAAACGGGGTCATAAAATGAAAAGTGCAGCCGAAAAGGTGGTTCATTGTCGTTGTTGAACAAAAACGAAGGTCCTTTTCGCTTGTTAAAAATATTTTTCCGATGTCTTCGGCTTCTCTTATAAGATTGTATAGATTTTTCTTTACGAGTTTTGATTTTCCGCCCGATCCAGAAGTGAAAAAGTTTACATAAATTTTTTCGGGTTCAAAATCTTCAAAATCCAACGGTTGATTATCGGTTGAAATTTCAATATCGCAGTTAGTGTTATTGTCTGTCAGGTATATTTCTTTTTTTGAAAATACTGCTGCCAAAAACGTAATCACAAAATCAAGATTATCTTCGCCTGTTATTATAATTTGTTTTTGATTGGGCATAGTATTGAATTTTTCTACAACCATTTTTTTGACATCAAAAAGCGAGTATTTCACTTCGCCGTGAGATAAGATTATTTGATTATCAAAATTATTTGAAGCAAAATTTCCAAACATCAAATACCGTGCCTCTTTTTGAAAAAATACCTTACGATATATTCGACAAAAAATAACGTACCGACCAAAATGTACGATATACATCCATTATACAACACCCAAAATTTGTTCGGCATAAATAGTGTCACGCAAGATATCAGGAAGTTTGCAAACAAAAATATGACCCAAATATAGGTAAGCCTTTTTGTATATGAAAAGACAGGCTCTTCAAGTTTTCCGTCCATACATCTTGCGATTTTCTGTATAACTGTTTCTTTTGCAAATAAAGAGGCAAAAAATATGCTGAAAAACAGAAAGTTGATTACAATCGGATACAGTTTTACAATCGCGATTTTCGTATATATGAAAAATCCGATTATGAAAAATGAAAACAATATCGGCGCTAATACTTTTAAAACTTTTAATTTTTTCATGACTAATTCAACAAATCTGAAACCGCGTTAACAACATCTTCAAAGGTTTTGATTTCTTTAAAATTTTGAGGTTGTATTCTTTTTCCCGTGTATTGTTGAAGTTTTACTGCCAAATCAACCGCGTCAATGCTGTCGAAGTCTAAATCTTTGAACAAATCTGCATTCGGAGTGATTAAATCTTCCGATATTTCAAAATCATTTACCAAAATTTCTTTCAATTTTGACGAAATTTCTTCTTTTGAATATTTATTTGACATCAGTTTTTGACCTTACTAATTCGGCTAAAGTGTTTACGGAATAGAAATAATGCTTGTTTTTTTCCTTGTCTTCGTCCAAGGTTAAGTTGTATTTTTTTCTGATAGCCATACCGAGTTCCAAAGCATCAATGGAATCAAGTCCCAAACCTTCCGTAAAAAGCGGTTCTTCATCCTGAATATCTTCGGGAGACATATCTTCCAAATCCAACGAGGATATTATTAAATTTTTAATTTCATCTTCCAGTCTCATATCGGTTATTATATCTCAAACGATTATCGGTTAGCAAATGATTATATCTTTTCCTTAATAATTGCGCAAATCTTGTTTCGTAATGCAATTTCGTTTTCGTCAGAAAAGTCGGAAATGTTAATCTCTTCTTGCATTTTTAATTCAAAAACCACTTTGTGTTTGCCAATGTTTAAAATGGATTGATTTTTGGGCATAAATTCATCGGATGTTGTTATTTTTATCGGAACAATAGGTGTATTTGTCAGTATTGCCAACTTTGCGGCGCCTTTGTGAATGTGTATGTCCTCATTTTTGTCCGTTCGTTGACCGGTTGGAAATATTACAATATTGAACCCCTCAGAAAGTGCTGCTTGCGATTGGCTTAAAAAACCCTCAACAGAGTTGTCGTTTGTGATATATAACGATTTTACGACATTTTTCATAATGAAATTATTCAAAATAGACTTTTTTACAATGCATAACGAGTTTGGAACAAGTGCTATCAATATCAAAATATCAACGTAACTCGGGTGAGATGCAACAATAATCTTATTTTTGATTGATGCGATTTCTTTTTGATATTCAACTTTTAAAACATTTGTGATTTCCAAATATTTTACAAGAATTTTCCAAAGTTTATGTACAATTTGTGCGCATTTGGCTTTATAATCTTTTTCGTTGTGACAAAACAAATGAACCGTCGGGAAAACAAATATACCGAGAATTATTGCCCCGATTGCGAAAAATACCAGTCCAAAGAAACAAAACAATTGCCTTTTTAACATACTTTTTCCAATCTGTAAAAAGGTGTATCAATTTTTTGAATATTTTTGTCTGTTAAAAATTTTTCAAAACGCAGGTATTCGTCAGGGTCTGAAATCGGTGCTTCGGTATAAGGAACGGTCATTTTTATTTTTATTGAATTATCGGTTTTCTTGTTAGAGAACAAAATTGCTATTGCGTAATTAAAGTCTTTGTAACTTTCTGCGCAGCACATAAGAACGTTATCATTTTCTTTGAGTTGCATAACTGCTTCGCAAAATGAACTTGAAACAGTTTGTTCCCCCGCTGAAATTGCCGTATATGGCGAATTATTCTTTGTTAACAGAGAATAAACTCCAACCGTGTTGTTGTGAACCGATGATGAAAACCCTATCGGAGATACTTCGTTTTCGGTAATAAATTGCTCGGTTAACTTTGACAGTCTGTCGAATTGTCCGTGAATAGAGCCAAAAACGAGATTGGGCGCCGTGTTATCTTCACGGCATTTATTCATTGCCGATAAGGCGAGTTTGTCCAGTTTTGAAAATTTTCTTGCCGTTATCGGAGAAACAAACGACAAGTCGATATCATTTCCGCAATAAATTTTATTTATAAAAAATTCGTAAATATTTGTATTCATGCTAAAATCAGTGTAAATAAAGATTATCGTAAATTCAATTATGACAGCCTTTTGTATTACAAATTATGACGCAATATGCAATCTCGGAAACAATATTGACGAGATATTTGAAAATGCGATTTCGGGCAAGGATTGTTTTCTTGAAAACGACAACGACTTTATAAAAGGAAAGTCTTTTTATTTTGGTAAAGTCGCCCCGTTGGATGTCTCAATTCAAGACGAAGCTTTCTATACAAAGACGAATAAGATGCTTGCTTATTTGGCAAAAAGAATGAATTTGTCAAAAGTTATCGACAAATACGGTGCGGAAAATGTTGCCGTTGTTATTGCGACGACGAACTCGGGCTCCGAAGAATTTTCTCAAAATCATAACGAAAAATTATCTCAAATCGGAAACCCTGCAAATTTTTTGCAAAATTTTCTCAGTACAAAAAATTATGTCTCGTCCGTTTCTACGGCTTGCTCATCGGGAATAAAAGTTTTTTCAACGGCAAAAAGATTGCTTGATGCAGGAGTTTGCAAGGTCGCTATTGTCGGCGGTTCGGATGAACTCTCTCATCTCTCCGTCCACGGCTTTAATTCTTTGGAAATATTATCGGATGAAGTTTCTGTTCCGTTTTCCAAAAACCGCAAAGGAATAAATATCGGTGAGGGTGCGGCTTTATTTGTTTTGGAAAAATCAAACGACGGAATTGAAATAAAAGGTATCGGGGAAACTTCCGATGCATATCACGCATCAAAGCCCGAACCTGACGGAATTGAGATTGTCAATGCGATTAAAAAAGCGCTTTTTGCAGCGAATTTATCTCCCAAAGATATTGATTATATAAATCTTCACGGAACTGGTACCGTTGCAAATGATGAGTCTGAAGCGAAAGCGGTTTGGCAAATTTTTGGCGATAGTGTTTATTGCAGTTCAACAAAGCCTATAACAGGGCATTGCTTGGGTGCTGCAGCGGCTATTGAAACGGCATTGTGTTGTAAGATGTTATCCTGCAATATCATTTTAAAACATCGTTTTGACCGCTGTTTCGATGAATCTTTGCCAAAAATAAAACTTGCTGATAAAAATCAGAAATTCGGTGTTAATATTGTTATGAATAATGCGTTTGGATTTGGCGGAACTAATGCCGTAATGATTTTAGGAGGCAAGAATGACTGATATTTCTAAAATGCTGCCCCATGATTATCCGATGATATTAATTGATGAGGTTACAGAGGTCAACTTTGCCGAAAAATATCTTGTCGCAAAGGTCAAAATCAGAGAAGATTTACCTTTCTACAACAAGGTTATAAACGGTGTTTCTTCTGTTGCGGGAATTGAGTTTATGGCTCAATCAATCGGCTGCTATTCTTATCTTAAAATAGGCGAAAATGAGCCTAAAATGGGCTTTTTGCTCGGAACAAGAATGTATAACAATGCCGTTGAAAAGTTTGAATTTGGCAGAGAATATTCCATAAAAGTTCAAGAAATTTATAATGACGACAAAATTTGTGCGTTCGGTTGTCAAATTTTTGATGACAGACAGGATGAAATTGCTTGTGCTACAATAAATGCATATCAACCTGATAATATTGAGGAGTTCATAAGTGCAAAATAATAAAATGGTTCTGGTTACGGGTTCAAGCAGGGGTATCGGTCGCGAAGTCGCATTGACGTTGGCAAAAGACGGCTATGATATTGTTTTGCATTGCAATAAAAATACGACTGCTGCCGAACTTGTCAAACGGGAAATTTTAAAATACGGCTGTGCCTGCGATATTTTACAGTTTGATATTTCAAACAGAGTTCAAACAAAAGAAGTTTTAGACAAATACATTTGTGAAAACGGAAGTTTCTACGGTGTTGTTTTGAATGCGGGAATTAACAAAGATAACGTTTTCCCAGCAATGGAAGATGATGAGTGGGACAATGTAATTCAGACGAATTTAAACGGTTTTTACAATGTATTAAAACCTGTTGTTATGCCTATGATTCAAGCAAGAGTTAAGGGCAGAATTATCGCAATGACTTCGGTTTCAGGGATAACAGGAAATCGCGGACAAACAAATTATGCTGCCTCAAAAGCTGGGATTATCGGTGCGGCAAAGTCTTTGGCACTTGAACTTGCCAAACGCGGAATTACTGTAAATTGTATTGCCCCGGGGGTAATAGAAACGGATATGACGAGTGATTTGCCGAAAGAAGAAGTCGTTAAAATGATTCCTATGAAAAGATTGGGTAAACCGCAAGAAGTCGCAAGTCTTGCAGCTTATTTGATGAGTGAAAATGCTTCTTATATTACGGCTCAGGTTGTTTCCGTAAACGGAGGTCTTTGCTGAGATGAAAAGAGTTGTTATTACAGGGATGTCTTTAGTTTCCTCATTGGGACATACTCCAGATGATGCTTATAACAGGCTTCATACCTTTGAAAATTGTGTTGAATATCAACCTGATTTGGAAGTCTATGACAAATTAACAACAAAACTTGCGGCAAGAATAAAAGATTTTAAAATCCCAGAACATTTTACGCGAAAAGTAACCCGCTCAATGGGGACAGTTGCGATTTATTCGGTTGCTTGTACGGAAGAAGCCTTAAAAGATGCGGGATTGTTCGGTGACGATATTATAAAATCAGGTAAAACAGGAGTAAGTTATGGTTCTTCGTCAGGTTCTCTGGATGCGATAATGGATTTTTATTCCATGAGTGTTAACCACGAGGTCAAAAATCTTAATTCGGGTTCTTATGTAAAAATGATGCCACAAACTACTGCCGTTAATATTTCTGTTTATTTTAAAACAACGGGCAGACTGATACCTTCATCAACGGCTTGCACATCGGGTTCTATGGGCATCGGTGCAGCATACGAGGCAATTAAACACGGTCAGCAAACAGTAATGATTGCAGGCGGCGCTGAAGAATATCATCCGACTCAAGTTGCGGTTTTTGACACATTGTATGCTACAAGTTCAAAAAATGATGCGCCAAAATCCACACCTTCTCCGTTTGACAAAGACAGAGACGGGCTTGTAATAGGCGAGGGTGCAGGTACGTTGATTTTAGAGGAATATGAGCATGCGAAAGCGCGCGGTGCAAAAATTTATGCAGAAATTGTCGGTTATGCCACAAATACCGACGGTACGCATATTACAAACCCCAATGCAGAAACTATGGCAATTGTTATGCAAAAGGCGCTTGAAGATGCAAAAATTTCTGCAGATGAAATAGGCTATGTAAACGCTCATGGTACAGCGACTTTGCAGGGTGATGTTGCTGAGTCGCAAGCGACCGCAAAGGTTTTTAACAGACAAGTTCCCGTAAGTTCGATAAAAAGTTATACAGGTCATACTCTTGGCGCTTGCGGTGCAATTGAGACGATTTTGTCTGTCAAAATGCTTCAAAACGGATGGTTTTGTCCGACTTTGAACTTAAAGAATATTGATTCGGAATGTGGCGAATTGGATTATATTACAGGTTCTGGAAAAAATATTGATACAAACCTGATAATGACAAATAACTTTGCATTTGGCGGTATAAATACGTCGTTGATACTGAAAAAATTTGATTAACGGAGACGCTATGATAAAAAGAGAAAAAACAGTTGAATCTAAAACGGTTTTTGCGGGAAAGGTCTTTGATGTCCATTCTGATAAGGTTGTGATTGCAAACGGCGAGGTGAAACCGAGAGAAGTCGTCATTCACTCGGGCGGAGTTACGATTGTGGCTGAGCATGACGGTAAAATTTTGCTTGTTAAACAATTCCGATACGGCGCTCAGGATATATTGTTTGAACTCCCCGCGGGTAAGTTAGATCACGGAAATGAAGATGTTTTATCTGCGGCAAAGCGTGAACTTGAGGAAGAAACAGGTTATACTGCCAAAAAATGGTCTTCTTTGGGTCATCTGTATACTACTCCCGCTATTTGCTCGGAAAAATTATATTTATTCTTCGCACAAGATTTGGTTGCAGGAAAACCTCATCCCGACGAAGATGAGTTTATCGAATATGTTGAAGTTGAAAAAGAAAAAGTTTTTGAGATGATAAAAATAGGCGAAATATCTGATGCAAAAACGATTTGTGCATTAATGAGGGCTTATAAATTATGATAAAAATGGTAGTTTGCGATATTGACGGAACGATTTTTAACGGGGTTGAGTTTAGTGAAAACTTAAAAAACTGCGTGGACAAAATCAGAAAAGACGGCATTAAGTTTGTAATTGCGACAGGAAGAACATATTGTGGGGCAAAAAAACTTGTTGCACCTTTGAATATTGATACTCCGATTATTTGCTATCAAGGTGCTACAATCCATTCTCCCGAAGGAAAACTTATATATGAAAAAAGTTTGAGTCGTGAATTATCACTTGATATTTTAAATTATCTCAAATCTATGGATATTTATCCGAATATCTACATAAATGACGAATTATTTTGTGAAAAAGAAACAAAGTATGTGAAAAATTATTCGGAATTTCAAAAAGTTCCCTATAAAATTGTCGAAGATATTTCAAAAAAAGATTTTACTTCAATGAATAAACTTCTTGTAATTGATGATGATACGAACAAAGTCGAATGGATTACCAAGCATTTGCAAGAAAAATATGGCGATAAAATCTATTCCAGAATGTCTACAACAACGTTTTGTGAAATTTGTGCAGGCGGCATTTCAAAGGGTAATGCGGTAAAAATCGTTGCTGATATGTTCGGAATTAAAAAAGACGAAATTATGGGCTGCGGTGACCAAAACAATGATATCGAACTTTTGACCTGCGCAGGAGTTGGTGTTGCTATGGGCAATGCGACAGAAACGTTAAAAGGTTATGCTGACTATATTACAGACACGGTCAACAACGATGGGGTTGTTAAGGCTGTAGATAAGTTCGTTTACGGAGTGAATTAATGACTGAATACAGAATCGGACAGGGAACAGATTTACATGTTTTGGTTGAAAGCAGAGACTTTGTGCTTGGAGGGGTTACCATTCCCTACGAAAAAGGCTTCAAGGCTCACTCTGACGGAGATGTCTTAATTCATGCGATTATTGATGCGCTTTTTGGTGCGTTGTGTTTGGATGATATTGGCGCGCATTTTCCCGATAATGACCCAAAATATAAAAATGCTGATAGCGCAAAACTGTTGGAAGAGGCGGTTTCGATTATCCGAAATCTCGGTTGGGAAATTAATAATTTGGATAGTACAATCCACGCTCAGGCGCCGAAACTGAGACCGCATGTGCTTGCAATCAGGGAAAATCTTGCACATATCTTGAATATTTCGGTTGATAAAGTTTCCGTAAAAGCAAAGACGAACGAGGGTGTTGATGCAGTTGGAGAAAAACGAGCAGTTTCGGTTGATTGTGTAGTCTTGTTGTATAAATAGTTCGTTTATTCAAATTCTATTATTACAAGTTCGGGTACGCAATTGAAGCGAACAGGGATGATACTCACCCCTATTCCTCTTGAAACTATCATTTTCTTGCCGTTTTCGACGATTAGGTCTTTACAATATCTATCGTAATATTTTGATGCCGTGAAAATCGGCTTATCTATTATCGGAATGCGAATTTGTCCGCCGTGAGTGTGTCCCGCAAGAGTCAGATTGACTCCTTTGGGAACATCGGGAAACAGGTCGGGAGAATGTGTTAAAAATATTGTCGGTTGATTGGTGTCTTTGAGTGCAAGCGAAATGTTGGGCTTGCCCGTCATTATGTCCTCAACACCTGCTATGTAAACCTTTTTGTTGTTTATATTCACGGTTGCGTTTTCGTTGTCCAAAACCGTTATTCCGTTTGTTGTTAAGGCTTTTTTTATTCTTTCGTTTCCGTACCAACCGTCATGGTTCCCGAGAACGGTGTAAAAACCGTGCTTTGACTTGATTTTGCTCAAATCCTGTGCGATTTCTTCTATCTGCATTGTCACGTTTTTTGTGTGACCTGCAACATAATCTCCGCATGATAAAACGATGTCAGGGTTTTCTTCGTTGATAATTTGAACAATATCATTAAGTCTTTCTTTTTGGTACGGTCGAACGTGAAAATCCGAGGGAAATGCAATTTTTATTCCGCTAAGTTGTTCGTCTTGAAGTTTGTACCGCGTTATATTTAACATTGCAGGCTCTGTGTAGTAACTGTATAAGCCGAGTTTCACCAATAGAGCAATGAGAATAATTGACATAGTAATTATAAAATATTTCTTCATATAATCTCCCGAAATGTTTGTTTATTATATTTATTTGTTTTCCTTTCGTCAAATTTTATCCATTTTGTTACCTATTGAAATTTTTCATAAAAATTGGTTTGATTTTTAATTTTTTTGGTATAATATTGTTGTACAAATTGTTGGTGAGAACCAGCAAGACGTATAAAAATCGGAATAGCGCACTTGGCGAGTGGAGCGGAAGCCAAATTCCAATTAAAACCAAACTGCGTGAGGGTCGATAAAATACAAAAATATAAAAAATCGGAATGTAGCGCACTTGGCGAGTGGAACGGAAGCCAAATTCCAATTAAAACCAAACTGCGTGAGGGTCGATAAAATTCAATAAATATAAAAAATCGGAATGTAGCGCACTTGGCGAGTGGAACGGAAGCCAATTCCAATTAAAACCAAACTGCGTGAGGGTCGATAAAATACAAAAAATATAAAAATTCGGAATGTAGCGCAGTTTGGTAGCGCACTGTGTTCGGGTCGCAGGGGTCGCAGGTTCAAATCCTGTCATTCCGATTTTTTTTGTGAAAATTTGGATTGTAAAAGTAAGTAATGTGGTATAAATTTTGTCTAAAATTTCTGGTACAATGTATTTTAGCGGTGTTATTAATAATCGGGCAAAAATCGTATGAAATTCAAATGTTGTAGATATCTTTTATCGGGATTGGCATTTTTTCCGGATAGGGTAAAGTGTTGCAATCAGGTTAAAATAGGTCCGCCGTTAGTTTCTGATTTGAAAAATTTGTCGAAAAAACAAATTGAAAGCGCGAGAGAAAAAATTATTAATGACTGTAAAAACGGAATTTACCCCGAATGCTGTGCCGATTGCGAGCATTTCCGTAAAGATGATTGGGAATATTCGGGAAAAATTTCTTTTCTTGCTTTCTTTCATTGGCTGCATTGTAATTGTGGTTGCATCTATTGCTTTAATCAATTTGATACTAAAAACGAATTCACGGACGAAGTTTTACCGCCTATTTACCCTGTTGCAAATTTGATTAAAGAGTATGAATTTGAAAATACAGATGTTGAATTCGGAGGTGGAGAGCCTGCTTTGCTTGGTGAGTTGCCGCAGTTGTCCGATAATATTTTAAAATCCGACATAAAAAGTTGCTACATAATGACATCGGGAGTCAAATATTCTAAGGACATAGCAAGGCTTCTGCAAAACGAAAAAACGTTTATGTCCGTGACTGTTTCTGCTGGAAATGCAAAGACTTTTGCGCGAATAAAGCGTCGTAACCGATTTGTTTCTGTAAAAAATAATATAAAAAAATATCTTGCCTGCGCAAAGGATAAAAACCAAGTGGTTGTCAGATATTTGATTGTCGAAGGAGTTAACGATACCGAGCAGGATATTTTGGATTGGCTTTTGATGCTCAAAGAATTGAATATCGTTCAAAGTGAACTCACGATTGAATTCTGCCTTGCGGTAAACTTCAAAAAAGGCAAAAAACTTTCGCCGAAATTATATGAATTAGCGGATTTTTATCAAAAAAAAGCACAACAATTCGGCTTATCTCCGCGTGTTGATATTGTTGCTTCTAAAATTTTAGAGCGCGGTTATTATTAATCGTCGATTACGTTTAGTGTAACTTCACCTTCTACAAGAGTTTTGACCGTGAAAATTTCGCCGTACAAAGATGTTACGATTCCTCGTTTTTGAGCTTCGTTTTTCGTAAAGTCAATAAGGTCATAAAGTTTCAACGTCGTGTTTTCGGGCGAACGGGGCATATCTTTTTGTTTGTAGGCCAAATCGGTATTTTTAATAAGCCAGTTGAAATCAAGGTTCAAAATTACCGAAATGATACCGAGTTCTTTGCACATGTCGAGCCATTCGACGATATATTCTTCTTTGTCGTTTACACCCGGGATTAAGATGTATTTTGCCCTTAATGCGTTTGGCTTAACGTCCTGTGCCGCTGCGTATTTGCGCAATGTTTCTTTTACGTTGTCAAATTCGTCTACGCGTTTAATTTTTTTGTATAATTCTCGGTTCGCGGAATCGGATGAGATTAAAACTTTGCATTGACCGTGGTGGATAAGTTTTGCGACTGTTTCGGAGTATTTTATACCGTTTGTGTGAATAACAACATTTTTGTATCCTCTTTCGAAAATGAGTTCCAAAATATCGTCGAAACGCTCGTACATAGTGGGTTCGCCGCCTGCGAAATCGAAAATCGTTTCTTTTGTAAGAAAATCGTTTTCCATCATGTACTTAACAACTGAGTAATAGTCGTATTTTTTAGTGTTGTTTTTTACGTTGACATCCGTGCAAACAGGGCAATATATGCATTGAGAATTGCACTCTGCCCATGGAGTCAAAAGGATAAAATCAATGTAGTTGTCATCATCCCATTCTTTTTCTGCCAAGTGGAAGCAGTTTGTGCAGGTTTCAGGGCATTTGCCTTCTCGAAACATTTTTCGAAGTTCCCATTTTTTTGCAAAAAAGTCTTCTTTTGTAAAATTTGTGCCGTCAAAATAATCGTAAATTATTGGTCTTCCGCCAAATTCCATGTTGTGATTGGAACAATGACGAACCGCGTTCATGTGATCCAAAACCAGTTCGTGTTCTATGCAATTGCAACTTTTAAATTTCGCCATTATTTTGACTCCTCTTTATTAGTTTATATTATAATATAGTTTCTTGTTTGTAATCAATTATATATTATTTAACATTTAGTATCTAAAACAAGATTTCTGTATTATAATTATTTCTGAATTTTTTGGAATGGAATTTATGAAAAAAGTTACTATTATATTTTTATTGTTTTTTATATTTATATTCGGTGTAAATGCGTTTGCACAAGAGGGTCAAGACTCTTATGATATGTCTTTTGAACAGGCGTATGAGTTGATGTTTGTAAACAATAATTCTTTAAAAGCGGCTATGAAAGCAAAGGATGTTGCAAGACATCAAAAAAATGCCGCTCTGGGCTTATATTCACCTAAAGTCGGCATTAATACAACAGTTGCAATGCTCGACCACGATATTGCAATGCACGTTAATATGGCACCTTTGGCGCCTGTTACCAAAACAATGACCTTGCAAAACAAAAACCTTTGGGAAGCAAGCGGTGCTATAACTTGGAACATCTTCACAGGCGGTAAAATTATCGCAGCCAATCAGGCTGCTTCTGCAAAATACAAAATTTCCGATTACAAATTGGAAGAGGTTAAAGGAAATCTTACATCTGACTTAATTAAGCGTTATTACGGTGTTTGTTTGGCGCAAGATGTCGTAAAAGTTCGTCAGGATGTTTACGATGCTACAAAAAAACACTTGGAAGATGCAAAAAAATATGAAAAAGAAGGCTTTATCGCACATTCGGAAACATTGCACGCAGAAGTTGCTTTCGCAAAGGCTGACAGAGAATTAAAGGCATCAAAGAGAGATTTACAAGTCGTAAATGATGCTCTTATAAGACTTGTTAAGGCTCAAAATGTCGACTTGGACGGAGTTTCCGTTAACCCGACATCAAGACTTTTTATCTATAAAAACGATTTGCCGGATATTGAAGTAATTAAAAACGAAGTGCTTGCAAATTCGCCTTTGATAAAACAATCCGAGGGTAAAAACAAGGTTGTTAACGCAAATTACAAAGCAAAACTCGCTGATTATTCACCGATTGTCACGGTCGGCGCTTATGATATTTTTGCGAACGATTCTCTCTCGCCGTTGGTTCCGAGAATGGCATTTGCCGCAACTGCAAACTGGATGGTTTTTGACGGTTTTTCAAGATTAAATAACGTTAAAGCAGCAAAAGCGTTGAAATCTCAGGTCGAATTTGAACATGCCGATATCCAAACGACTTTGATGACGTATGCCGACAAACTTTATAATGAGTTATTAAAGGCGAAAGAACAATATGAAAGTACGGATTCTTCAATAAAAAGCGCTGAAGAAGCCGTCAGAGTGACAACTTTGTCTTTCAAAGAGGGCTTTTCGACATCTTTGTCAGTAACAGATGCGCAAGTCGCGCTATCTGCCGAAAAAATCGACAGACTCAATGCGTTGTACAAGTTTGATATTGCTTTGATTGAACTTTTAAGATTAGAAGGTCAAACAGGCAAAATTTTTGAATACATAAATAATTCCGAAACGGAACAATTATAGGTGGATTATGAAACATAAGATAAAATTACTCATCATAACTTTAATAGTTGTAGTATCTGCACTTGCATTGCTCGCCTTTTGGCCCGAAAAAGAAATCTTGCAGGGTGAAGCAGAGGCAAAAACAATAAATGTATCCTCTAAAATCCCCGGAAGAGTTCTTCTTATTTCCGTAAATAAAGGCGATGTGGTTAAAGAGGGTGATGTTTTGGTTGAAATAGACACCCCCGAATTAAATGCAAAACAAAACCAAATTCAGGCAAAATTGGATGCTGCATCTGCTATGCACGATAAGGCTTATAACGGTTCCAGAAGTGAAACGGTTGCTGCTGCCAGAAGCAAAATGTTAGAAGCAAAAGCAGGTTATGAAATCGCCCAAAAAACTAATGTCCGTATGCAAAACCTTTTCAAAGACGGTGTTGTGTCTGCTCAAAAAGCCGATGAGTCAAAAGCAAGACTTGATGCAAGTTATAATTTGTATTTGGCCGCAAAATCCACTTATGAAATGGCTGTAAACGGCGCAAGAGCCGAAGATAAGAACATTGCTACCGCGAATGTAAATCAAGCACTTGCAGCGGTTGAAGAAATCGACAGTTATGTTCGCGAAAATAAAATCGTTGCACCTATTGACGGTGAAGTCTCCGAAATTTCTGCCGAAGAAGGTGAATTAATCGGAACAGGCTACCCGATAATCGTTTTGAACGATTATAAAAATATGTGGGCAACTTTCAACGTAAGAGAAAATTTGCTCAAAGATTTCAAACAAGGTACGGAATTTTTGGCTGACATTCCCGCATTGGGTCTGAAAGATGTTCCTTTTACTGTTACATATGTTGCCGTAAGAGGTAATTATGCAACTTATAAAGCGACAAGAGCAAGGGGGGAATATGACCTCAAAACTTTTGAAGTAAGAGCAGTTCCTGTTGAAATCCCGAACGGATTTAAACCCGGTATGAGTGTAATTATTCGGATGGATTAGTATGTCGCCGTTCAAAGCAGTTTTTCATAGAGAAATTCGTAAAATCGTTAAAAACAGACAGATTTGGATAACATTGACAATTGTTCCGATTGCATTGTGCTGCTTGTTTTTATATATTTTTCGAGACGAATCTCCGAAAGATTTGCCGATAAGTTTTATTGATAACGACAATTCTAAAATTTCTCGAGAATTTGCGAGAATGTTGGATTCCGCACCTGCCGTCAACATTGTTTCTCGTCCCGAAAACGAACTTCAGGCAAAGTCTGAAATTACGAACGGTAAAACCTATGCGGTTGTTGTAATTCCAAGCAATTTTGAGTCAGACATTAAAAAAGGTATGCAACCCGTTGTTTCTTTTAAATATAACAACCAGTATTTGCTTACGGGCGGTGTAATTTATAAAGATGTAATGGCAACTTATAAAACGTTAGAGGCACAACTCAGCGCAAAAAAACTTGCCGCGGCGGGAATGCCGTCCGAAAAAATAAAGGCAGTCATTCTTCCTGTCAGCATTGATGAACACGTAAAGTCCAATCCGTATTTGAATTACGCATATTTCCTCGTTATTGCAGGATTTGCGCATATTTTACAGTTGCTCGTTGCTTTTACGGCAATTTGGGCATTGGGCGTGGAATTTAGAGACGGAACGTCTGACAAGTGGCTTGAAACTGCAGGAAATTCGATATTTGTCGCGGTTTACGCAAAATTACTTCCATATTTCATTATGTATACGATTATCGGAATTTTCATGTTTGTAGTCTATGAACTTGCGTACAATGCGCCTATCAACGGAAATCTTCCTTTTTTGGCATTCTCTATGTTGTTGTTCATATTGTCTTATCAAAGTATGGGTATTGTTTTTGTTGCTCTGACGACAAATTTGAGATTGGCGCTAAGTTGCGGTTCGTTTTATACCGCACTCGGATTTACTTTTGCGGGAGTAACATATCCCGTATTTGCAATGCCGATGTTGGGTCAAATTTATGCTCAGTTTTTGCCGATTAAGCATTGGTTGAAAATCGGAATCGGGCAAACCTTGTTGGGAACTCCTATTCATGACCAAATTTATCTTTGCTACATTTTGGTCGCATTTTGTATTCTTCCGTTGGTGTTGTTTCCGAGACTCAAAAGATGTGCTCAAAATGAAAACTGTTGGGGGCTTTTGTAATGATCGCTTACACAATCAGGGAATTTTTCAAGGAATTTAAAAATATATTTGTGGACTTTGGCGCTGCGCTTATCCTTGTTATTGCGCCGTTGTCATATTCTTTTGTGTATTCAATTCCTTATGCCACAGAGGTTATAAAGGATGTCCCGATTGGTGTTTGCGACAATGATGCTTCAGATATTTCAAGAAAATTGGTGAGGATGATTGAGGCGAGTCCTTATTTGGAAATCGTTTCTTATCCGACGGATTTGGAGTCTGCCAAAAAAGAGATGAATAAGCAGAAAATATACGCTTATATTGATATTCCTCAAGGTTTTTCATCAGATATTAAAAAGGAAAAGAAAACATTTGTTTCCGTTTATACGGATTCTGGGTATCTTATTGTATATCGTCAAATTATGGCGAATATGAATTTGATTGTCGGAACTGTTTCAAAACAAATTGAGGTTAAGAATGTCTTAAAGCAAGTTGGAGATTTCGGAAAGGCATTGGAGATTTCTATGCCTGTTAAAATATCGGAAACTCCTCTGTTTAACCCGTCTGGCGGATACGAAAGTTATATTTTCCCTGCCGTTTTGATTTTGATTTTGCAACAAACGATGCTTGTCGGAGTCGGGTTATTATGCGGTACTGCAAGAGAACTCGGTGAGTTCAAACATTATTCACAGTCTTGTATTCCATCCATTGTTTTGGGAAAATCCTTTGCGCATGTAATTACGTATTTGTGCCATTGCATAACGTATTTCGTAATAATTCCCGAGTTGTACAGATTTTCATTCTATTACAATTTTTGGCTAATCTTTTTTATTCTTCTGCCATATTTGTTCGGGGTATCTTTCTTGGCTCAAACATTGACGATTTTGTTCAAGAAGAGAGAAAGTTCTTTGCTTGCAATTGTTGTAATATCGTTGCCGTTGGCATTTTTGCCGGGGATTATTTGGCCAAAAGAAGCAATTCCGTCTTTGCTTAGAGGTTTGTCTATGACCTTACCTTGTACGGGAGCAATGGATTCTATCGTAAAGGTCAACCAAATGGGGGCAACCTTCGGTGATGTTAAGTATTCTTTCATCCTGTTGGTAGTCTTGATGATGGTTTACTATTTCACGGCGGTAAAGGTATATCGCCATCTTGCAAAAACAGAAAATTGACGGCTTGTTATTTCTCTAAAATAAGTTATAATGAATGCTGATGAGGTAAATAAAAGTGTCAGAGAACATTCCTAACAAAAATAATAATGTTAATATGAATAACTCTTCTGCTCGTCCCGCAAACCGTGCAGTTCCTGCAAATAAAAAGGTGAATGACGAGACCTCTTCAACTGCAAAAAAAGTTAAATCGGGAAAGAAAAAAAGCACTTCCGCTAAGTTAAAACAAGGTAAGGCAAAACGTAAGGTCAAAAAACTTATGGTGTTTGCAATGTTGTTTTTCGCATTTGCAGCAGTTTATTTTTCATGGATTTATGCGTTTCCGATATATTTAAAAAACACAGTTTCGGAACAGGCGGTTAAAGAATTTATTCATGCCAAGTTCGCTTTTAATAATGACTTTTCGTCGATGAATTTTTATACAACCCCGTCACTTGATATCGGACTTCAAATCAAGGATTTGAAACTTGTCTATCCTGATTTTGATATGGATTCAGAACAAGGTTTGTTTTTAACTTCTAAAAATACGACCGTTGAAATTCAAGCAATTCCGTTTTTCATGAAGACGATTAAGTTTGATAAGTTCGACTTCAAATCAGTATATGTAAATTTATATCAAGACAGCGCAGGTCAGTATGCGTTTAAGGAACATTTGTTGTCGCGCTTTATGCCGAGATTACCTTTGTATGTGATTGAATATCCTCAAATTAAGTTGCGTTCATACAATTTTGATAATTTCAATTTAAAAACTCAGCAATTCAAGAAAAACGGCGGCGCGCTTATGACAATTAAGCCTGCGGAAGTTAAAGCATTTTTGCAAGATGCAGAGGGCATCAATACTACGACTTTCAAATAGGCATAGTCTACTGTCTGATTTTTGAAACAGATTTTGTTGTATAATCATCTCGTATTGTCATGAGGTGATTACAATTGAATAAGATTTTGAAAATATCTTTAATCGCAGCGGCAGCATTGCTTGTCGGTTTATATTTATGCTTTTTGTTGGTTTTACCGAATGTTATAAATTTAAACGTTTATAAATCCGATTTGCAAAAGGTTGTCAAGGACTCTTGCGGTTTAACCGTAGACTTTGACGGGGCAAAAATAGTTACGACCCCGATGCTTTCAGCGGGAGTAAAGGTCAAATCCTGTTCTGTTTCTATCCTTGATGATACCCCGTTTTTAAAAACAGACGGCGCGGAAGTAAGAATTGCTTTGCCAAGTTTGATTTTTAAGACAGTAAAAGTTTCTTATGCAAACATTGATAATCCTGCTGTAAATATCAATATTGTTGACGGAAACAAATATGCTTTGATTGATTTTTTAGAAAAAAATACGAAATCCGATACCGCGCAAACTACCGAAAATGATTTTAATTTTGATTTTAAGGTCAAAGTAAATAAATTTGCGATAAATAATTATTCCGCCAAATTGAATGATTTAAAATCGGGACATTATTTAAAACTTGTCGGTAATTCTTTAATTTTGGCTTTTGACGGTAAGAATATAAAAGTTGATACGGCTTGTGACCTTTTTAGCGATGAGGCTAAAAACATTTCTGCAACAATTGACGTAAAGTCTTATTTGCCGGAAATCAAGCAATCCGAAACTGCTCAAACTCCTCAAGAAACTCCGTTTACAAATCCTGTTCAAATGTTTAGAACTTACGATTTAAAATCCGATATAAACGCGAAATTGGTAATAAAAGAGGGCAATAATGCACCAAAAATTACCGGTGAGTCTGCAATGTCTTTATCAATGAAAATCTCTGATAAAAACAGAGTTTCAAACGATTTGAACCTTAAATTTAACCATTATGATGTGGATATAAATTCTTTATTGGTGCTTGCCGAAAATCAAAAACTTAAAATCTCTGGTAAGGTTAATTATTCGGAAAAGCCGTCTTGTGACTTAAAAATTAACTCCGACAAGATTTATCTTGCAAATATTTTGGAGATTACCAAAGGTTTGCTAGGAAGTTTTAACGTTCAAAATGATTTGGATGCTGTTACTTTAAACGGCTATTTTGTTGCGGATGCGAATATCAAAACAGATATGAAAACGCTTGTTTCATCAGGCAGTATAAAACTTTCGGACGGTATGATTTCCGATAAGAAAACAGGCTTGAAAATTAACGATGTTCAGTCGCTTTTATCTTTTGAGAATAATAATTTATATATAAAAGATACTCACGCACTTGTAAACGGAACTCCTTTTTCGGCTCAAGGCTCAATAAATTCTAATGCTGATGCCGATATCAAGGTTTATACAAAAGACTTGCCTTTGGCATCTTTGTATTCGACTTTTGCTCCTGCTGATATTAAAAATGTATATTCGGTCAAAAACGGCTTATTGGATTTGAATATTGCGGTAAAAGGTAATTTAAATGCCTTAAATCCTGTTATTGATGCGAATGTTGTAAACCTTGTCGTAAAAGATAACGTAAACGGCATAAATATCGTAAACGGTGTTTGTGACGTGAATATAAAATCTGACTTGAAAACCTATCAGGGAAAAATTTCAAATTCCAACCTTTCGATTTCGGCGCTTGCAATGGGTGTAAATATTAGAAACTCCAAGGCAGCGGTCGATTTTAACGAAAAAGATATTACGATTTTGCCGACAAAAGTCGTAATCAACGGAACTTCCGAGTTCTCTCTCAACGGCTCAGTCAAAAATTATGTAAAATCTCCCGACATTTTGATAAACGGGGCGGGTAATCTTCAAACTGCCGTTTTGAAAAACCTTGCAGGCAAAGATATTGCACCGTATTTGTCCTCAAAAGGTGCAATTCCCGTGAAATTACTCGTTACGGGAAATGATAAAAAACAAAATATCGTTGCGAGAATGTACGGTTCTTCTGCAAATTACATAACTCCCGTTTCGATTAACGAAGCGGTCGGACATAACTCTGTTGTTCAACTCAACGCAACTGTTGAAAACAATAAGATTAATATTAAGGATTCAGGTCTTTTCGTTGATGGCGCAAGTGACATTACAAAACCAGTCGGAGGAAAGCAGTTGTTGTCCGTAAACGGTGCAGTATTGCTTGATAAAAACACAACAATTGATAATTTGAAAATAAGCACGAAATCCAAGTTGAAAATGGGTATTTGCGCATTTTCAAAATCATCATTGGATGCCAGTTTAAATATTACTGTTTCCGGAACTGCCGCAAATCCGAAACTTAACGGTACTGTTAATGCGGAAAATGTCACCATTCCTCAGTTGTTGACAAAAGTTTCTTCGGGCAAAGTTGTGTTGAAATCAAATACTTTTGATTTTGATTTGACAAAATTGAACTTAAACGGCACATCATTGGATGTAAACGGTACGGGATTATTGGATTACAAGCCCGTTATCACATTGACCGATTTGAATATTAAATCGGAATATTTAGATGCCGATAAGGCAATGAAGGTTTCCGAAGCCACGGCGAAAGTCCCCGTTTTATCATCAGGTTCAACTGCGACTCCGAGTTTGCCCGTAAAAGTTAAAAATGGCTCCATTGATATCAAAAACTTGAAATCAGGCGACATAAAAGCCTCTGATATTACCTCAAAAATGACTTTGTTTAACAATGTCGTTTACTTGAAATCTCTCGTTGCACATGCTTATAACGGTAAGTTGGACGGTGATGTTTCAATGAATATTTTCACCTCTGCTATGAAAGTGAAAGTTTCGGGTAAGGGCTTCAACGCAAATAACGCAATTACGGATTGCGCAGCAATAAAGAACCTCGTTTTCGGTACATTGGACTTCAATGCAAACGTAACATTGAAAGGGGCAACTTATATTGAGCAAATGCGAACCTTGAACGGTGTTGCTGATTTTACAATCAAAAACGGACAATTCGGAACGCTCGGAAGGTTTGAAACCTTCTTGGCTGCCGATAACTTAGTTTCAGTTACCGTTGTTTCGTCTAAAATCGGCGGCTTGATTAATAAGGTGTCTCCTCATAACACTTCTAATTTCGATAAGTTAACAGGTAATGTAACTTTCAAAAACGGCTTAATGACGATTAAAGAAATTAAATCAACAGGTAAAAACATGTCGCTTTACGTGACAGGCACCATGAATTTGGTAAATAATTATGCAAACATTGTTGTTTTGGGCAGAATTTCGCCCGAAATTACATCTTTGCTCGGACCTTTGAATCAACTAAACCCCATCAGACTTTTGCAGTCAAATTCGTCTACTTGGGCACAAATTTCCGCAAGATTTTTAAAAGCGTTAAATCAAATCGGTTTGCCGTCAGAAATCGCTAAAATTCCTGCGTTATCTACCGCCACCGAGGATGCTTTGACATCAAAATTCGTAGTTAAAATCAACGGCAATGTTGAAAGACCCCAAAGTGCCGTAAAATCGTTCAAATGGTTAAGTTCTCAATCAGATATGACAAAGGCTGAAAATGCAATTTCTCCTAAAGAAACGGTTAAAAACATTGTGAAAACAATTCCTCAAGCAAAACAAGAGGTAGTTGAACAAGTTAAGCAGATTGTTCCTAAAAAAGAAGTTGCGAAAGATAATTTCAAAAATATGGGGAAAAATATGCTCAAAAATCTTTTGACAACACCGTCAGCGTCAACATCTTCTTCAACTTCTTCCTCAACAACTTCAACTGAAAAAGCGCCTTCCTCGTCCGCGAGCGAATCTTCGTCAACCGAGGGCGCAGAAAAATAATTATTACTATTTGTATTAACTTTTGTAAATCTTTGGTGTATAATTATTTCATGACTAACAAAAATATTTTGGTTTGAGTTATTAAAAGAATAAGCATAACATGTGTGTTTTGTAGTAGTTAAAATATAGAAATCAGGGTGAACATGAATTTAAACGGAATCAATCAAATTCAACCGCAAGTTATTCAGGCTAAAAAACCTGTTGCTCAAACTGCGGAAACTCAAACAGCCCAAGCAAAGTCAGAACCTAAAAAGGCTGCTGACGGTGGTGCGTTAAAATCGTACTTTGCGGGCGGTGTTTCATTCGGCGGACATCATTGTAAAACAAGCAACTTTGAAGTTAAAAAGTTGAAAGATGTTCCTTGCTGCTGCTGCGGTAAGCCGATGTTGAGAGAACAAGATTTGCAAGTTTGTAAAAAAGCCGTTCAATCAACAAAAGGTGACCACTTGGCAGAAACTTTGAAAGAATACAGCAAGTACATGCGTGCCGATGAAAAATGTTTAGGTACAATTCTTGCTAACGAAGCAAAAGCAACCGGTTGTGATGTTTCACAAGGTATGAAACAAACAGCAGGCAGAGTTAAAGAATTGACCGGTCAATACGCTAACGGTATCTTGGATGAACTTAACAACATGGCAACAAAAGCATTTAAGTCAGAAGATAACCCGATGGCTAAAATCATTGCAGATGCAAAAGATGGTATTGCAGCAGGCAAAGGCTTAGATCGTTCAACATTTGTTGAAAAATTAGACAAAGCAGGCGGCAGACTTGGCGAAGAAGACCAAGCATTAATTCAAGACATGGCTATGGATTTACCGCAAACATTCAACCATGTTCAAAGAATTTATGACAAATACACAAACAAAAAACCTGAAGACATTTCAAGAAGATTGTTCTCAACTGCTTTGACAACGGCAGAACATATTCATCCTCACTCATTGGGCGGACCTGACAACACAGCAAACTACATTGCCGAATGTGCAGGTTGCAACAACCCGAGAGGAAATATGAGTTATGCAGAATGGCTTAAAGTCCATCCTGAATACCCGAGAAAAGCACAAGAACACATCGAACACGTTCAAGCAAGACTTATCAACGGTGAAATCGGTAAAGATTACAACGATTACCCCGTTGACGTAAGAGGCTCACTCTCTAAAGAATCAGGCGGAAGAATGGTTCTTAAAGTTTTGAATCCTGATACGATTGAAAACATGAGAAAAGCCAGAGGTCTTACAGGTAACGTAACTGTTGAAGATGTTAAGGCTGCTTACGAAAAGCAAGAAGCTGAAAAATCTGAAAAAGCATAGTTTAACTAACTACAAAATAAGGGCGACTCGAAAGAGCCGCCTTTTTTTATTACCATGTTTTTGATTTGAAATAACAAAAAGTCGACACTCTCAAATGCAAGTGCCGACTTTATTTTTAACTTAAAAAATTATAAGTTTGATAATGAATCAGTATAAATTGCTTCAACTACTTCTTTTGAATTTCCAGAAGGAGCGATTGCGAGCAAACCAGCCAATGAAGGTGTTTCAAAAGTCAAATCAGTAAGTTTTTTGATATCATCTTTTGTAAATCCTTCGTCAACGAGTTTTTCTTTTACGCCGACTGAAGCGAGCCATGATTGAACGTCTTGAGCAACTGACAATGCCGTCGGATTTTCAAATCTTGTAACGAGCGGTGCCAAGATGTAATCCAAAACTTCTTTCTTGTCGTTGTACATTGCTTTAATAACGGCAGGTAACAACATTGCCAAGCCGAGACCGTGTGAAAGATCAGGCTTAACAGCGCTCAACGGGTGTTCAAGCGCGTGAGTGTAGTGAAGAAGTCCGTTATCGAAGCATACACCTGCCATCATTGCTGCGTATGCCAAATAGTAACGTGCTTTCAAATCGTTCGGATTTACAATTGCATCGGGCAAATAATCCGCAACCAATTCAATAACTTCTCTTGCAAGTGAAACCGTGTAAGGGCTTGCAACTTTTGAAGTAGCCGCTTCAACTACGTGGTTAATAGCGTCGATTGAAACGTATCTTGTTTGTTTTTCCGAAAGTTTGACCATCAAAGCAGGGTCGTCGATTGCGAACATCGGGTAAATGCAATCGTATGCAATTGCAGGTTTGTAATTCTTTTCGGGAATTGTAACAACTGCAAATCTGTTTGTTTCCGTGCCTGTACCGTGCGTTAAATTGATTGATACAATCGGTGCTGCTTTTTCGGGAGTAAATTTGAATTCATAAATGTCGCTTGCCGTTTTATTAGGATTTTCAAGCAAAATAGCAACTGATTTACCTGCGTCTGTCGGTGAACCGCCACCGATTGAAATAACTGCTTTTGCGCCAAATTCTTTTGCAAGAGCGGTAGCTTCATCTACGTGGTGTGTCGTCGGGTTAGGTGTAACTTTGTCGAAGTTTACATATCCGATGTTGTTATCTTTTAATGCTTTTTCTACAACATCCCAAGCACCCGTTGCCTTGTAAGCATTTCTGCCTGACATAACGATAACTTTGTCGATGCCTTTTCCTTTTAAAACTTTTGCAATATCGTTAATTTTTTGAATAGCACCTACGCCGAAGTAAAGCGTACTTCTTGTTCTGATTTCAACAACTTGATTAATATCAATATCATTTTGCCACATAGATAAGTCCTTTCTGTTCTTTTCTAATCCTATGTATTATAACAAATAAACCCATTTTTTCAATGGTTTTCAAGTGGTTTGAAAAATCACTATTTTAGTTTAATACGTGAATTTCTTGAAGAATTACACCGATAATTCCTGCGAATAAAAAATAAAACAATGGATTTTTTTTGAATTTAAAACTTAATGCAAATAAAAATGCAAATAGTAAAAATGCGGTTAATGTCTGAACGTTTTCTCTGAAAAGGTTGATTCCGACAACGGTTAAAAGTCCGCAACCTGCTGGTTTTAAAGATGCCAATGCGGATTTAATCCAAAAATTGTCTTTAAATGTTTTCAAAAGTTTTGAAATGCTGCAAACGATAATGTAAGTCGGGAGCATTAATGCTAAAGATGCAACGATTGCGCCTGTAACACCGCTTGTTTGAAATCCCGCAAAAGTCGCCATATTTAAGCCGACGGGTCCCGGAGTTAAGACAGATATTGCAATCATATCCGATAAATCTTTGTAAGAATACCAACCGTAGTCCGTTATGAGGTTGTATAAAAACGGCATTGTCGCATAGCCGCCGCCGACAGAGAACAGACCTATTTTGAAAAATTCCATAAGCAAAAGGAAATATATCTTCATTTTATACTCCTTTTTTGCTCGAAATATTTATAAGTTATACCGAATATCAGCGCGCCGATAACGATTTTTGTCGGCGAAATATTGAAAAACAACGAAAGAATAATTGTTGCTATGAAAATACCCCACGAGAAAATATTGTTGACAGAATTATGCCAAATCTCTTTTATTGACAGATAAAGAAGTATGACGACCGCAACGCCGACACCCCAAAAGATGCTTTGGATGAACGGAAAATTCAGAAGTTTGTCCATTAATGTTGCTATTGTTAATATCGCAATTATCGGGCTTGTTGCGATGCCCAAAACCGCCGCAGCAGCACCTGATTTTCCGCGAAGTTTGTAGCCTGTAAAGGTTGAAATATTTGCTGCAATAATCCCGGGTATACTTTGGCTGATAGCGTAAAAATCGGTCAGTTCTTCTTCCGTCATCCATTGTCTGTCTTCAATAAATGCCTTTTTCATCAGCGGAACGATGACATATCCGCCGCCAAGCAGCTGAATGCCGATTATCATAAATCTATAATATATTTGCCAAAGTGATATTTTCATAAAACGATTATATAACAGCGTTTTTATCTGTCAAAAAATTAGTGTCACAAAATGTGTCAAAACAGCATGCCCGAGGTCAAAAAAATGTTGTTTTTTTGGTATGTTTACGCTACTTTTTTGATATACACATTTATTATTAGGAAGTATTAAAGGAGGATCTAATAATATGTCAGGTAAAACTATAACAGTTGACGGTAACTACGCTGCAGCGCACGTTGCATACGCACTCAGCGAAGTATCGGCAATCTACCCTATTACTCCTTCATCTACAATGGGTGAATGGGTTGACGAATGGGCTTCTCAACACAAGAAAAACATTTGGGGCAAAGAAGTTAAAGTTGCTGAAATGCAATCAGAAGCAGGTGCAGCAGGTGCTGTACACGGTTCATTGGCTGCAGGTTCATTGACTTCAACTTACACAGCTTCACAAGGTTTGTTGTTGATGATTCCTGTAATGCACAAAGCGGCAGGTGAAATGCTTCCGCACGTAATCCACGTTTCAGCTCGTGCATTGGCAGCACAATCATTGGCAATTTTCGGTGACCACACAGACGTTATGGGTTGCAGAAACACAGGCTATGCAATGCTTGCTGCAAACTCAGTTCAAGAAGAAATGGATATGGCTTTAGTTGCTCATTTGGCAACATACAAAGCAAAAGTTCCGTTCTTGCAATTCTTTGATGGTTTCAGAACTTCTCACGAAATTCACAAAATTGAAGAAATCTCTTACGAAGATATTGCAAAATTGGTTGAACCTAAATACATCGAAGAATTCAGAGCAAGAGCAATGCGTCCTGAAGCACCGATTTGTAAAGTTGGTGCTCAAAACACCGATGTATATTTCCAAGGTCGCGAAACAGTCAACAAATATTATGAAGCAGTTCCGGACATTGTCCAAGAATACATGGACAAAGTTGCAAAAGTAACAGGCAGACAATATCATCCGTTTGATTATGTTGGTGCTCCTGATGCAACAGATGTAATTGTTGCAATCGGTTCAGGTTGTGAAACTATTGAAGAAACAATTGATTACTTGAATGCAACAAGAGGAACT
>SAMEA104315436__coassemble_799_pt1 | contig 43479 bp, 38 predicted proteins | sample SAMEA104315436__metabat2_low_PE_043 | metagenome-assembled genome bin SAMEA104315436 (sample SAMEA104315436) | gut metagenome | biome: Monkey gut; feature: monkey-associated habitat; material: faeces | place: China | collected 2013
CAATACACTTACCCTCTTTAACAACAAGACCCTGAAACGAGTTCAGGGTGACAAATGTTTAAATAATTCAGAATGAAAAGACAGTTCAGTGTGACAGTATTTTGTTTTACAAACTATTTAAGATTTCTTTTCTTTAAGTTATATACGTAAATATTTTTCAAATAACCTTCCCAAGGACTGTATCCACCTATTGTTAATATGTTTCCGCCATTTAAAACAATTGTTTCCCCCTGTGAACCATAAGAATATGTGTTTAAAAAATATGGTTTCTTTATTATGGAAGATGTATTAGTTTTTATGTCATAGATTTCTATTTCTTTTGTGTGAAATAACAATATCTCTTGTTCACGCGTAATATATTATTAAGAGGGTCTGATATTGTACCTCCTACTTTTTTAGTTTGTTTTGTCTTTGTGTTAAATGTTAAAATATTAGTAGGATATTCATACCAAATTTTTTGTCTGTGTTTTTCATACCGAGATAAACAAATGACTATTTCATTATCGCTTAAAGAAAAAGCCTTCAAATACGTGGAAAAAGGATGTTCAATCTTTTCTAAAAAAATAAAGTTGTTTTCTTTCGTATTGTATTTATATATTTTAAACACACAAGGAGTACAATAAAAATCATCATTTATATTTTTTCGTGAAAAAGAATAAGAACGGGTTATTACAATCGTGTCTTCTCCACATTTTAATACTGATGTTATTGATTCAGGACTTGGATATTTATTCAATGAATTATTATTGGGATTAAAAATGCAATAATAATATTTTTTTTATGACCATCATCCTGTATTTTTATAAAAACATTACCGTTTTCTAGTAAACAAATCGGGCGACTACTCAAAGAAAACTCAGTAACAATTGTTTCACAATCATTACTTTGGGGATTATAGATTTGTATTCTTTTGGCTATATCATAATCGGCAGATGGCATTTTATTTCCACCCAATATTAAAACACGACCATCTTTTAGCAAAATTGCATTATGCATACAAGATGGTAAATTCATAAAGCCTGCTTTCTTTGTTTTGTTTGTTTTCAAATTATATATTTCTATTTGCCTTATATTAGAATCATTTTCTCCTCGCCCCACCAATGGAATATTTCCTGTAATTACAACATTTCCATTACCTAATTGCGTTAAAAAATGTCCACAACGTGGTATTTCCGTTTTAGAAGAACGAACAAGGTTTATTTTATATTGTTTATCATATTTACCCAATGCAAATGATTGATTAGAAAAAAATGTATACAAAACAAATATCATTCCGAAAAAAAACAATGATTGTTTTGTGCTAAAACCAAACAATTTTTGCTTTTTATTAGAATAACGATACGAAACGAACTTTGCATTATTTTGCTCAGAACTATCAACCATTATACAAACTCCTTATACATCAAAAGTATTATACAAATTTTTGATAGTCTTTACAACGGGGCAGCTATCAAAAATAGTTGTCAATTTATGTTGAATGCAATTTTTCGCAAATAAAAAAGACAGTTTTCGAAATTGCTTTCTTTACTGTCTTTTAAATGGTGGGCCCGGCAGGATTCGAACCTGCGACCAAGGGATTATGAGTCCCCTGCGCTACCGCTGCGCCACAAGCCCATATCTTGTGATATTTTATTCAATTGTCAATTTGCTTTGACTGCGCTACCTTCCTCTCAAAAATGATACTCAATCATTTTTTTCGGCAGAGTGCCACAAGCCCATAGGCTTTTGTCTTCCTTTAAGATAACATTCACAAAATTCTCGGTCAATACCTTTGTTAAGAAGGCTTAAAATATGCGGGACTCCTACTTTATATATCTCGAAATTATATCCATTATTTCATATTTCGTCTTCAAGCCGAGAAAGCGGTTAATTTCTTTGCCGTTCTTAAAAACAACCAAAGTCGGGAATGCCGTAACATTAAGCATCTTCATTGAATTTGGTGCGTTTCCGCTATTTAGCGCACCAATATTCACGTTATCCATTTTTTCAAGTTCGACTCTTTGCCTTGTGCAATATCCGCACCACGGTGCAAAAACCTCTACAATTTTAAGCCCGTTTGAAACGTATTCCAAAAAATTATCATCATTAATTTCGACTATCATATTTACCTCTTTTTAAAAATGATAGCGTCGAATTTCATAAAAAAAATTGAACAAACGGCTATTACAACTCAGTTACGTCATCTTCTATCAAGTAGCACATTTCTTCGTGAAAATCTGCATCCGCAATCTTTTCGATGGGTAGTTTTATGTAATTCACGGTCGAATTTGCAAGCAAAATGCCATCTTCATCAAACAACTGTGCTTCCGCGACGAAATATCTCGATGCATCTTTTACGATAATGCCTTTGCCGATAATATCTTTTTCATAAGGCACGGGTTTTCTGTATTTAACGTCGATAGACATTGTTGCGCCGAGCATTGTATCGTCCTTTACCCAATATGCTCTAAATGCCAGTTCATCAAACATTGTCGCAATCAAGCCACCGTGAACTCTTTGAGGGAAACTTTGATGCTCTGTTCTGTAACGGAATTTCGTCATCACACTTCCGTCTTCCATATTATAAAACTGTGCCTTTAAGCCTTCAGGGTTGTCCATACCGCAGACATAACACATTCTGCTGTTTCTTTGCTTGCTTACAACTTTCATATAATTCCTTTAAAATTTAAAATAAATAAATTCGGCAGTTTGGTTGAGGTTAATCAACGCAATTAAGTATAATACAAAAATTGCAGCAAGATAAACTTTTGTAGGGCGAATTGTTTTAGCGAGTTCGTCCGTACTTTTTGCGAAGAATGTCAGTCCGACTGCCAACAAAATCAAAAGGATGTTTACGGACAAATTTCCGTTTTCAAACTGCAAAGACAGACCTTTAAATTCCATAGGGGCATAACCGTTAAATCCGAAAAGAGACTTCAAAAGTTCGCCGAGTCTTGATAAGTCCGAACATCTGAAAATCAGAAACGAAAAACTTGTGAACAAAAAAGTTACCAGCCAAGCGAGTGTCGTTTGCATTGTATTGCAACTGTTTTTCCAATATCTGTGAATGCACATCGCAGCACCTTGAACAAAGCCCCAAATAATAAAAGTAAGATTTACACCGTGCATAATGCCGCTTATCAAAAACGTCAACACGAGATTTCTATACGTAATCAATGTATTGATATGGCTTCCACCCATTGGAATATAGACATAGTCTTTTACAAAATTAGACAAAGTGATGTTCCATTTGTGCCAAAAATCGCGGACAGAAATTGCTTTCAACGGTGCATCGAAGTTTTTCGGCAATGTTACATTAAAAAGGTATGCTATACCTGCTGCAACATCGACATATCCCGAAAAATCAAAGTAAAATTGGAACGTATATGCAAACATCGCAAACCAAGTTTCAAGAATTGCCGGCTGATTTACTATGTCAAAAACCTGTGTGGCAAACGGTGAAAGGTAATCAGCAACAACGACTTTTTTAAACAAGCCTGCACCAATTAAAAACAGTCCGATTGTCAAATTTTTCTGATTTAAAATTTTATTTCTGAGTCTCTTAAATTGGGGAATAATTTGATTATATGTCGTCAACGGTCCTGCAACAATTGTCGGGAAAAACGTAATATACAAGGCATAAGATAAAAAGTCCGTGTTTGTAATTTTTTCTTTATAGCAATCCGTCAAAAATACAATTTGTCTAAACGTTATAAAACTGTATGCAAGCGGCATAACGATTGACGAATACGTGCTGCCGGAATCCAACATCGGTGCAAAAATCGGATTTAAAATTTTGAAATATGTCCAAAATAAAACATTTAAAACAATAGTTACGATATAAAGAGTTTTTTTGTTCGCTTTGAGTTTATTATCGCTGCAAAGGGTTGTTCCTACCGCAAAATTGATTATCAAAGAAACGATTATGAGAGGAAGATTTTCGATTTTATAAAAAGCATAAAATGCCAATGAAACAACGATAAGCCAAGCAGTTGCGAGGTTTAAGAACTTTTTTTTGTTTAACCAAAAGTAGCCGAAAACTGCAATCGGAAGAAATATTATCAAAAATTCAAGTGAACAGAAATTCATTAGTTTTCTTTATCCTCCGCTGCTTCAATAAATTTTGTTCTTGCAGAATTGTCCCCTGCCAAAATATCCATTTCCGTAATATCGGCATTATTGAAAACGTCCGCATAATCGGGGGTATAAACTCTTCCAAAAACAGGGTTGTCGTTTAAGATATAGTCCAAAATAAGGTTTCCCGTGATGTAGGTTGCATTCGTGCTGTCGAAGAAATATTTCATATTCGGAGAAATCTTTTCGTTTGAATACGGTGACGGAAACTGAAAATCGAAAATTGACGAAATTTGGCTTAAATCGGATTTCCAAGCAAGGTAATCAAAATAAACATTTTCATCCTGCATAAGTTGCAAGTCCGAAATATGAGTAGGCATTACGAAGACATAAAAATTCGTTCCCCTGTCGTCGCAAAATTCTTTCATAAATTTTACATAATTAAGTTTTTCGGGGTTATATTTAAAATGCTTGTAAGTAAAAGATGACTCTTCCAACGTTAAAGAAAATGTATTTTTGATTTTAGGATTTGATGCTCTGTATTTTGTGCCGTTTGGCATATAGGTATTATCTGTTTGATTTGTAATATTTTTGGTAACGGTAGAGAGAGAATCTCTTAATCCCGCAAAAGAAAACAGAGCCATGCTAATTTCTTTGGAGGTTAAAGTAGGCTTTGTTTTTATGGGTAAGTAGGTATTTTCGATTTCATTAAACATATCAAAATCGACGCCCAAATAAACGTTTCTGACTTCTGGGTGAATTGTCACAATAGTTTGGAGCCAATCTTGAAATTCCTCGACAGGCATTCCGTTAATCGCCATATTTTCGGCTTCTTTGCCCGTAAGTTTATAAAAATAATCTTTAGCAATTGCCGTATCAACTCTTGTTGAACCCAGGAAAATGCTGTCTAACTTGCGTTTGTCGAATTTTAAACCGATTAATTTCGTAACGCGCTCCTGAGTTTTTGATTCAGGCTTTAAGTAGGTAAGTTTGCAAGCAGGCACTCCGAAAATATTGTACGGATTGACTAACAAATTAATCATTGCCGTTATAAACAAAACGCACAACAAACTGACAACAAGCGTGATATTAAATTTTCGGTACAATTCCTTAGTTTTCATATCCGTTTTTTATTTTACTTGTTACTTTAAAGATGTGCAACTTTTTCTTATAAAATATATATTTACAACAAAAAAGCCTCCGAAAAATCGGAAGCTTTTTGTCTGTTTAAACAACTTATTATTTTACTGCTTTGATAATGTCTGCTGTAATGTCTGTGCCTGCTGTGCCGTAAAGAACAACACCTTTAGCAAGAACGATGTCTAAGCCTTTTGCTTTTGCTTCTTTAGCAATTGCGCCTGAAATTGATTTGTCGATTGCTTCGAGTTTTGCAGCGTAATTTTTATCAACTGCTGCTTTTTTATCTTGCAATTGTTTGTTCAATTTTTGTTCAAGAGCTTTTTTCTTTGTTGCATCAGGTTCTGCTTGAAGTTGTTTGTTTGCAGTTTGAACGAATTGTGACAATTCTCTGAGTTTTGTTGCTTGTTCTGCTTTCAAAGCGTTTACTTGTTTTGATGCTGCAACAACTTGAGGAACATCAACTACGGCATAAGTGAAGTTGTTAGGTGAAGACATTGCAAAGTTATTTGCTGCACCTATTAACATTACCGCCGAACATACAACAGTCATTAATTTAGAAACTTTTTTCATTCCAATCTCCTTATCTTTCTCTTGTAATATTGGACATGCAAATTGTAATACTGTTTAGCGTTTCAGGCAAATTGTTAAAAACAAAATGTGTCTTTTTGTAACAAAGAATGCGGATATTTCGCATGTCGGGCAATTTTATTTTTCAGCGAACTTAACAAAAGAGTAGAGTGTGTAAGAAAGTGTGAAAATATGGCAATCAACGCAATTAATGCAGTAAACGTAAATTATCAACCTCAAAAAATTGAAAATAAAAAGGAAATTTCAAATCCTATTGTTTCTGCTCCTAAAATGCCGACAACTCAAGCAGGTGTTGCGTTAAAAGCATATTTTCTCGGCGGACAAGCCGTTTCATTCAAGGGCAAACCTTGTTCAACAGGTGACTTTGAACCTAAAAAACTTGATGATGTACCTTGCTGCTGCTGCGGTGACAGAATGATTAGAGGGGTTGAAATGCCCAATGTCGTTGACAGTTTCGCTCAATTAAAAGGTAACGCACTCGCAGACAAAATTGAAAAAGACAAAGATTATTTTCGTGCAAATCAAAGAGTCGTTGCATCTTTAATCGCTGATGAAGCAAGAAAAGATGATGCACTTGACGTTGCAGGCGCTCTTGAAAAAGTTAAATCAAACTTGCCCGAAAAAGTACAAAATTATTGCAAAAACGTGTTGAATAACGTAAATAAAGCAGCAATTGAAGCATACGGCGATGATCAAAACCCGATGTCAGCAGCCGTTTTTGAAGAAATGGAAAGAGTTTCAAAAGGCAAAATGGCAAGAATCCCCTTCACGGCGAAACTTGAAGCTGCAAAAGGTGATTTGACGAAAGGTCAATACGAAAAAGTTTTGGATGCGGCAAGAGAAATGCCTGAAGGATTTAATGCTGTTTCCAAAATCGTAAACAAATCAAAAGGCGGAAATTCAAGTGAAGCAATTATGAGAAGATTACTTCAAGGTGCATTAAGCACGGCTGAACACGTTCACCCGCATTCATTAGGCGGTCCGAACAATACCTCCAACTACCTCGCAGAATGTGCATTGTGCAACAATCCGAGAGGAAGTATGTCTTACGCAGAATGGTTGAAGGTTCACCCCGAATACCCGATTAAAGTTCAACATCACATTGAATATATCGAACAACAAATCGTAGATGGCAAAATTTCATCCGATTACGACGATTATCCGATTGATATCAGAGAAACAATGACAAAAGAATCAAACGGTGCAATGGTTTTGAAAGTTCTTAATCCCGAAAAAATCCAAGAACTTCGCGAACAAAAAATGGCAGGCAAAGAAGTTAACGTCTCCGAAGTAACAAAAGAAATTTACGGTGACGATTCCGAAGAAAATGCAGCCGCATAAGATACAAAAATTTATTAACTGAAAGAGGCTCTTTGTGAGCCTCTTTTTAGTATGGTTTCACATAACAATTTATTATATTGTCGCCATCTTTTACGACCCAATCGAGGTTGTATTTAGATTGAATATATTTCAAAACGGGATTTTTATCATCATAGAGATACTTTGCGCCAAAATGAGTTAAGCCAAACCCATCAGCAATAAATATCATCTCATAATCGGCTTCAGCGACGTTTTTCATTACGACTTCTTCGCCAATTGCCTCATAATAAAGCCTGTCTGCCATTGGCATTTTTCCGTCAGGGTTTCTGTCCGTCAAAAAATTAATTGCAGTTCCCTCTGGCAATACAAGGATTTTTTGTCCGACAGAGGTATATGATTGTATATATTTAATTGCCGTATTAATCGGATTAGCTTGTGATTTCGGCAAATATAACACACCTTTTTCCGTGCGAATTTCCGTATCGTTTTTCATTCTTTCCGTAATGTCAAAAACCGCAAAGAACAAACAATACGCTGACAATAAATAAATCACAAACTTTTTAAATGTATTTTTTGTCGGAAAAAGTTTGTTTTCGGTTATAACAGATTGTAAAAGCACTATTAGTGTTAAAATTGCAATTGGCGCGGTATAAAAACCGTAGGTGCTTAAAATCAAGCCCCAAAACATTCTCAAGTTTAAAATAATTGCTGATATAATCAAAAAGATGATTTCTTTTGAGAGTTGTTTTCTATAACAAATTACCCCGATAAGCAGCATTATCGGTAAAAACATTGTGTGTCGCCAACAGGTGGTAATATTCAATAAACATGCAGAAATGGCAATTGCAACTATTTGTGTTTTTCTAGCTGTTGTTTTTGAAAACAAAAAATAAGATGCAAAAAGAAATATCGCAATGTTAAATATAGCGCTTAGGTATATCGGAATATTAGAGAGAGTGAATATTCCGCCTGTTTTTGCAATATGAAACAACATTGATTTTGTTGTGAAAAATATCCTCATAAATTCCGCCGCATTGAAAATATCGCTGACGGTTATACCTTGAAACATTAACAATCCGAGGGATAGAACCGGAAAAAGTAAAAAGCAGAATATATTTACGATATTTTGTCTGATTGAACACGGCTTTGCGTACAAAGAAACATATAAAATCGCTATAAGTAATAATCCCAATTCGCCTTTTGCTGCAAATGCCGCACCGCAAGAGAGAAATGCACCGTATAACAAATATACTTTTTCGGATTTGAAATAGTTAATAACCAATGAAACGGAGAGTAGGGCAAACGATATGCCGAGCGTAAATCCCACAGAATATGGCAATATCATATTAAACAAAGTTCCGTTAAATCCCGATGCGATAAGTACGGTCAAGCATAATAGTAAAGATACCTTGTTATCTAAAAAATTTGCGGCAATTGAATATAACGATAACACAAATAGTGTTATTACAAGCAGTCCGCATAGTTCCAACGTAAAAATACTTGTGCCGAAAAGAGTATACATAAGCGCAACGAACTGATATCCCAAAGGAAAATATATGCAAAGAATGTCTTTATACAATACATTTCCGCTGTTCATTAATTGCGGAAAAAGCATTTCTCTGCCGAAATCCGTCATAATATTTGAGTAATGACCTTTAAAAAACAACCACCCGATAAGCGTCATTACAAGCAAAATTGCGACATTGCAAAGTTGAGTTTTTTCTTTATAGAAATTTCTGATTTTGACCATAATATCCCTCGGCACAATTATAATATAAAATGGCGGATTTTTGGCATAAAAAAAGAACGGATAAAATCCGTCCTTTTTTGTTTTCCGTATCGAAATTATTTAAGGAGTTGAACCTTTTCAACGTCTTGAGGGTATTTACCTTCAGGAATTGTCTTGTACACTCTGTAATTAACATCTGCGAAGCAGTTGTCGATATTTTCGATTTCAGAAAGTTTTTCTTCGTTAATGCAACCTGATTCAATCATATCTGCGATAAGTTCAAATCTGTGAACGTGTTCGTTGAAACGTTCTGTTGCATAATCTTTAGCCTGCCATGTTGTGATAAGGAACGGCCAGTCTGATGATTGAAGCAAGAGGTTTTCACGAGCCAATTGAGCCAATGCTCTTTGCATCAATTTATCTTCAGGAACTTTGTCGTACTTGTCTGCGATTGCTGACATTCTCTTTTCGCAACCGTGGATAATAGGCCACATCCATTCTGTAAGGTTGTTGTTCCAAACATAGAAGTGTCCGCCTTGACCCCAAGATGATTCGGGGATTTGGATTGCTTCTTTCGGCGGGTGTTTTTCGATGTATTCACCTGCTGTCATCATTTCAACGTCAGGAACGTATTGGTTCAATTTCTTAACGACTTGCTTAATGAATTCAACACCTTCAAACCACCAATGTCCGAATAACTCAGTATCGAATGATACCATTACGAGACCTTCTTTACCGTTGTGTGAGTTTTTGTAATCGTTCAACAAGTGGTAAATCAAAGTTGTGTAGTGATCTGAGTTCAAGTTGATTTGTGACATAGCCAATACGGGGTCGTAAAGCATTTTGTCACCCAAGCCTGCAGATGCTGAAGTAATTCTCCAGTAATGCATACCTGATTTATCATCTTTTTTATGGAATTCACGGTAGCAACCGTCACCGGGGTAACCGTCCGCTGCTGACCAAACTTGGTAGCCTGCGCGTTCGTTTCTGCCCATAACCGCTACTTGTGCATCAGGGAGCCAGTAAGCACTATATGTGTCATAGCCTGTTGCTTCTCTTTCGGGGAGCGGAATGTACTCGATGTTGCCGTAAACACCAACTACACGTCTGTTGCCGATTGAACTTCCGCCTTCGATAACGTGTGATTCCGTGAAGAAGTATTCGATATCGTTGTTTTGGAGAGTCAATTCAATAGCAGGTCTCCATTTCTTTTCGCCATCTTTGCCGACGTATTCGTAACCTTGTCTGTAAGCACATTCAGGCAACCAGCAACCTTTTGCCTTTTTGCCGAATAATTTCTTAGTTGTTTGTGAACCAACGCTGAATTGTGCATTAAGGTTAGCATCAGTAGCCAACAACGGTGAAAATCCGTGAGTTGCACCTGAAGTTGTGATTTCAATACAACCTAAATCTTGATATTTCTTGAAAGCACCAATCAAATCTTTGTGATATTTGTTGATGAAACTGTTTTTGATGTGTGTAAACCAATCAAAATAGTATTTTGCAAGATATTTCAAGTGTTGTGAATTTGCAATATTCGGGTCGGGATATCTTTCCAAATCGCCCGAAACTTGCTTAATTCTTGAATCCAAATATTCGATGAAACCTTCTTTTAAGTGTTCATCAATAAGTTGTTCAGCCAAAATAGGCGTGATGCCAACTGTTAATTTTGCTTTAATTCCCTCTTCTTCATAAAGTTCAGAAATAGCGTTTAATAAAGGTACGTATGTTTCACACATACATTCGTATAAGTTTTCTTCACCGAAAGGCCACATACCTGCTTTTCTGTAATACGGAAGGTGGCTGTGAAGCATAAATACAAATTGTCCGACTGACATTTAATGTCCTCCTAATTTTTTTGGTTAATGTTTAAAAATATATAAAATGCCTGATTGAATTGTTTATGTTCTTTTTATAACACAAATACGAAAAAAATGTTACCCACCCGAACTAATACTTTAGTATAATTCGCAATCCTAAACAGTAGTGGTAGTAAGGGTTTACAAAATTAAAACTTGTTGTTATAATACTTAACATATCGAATAGGTACAAAATATTTAACACAAATAGTGTTATTTCTTGAAAAACAAGGCTGTTTGTGAGTTAATATTTTTAGAAAACACATGCTTCAAATAGTGTTATCGAACTTTGAAAACAAAATAAATAAAAAATAAAACATGGGGACGCTATGGATTTGACGGGGCGATTGAGGTAATCGTGCTGCGGGTCCCGGCGCTGTTCCGGGTTATCAACGAGCAAACGATTTACATGCTAACAATGTAATCAAAGCTGACTTCTCAAGAGTTAGAACTCTTGCTGCTTAGTATTTAAGCAGGTCACCTCTGTACGACCAGCTTGCCGTTTTGCAGGGGAAATTATGCAAGTTGCTGCGTATGACGGTTGTAAATACGCCTAAGACCACAACCAAACTCGGTAGAGTCTAAAATGCTTTATCGGTATGTAGGGAATTGGTTCGTGCCGCAATACCGACAAGAATAACAGACCTACGCTCGTAGATGTGCGCTTATTTCCGTTTCGGACGTGAGTTCGACTCTCACCGTCTCCACCATTTAAGAGGTTATTAATGATAGTAACCTCTTTTTTAATGCTTATCGGGAGCGGTTCGTGTCGAAGTGATAATTTTCGCTGAAAATCATCACCGCCTCTGGGATAAACCCATGTGTCAGAGTAAAACTCGAATTTCACATTCTCGTAAACTCTGACAGCATCACCGTCTCCATAATTTAAAAATTTAAGAGAAAATAGAGATAAGGTTAAAACATATTAATTGCTAGAATAGATTAAATATGCTAAAATCAGTAAAACAAAGAGGTCTGTTATGAAATGTAAAATATGCGGTATTGAAAACTCTGACAAAGAAAAAATTTGCAAATATTGCGGAAGTCCGTTAAGCATATCCGCATCAGCAATACCATTGATTGTATATTTCATTGTATTGGTTATTTTGAAAATAACATTAAAAGATTTTTCAAAGACACATCAGTTTGAATATTTTGCAATTTATGGTTTATATCTTTTATTCGGTATTTTTATATGTGTAAAATCTTATATTTACAGTTGTCAAAGCCGAAATATCCGTAAGAAAAATAATATAAACATCAAAGAATTAATTAACCTTAAAACAAAAGATGAAATGGACATTTGCAGAGAAATTCCGTTGACTTTGATGAACCAAGGGGAGAAAAACGAGCCTTGTAATTTGATAGTTGAAGAATCGTATTTCTATATAAAAAATAAAGAAACCACCGAAGAAAACATTAAAAGAATTTTGATTTCCGATATTTCAAAAATTGAGGTTACAAAAATCAAAAAGTTCAAAGGTGTAAAACTTTTGCATATCGTATTTTTGCTGAAAAATAACGAGCAACTTATGTTTTCGGCTGACAATGTTTCTGCTTTTTTCATCGGATTTTTTGCCGAAAAATATCAAATCCCAACAGAAAAAATCGAAAAACACAAATAGTGTTATTTGTATAATCTGTCACACAACGGAGGGATAATTGTTGCCCAAGCCTTTGCGTTCGGGTGAATTGTAACGGTTCTTTCATTGTCGATAATCTCGTCGGCAGTTGCTTTTCTCCCGATGAGTTCATCTGTTCTGATTACAGTCACACCTGATTTTTCAAGTTCTTTCCATCTCGGACTGTTTAAAATTTTGATTTCGATATCGTCGATATTGAGGTTGCATTTGCGAACCAAATCCTCGGAATCGGAGTATATTAACAACACAAATTTTGCACTCGGAAAGTTTTTTTGCACATCAGATTTTATGGTCAAAATTTCATTGAAAAACACGTCAAGGATTTTGTTTTCGGTGTCTGATTTCAAACTTGAAATGAAGAGTTTATTTTTGAGTACAAAAATCGAGTACAAATTATCAAACGGTGTTGTTTTTTGTCCCGTCAAAAGCCCGTAATTTCTAAGGTATTTATATCTGTATTGGCGATTTGGGCTGACAAGTCTTGTCGGTTGGTTATAACCGTATGTGTAAATTACGTAATCCAAAGGTTTTTGCTTATCAGGGGCAGTCGTTTTAATCAGATTAATATTTCTGTCATCTTTCATTTCCAAAAGAGAATATTCAATACCCTCGGTACACCAACCCCAATTGTAGACAGGTTTTTTCAAATATTCGGAAAGTTGATATCCGAAAGTTTCTTTTTTAGTTAAACCTAGTCCGTAGGTATAAGAATCGCCCAGCAACAAAATTGCGGGAGATTTATATTTTTCGCCGACAAAAGAGCGTCCGTCTTTTTCAAAATAAATAGGGTCGCCCTTTTTGGGCTTTTGATAATTTATATAAATATGATTGTCGACGACAAATTCATCTTTAATTTTGTCATACTGTTTATAATTTAAAAAACCGCCATCTTGTGTTGTGAATAGTGATTTGTAGGCAAAAACTTCCAATGCGGTCAAAAATACAACCGCAACTGCAATGTTTGTTAATATTATTTTAACGGCATTTTTCACTCCTCAATTGTACAAATATTGTCAATCTTTGTCAAACTTGCCGTACCGTGTTTGCTCTGTCGGCTAATGTTGAAATCGGTTGAGTTGTTTATACCCTAAGTATAAGAAAGGAGCCGATTATGGACGAAAAATTACATAAAATCAGATTTGATACGGAAAAGGCAGCAAAATATTTTACGAAAATTATGGCATATACGGTAGGACCTGTTGAACTTCAAGACATGATGGCGGATAAAAAGGTTGAAGTTATTGACGTTAGAGATAAAGAAGATTTTGATGACGGACATATCCCGAATGCAATTTCTATGCCGAGAGCCGAAATGCCCGACAGATTGAACGAACTTTCAAAAGACAAATTGTACGTAATTTATTGCTACAATCAACAATGTCATCTGGGCGCTTGTGCTTGTCGATTTTTGGCGGTAAATGATTACCACGCAATGCATTTGGACGGCGGGTTCAAGGTTTGGAGCGAAGATTTTAAATTTGATGTTCAAAAATAGCAAATTCACCCTCAATTTTAGGATTGAGGTTTTTTTATTGAAAAAATTTTTGTTTGTTGTATTCTTTAGTCAAGTCAAGGTTTAAGTTATGAATGTGGCATCAGATAAAATCAAACAAATAGGCATTCCGAGAGCGATTTCATATTACAACAATTATCCGTTCTATTACGGTTTTTTCAAGTCGCTCGGATTTGAAGTCGTTATATCAGACAAAACGACTACAAAACTTATCAATGAAGGCTCAAAATATGTTGTTTCAGACACTTGCCTGCCCATAAAAGTTTATGTCGGTCATGTCGTAAACCTTTTGGATAAAGGTTGTGATACGATTTTCGTTCCGTCTTTGCAATCAACCGCTTTCAAAATCAATAATTGCAGCAAAATCAGAGGGCTGCCCGAAATTATCAGAAATGTTATCGACCGCGATTTCAAAATGATTGAACCGACTTTGGACAAAACAGAAAATATCGGGCTGAATGATTTTTGCACAATGATTGCAAATGACTTGGAAATTTTTGATGAGAATACGATAAAATCTGCGATGAAAACAGGTTTTGAAATGTATAACAATTTCCTCGAAATGACACAATCGGGTGTTTCTTACACGGAAGCCCTGAAAAATGCTCTCGATGGAAAAATTGTCAAAAAGACCGTGGATATTGTTCGGCCGATATCGGTTGTTGTAATGGCTCACGGCTACAATCTTTTTGACGAACATATCTCGATGAACTTAATCAAAAAACTCGAAAAGATGGGTGTTAAAGTTTATACAGGTTTGAATGTTGCAAAAGATGATGCTGTTGCTGCAATAAAAAACATCGGCGAATTTCAATATTGGGCAAACGAACTCGACTTGACGGGAACTGCCGCTCATTATCTTTTGAACAACAAGATTGACGGTATAATTGCACTTTCTGCATTCGGTTGCGGACCCGATTCTCTTATGTTTCAGGAAATGGAATATCACGCAAAGGAAAAAAATGTTCCGATTATTCACCTCACGGTAGATGAACACACGGGGGAAGCAGGCTTCGTGACAAGATTGGACGCATTCGTTGATATGTTAATCAGAAAGAAACGCTTAAACGCAGTCAAAAAGCAGAAGATGGGCGAAAAACTTCTACCTTCGACAAATCCGAACCAATTCTTGGCTTTGAAAAAATACGGTCAAAAAATTTCAGAAAAATCGGTAACAACTTCCAATGTCCAGATGTAATTACCTCGGCGCAATCCATATCCACACAATGTTTTCCGACGGAACGGGAGATGTTGACTCAATTAGCAATGCCGCCAAAAAAGCGGGGCTTTCGTGGATAATTATTACAGACCACAATTCTTTTGATATCAAAGAAGGTTTTTACAACGGAGTTTGCGTTATTAAAGGAGAAGAACTTTCTCCTCCGACGGAAAATCACTATCTGGCATTAGGAATTGACAAATTTCTTGAATATTCGGAAAATCCCGAACAAAACGTTCAAAATGTCAGAGCGCAAGGCGGTTTTGGCATTGTTGCACATCCCGATGAATCTTTGCAGAGAAAAAATAATGCTGCCCCGATTCGCTGGCATGATAAATCGGTTGTTGGCGACGGTATTGAAATTTGGAACTGGTTTTCGGACTGGGCGGACAATTACGACGACACAAATATTTTTAAAATCGCTTATTCGTATGTGTTTAGAGAAAATCTCATCAAGGGTGCACACCCCGAGACTTTGAAATGGTGGGATGAAGTAAATAAAAATTCGGAAAAAATTATACCCGCGGTAGGCGGTGTGGACGCGCACGCGCTTAAAGTTCGTGATTATTTTGTTCCCGTAACCATTTTTCCTTACAAATATTGCTTTGAAACCACTCAAAATCTTCTTTCTTTCGATGAACCTCTGCCGATTGATTTTTCATCACGAAAAGCCAAAATTTTAGATGCGATAAGAAACGGAAAAAATATCATCATTAACGGAAAATCAAAAATTAACCCGTTGGATATTACAATAAAAATTTATAACACAAATAGTGTTTTCAATTGCGGAGAGACGCTTTACAAAGACGAAAATACTTTTTTAACGATAGACTTACCGAAAAGACTTGATGTTAAAATTGTTCATGACGGAGAAATTGTGTTCAATCAAAAGACCAAAAATTTCTCTTATAAAGTTGAAAATGCAGGCAAATACAGGGTTGAAGTCTTTGACGGAAAGAAACCCTGCATTTATTCAAATCCGATACAAGTATTTTAATTTTGTGATAATATTCGAGTATGAGTGAAGAACGTTTAGATTTAACACAGATGGAAGATTCTATTCCCGCGAAAGACCGCGTTGTTGCGTGGCCGAGAATGGGAAGAATTGACATACCGTTGAAAGCATTGTTGTTAAATTTGGGAGCAAAGATAGTTATTCCTCCGGCAAACAGTAATGAAGCTTTGGAAATCGGTGTTAAAAACAGTATTGAAGGCATCTGCTTGCCTTATAAGTTAAATCTTGCGAACTATATTATGGCGCTCGAAAATGGCGCAAATACTCTGATGATGTTTCAAGCCCCAGGCTCTTGCAGGCTCGGTAATTATACGAGAATGGCGCAAAAAACTTTAAAAAAAATGGGCTATAAATTTGATATGGTCATTTTTGATATGTACAAGAGCAAGATGAAGCAGACATTGCACGCTTTTTGGCACGTTACGAGATGTACAAATCCTTGGAAATATTATAAAGCGTTCAGCCTTGGTTTTAATAAGTTTTTTGCGATTGATACGGCTGAAAAAATGCTTTTCAAAATTCGTCCGAGAGAACTCAATAAGGGTGATGCAGAGCGTTGTTATAACAAATGGCTCAAAATCACGGATGAAACAAATTCCGTATGGGCTTGCAAAATGCTCAAACACAAGATTATAAAAGATTTTAATAAAATTCCGATTGATAAAAACAAAAAATGCCCTGTTATTTATTTAATCGGTGAATTTTTCGTGCTTTTGGATCCTTTTTCAAACCAAAATATCGAAAAAGAATTGGGCGAAATGGGTTGCGAGGTTCAAAGACAGATTATGTTTTCCGACTGGTTGGAACACGTTTTAAAACCGTCTTTGTTCTACAAAAAAGAATCCCACAGAGAACGTTCTGTCAGATATGCAAAGGATTACATGAAACGGGCAATCGGCGGTGAGTGCATAGAGACCATAGGTGATACGGTTTATGCGGCAAAACATGGTGTTGACGGAGTAATTCATATTTCCCCGTTCTCCTGCATGCCCGAAATCGTGGCACAAAATATTTTGCCGAAATTGAGTAAAAACGAAAACATTCCCGTATTGTCGTTGATTTTGGATGAACAAACGGGTAGAGCAGGCTATATCACGCGAATTGAGGCTTTCGTTGATTTGGTAAAACGAAAGAAAATGAAGAAAAATACGGTTAAATGTTAACAAGTGCGTAACATTTCAACCATGCCTCTTATCCCCATTATATAATTAATTATTATTACTCTTGAGGGGATTTTGTTATGGTAAATAAATCAAGAAATAAAATGACGTTTGAACGTCTTAAATATTACAGACACTTGGGCGGCGGTGCTTTGGAATGTCTTATCAGCAGATTTTCAAAGAACCCGAAACCGTTGTGTTTTTCATTAATGGTAACAAGCAAATGCAACTGCAACTGCGATTTTTGCTATTGGAAGCATCATTCGGATAACGAAGATATGCCGCTTGATGAAATCCAAAGATTGATAAAAGAAGCAGGTCAGATTGGTTATATGGACAGCATTCTTTGGGGCGGTGAACCGCTTATGAGAGAGGATTTTGCGGAAATTTGCAAAACTTCTCACGAAGCAGGTTTGTACACTAAAATTGCGACAAACGGCTGGTATTTGGAAACAAATCCTGATTTCGCAAAATATACCGATTTGTCATTTGTTTCACTTGATGCAGTCGGAAAGGCTCACGACGATATCCGCCACATGCCTGGCATTTGTGACAAAGTTATGAGCGGTATTGAATACCACAAAATTCATTCACCCAAGATGAGAATTTATATTTGTTGTACGGTTTCTGCTCAAACGGATTTTGAACAAATTAAAGACGTTGCTCAATATTGCAAAGATGCAGATATTCTTTTGTACTTCACGGTTAATAAATCAAGCCAAGCGCTTGAAGAAGCACAAAACGTAAAAGATACAGAATTGGAAGCAGACCAATTGTCTGAAATCTTTGTTAAGATTAAAGACTTGAAAAAACAAGGCTTCCCGATTAGAAATTCATACTACTTTATGGATTACATCATCGCGAAGAAGAATTACTATGAATGTCATTGGCCGAGAATTGCCACCGTTATTTACTCAAACGGTGATATGCTCAGATGCTATGACAGAAAACCGTTTATCAGCGTAAGAAACAGAGCATTGAAAGATGTAATCAAAGATCCGTTGTTTATTGAAACGGTTAATAAATGCAAGGATTGCAAACTTGCTTGCGTCGGAAATTACGCACTTGACGCATCGGGCTTATGGAAATTTGAATGGCCTGCAATTAAATCTCTTATGGAAATTGCTATTACATAGCGCCGTGAGAAAATATCTAAGGAAAATTAAGAAAACAATAAAGGGATAAAAAGTGAAAAGACTGATAATTTCGTTAATTTTAATGGCATTTTGCATTCAGCCTGCGGTGTATGCGGATTCTGATTTGGTTCAAAATTCTCAACCCGAAGTTAAGAAAGATGCTTTTGAAGATAACAATGAAGCAAGAGCTTTGGAAAGAAAAACTTTCAATTTAAGCCCTGTTGAAAGGGTGTTTAATACCGAAGACGCACTTGAAACAGGTATTTATATTAAACAAGTCGGCTATGACGTGTTTAATTCTTCGGCTTTAACGGGCGGAACAGGAAAGTATGACAACTCTTATAAACTCAGCATCGGTGAAAAAGTTACTATCTATTTTTACGGTGCATCTCTCGATGTAATGGCAATTTCAGGCTCGAATGTCGTTAATGCCGTCACAAAAGGAGAAGTTGATTCAAAAGGTTGCATCTATGTTCAAGGTGTCGGTCTTGTAAATGCCGAAAACAGAACTGTTCAAGAAGTTGAAAATTCTATCAACGCTATGGCATCCAGAAAATACAAAGACTTAAAAGCGAAAGTATCAGTTTCATCTTCACAAGATTTTTCAGTTTTCGTATACGGTAACGTTAACAAACCCGGTAAAGTTTCTATCGGAAACAACTCTTCAATTATGGATGCTTTGGGTGCAGCAGGCGGTGTTAAGAAAACAGGTACATTGAGAAACATCAAATATACCTCAAATAAAAAAACTCAAACCGTCGACTTGTATAAGGCTATTTTCCAAGGTAATGACAGTAATATTATCTTGAGACCCAATGATAAAATTTTTGTCGACAAAATCGGCAAAGTTGTTGCATTCAAAAATGGGGTAAATGTCCCAGGTATTTACGAAGTTAAAGGTGAAGAAAATCTTCAACAAATCGCAACTCAATATGCGGGAGGTTTGTCTCCTTTGGCTCAATCAACAACAATTACTTTGACAAGATTGGATTCTTCGTCAAATCAAAGAAGCGCGGTTGACGTTGCTTGGAAAATGGCAAAATCAACAGTTATCCAAAACGGTGATACCGTTGAATTCAGAAAATTATTCAACAGCGCTGAAAACACCGTAACAATTCAAGGTAACATTAAACACCCCGCAACTTATGCTTACAAAAAAGGTATGAGATTGTCAGATATCTTGAAAAGCGAAGATGAACTTCTTGAAGAAACATTCATTAACCAAGCCGTTATCAGAAGAATTTCGGGTTTGGACAATCAAATTGAAACTATCCCCGTGTTCTTAAAAGAGTTTTTCGCGGGCATGAATGATCCTTATCTCCAACCGAGAGATATAGTAACGATTTACAAAAGCACAAATTCAAGTTTCGTTGATGTTTACGGTTGTATCAATAAACCGAAACACATGACATATCACCCCGGAATGGTGTTGAACGACGTTATTATGGACGTTAAGTTCTTGCAATCCGCTGTTACCGAAAATGATAAGGAAGTTCCCGTTGCTCAAAAAACTGCGGTGCAAGACGGTAACAAACCGCTTGAAACAAAAACGAATAACTCAAATACGTTAATTCCCGCAGAAAATGTTGCGGTTGAAATTACGCATAAAAACGGTGCAACAAGTTTGTATTATTTGTATGACATTATGATTAACTCGGAGAAAATCAAGTCGATTACTATCAACCCCGAAGACAAAGTATTCTTCAGAACTTTGAGAGATAATGAAGTCTTGAAGGTCGTAAAAATTTCAGGTTTTGTTAATAACCCCGGAACATACAGATTTGTAGAAGGTAAAACTCTTAAAGATATTATCGAAACTGCGGGCGGACTTTCACCGAATGCGGATTTGAGAGGTATCGTATACAAAAGAGCAAGCCTTAGAGCAAAACAAATGTCTTTGGCATCTAAAAATAACAAGAATGATATCAGATTGTTAAAAGGCAGATTGGCAGGCGGATATAAAGAATCAGCCGCGGATAAGCAAGTTAAACTTGATATGATTGAAAATATTGAAGAAATCGGACAAGAGTCACTTCAAGATTACAACGGACAAATTGCGTTGAGCATTACGTCGAATGACTTGGATAAACTCAGCGACGAAGACAATTTGGTTGTTCAAGACGGTGATGATATCCACATTCCGAGAATGTCGACTTATGTAAGCGTAATCGGCGAGGTTTATAACGAACAAGCCTTTGTTTACAAAAAAGGTGCGAAAGCAAAATACTACATTAAGAAAGTCGGCGGATACACACCGAATGCCAACAAATTCCGCGCTTATAAAATCGGTGTAAACGGCAAAGCGGTTAAGTTGCATACAAGAACTGCTATCGAAGCGGGTGACACAATTGTCGTTCCGAGAAAAATCTCAGGCGGCGCAGGTGAAACTTGGACAAATATTTCGGCAGGCTTGCAATCAGTTGCATCATTGTTCGTAATGATATTCGGTATTACAAAATGGTAAATACCTAATTACAAATAATATTAACGGATTTAGGGATAATATTAATTTTAATATTATCCTTAATTTTTGTTTTTTCACCGTCAATGTGACAGTTGCAAAAATCGTTTTCTATCTCAATATTAGAAGTTTGTATGTATTTTACATTTTTAGTATTGGACTTGCTTTTAAATATGATTTTTAAAAATTCAAAGAAATACAAAATCGGATTTTGTACATCAAGAATAAACACGTCCATAAGTCCGTCATCAAGTTTGCAATTTTTTGAGACGGAAACAATATTTTTATACATATTTCCTGCATTTGCAACGATTATACAAGTTGCAGGAAATGCTTGTTCTTCTTCATTAATTTTGATTTTGTAATTTTTTTGTTTAAGCCTGAGCGCGAAAAGTATTCCGGCAATAAAATATGCAAAATAACCGAATTTGTTTTTCAAAGATTGCGGAGTTTTGCAAATGATATCGGAATCATAGCCAAACCCCGTTCTTAAAACACAATACTTTTCGTTAATGTGCAAGCAGTCGATTTTTTTTGTTTTAGCGTTTTCGATTATTTTAACGGCTTTATCAATGTTAGAGGAAATACCTGCTTTTGCGGCGAGAAGATTAGCCGTCCCTGCGGGAATTATCCCTAAAACTTTGTCGGTGTTAATGACGTAGGGGACAATTTTATTGACGGTTCCGTCACCGCCAACGGCAATTATTGTGTCAAACGCAGCCGTGTCAAACTCGGAAAGTTCATCAATATTAATGAATTTAAAACTCTTTTTATTTTGCAGAAAGAACTTTATCAGGCTCTTTTTGTATTTAATTGCCTGTTTTCTTCCCGCATTAAAATTGTTCACGACCAAAATGTTTTCCATATCTCGGATTATGCCATATTTCTTGCAATTCGACAAGAGATTATTATTTTGTGTTTTTGTTGTATAATCTTCGTGAAAAAGGAGGACTTTCTAATGAGAGTTGAAAAACAGTCAACAGTATGGCAACCCAACTCAATGGGCAGATTTGATAAATTGAAATTAAAATTAAACGATTTTGCAATCGATATGACTTTAAACTATTTGTCACATAATTTCAGCAAGGAAAAATTGATTAATCTTGCAAAAACTTTTGAAAAAATAGCAGGTTCTAAAGGCGGTATAAACCACGCACGCAGAATGCAATGGCTTTTTGAATCGGAACATCCGCATCTTTATTGGTGGAAGAGAATTTTGACAGAACTTCATCCGAATTGCAGAAACAAATGGATTAAAAACTTTTTTGTAAACGGATATTATGGCGATAACCTCAGAAAACGTTCCGCTTTCAATGAAAAGAACGGATTTTTCCCACCGACCGTACTTTTATCAAGTATTACTAAAAGATGCAATTTTAATTGCAAAGGTTGTTGGGCGCATGAATACACGGTTGAAGAAGATTTAACAAAAGAAAAATGGGAAGAAATCTTCAAAGAAGCCCGTGACGTAATGGGTATACATATTATCCCCGTTGTCGGCGGCGAACCTTTTGCAAGAAAAGAGTTTTTGGAACTTGCGGAAGAATTTAGCGATTGCGCATTTATCACATTCACAAACGGCTCTTTGATTACTGATGAAGTAATTAAAAAACTCCAAAAACTCGGAAACGTGTTCCCGATGTTTTCACTCGGCGGAAGAAAAGAAAACACAGACGCCGTTCGTGGTGAAGGCTGCTACGATATGATTATGGACAAAATGGACAAACTCAAAAAAGCAGGAATTTTCTTCGGTGCAAGTATTTGTACAACAAGCAAAAACTGCGACGAAGTCACTTCGGACGAATTTTTGAAAATGTTATGCGACAAAGGTTCTCTTTGGACTTGGTTCTTCCATTATGTTCCCGTCGGAGAAAGCCCCGATGTTGATATGGTTCCGAACGCACAACAAAGACAAAAAATCCTCAAAGCAGTTTACAACGCTCGTAATACATTACCGATGATGACTGTTGATTTCTGGGGCGACGGTCCCGAAATGATGGGCTGCATTGCAGGCGGTCGTCAATACGTTCACGTAAACCCCAGAGGAGACGTAGAACCTTGTACGTTCGTTCACTTGGCAACTCACAACCTCAAAAATTGCACACTTACTGAAGCATTAGCTTCACCTTTCATGAGCGCTATCAGAAACGGTATTCCTTATGAAGACGGCAATATGTTGAGACCGTGCATGATTGTTGACCGCCCCGACGTTCTCAGAGGCTACTATGAACAATTTAAGCCTTATGAAACTCACAAAGGTGCTGCCGACTATCTCACAAACCCTGAAATTAAGGCAAAAATAGATAAATATTCTCAAGATGTTAAGGAAATTTTGGACGTCGATTGGAGAGAAAATCTTTGGATGACAATATTCCCGCTTGAAGGTGAATATTATGTAGACAGAGATACTTTCTGCTCGAAAGAAAAACCCGAAAACGCCTGCACTTGCGGATGTTCTTGCTGCAAATAGGTTAAGATGAAAAAATACGTTTTTTTAATAACACTATTTGTTGCATATTCGATTTTTATAAATTCTTGTCCTGTTGTGACTCAATGGGACAGGAATTTTATTGTATTTGTACAAGCATTGTTGAAGGATTTTCCGACAATAATTCCGTTGTTACCTGATTTTTCATTGTATAGCATAATGATTGCCATACCTCTGATTTTCGGTACTGTTTATTTTTTCAAAAAGAAATTGTATCCCGAAATTTTTTGCATTCTTTCCGTACCATTGGTTACATTCTTGTTAAACTGTATCGTAAAACCGCTTATTCACAGAGAAAGACCTCCTTATGAACTCCAAATCGCTGTACATCCTGACAGTTTCAGTTACGTGTCCAGTCATAGTTTGGTTACGGCTTGCGTATGGGCAATGGTATGTTTCTTTATTTTTAAATATTCAAAGAATGTTATCGCTCGAAGAATAGCACTATTTGTTGCACTTATTTGGACATTATTTGTCGGATTTAGCCGAGTATGGCTCGGTGTTCACAACCCGACGGATGTTTTAGGTGCTTATATTTTAGCTTCGATTTTGGTTTTAACCTATATCGACCTGTTAAAATTTTTCAACTCAAAAATAAAGCCCGATTAAAAAATCGGGCTTTTGTTAAATTTTTATTAGTCGTGTCTGCCGCCTAATGCCAAAAATACGGCTTTTATAAGGATTGCGGCTTCCCAAAAAATGTTTCTGTGCTTGATGTAGTACAAATCATATTGCAATTTTTCGGCGATATCGTCGTTTACAACGCAATGACCTTGGTTGATTTGCGCCCAGCCTGTCCAGCCTAATTTGCACCATTGACGGCAAGCATAGTAAGGGATGTCTTTTGAATAGATATCGACTAAGTCTTTCCATTCTGTTCTCGGTCCGACGATTGACATATCCCCTTTCAAGATGTTTATCATTTGTGGAATTTCGTCAAAGCGTGCTTTTCTGACAAATTTGCAGAACGGGATTACTCTGTTATCCTGGTCTTGGTTTTCTGTATGCTCGATTCCGTGGTTTTTGGGAGTGTAGTTGTTAGCGTACATTGTTCTTAGTTTGTACATCTTGAACACTTTGCCGTTTGTACCGACTCTGTCTTGAGTGTATATCGGGCTTTCACCGTCAGTTAATTTGACTCTTATTGCGACGTAAGCCAAAATAGGAAGAGTTACCGTGAAAATAACCGTTGCGCATACGATATCCATAATTCTTTTGCAAACGTCATAAACAGCCGAGCGTCTGTTCATATAGTCGTAAAAGAGCCAATTTATCGACATTTTGCTGACAAAATATTTCTTTGTAACTTTTTCATAAAACTCTGGCATTTTAAAAACTTTGACTTTGCGCGGGATTGCTTCAACCATTTGAGTTAAGAAGGTTTCTTTCATTCTGTGTTGAATAGCAATTATGACAATTGCGATATCATATTTTTGAATAATATCTTTCAGTTCGGTTTCTTGACCGAATATTTTTGTCTTTTGGGTTTGGACGTATTCTTCTTCGTTTTCCATATCGTTGACGAAGCCGACGACTTTCATTCTGAGCGCTTTTTTGTTCGTAATTTCATCGGCGATAAGTTTTGCATTTGCGTTAGTGCCGATGATTAATACGTTTTTAACCTTTTTAAATTTGAAAAGATAAATGTGAAACAACGCTCTGTATATTCTTAAAATTACAAAAACGGTGAGCAAATTCATCAGAAGGAATGAAAATGTTTTTGTATTTTCCGAAAAGAGCAAAAGCAAAAATGCCGTCGGAATGTGAGCAAAAACAACACCTTCAAATAACAAATAAGTGTTTTTTAAGGTGAGATTGAACTCGCGGATTCTGTAATTTCCTTTCAAATACAGAGAAATAAGCCCTGTAAGGACTATCAGCATTACAGAAAGGTTCAACAAATCATCGGGAAGTCCGAGTCTGTCATACCAAAAAATTGACGACACAGATATTGTTATAAGGTCGAAAATAAACATTATTAAAATAGATCTTGATATTAGTTTCATAATCGCACATTTTACTCCATTCCCTTTATCATAGTATATCGTGTGCGAAAATGCAAATTTAAAAACGGGGGTTAGCCCCCCGTGAAATTATTGGTTATTGCATTCTTCTTTTTCGCTTATGCAGCAGGTAAATCCGAACCATGTTGTGATGAGTGCGCTAATACCAACAAGAATATAAATAATTCTTGTGACTTTGCTTAAATCGCCAAAGAAAAACGCAACCAAATCAAAGTTGAATAAGCCGACAAGTCCCCAATTTAAAGCACCAATGACAACTAAAACGTAAGCCGCTGTTTTTATAAAATTCATCTGTTTCTCCTTTTTTGTTTTACAATTATATTTTGAGGCGAAATTATGAATTTTAAATTGCCGAGGTGTCTTTTAACTCGGTTATTTGTCGTAAGCATTGTTTATAATTGTTATTCTTCTGTTTCGACAATCATAATGAGGTCTGAGAGGTCACAATCGAACGCTTCTGCTGTTTTGATAAGCATTTCAACGCTCAAGGTTCTGTTCCCTCTTTCAAGCATTCCGTAGAAAGATGTGGACATTCCCAATCTTTTAGCCATTTCCGACTGAGAAATGCTTTCTGACACTCTTATAGTTTTTATTGTTTTTAATATTTTTTCTAAACAAATCTTTTCCATACTTTCATTTTATTTATTGATGAAAATTTGTCAACACTAATAGTGTTTTGTCTTAATATAATTGATGTTCGGATTGTATATTTCATATTGTTTAACGTTTTATTTAAAATAATAAATGTTCATGGTACACTTATAATATGGATGTAAGTTTATTATTAAACCCTGTAATAGTCTCTGTTATATTGCTCTGTGTACTTTGCGTACGCAAGGTTAATGTGCTTTTGGCATTGATTATTTCGGCAATAGTTGCGGGTGTTTTGGCATATATTCCCATTCCGCAAATTATTTCCGAACATTGGGGATTTTCAAAAATTTTGCACCAACTCATCCACATCCCGTTTGCGGATATTATGAACACTTTTGTTTCGGGAATGGGCGGAAATTCTGAAACCGCATTGAGTTACATCTTGCTCGGAACATTTGCCGCGGCAATGATGCACACAGGGCTTACAAAGGTTTTATCGAATAAGATTTCAGCGGTTGTAAAGGACAGAAAATACGTCTTAATCGGCATTTTGACATTGCTTGCCGTTATTTCACAAAACCTTATTCCTGTTCACATTGCGTTTATCCCGATTTTGGTTCCTCCGCTTTTGGGCTTGATGAACAAATTGAAAATTGACCGCCGAGCAATTGCTTGCGCATTGGCTTTCGGTTTGAAAACTCCGTATATTGTGATTCCTGCGGGTTTCGGACTTATTTTCCAAGGCTTAATTAGAGATAATCTTATCCAAAACGGTATGACAATCGGCAAAAACGATGTTGTTAACTCTGTATGGATATTGGGTATCGGTATGTTGGTCGGCTTGCTCGTAGCATTGTTTATCACGTACAGAAAACCTCGCGAATATAACAATTCTGTTTTAACACAAGAAACTGACGAAGAAGAAACAACGTTTACAAGAAAGCATGCGATAACATTGTTTGCGGCATTTGTCACTTTTATTACACAATTGGCGACAAAATCATTACCGTTGGGTGCAATTGCTGGTTTGACTATAATTTTCGGAACAGGTGTTATTAAGCACGACAAAACAGACAAAATGATTGACGAGGGCGTCGGCTTAATGGGTTATATCGCTTTTGTTATGCTCATTGCGGCAGGTTATGCAATGGTTTTGAAATCGACCGGCAGTATTGAATCTTTGATTCTCGGCATTGAGCCTTTAATGCACGGAAGTAAGTTCATTGCAGCGCTTTTAATGCTTGCCATCGGCTTGTTTATTACTGTTGGAATAGGTACATCTTTCGGTACAATCCCGATTTTGGCAGTTTTATTTGTTCCGATTTGTCAAAGCACAGGTTTTTCTGTACCTGCAACAATTGTTGTTTTGGCAGCGGCGGCTGCTCTCGGTGATGCAGGCTCTCCTGCTTCAGACACGACTTTAGGACCTACTGCCGGTTTGAATGCCGACGGTCAACACAATCATATACACGATACGTGCATACCGACATTTTTACACTACAATATTCCGCTCATTATCTTTGCATTAATTGCGGTTATGTTGTTCTAATAACCTCTGAACTTGTTGCGGTAAGTGTCTTCTGGGTGCGCAGAATTTGACAAAACGATTTCGTAATATTCGTTTTTATCAATATCTACACCCATATTTTTAATATTCGGTTTCTTTTTATATTTTTGATTTTGTAAGTTCGGTTTTTTATCCATGTTGATTTTCGATACTGTAACTCATTTCGTCCATCTTAACTTTACCATATTTGTTTTCGTATGGAAAGCTGTCTTTGATGCACAATGCGATTACGGTACCGATGATTAAGTAGAATAAAAAGCCTGTCAAAACAGATGTTGTAAGGGTGCAGAAGAACACAATCAATGCCATCCATACCCAATAGCCGACTCCCGAACAGTTAATGTCGTGAAGTCTTCTGATTGCAAGCAATCCCCCCGATATAAATGCCCATGCGTTAAATATTGTATGTATACCTATTTACGCTGCAAATACGATTAATGATATCTTATCAATCATGCGCGGAACAATTAAACTTCCCGTTTCGGGATTTATTTTATATCCAATACCAATGAATGCAAGAGCAGTAATTAAAGATGCCAAAAGAAGAGAAATCGTTGTCGAAATGATTATAAAGTTCAAAAATTCCTTTCTTGTTGAACGTCCTCTAAATGAAAAGTCACACATAGTCTTGCCGAACGATGTTATCATATATATCTCCTATAATAATACATATCGTAAAGGGAAGGTCTTATCTGCTCTACTTCTATATTACCCATAATATTTTTTTTATATCACATGAAATAAACTCATAACACTATTTGTGTTATGAGTTTATAGAGTCTGTTTTTAAGAATAAACACTATTCGTGTTTTTGCTCACCAGAAAGAAGTTTTACTACTTTGTTTGTGTGTACTTCCAAAACAGGAGCACCAAATCTGTTTTCGCTCGGATTTCCTTTTTTAATCATACAAAACAGAACAAATATAAAACTAAAAAGGAACGTTAAAATATTGGAACATGTTTTAATAAGCAAATCCGAAGTTTCTCTTGAAACTTGTGCGCCGATAAGTATTACTGAGAAACCCAAAGTAATAACAAATGCGATAATAAAAGCAATAACAAAATAACCGACAAACCACCAACCTGTTTTGTTCATATCGTGAAGTCTTCTGACAACAAGTGTTAAATCGGCAAGTCCTTTCCAAATTGAGAAAACACAAAAAACAATCGCTGCCAAAATAATATAAAATGAAAGACCAAGTGCAAGAAGTGCCTCTTCTGAATTATTTGCTATTGTTTGGAGATATATATTGGGAACAAATAACATAACGCAGGTTAATATAAAGTATAAAATACAGAATAAAAACCAATACTGATATTCTTTTGCGGAAGAACGTCCCTTAAAAGTAATATGTGTAAGATTATACCAAATGTTTGCCCAAAATGTACTCATTAGAACTCCTTTATTTTAATACTAATTTGTTTGATTCATTGCAGCTTTAAATCTTGCAAGAGCCATTGCCAATGCTTTATTTGCGTTTTGAGCATCTTTTTGGCTTTCACCGCCGCCGTGTCTTGCTTCAAGTTTTTCTTTTTCAGCTTTTGCGGCAGTTGCATCAATATCCTTGCCGTTATCTGCTTCTTCGGTCAAAAGTACCGCGTTGTTATCTATGAATTGGAAAACGCCCCCCATTGTTGCAAAGTAGGTGGCTTCACCGTTTGCGACAATTTTGGTAACGCAAATTGCCAATGCGCTCATAAAGGGAACGTGGTTGGGCAATATACCAAATTCACCTTCCGTGCCTTTGGTATAAATCTCATCCACATCGCCTTCAAAAACGACTTTTTCGTGAGTAATAAGTTTAAAATGAATTTTATCTTCGGACATTTATTTCTCCGTTATTTTTTCATTTCTTCAGCTTTTTTAAGCGCATCTTCGATTGTTCCGACCATATAGAATGCTTGTTCGGGAACATCGTCGTGCTTACCTTCTATAATTTCTTTGAAGCCTTTGATTGTGTCTTCAAGTTTTACGTATTTACCTTCAAAACCTGAGAATTTTTCAGCAACAAAGAACGGTTGAGAGAAGAATTTTTGGATTTTTCTTGCTCTGTTTACGGTTTCTTTATCTTCTTCAGAAAGTTCATCCATACCGAGAATTGCGATAATATCTTGCAATTCTTTATATTTTTGAAGGATTTCGAGAACTTTTCTTGCAACGTTGTAGTGTTCTTCACCAATGATGTTCGGATCGAGAACACGGCTGTTTGAATCCAACGGGTCAACAGCGGGGTAAAGACCCAATGATGCGATTTGTCTTGAAAGTACGGTTGACGCATCCAAGTGAGAGAACGTTGTTGCAGGAGCAGGGTCAGTCAAGTCATCCGCAGGAACGTAAATCGCCTGAATAGAAGTAATAGAACCTTCTTTTGTTGATGTAATACGCTCTTGAAGTTCGCCGACTTCATTTGCCAATGTCGGTTGATAACCTACTGCTGAGGGCATACGACCCAAAAGTGCAGAAACTTCGGAACCTGCTTGTACAAAACGGAAGATGTTATCGATAAATAACAAAACGTCTTGTTTTGAATAATCACGGAAATATTCTGCTGCGGTAAGAGCAGAAAGACCGACTCTCATTCTTGCTCCGGGCGGTTCGTTCATTTGACCGTAAATCAAAGCAACTTTGTCGATAACGCCAGATTCTTTAAACTCGTTCCAAAGGTCGTTACCTTCTCTTGTTCTTTCACCAACGCCGCCGAATACAGATACGCCGTTGTGAGCCATTGCGATGTTATGAATAAGTTCTTGAATAAGAACTGTTTTGCCAACACCTGCACCACCGAACAAGCCGACTTTTCCGCCTTTTTGGTAAGGTTGAATAAGGTCGATAGCCTTAATACCCGTTTCAAGAATTTCAATATCAGTATTTTGGTCAGTAAGTTTCGGCGCTTCTCTGTGGATGGGAAGATGAGTTTCCGATTGGATATCACCTGCGTTATCAACTGGGTCGCCGAGAACGTTCAAAATTCTGCCCAAAATAGGTTTGCCGACGGGGATAGAAATAGGATTTTCGGTATTTACGACCTTCATTCCTCTTTTTAAACCGTCTGTTGATGACATTGCAACCGAACGTACTCTGTTTTCGCCGAGGTGTTGTTGTACTTCCGCGATGATACGTTGTCCGTCGTTGTTATACATTTCCAACGCATCGTAAATTTTCGGCAATTTACCGCTTTGAAATTCAACGTCGATTACAGGTCCGATTATCTGTGTTATTAAACCTTCTTTTTCGGTCAAAGTTTCCATGTTCAATACCTTCTTTTATAGTCACATTTTATTTGATTATAACATTAAAATAAATTTTGTGGTCTGTTGTAAATTTTTGTTTTATTGCATGAAATATCGCGGTTATGATATCCTTGAGGAAAAGGATATGTGATGTTTAAAGAAGAATTTTTTACAAAAGGAAAAACTCGTTTTCTTTTCGGATGCTTAATATTTGCAACCGTTGTAAACATCATTTATTCCGCTTGTTCGGGCAAGGTTCTGTTGTACGACGGAATATCAAGGTTTGGGCAGTTGTTGTCGGGAATTTCGAGTTTTAATCCGTTCGGATTTATTAATTATTATTTGAGATTTTCTTTACTTCATTACATTGTTCAGTTCCCCGTGTTCGTTTTGGGGTTGTTCATAAAGAGCAAATGGGTTTTAATATGGCTGTTTGCGGTTGCGTACTATTCAGTCCAACCTTTGATTTTGTGGTTCAATTTTTCTTTGGCAAAGAGAACGAAAAATTATTCCCTGTTCGTTTTTCAACTTACGATTTATTCTTTGTTTTTAATCGGCTGCCAAACTCACCCAATGTTTGAAATGCCCGTTATAATTCTCTTAGCGCTGAGCGTGTACCATTTGTTGCAACTCGAAGAGACAAAATTAACCGATAAAATTTTGACCGTGATTTTTTGCGCGGTAATTTTAGGAAGTATTGAAGCGGCAATAATCTTTACTCCGATTTTGTTGCTTATGTCATTTTTGGCAAAACCAGGGAACAAAATTATTTCAAATTTGATAAGAATACCCTCTGTCATTGCGATTGTGGGATATTCGATTTTTTCATACATAAAAATCCGCTATGGATTGAACCCGATTCCGAGTTCGGAATTTGCCTATTATTCGCAAGCATTTCAGTATACGGGAATAAAATATTTGGGTTTAAATATAGTCGGCTTGTCCTGCCTCGCGCTTTTTGCGACTTGCAGGGACAAAATTTGGAAATGGGTTCTTCTTGTCGTATTCGCACTCGTTGCAAAAGCAGCGGTGGTAAATCTGTGTAGATTATATGACACACCCGTTCAATTTTTCACAATGCAAGTTTTTTATCAGTATTTATTGCCGATAATTTTTTACGGATATATGATTTTCGACTTGCTCAAAAAACGAGGTTGGCTTGATAAAATTTCTCTCAAAAACGAGTATTTTGACCTGTTTTTCTCGGAAAAATTTGAGATGATTGCACTATCTTCCGCTGCGATTTTCTTGTTTTATTTTTCTCAATTTATCAGCGATTCTGCAATCTTTTATCCTTATTTGATTTTGCTCGCATTGATTTTTATTTTCGCAGGGTATTTTATCGCAAGCGAAAAAACAGCAAAAGTGCTTGTTTTTTCAGTTAAGGCGCTTTGCATTGTTATTATTATATCTTCAATATTATTTGTAATGATAAAATTGTCGTTTTACAATTGGCTTTTGTTTGTTCCTGTTATTTTTGCGGTAATTTCATACAAAAACGTATACAATGCTGATTTTAAAGACGAAAACAACGTATACAAAGAGAGTTTCGTGCTTTTGGTATTGTTCGTTGCCTTGATTCAAACGGTTTCACAATTCGGCTTTTGCAAGAACTGTCAAAAATATTTTGAAAAATTTGAGCAAATTTATGCAAAGGTTGATGAGCCGATTTATATTTTGCCGCAAAATAAAATTTTTGATGACGTGAACGAAGATGAACTGCCTGTTTTCCAAAATTACGTCAGACCTTCTATGTATCCCGCATTTTCGATAGTTTTGTCGAAAGATTATGATGTCAAATCAATAGTTTTGCCGTCGGGAGACAGTCCTGATGTGCAGGGCTTGAACTACTACAACGACATTGCGATAGATAATGAATTTAATCGCGTTATGTTTTTCTATTCGTTTTACGATATGAAAAACAAGTATTGGGATTTTTCAAGGCTTGTTCCAGAAATTAAGAAATTCAAAAAAAATTATAAATAGTCTTTTTTACTTCTTTTATGCTATAACTTTGTTTATAGGTGTTTTATGAACTTATCGGAAAAAAAACTTAATCAAAATTTATCAAAATTGAAAGAACAATATGGTGTATATGCCATAAAAACAGAGTTCGGCTCAGAAGGTACAAGTCCGGAAGAAGCGTTCAGTTTAAAGAATATTGCCGAAAATTCATCGGTTGCGCTGACGTTGAAAATCGCAGGCTGCGAGGCTGTCAGAGATTTGAGAGATGCTCATAAAATCGGCGCGGACAATATTGTTGTTCCGATGATTGAGTCAGATTATGCACTTAAAAAATTCATAAATTCGGCAGATATGGTTTTTGACGAAAGCGAACGTCGCGACAAGCGTTTTGGGGTAAATATCGAAACCCAACTCGGATATGAAAATATTGATAAAATTATCCAATCATCGGATTTTTCTCAGATAAGTTCCGTAACCCTCGGCAGAGACGATTTTACGGCATCTTTGGGACTTGGCAAAGACGATGCCGACTCGGACATTGTTTTGAAAATCGCAAATGATATTTCAAAAAAAGTTAATGCAAGCGGTAGAAATTTCTGTATAGGCGGGTGCGTTTCGCCAAAATCCGTCGACTTTTTCAGAAATATCGAAGGCTTAAAATATTTTGAAACAAGAAAAGTCGTTTTTGATGCACAAAAAGCATTGGCGGTCAAAGACATTCAAGACGGCATTGTTCTTGCGTTTGAGTTCGAAATTTTGTGGCTTGAAAACAGACGCTCTGTTTACGGAAAAGTTTTCCCGGGGGACGAAAAGCGCATTTTGCGACTTGAAAGCATGATTAACGAATTATTTTCCGACTGCAAAATACTCGAAACCCTTTTCAACAAGGGCATTTTTGTCATATTGATTTCGACCGTCAAAGATTATCGGCGTATTCATTAACGATTTCATTTTGTCAAAATCGGGATGTCTGAATTCGTTCCATTCCGTCAAAAGCAAAAGACAATCCGCGGATTTTAATGCTTCGTAAGAATTTGAGGAATAGTTGATTTTGTTTCCGAAAATTCCTTTTGCAGTATCCATTGCTTTGGGGTCGTATGCGTTGATTTTTGCACCTGCTGACAAAAGTTTATTTATGATTGTAATCGACGGAGCCTCTCTCATATCGTTCGTTTTGGGCTTAAATGCCAATCCCCAAACTGCGATGGTTTTGCTGTTTATATCGTTGTCAAATTTTTTCAGTATCTTTTCGGTAAACAACAATCTTTGGCGCTTGTTGACCTCATTTGTGGCTTTTACAACCGACATTTCGCAACCGTTTTCGGAGCCTGTTTTGATTAATGCTTCAACGTCTTTTGGGAAGCAACTTCCGCCATATCCAAGTCCCGCGAATAAAAATTTGTTACCAATTCTGTTGTCCGTGGAAATTCCGACTCTGACCATTTCAACGTCTGCGCCGACTTTTTCGCAAAGATTTGCAATTTCGTTCATAAAAGAAATTTTTGTTGCAAGGAACGAATTTGCAGCGTATTTGGTCATTTCGGCGGATTTTATATCCATAACGATTATTCGATTTGCGGTTCTTAAAAACGTCGAATAAATTTCTTTCATGATTTTTGTGGCTCTTTCGGAATCCGAACCAATGATAATTCTGTCGGGAGAAAGAAAGTCGTCGACGGCATTACCCTGCTTTAGAAATTCGGGATTTGAAACGACATCGAAATCAAAAACCGTATTTTCTTTTATTATTTCTTTGACCTTTTCGGCAGTTCCGACAGGAACGGTTGATTTGTTTACGATTAGTTTGTAACCGTTCATTGACTTTGAAATGGATTTTACGACGTCAAAAACATGGTTTAAGTCGGCTGAACCGTCTTCATCTTGCGGTGTTCCGACTGCGATGAAGCAAACCTGTGATTGTTTTGTTGCATAGTCAATATCTGATGAAAACGTAAGTCTGTTCTCGGAAACATTTGACTTGACGAGTTCTTCAAGCCCCGGTTCAAAAATCGGAATAACGCCCTGTTCAAGTTTTTCGAGTTTATATTTGTCATTGTCGACACAAATGACGTTATTTCCCATATCTGCAAGGCAGGCGCCTGCAACTAATCCTACGTATCCTGTTCCTATTACGGCAATATTCATTTAAAATCTTTCTTGACTAAAAGTACATTGATTGTACTTGAAAACGACCATTTTTTCAATATATTTGCAAACAAAAAGACCCGGCCAAACGGCAAGGTCTTTGTTAAATCGTTAACTATGCGTCTTCTCTTGTGATGCCTTTGTAACCGTTTACGTCGTAAACTTCTACAAATTGGAAGAATTCAAACATTTCTTTTTCTGTTAAGTCGGCATCCAAACCTGTGTTCCACGGGTTTGTCGAACGAACTCTTACTTCTCCGTCATCGTTTTTAACTGATTCAAGAGTGTAAGCGTGGAATGAGAATACACCCTTGTCTTTTGCAACAGGTTGTTCGGTTCTGCTGCCATCAGGCCATGTTCCTGCTGCCAAAAGATATTTGTCAGCTGACGGTTCTTGGATTAATTCATGAAGTGCTTGTTTGTCTTTTACAGAATCTAAGCATTTGCCTTCAAATCCGAGCAATTCCATAACTTGGTGTTGGTAACCGCCCAATGAACCTCTGTAATATTCTTTTTCCGTTGTATATTCTTTGTTGTTTTCGGGAGCGTGTTTCAACGATGCAAATTGCATACCGTATCTGTCTTCCTTGTATTCGATTGTCCAACCGGTGTCGTTACGGAGAACAACTGTTTTGTTTTTAGGATTTGCCATTGATTCTTCAAAATCGGCAAGTCTTTGCTTCATACCGTTCCAATCCTTTTTCATGATTGCTTTTTCTCTGGGATCGGATTCTGCTTGATATTCTGCTTTCTTATCTGCAATTTTTTGGTTCATCACGTTTCTGAAATCGTCTTCTGCCTTAACTTTTAATTCAAGACCGAAAGCGTCTTCCAAAAGTCTCATACCTTGAGCGCCTCTCATAACCATTTTTTCGTTTGTATCGTTACGGAGTTGACCGTTTTTAGCAACATAGTCAGCTTTACCGTTCGGATATTTTACGTGAATGTCTTTGCCGTCTTGTTCAAATGCATCATAGAGCGCAACTCTTGTTTTGGGGTTTTCCATAACTGTATTGAGAGTTGATACACAGTAGCAATCACCTATTGCGTATTGTGCGCTTGCAAATCTTTGTGCAGGCGGGAAAAGTCCGATGAATGTATCTTTATCCATTTTTAATTGGTGAGATGAATTTTCACCGTCTTTTACATAAATTCTTTCTTGTCCTTCAACTTGGAAAACATCACCGATTTTTGCTGATTTAGTACCTTCAGCTTGTGATTTAACAGGCGGACAATATACGTCTTCAACCTTTTTACCGTTTGCGTAGCAATCATACATCATTTCGATATCTGATTCCATTTGATCGCACATCTTACCGTCTTTCCAGTAATCTGCGATTGTTTGCGGATGAAGTTTGCCGTCTGAAATCAATGCTAATTGCATTTCAATATTACTCGTTTCGACGTTACCTTTTTCCATAGCGTGAATAAGGTTTTCTCTGTATTCACCTTTGATAACGGGAGATGCGGGGTGTTGATTCAAAAATGCTCTTGCACCGTAAGGGTCTTTGTCTTGTTTTGTTTTAATACCCGCATTAGCTCTCAAAAGTTCTGCTGACGGAGCTGCCAATTGCTCTTGAGCATGGCTTTGTTGTTGATTTACTGCTGCTTTTTTAACTTTTGAAATTTCTGTATTTACTGTGTTTACAGGAGTTGTAACGCCAATTGAGTTTACTAACATAATTCTTTCCTAATATTGTACTTCTTACACTTACTCACATTATAAAGCGAGTCATAAAATTTTTTTGCCTTTTTTACAAATTTTTTTAATTTCTGTAAAGTTTGTTAAAATCGAGAAAAAATATTTACAACGAAAATTTATGTATTAGAATTTAGGTACTCACCATCCTCTGTGCAGGTTCGGGCGAGAAAACGATTTAAGAGACGTGCATGCGCCCTTGCGGCACTCACCGAGTTTTTATACAAAAGTGAAAATGCCGACGGCTTTTAACATCGGGCTTGTCGGGTGAGACCGGCGGTTCAGCCCAAAAGTATTGCAACAGAAAGGACAAAACAATGGCAAATATTAAATCAGCAAAGAAAAGAATTTTAGTAACAGAAAGAAACCACGACAGAAACGTTGCTTACAAGTCAATGGTTAAAACTGCTGTTAAAAGAGTTCTCGTAAATGCTCAAGCCAAAGACATGGACGCTGTAAAAGCATCACTCAGCAACGTATACAAACTTTGCGATAAAGGTGTTTCAAAAGGAATTTTCCACAAAAATACAGTAGCCAGAAAAAAATCAAGATTAACAAGAGCCGTTAATAAATTGCTCGCTGAATAATTTTTCGGATGTTAATCAAAGAAAAGCCTTCATTGAAGGCTTTTTTTTATTGTGTTTTTCTTGATATTCTTTAATTATTATTGTACGATTTTTTTGCAATCGGTTAAATTCGAGTTCTAAATTTATGTTAAACAAGCAAAATTCAAATAAACTCTTTTTGATAATAGTTGTTATTTTCTTGATATTTGTGCCGTTGTTTAATTATTTTACCGATCCGTATAATGTCTTTGGACGAAATAATACATGTTTTAAAATTGAGGATCACGACAGAGATTGGATTTATCCTTATTTGAAAAACAATGCAGACAAAGAGTATGACTGGGTTTTAATCGGCGATAGCAATTCGGAGTTATGTTATTCGGAAGATGATTTTAAGGATTTGACGGGAAAAACTTTGACCAAAGTTACGCTTCTCGGCATCACACCCAAAGAGCAGTTGGAACTTTTGAAAGCGTATCATCGTATTCATCCCGAACATAAAAATTACATAATCATTTTAAACGTGTTGTCATTTTGCACCTATCCGATTTCGAGATTACCTGAATTTGAAAATCCCGAAAAAATTCAAATGAGAGAATATTTCAAAATATTGTTTACATTTCAGGCTTTTTCGGATTCATTGAAAGTTTTTTATAACTCCACATTGAATGAAATTCAAGTTAAATTCGTAGAAATGAGAAAGAACAACAAGTTTGAGAGTATTCCGTTTTTGCATAATTACTATATAAAGTTTGATGAAAGAATAATTTTTAAAACATTAAGAATACCTTTGAAAGATGATTTTGTCTGCTACAAACAGAACATTGATTGTTTGAAGGAAATTTCTCAATATTGCAATGAAAATAACCTTAATACAATATTTATGACAAATGCATTGCATTCTTTAACGTTGGTCAACTTCTACAAAAGCGGAAAATGGGATGTTTTCTGCGATTTTAAAAAGCAACTGGCAGAGTCGACTCCGTTTTATTACGATTTTAATTATGTAAATGACAACAACGATTCTCCAATCAGTTTAGATGAACCCAATTGGCAAGATGCTGTCCATCCGTCAACTATTTACGGCAAAAAAATATTAGAAAAAGTTACGTTGCAAAACGTTCAAGGTGCGAAAGTTTCAAAAGACAATGTTGATGAAGTTTTACAGCAAGAAACAAAACTTTTACAGAATTATATTAATGATAATAAAAAAATGGTTGACGAATATATGAATCTTCCGGCGGGAGAACTAAAACCAACCGTAAAAGTCGGAAAGTGGTAGTTTTACAAAATACAAAAAGCCCTTTGATTTTTCAAAAGTTTTTTTTGATTTTATGTGTTAACTTCGTTTTTTTCTTCGGATTCCTGATGTTTAAATTGCATATCATACAGAGTTTTGTACTGACCGCCTTCAATCTTGACTAATTCATCGTGGCTGCCTAATTCAACAAGTTGACCTTCGTTTATTACTGCAATTCTGTCTGCATTTTTGATTGTCGATAATCTGTGTGCAATTACAAATACGGTTTTGTCTTTCATCAAGTTGTCGATTGCTTTTTGAACGATTGCTTCGGCTTTATTGTCCAACGCTGAGGTTGCTTCGTCCAAGATGATAATAGGCGCATCTTTCAAAAAGGCTCTGGCAATTGCAACACGTTGTTTTTGTCCGCCTGACAAAAGAACTCCTCTTTCGCCGATTTGAGTATCTAAACCGTTAGGCAAAGATTGGATAAATTCATCCAAATATGCCATTTTGATTGCATTATTAACTTCTTCTTCCGTAGCGTCTTTTTTTCCTAACAGAATATTTTCTCTAATCGTGCCCGAAAAGAGGAAATTATCCTGAAAAACGATTGCGATATTTTGGCGCAAAGAGGATAAAGAATACTCTTTAATATTGATGCCGTTAATTGCGATTTCACCGTTTCTGATATCGTAAAAACGGGGAAGTAAGTTTACAAGGGTGGATTTTCCTCCTCCCGAATTTCCGACTATCGCCAAAGTCTCACCCTTGTTTACACTTAAACTTACGTGTAACAATACAGGCTTGCCTTTTAAATATCCAAAGGAAATATCCTTAAATTCGATTTTGTTAATATCTGTTAATTCTTTGGGATTTTCGCAGTCATTAATTGCTGATTTCATATCCAAAATTGCGAAAATTCTTTCTATTGCCAAAAACGAAAACTGAACGGCATTAAAGTTGTTTCCAAGGTTTTTGATAGGGGTATACAACATTATTAATGCAGTAATGAATGAAACGAAGTTACCGCTGGTTATTTGTCCCGTCAAAATCAAGTGCGAACCATAACCGATTGCCAAACCGATTCCGACAGATACGATAATGTGCATTAACGGAGACAACCATGAGGTTCTTTGTACGATTTTTATTTTTAAATTGAACAAATCTGACAAAATATTGCTAAATTTATTCTTTTGATAATCTTTTAAGTTGAATGAAATTATTGTTTTATTTCCTGCAAAACTTTCATTGTAAGCAGTAATAATTGTTGCTGTTGCGGCAACAGATTTATCCATTACGTCTTTTATACGCTTTCTGATTTTTGCAAGGGGAAGAAACGCGCATCCGAGAATTACGCTTGCAATTATCGCCAATTGCCAAGAGTTGTAAAACAAAACGGCAACGAGTGAAATTGAAGAAAATAACCTTGAAACAAAGGTTTTTAAATTCTCGAGCAGTCCGTTACAAGCTGTTTCCGCATCAGTATTAAATCTAAAAACGATATCGCCTGATTTTCTTCTGTCAAAATATGCAGTTTCAAAATTCAACATTTTTGAATATAAAGTCATCTTCAAATCGTTTGTAATTTTTCCGCCGACCCATGTGTTCAAATATGTTGCGAGATAATTTAAAAATCCTTGTATTGCGGTAAAGGCAACAATTCCGAACGGAATATACCACGGAGATTGAACGGTTTTTTCAACCATAACCAAATCCATATAAGGTTTTAAAGCCAAAGCAATAACAGCATCCAAAGAACCTATCGGGATACAAATAAGTACCGCCATTAATGCTCTGAACCAATATGGTTTTACGTAAGGCAAAATGCGAGAATAATTTATATATGCTTGAGTTTGTTTAAAATCGTCTATTATTTTCATTTAGCCCTCTTGTTTTTGGTTTTGAACTATTTGTGCAAATATATTTTCAATAGATTGTCTTAACGAAATTTCGGGTTGCCAATTTGCAATCAAATAAAATTCTTTTGAGTTTAAAAGGCACAGTCTATCTGCTTTTTCGGCATTTTGCACTTGTAAATTTATATCAATATTATTATTTCTAAAACATTCGCGTATCGTGTTTGCAATATACTCAAAATTTCTTTGTTCGGAAAATTTTGCCCCGAAATTGTATATGCCTGCCCAATCTTTAGGATTGGAATTGTTTACAAACGCAATTAATCCGTTGACCGCATCTTCAACATCCATATAGCCAAAAACATTTTTATCATTATTGATTGAAATGGATATTGTATCAAATGCTCTTGTAATCATTCTATTTATAACACGCTCAGGGTATTCTTTGCCAATCAAGCTTCCCAGTCTGATGTTTGTTAATTTTGTATCTGAGTTTTTTATTGCGGTTGAGCCGATTATTTCGCATGCATGTTTGGTCAAAGCATAATTATTTTCGGGATGAATTTTATCATTCTCGGAAGACGGATTTTCTCTGTAAGTTCCGTAAATATCTTGTGATGAGATATTTATTATGCCTTTAACCTTCAGTTCAACTGCTTTTTCAACCAGCGCAGCGTAAAACTCCATTGCTTCCGCCAAAATTTCTGCTTTAAAATCTCTTGGAAATGCACAATTAAGAATAAAATCGACTTTCGATAAGATATCAGTCTTTATCAAATCGACATTATTTATATATTGAACGTTGTCGAAACGATGTGTTTTTTCGATATTTCTGGAACTTGCACAGATTTGAAAATTATCGTCCGAGCTTAATTTTTCGATTAATTTTTTTGCGAGAGTGCCGTTCGCACCTGTTATTAAAATAGTTTTATTCATTGTGCACCTTTTGTAATTCCGTAATATCAAGCATTTCGCCCAGTTTGTAATCAATCTCGACTGGCTCAAAATTACTGAAGCCGCCACCGGATGTGAATGTCATTTCTCCGACATATATTCGACCTGCAACATCATAGAAATCAACTCTTACAAACGGAAAATCTTTTGCTAAAAATTCGGCAATTTCGACCATTTTGTCATACGTTTCAGGCTTATGGTCCAGATGTTTAACAGGTATTCCGCCAATTTTATAATCGAGTTCGTTGAAGTCTTTGTCGTAATAAGCCCTGTGTGGATTTCCGCCGAAATAATCAACTTCAACTAAGCAGAAACCGAGTTTTCCGTTGAAACAAAACATCTTATATTCCAGCGCTTCATTTTCTCTTATGGGCATATATTCTTCAGCAATTATGCAAGGTTTAAGACCTTTTGACGGTCCGTTGAAAGCGTAGAAATAAGGATTCCCATCAAAAGATAGCCACTTCTTCATTTGATGTTTTAATTCCTCAATATCAATATTATTTTTATCTTGAATGATTTTTACTTGTCTTCCATCGCCACCCCAGTTCGATTTTAAAACAAATTGTTGCGGCAATTCTTCAAAATTTATATCGTCAACGTTATCCCAACAAGCAAGTAACGGAATAGTATAGCCGTCTCCTAATTTTTCAGCAATATATTTTTTGAAACTATGCTTATCTACAATTCTGTGTATTTCCTCACTATTATTATAGTAATTCAAACTCATCCATTGGACTTTTTCATTAAGTGTTTTGGGGTTATCTATATTCATATCATATCCGTTTTTGTGAATATGACTAGACGTATACTCAATTTGTGCTTTTTTTAATTCTTCATCATTATTAAAATCAATTAGTTTGTTTATTACTTTGTTGTGAAATTCCAACCATCTGTATGTTCGTAACCATTGTTCAAAACGTTTGTTGTGAATATAGTCCGAACGGGAATCGGCTTTCTTTAAATCTTCAATTTCCTGTTTCAATTGTTTGATTTCAATTTCACATTTATTCAAACTTTTAATTAACAAATTATTTGCCAATTTGTTTGAAAAAAAACTGAATTCCAAACCAAATAAGGTAATTGTTTTATGACAATTTTCATTTTTTATACTAAATATTTTTTCGATAAATTTAATCATATTACAATATCCTCATTTTTATCAGAAATAACCCTTATTTTACTTCTTATAAGTCCTATTAATTCATTAAGTTTTTCCGAGGTTTGTTCTTTCACAAAAATTCTTAGGGCTACTTGATTTAATGTACCTAACGCGCTATCGGGAATCGTTTCACCTTCTTGTTTATTTTTAATAACTCTGATAACTTGCGGCATTTTTTCGACCTCTTCAATACCTTCGAATTTAGATATTGTTGCAGGTTTAACTAAAAAAGTTATTTGAGCAGCAGCACAATCAAAATGAGGATTAATTTTTTCTTTTAAAGTTTCATCCCCAAACTTACCTGTTAAAGCATAATCAACAAGCAGTTTTAATGGATTGTAGCCACAAACTGATTCTAAAATTACATGCTCTTGAGTTCCAGATAATCTAAATCCGATGTCATATGGCATTATAATTTTGTCTTTAACAATTGATTGAATGAATAACATACCGTTTTGCAAATTCATAAATTGAATTGCTTTTTTCATTTTTTCATCAATAGTTTTTTCATATAAATCCAAATATTTAGAATGCCAAATGTAAGCAATCGGGAGCGGGATTACAGCGTTATCAAAATATTTTACAACTCTGTCTGCTACACTTGCCAAATAGGGAATTCCGTCTTTTATTATATATACAGTTGTAATTTCTTCTTTATCTTTTATATATTGTTCAATCAAAACTTCCCCTTTTGCTGAAAATTCTATTGCTTTGGGCAAGTTTTCTTGAAATTCGGCTTCGGTATTACAAATTTTTATTCCATAGGCTCCTGTACCGTCAATTGGCTTAATCAGAACAGGATAATCTTTTTTATCTTCAATTTTGTATTGCGATATCAAAGGAATGTCGAAATCTTTAAATATCTTTTTATATAATTTTTTATTTGATGTAACATCCATTGCCTCTTTTGTTGCATAAAACGGCAGATTACATTCATTACAAATTTCCAAACATTTGTTAATGTTAAACTCATGAACGCTTGAGAAAACTGCAGCAACATTATTGGCTTTGATATAATCAACAATTGCCTTTGTATCTGCTGTTGAATAGGAAATATTTTCATTAGAAAAATTTTTAGCAGGGGAGGCTTTTCTGTCCAAATAATCACAAACAATGACGTGATTACCGGTTTCTTTTGCATATTTTGTC